>Ga0255753_1003650_pt1 | contig 15905 bp, 9 predicted proteins | sample 041ome_10_FD_179953 | JGI IMG/M metagenome (GOLD analysis project Ga0255753, IMG submission 179953) | Coastal salt marsh microbial communities from the Groves Creek Marsh, Skidaway Island, Georgia - 041412US metaG (version 2) | ecosystem: Environmental > Aquatic > Marine > Intertidal zone > Salt...
TTCCCAGTAATACTGAATATCTTCAGGAGCTTCTGATTCACCTTGTTTTAATACATAAGCAAATCGTTGGATATCGCTCACCCATCGATCATAGAGTTTAATACCAAAGTCGGTTTGAATGAGATCACCGGGCATAATTACTTTTTGTGTGGCGTGAGAATGACCACGATCCGGTCCTGAGTTTACATTTGGATTTTGCGAAGGACTCCATGCCTCCCCAACTCCATAGGCTTCCATCTTGGCGTCTAAAAAAGCGGCCACTTCGGCATCTGTAGTTTGTCCAGGCACGATGGTCTCATAGGCCTCTATTTGCCAAGCTGCTGTTAGCTCAGCTGCTTTACGCATAATCTCAACTTCTTGGGGTAGTTTTATGCTTAGCCATTCGTAAATAAGGTCTTCAGAGGATACCAATGCCGCCCGACTCTCTGGATCCAAGGCCGTAGTCAAAGCTTGATACTGAGAGTGCGATAAACCATCTGCTAGTTTATTTTGGCTGGAGGTATTTATGGCAATTCTACCAAGTGATAAATTTCCAATAAATTTAGCAGCATCTTGAATGGCTGAAGCCCCACGATCAACGGGAATGACTCGATCATGTATGTCAAGCTCGTCTAAGGCTGTAGCTTCACCTACAGGTGAAAAGACGACGGAATGGAAGCCCTCTGAATCCGAGTAAAACAAAAAGACAGCGGTACCTCCCGCGTTTTCACCGCCGATGTGATCAGCCATGGGATCATTATCATTTTCACGGCAAATAACTAACCATGCATCTAAGTCAGTTGCCTCCATAGCCGCTGGTAGTAATTGTGTGATACGCTGTTTACGTATTTCAGGCCATGGATTATCGCCCCAATCAATTGTCGTCGTCTCACTGAGTGATTCTTGGTTTTGAGGTAAACATGCTAAAATGGGTATAATCAGGAATAAAATGGCAAAGCGCATAAGGCAACTTTTTTATTGTTAATTATGAGGTTTAAATTCAAATGTAATTGAAGGACTCAATAAACCCTAGAATAAATAAACCTGCATAATACGGTACATGTGAAGTATACTAATTACGGTAATTCAGCTTTTTTTGCAAGTAAGGTAATTTGTTAAAAGCTCGTAAAGGTCTTTTTATTAACCATCGATATGGTTTTCTTTTGGCTCAACCATGTAACTTTAAAGTTCGAATTCATGAAACATGTATCTGCATTCATTTCTTCATTGATGTTAATCCTTGGCTCGACCTTATCGGTTCAGGCTCAAGGTCAACTCACTTTTGAAGAGGTGATGAAGTTTGAAGATATAACCCAGTCCTCTATTTCTAATCAAGGAAATTGGCTTATATATACCGTTGCACCAGATCGAGGAGATGCTCGCGTGGTGGTTCAATCAGTCTCAGGGACCCAGAAATATGAGCTAAAGTTAGCGTCTTCTCCAAAAATGTCTTCCGATGAGGCGTGGGTTGCTGCACGTACGCAGGCCGCGTTAGCCCATCGACTAAAGGATCAGCGAAATGCTCCAAAGAATGGGATGGCACTATTGTCCTTAGAGGATGGATCGGTAGAGCGAATCGATAGTGTAGCACGTTTTGAATTTTCGAATAATGGGCAATGGTTGGTCTATCAGAAACTACAATCCAAAGAGGTAGAGGAGTTGAAGTCAAAGAATAAGCGTTTGGGTTCACCACTTCAACTCCGAAATATGGCTACTCAACAGGAGATGTCCTACGATTTTGTGAGTGAATTTGCCTTCGATTCGCTGTCTTCTTATTTGGCCTTTTCGGTGGTAGATACCTCGGATGCCAAGAATGGCTTGTTTGTGATTGATTTGGATAGTCAAGAGCAACTGCAGATTGAGCGAACCCCGTCTAGCCTGTTTTCTAATCTAACATGGGCCCCTAAAACATCTGATTTAGCGTACACTGTTGCCAGCTATAATCAAGAATATCTACGCTCTGACGCTTATTTAAAACTCTGGGATTCGAAAAGGAATTCGGTGCATACTTTGGTAGCTCCGGATGAGGTGGGTCAAGAATATGCGCTTCGATCCCGCAATCAGTTGGTGTTCTCGCACGATGGTAATCGCTTGTTTTTTGGACTTCGTGATCAGGCTATGGTAGACCTGGAAATGCCCGATATGGTGGCGGAGGAATTCGGTGAGAATACCGAACCAGTTGAAGGTGCGGAGTCTGTTGAAGGTGCGGAGTCTGTTGAAAATCCCGAAAACAATGAGCAGTTATACGATATAGATGCGATAATCTCTGGTAGAGGCTTGGATATTTGGCATGGAGAAGATCCCCTCATTAAAACTCAGGAAATTATAACCTGGAATCGCAGAAAAAATCATTTATACACGTCAGTGGTGCACCTAGGTCGCAAGGACAATTGGGTACAGCTAGCTGATAAAACCATGCCCGAAGTACGCATTGCGCATAATTCTAAGCGAGTGTTGGGCTATAACAATGAACCCTATCAGAAAGAGATTACCTGGGATGGAAGTTATAGTGATTGGTATCTGGTTGATGTGAACTCAGGAGACCGAACGAGCTTGCTCACCCGTTATGGTTCGTGGCCGGAACTTTCTCCGTCGGGTCAACAGGTTCTTTGGTACGCAGATAAGCACTGGCACCTACATACGGTGGCAATCAACAAAACTCAGAATCTTACCGAAGCTTTGGAGGTGCCTTTTTACAACGAAGATCATGACTACCCTTCCGAGGTTCCTGGTTATGGAGTAGCAGGGTGGACGAAAGGAGACGAGCAGGTGTTGATATACGATAAGTTCGATATTTGGAGCTTTACAACCCGTGACGGCCGCTCTATCAATATAACAGGAGGCCTGGGCCGGGCCGAGCACCGTATTTTCCGAGTAATAGATTCGGATCGGTCCGGAAATCCTGTAGGTAAAAATGGTGAGTTACTTCTTTCTTCGTATCACGATTTGCGTAAGAATTTTGGTTTTTATTCGACAGGTTTGGAAGATACTAAAGTGACTCCACTGCTCGAGGATGACAAAAAATTCACCTTTGTGGCTAAGGCTTCTGAGTCGGACGCTATTTTGTATAAGCGCGAGGCCTATGATGAATTTCCCAATCTCTGGGTGGCAACAGATGCATCCTTTAAAGCTGTTAAGCAGCATACCCAGCTCCATATGGATTTGAAAGAGCGATGGAATTGGGGTACGGCTGAATTGGTCGATTGGCTAAGTACCGATGGCACTTATATGCAGGGTGTGGTGATTAAACCGGATAATTATGATCCCAATAAGCGCTACCCGATCATGACTTACTACTACCGATTTTTTACCGACCGGCTGCACGATTTTAATGAGCCCAAGACCAATCATCGCCCCGTATTTGCACAGTACGTTAGCGACGACTATGTAGTCTTTTTACCTGATGTACGTTTTGAAATTGGTCGACCAGGTTTTGCAGCGACTAAGAGTGTGGTCCCTGGAATACAAAAGTTAGTGGAAATGGGTATTGCCGATTCAGATAAATTGGGGCTTCACGGACATTCCTGGAGTGGTTATCAGACGGCGTTTATTGTTACCCAAACCAATATTTTTGATGCAGCCGTATCGGGTGCTCCGGTAAGTAATATGACGAGTGCCTATGGTGGAATTCGCTGGGCTTCTGGGATGGCACGTAGTTTTCAGTATGAGAAAACGCAGTCTAGAATTGGTAAAACACTGGTAGAAGCGCCTTTAGTCTATTTAGAAAACTCACCTGTATTTTATGCTGACAAGATAACTACACCCATGCTTATTCAACATGGAGACGATGATGGAGCGGTGCCTTGGTATCAGAGTATTGAAATGTACATTGCAATGCGGCGCTATAACAAAGATGTGATTTTCTTGCAATATCATGGCGAGCCACATCACCTTCAGCGTTTCGAAAACAAACTTGATTATGCCATCCGTATGAAAGAATACTTCGACTATTACCTTAAAGGTGTGGGCGAACCAGAGTGGATTATTAGTGGTGAAGCGTATCAAGGACGCTAATTTGCAAGTAACCTAAAGTCTTGGTTCTAGTTCATCAATAAAAAGATGGGTATCGTAGTTTTGTTAACACCGGGTTTGTGGCAGCCGAGGTAATGATGAATAAGTTATCATATTCGTCCTCATTAATGCTTGCTACTTCTGAGTCAAGCAATAAACTAGTTACCTTGGGAGTAGTATTGCTATGTCCGGAAACCAATATGACCCCAGATTTTTCCTTTAGTATTTGAGCAAAGCCTGTTAAATCTTGGGGGTTATACAGGGTAATTGATATTCCCAATGAATCAGCTATGGGTTGAACCGTTTGCATGGTTCGTTTATAGGAGGTTGAATATATTTCTGTGATGGCTAAGTCTTTTAGCATGTGATAAAGAGTTTTAGAGCGTTCAATACCAATAGTGGACAGATCAGGATCACGACTAGCATCCATTTTTTCGGCATGGCGAAAGAGTATGATAGTGGGTTCTAAAGTTTGCGCAGCTACTTTCGTTTGCGCAAATACAGTTGAAGTATCAAAGAATGTGAGAAGTAATAGAAAGAGTAGGGTTGCTTTGTAGAGCATGATAGTTATGTTATATGGTGAGTGGTTTAACTAGTGGGTAATTCGTATAAATCAGGCTCATTTTGCGGCAATAACTTTCATCTCAATCTTAGCATCGAGTGGAATTCTAGCTGCTTCCACTACCATTCTGGCCGGGAAATCTTGGGTGAAATATTCGATATATATGCTATTGAATTCTGAGTAAGAATCTAAATCGTCCAAGAAAACATCAACGCTAACCACATCTTCTAAGCCGTAATCTTCCATGGATAAAATTGCTTCGATATTGTGTATTGCTTGACGAACCTGTGATTCTAGGTCATCACCTGCCATTTCACCTGTTTGTGGATTTAGGCCTAATTGCCCAGACACATAAATGGTATTACCAACTCGTATACCTTGTGAATATACTCCAATAGCAGTAGGCGCTTTATCGGTAACAATAATTGTTTTTGTCGTATTTGAGTTCGATGGTGACGCGCTAGGATAGCAGGCTGTTATAAGAAATAATGCCAGAGTTAAAGGAATTAAATTATGCATCAAAAACCTCCTGCTTCATAGCGTCGGTGAATCTCGCAATTTCTTCGGTGGTAGTGTACACGTTTGGAGTGACACGGATACCATTGAATTGATGATGTGAAATGGGCGTGACTATTATATTATGTTTTCTCCAAAGAGAACTGCTTAGCTCCGATGGATCCTTACCCTTAACTCCAACTGTAGCTATGCCGCAGGCAAATGATGGATTGCGTGATGTATGTAGGGTCACTTTTGGATCATCTAGTAGTTCGTCGATCCATAAATCATTTAGATATTTCAGTCGAGCTTCTTTCCTCTCACTACCTATTCCCTGATGAAAGGTGACTGCTTCTCCTATTGCAAGATAATTTGCAGCAGGATGTGTTCCTATTTCTTCGAATTTCCGAATGTCATTATCTTGATTTTCGTGTGCAGCCATTAAAGGCCATAAATCACGTATTTTATCTTTTTTCACGTATAAAAGCCCAGTGCCATGGGGTGCAAACAGCCATTTATGCAGACTGGTGGCGTAATAATCGCAATCTAGGTCATCGTAAGTGAATTGAAAATGAGCAAAGGCATGAGCCCCATCGACCAGAACAGGGATTCCTTTTTTTCGTGCCATTGAAACAACTTTCTTAACCGGAAGTATTTGCCCGGTAAGATTTACAATGTGAGACATGAGTATCATTTTTGTTTTTGGGTCAATGTTACGCTCAAAAAGTTCAACGATTTCGTCTTCATCTTCGGCAGGTACCGGAAGGTCAAATTGCTTGAGTACAATTCCTTCTCTGCGTGCTCTTTGTTTGAATGTATTGATCATTCGGGGGTAGTCGTGGGTAGTGGTTAGTACCTGGTCACCCGGTTGCAAATCCATACCTAGTTGGCATATTTGTAAGCTTTCTGACGCATTTCTGGTAAGAGCTATTTCTTCGGAATCAACGCCAAACATACGGGCTAGCTGCTGCCGAACTCCTTCACGGCGAGGTTCTAAAATTCGCCACATATTGTATACAGGCGCTTGGTTGGAGAAATCCAGATGTTTTTTCATGGCCTCTTGAACAAATTCAGGAGATGGACTAACGCCACCATTGTTCAAATTAATCAAGCTTCGATCCACCGTGAAGGCTTGTTGGACGCGATACCAAAAGGACTCATTAGTCGCTAGCTCTTCAGCAGATCCGCTGAATGTATCCAGCTCATCAAGGATGTGTATGGCGGTTTGTGGATTAAAAAAGGTTCCTAGCGTCAAAGCTGCCGCTCCACCGCTTATTTTACTCAGAAATTCTTTTCGTGAAGACATATTCAAATAGTTAGTTCATCCTCCTATTTACCAATCCAACTCATTATATGCAAATGTTAGCCTGCGTATCGAACGATGAAATCTGTTCTTAGATTTTTAAAGCTTATAGAATAATGATTATCGGATACATGGATTTAAAAATTTCCGATTTAGTGTCGGTTAAATTCAAATTTGGTCGCACCTGAAGTAATGAGTAGATTTTATAAATCCAATCCCGCAATAAAATGATGAATAAGATGATTTCAAATACTAGATTCTCGTTCTTGATAGCCATTCTTTTTTTGGGATGGGTGGCCTGTGCAACGCCCCCAACCATGCAGGAAAAGGCCGAACAGGCAGATGCCTTCATTACGATGACCCTCCATGAAAATGAACTCCCGGGGATTTCTGTCACTATTTTAAAAGCAGGTGAACAAGTCTATTCTAAAGGCTTTGGTTTCGCAGACATAGAGGCCGAAAAAGTGATAGATCCATCCAAAACCCGGTTTCGGATTGGAAGCGTCTCCAAAACATTTGCTGCTTCAGCACTAATGACCCTGGTAGAAGATAATAAAGTGCATTTGGATAGCAGTATTTTTGATTATGTACCCAATTTTCCAGAGAAGAAATGGACTATTACACCTAGACAAGTAGCCGGTCACCTCTCAGGTATTCGTCATTATAGGGGCGACGAAATGTACATAAAACGTTTTTATCCCACGGTAGATGAGGCGCTTTCTATTTTTGAAGAGGATACACTTCTGCATGAACCCGGGTCGAAATACTTTTATTCTACCCATGCTTGGACCCTTCTTAGTGCGGTAATTGAACAAACAGCACAAGCGCCTTATCTAGAATATATGCAGCAGTCGGTATTTAATCCGCTGAGCATGAACAGCACTCATCCCGAAATAAATGACCTGGAAGGGGTCGAAAAAGTAAGCTACTATGTGCGTGATTCTTCCGGGGGGTTAATACCTGCTCCTGAGGTAGATAATAGTTGGAAATGGGCTGGCGGCGGATTTATATCAACTACGGAGGACGTGGCGCGCTTCTTATGGCAACATGCAGAAGCATCGTATTTAACAGTTGAATCTCTTTCGGAATTAACAACCCCACAGCAAACGACCAGTGGGGAATCTACCAACTATGGACTGGGATGGTCTAACCGCGAAGATGCCCAAGGTAATCGATTAATTGGGCATACAGGGGGCTCGGTGGGGGGGACCACTTTTGCATTTATGCAACCCAATAGCGAGGTAGTGGTGGTTATCACTACGAATGTATCCAACGCTAGTTTTGGAACCTTAGCGAATGATTTATTTACCTTGTATCAGTAAGATATATTCTACTTTTGGTAGTCGATGACTTCGGTATTAAAGGGGTATAACTGATTAATTGGGCCGGTTTCGTAGTCTAAAGCGTTAAGCCGAATAGTACCAAACCAATTGCCCGGCGCATCCACCACTTGGATGGTCTTGGCGTAGCCTGTTTCATCGAAACCGCGGCGAAAATGTACTCTTGATTTGACAACAAAAACGTCAAAATCGTCAGGATTTATAGGACCAAATCGTAATGATTCTGGCCGGATAATTTGTTCATAGGTTGGGGTAATAATGAGCACATTATCGTTTCCGAAACCAATTGCAGCCACATGCTCATACCCCCATTGCGATCCAAAAAATAAGACTTCACCGTCGATTTGAACCGGGGGGCCAGCTTGTTCTCCTGTTATGCCGCCTACTTTTCTGCTAAAACGATCTCCTGGTCGAGCATTTTGTTCTTTGAGTGCTTCTAAGGCAAATTCGTCTCTAAGAGCTGCGTACAAGACCTTTCCTACCTCTTTATCGATTAATTCACTTAATATCCATGTGGCATCTCCAGGCCGGTCAGAATAATCGCCCAATGCAACAGGGGTTTGTTTATTGGCAATAGCTGTTTTTGTGATTTGAACGGCCTCCTTAGGCATAGGAAATTGTTGATCAACAAAATCTTCTCGCATACGCCAAATATATTCTGACATATCATCGGCAATAGAGTCGGCTAGCGCTTGGTCATTATTGGTAGTCACGTGCACCGTTGTACCAATATCGGGTACGTCAGACCAAGGAAATCCGTAGAAAACACTCACATATACATCTTTATTTCTGGCCTCCCATCGCCTTGCTCGTTCCATAATATCCATAGCTGGAGACGCACCCGTCCATTGAAGTACGGTAGCTGTTACAACAGGCGGCTTTCTACTGGCTGATGTAGGAGTATACATCCCCTTTGATGCCTTATACAAAAATTCAGCCGACCGCTCACCCTGTAAGAACGCATCATAATGAGGGAAACGTTTGGTTACAAATGCCGCATCGGCCCAGTCTAAAAACTCTTTGTCTTCGTTTCCATGAAGGTCAAAAGAGGCGGCAATGGGAACCTCTGGTCCAACAAGTGAACGAATACGTTTAGCTATTTCGGCTTCAGGCTTTGGAATATTGCGAACCGCCATAGCACCGTGAAGCGCTAGATAAACTCCATCTACAGGAAGCTTAGATTCTAAGTCACTTAAAATGATATCCATAAAATACTCGAAGCTTTCAAGCGTATTCCAACTACGAGATGATCCTCCAAAAACAAAATCTGGAGAATTAATCCCTACCACTTCAACATCGCCTAAAACATTTGCTTTGTGTATAAAGCCACCAATATATCCACCAAGGTTTGTACGGCCTGATCCAATGAGTTCATCGCCTGGTAAAAATGGACCGTTGGTTGTCCAATCTTCTATACCAGCGTCCCCACCTGGACAGAATGTACAGGTCTCTTGTTGATATTTGATCACCGCAAATTTTTTAGGTTTACTTTGTTTTGAGCACGCAGTGATGCACAAAAGTATGAGTATAAAACCATTTGTAATTACTTTTAACTGTTTCATATGATAGTAGGTGTACATGTGAAAATGGTTTTGATCTTACATTAAATATTGAGTTCCTGCAGTATAGGACTAGAATTTTGATCCTCTGATCCAAGTATCTGATCTCGCCCAGCTATGTTCGAATACTTCATTAATCTGACGATCTTGTTTTCCTTGACCTTCCAAAGCTTGAAGTAAACCATAATAAGACCAACCATTGTTGGGGTGATCCTGAAGAGCTTCGCGATACACTCGCTCCGCCTCCACATAATTATCAGCGGCAATGTAGGCAGCACCTAACCAATGCCGCGCAGCAAAAGGTAGTGGCTCGGGTTCGTCGTAGGTAAGCTGGTCTTCAAAGGCTACAGCAGTGTTGAACATTGCAATAGCCCTCTTCATATCTCCTTCTACCCAATGAATTTCACCTTCTAACAGGTATGCCAAGGTTCCTAGTAGTAAGTCAGCTGGATGAAAGCGAAAAACATCCGTTGACGATTCTGCTAAATTTTTTAATGTGTTATGTCTGTTTTTTGCCATATCGATGTCGCCTTTTTTCAATGATGCGTATCCGATAGAGAACTCCCAAATCCCAAGCTGAATATCATTGATTGGCTTAGCGCGTATTTTTTCCACATCCAAAACATCATCGAACCGTCCAAACCGAATTAAGGTCAGCATTTCATACATAGTATTTCCGGTTAATCGAGTGTAATCTCTTCCTGCCTGAGTAGCCACACCACTTTGCCCATCCATAGAAGCCGCGAATGCTAGCATGTGTAAATTGTGGCTAGGATAGATAGCAAAACCTTCTCCTGTTTCTGCCTTTTGATCCGAATGCCACGCCATAATATTTGCTTGTACCGATTTTCCCCACATTCCTACTTCACTCCAAGTATGGGAAGGCATATGGTTGATGTGGCTCGCTCCTGGGATAGCACTACCAATGTATTCTGCGCAGGCTAAGGCTTTATCGGGCCTCGTAGTAGATTCGGTTGCATGAATATACAGATGGCAAGCACCAGGATGGGTAATATCCAGAGATAATACCCGTTCGAGTTCACGATGGATACGCTGAACATCCGGATCATCGATGTCTCTATATCCTCTCCTTGGTTCTAACAAAAATAAGGCTTCGGCATAGAAGGTGCCTATATCTAAATCATTGTGATATTTTTGTGAGAGTTGCTCCATCGTTTTAGCATAGGCAGTATCACGTATCGCTTGGGTTTCGGGTTCATAGGTTTCATTATATCGGATTGCCATAGCTGTGATCAGATCGGCTTCTTTTTCGGTAACGGTTCCTTTTTGGGCTAATTCCTGTGCTTTCTGAATGGATGCATAGGCTCTTGGCGCTTCAGCCTCTTGCATTTTTCCATTTAAATAGGGCCCCCAAGCCCATGCTTCTCCCCAGAAACACATACTACAATCGGGGTCTAGTTTTTGCGCTTGTTTGAAGGAGCGGGCAGCGTCTACTTTTGTAAAGGCATACATCATCTGAAAGCCTTGATTAAAATATTCTTGTACCCCTTCGACCGATGATGTGACAGGTCGGTTAAAGTCTCCTAATGCTTTTTCATACAGAGGAAATGGCTCAGAAAAAGAAGCAGGGTAAGAGGGGATTTGCGCAAACAGATTCGATGATAGTATGCTTAAAAATAGTAGTATAGAAGCTGGTTTGGTCATTCGATGGTTGGGTATGTTGATTAAAAAAGTGGCTATTTGCTTATTATAACCGATACCAATGAAGGTATTTATACAATTTTTAAGTAAAAACCTTAACGCAATAATAGTTTAGCTATCGTGCTTAGTTGCATATTGGTAGTCCCTTCGTAAATTTTGCCGATTTTGGCGTCTCGGTAAAACTTCTCAACAGGATATTCTTTTACGTACCCATTACCTCCAAATAAATCTATGGCCATCGAGCTTACTCGTTCGGCTACTTCTGAGGAATAGAATTTAGCCATGGCGGCCTCTTTGAGGAAGTTTTTACCAGCCATTTTTAATCGGGCCGAATTGTATACGAGTAAGCGGGCGGTTTCAATATCGGTGGCCATGCGGGCCAACTGAAATTGTACCCCTTGATTGTCGGAAACCGCATGGCCAAATTGTTTTCTTTCTTTCACATAGGCTAAGGTTGCCTCGAAGGCACCTTGGGCAAGGCCAATCATCTGAGCGCCAATGCCAATTCGTCCCTCATTTAGGGTTTCTATAGCGACCTTGTACCCTTTACCGAGCTCACCTAAAATATTTTCTTTAGGTACCCGGCAATCTTCCAGCAAAATTTCACAGGTTGAACTAGCTCTGATGCCTAATTTATCCTCCTTTTTACCCACAGAGAACCCTTCGAAACTTCGCTCCACCACGAAGGCCGTGATTCCTTTATATCCAGCCTCAGGGTTGGCTGTAGCAAACACAATAAATATGTCTGCTTCATTTGCGTTGGTGATCCATAGTTTTGCGCCATTTAATATATAGTGATCAGTGTCAAGCTTTGCGGTGGCCTTTAGAGCAAAAGCGTCACTACCCGAACTGGCTTCTGAAAGGCAGTATGCTCCTACTTTCTTGGTGGCTAATTGAGCTAAGTACTTATCCTTAATGTCTTCAGAACCAAAATTTAGGAAGGCATTGTTGACCAAAGTATTCTGTACATCCATAAAGACGCCCACGGATGCGTCGACCCGGGAGAGCTGCTCTATAGCTACAATGGACATCATGAATGTGCCTCCAGCACCATCGTATTTTTCAGGAATTTCAACCCCCATTAATCCCATTTCGAAGCATTCATCGATGAGGCTTTGTTCGAGCTTAGCTTGTTCGTCCATTTTATGGACACGTGGTGCAATAGAGCTTTGGGCAAAATCTGCCGTTGCTTCTTTTATCATCTGCTCATCTTCGGTTAATTGGCTAAGAGGTGAGATGGAAAGAGTGTCGTTCATGTCTCCTAATTTTGGGTTAGTTTTATGAAGATAATATACAATTGTAAGCGCTTTTTTACCATAAAAAAAGCTATTTTCTATTAGATGGCAGCATGTGTAACTTGCTGCAGATCTACGTAGAATTCTGAAAAAAATAATCATCAACCTGAACAAATATGTCAAATGGAACAACCTAGTATAGCTGTTTCCAAATCTGCTTTAAGCAAAGATCCGCTTGTTTATGAATCAGTCAATAAGATACGTCTGATTACAGCCGCTAGTTTGTTTGATGGTCATGATTCTACGATTAATATAATGCGACGTATTTTGCAAAGTAGCGGAGCGGAGGTGATCCATTTGGGGCATAACCGCAGCGTTCACGAGATTGTACATTGTGCTATTCAAGAGGATGTACAAGGTATAGCACTGAGTTCGTATCAAGGTGGGCATATGGAGTATTTTAGCTATATGATGGAACTTCTTAGTCAGCAAAATGCCAATCATATAAAGGTGTTTGGAGGAGGAGGTGGGGTTTTCACAGGGGAAGAGATACGCATACTTGAATCACGTGGAGTAACCAAGATTTTTTCCGTGGATGATGGTGCAGCAATGGGGCTTCAGGGTATGATTAATCACATTTTAGAGCATTGTGATTTTGATCCTTTGGATGTGGGAAGTATCGATCTTAGCAGGATATCGCATCGTGATCCTGCTACTTTGTCCAGGTGTATAAGCAGTCTAGAAAATAAGGGTAAAGAGGTTGACCAAATTATGGAGGTCATGGCACCCAAATCGGAGGCTCTGATTCCTGTGATTGGGATTACAGGCACCGGTGGTGCCGGAAAAAGTTCGTTAACAGATGAGTTGGTGAGACGTTTTTTGGCAGAGTTCCCACAGAAAACAATCGCAATCGTATCGGTAGATCCATCACGGGTAAAGACCGGGGGAGCCCTATTGGGCGATCGAATCCGGATGAACAGTATTGATACCCCACGTGTCTTTATGCGAAGTATGGCCACTCGGGCCTCCGATAGAGCGACCAGCGCGGCGTTGAGGGATGTGATTAACCTTTATCGGAAAGCACAATTCGATCTAATTATTGTCGAGACAAGCGGCATTGGTCAAAGTGGAGCTGAGATTGTGGATCTGACGGATCTTCAGTTATATGTGATGACCAGTGAATTTGGTGCGGCAACACAGCTCGAGAAAATTAATATGCTGGACTTAGCGGATTTGATTGTGTTGAATAAGTTCGAGAAGAAAGGATCCGCAGATGCTTTGAGGGATATTCGTAAGCAACTTCAACGAAATTCTGGGCAATGGCACAGTGATCTGGCTACCATGCCTGTGTATCCAACCATCGCATCACAATTTAATGACGAAGGGGTGAATCGACTCTTTAGTGCATTGGTCGATAAAATTAACCGCTTTTATGGCCTTGAATGGACTACTTCGGTGTACACACGTTCCGAGCCGGCTACCGAACTTCATACTCAGGCCATAATCCCGGCAAAGCGAGTTAGGTATTTATCGGAGATTGCAGATACGGTGCGTGGCTATCATAAGTGGGTGCAACAACAAATGGAGCAAGCAAGCAAGTGGGGGCAACTTCGGGGAAGCATTGAACAGTTGGAGCTAGTGGTGGCGGATGAAGGGGAACTTTCGGATGAGCTTAAAGCAACGGACGCTCCAAGGACGCAGGCGCATGAACCAGAGGGAATGGGTGTGGATGGAATGCTTATGCAACGTTTAGGTGAGCTTTTGCATCTATGCCAACAGCAATTAGACTCTGAATCGCTACAGGTCCTCGAGGGCTGGGATAGTTGGTTTGCTGAGCATGCTCCGGTTCAACCCCAAATTCAAGGTGAACGGGTGGGAGAAATAAGGGAACATGAACGTTATAGGACGTCTTTGAGTGGGCTCCTGATCCCGCGTGTGGCCCTGCCTAAAACTACTGATCCAGCTGAGCGACTTCGGTTTGCCTTTAAAGAGAACATTCCAGGCTATTTTCCTTACACGGCGGGGGTATTTCCTTTGAAAAGAGAGGGGGAGGATCCGACGCGGATGTTTGCGGGGGAAGGAACGCCGGAGCGCACCAATAAACGCTTTCATTATTTGAGCGCTGATATGCTAGCTAGTAGGCTTTCTACGGCTTTTGATTCGGTTACTTTATATGGTGAGGACCCTGATTTTCGGCCAGATATTTTTGGAAAAATTGGTAATTCCGGAGTGAATATCTGTACGCTGGACGATATGAAAAAGCTGTATGCTGGATTTGAGCTGACCTCTCCAACTACCTCAGTTTCGATGACCATTAATGGACCTGCTCCGATCATTTTGGCCATGTTTATGAACACGGCGATTGATCAGCAGGTGGAACGTTATTTGAAAACTAAGGGTGAGTGGGAGCAGGCTTTGCAAACGGTTAAAGCTTCTTTTGAAAAGGCCGGGCTACAAGCACCTGAATATGCTGGATCTCTGCCGGAGGGTAATAATGGCTTTGGGCTGGGTACGCTGGGTGTTTCGGGAGATACTTTGGTGGATCCAGAGGTGTATGAACGAATCAAGCGTGAGACATTGCAGGTGGTGCGTGGGACGGTGCAAGCGGATATTTTGAAGGAAGATCAAGCACAGAATACCTGTATTTTTTCCACGGAGTTTGCTCTGAAGATGATGGGGGATGTACAGGCGTATTTTACTGAGTACAATGTTCGAAACTATTATTCGGTGTCTATTTCTGGGTATCATATCGCGGAGGCAGGAGCGAATCCCATTACCCAGGCGGCCTTTACTCTAGCTAATGGCTTTACTTATGTTGAGTATTATCTGGCAAGAGGGCTCAATATTGATGATTTTGCTCATAATTTATCTTTCTTTTTTAGCAATGGATTGGATCCGGAATATGCAGTAATTGGTCGGGTTGCTCGACGCATTTGGGCAGTTTCGATGAAGCAAAAATATGGAGCAAACGATCGATCCCAAAAACTTAAGTATCACATTCAAACCAGTGGCCGGTCACTGCATGCTAAAGAAATACAGTTTAATGATATTCGGACGACTTTACAGGCTTTGTTGGCTGTCTATGACAATTGTAATTCACTCCATACCAACGCTTATGATGAGGCCATAACCACGCCTACCGAAGAATCTGTTCGACGGGCGCTTGCGATACAGATGATCATCAATAAAGAATTGGGCACGGCTAAAAACGAAAACCCTAATCAGGGGTCTTATTTTATTGAGGAGCTTACCGATTTGGTGGAGGAAGCTATCTTGCAGGAATTCGATCGTTTAAACGATAGAGGTGGAGTGCTTGGAGCCATGGAAAGCATGTATCAACGGGGAAAAATTCAGGATGAGAGCTTGCATTATGAAACCAAGAAGCATTCAGGAGAACTGCCCATTGTTGGGGTAAACATGTTTATGAGTGATCATGAGGCACAGGAGGCTGGGACTACCGAACTCATTCGGTCTACCGAAGAAGAAAAACAGCAACAAATAGCGCAATTGGCATTATTTTTTGAGAGAAATAAGCAAAGCTCGACCGAAGCACTGTTGCAGTTAAAGGAGGTGGCCCGCACAAACGGTAATATTTTTTCCGAGTTAATGGAGACAGTGAAAGTGGCTAGTTTGGGCCAGATTTCACGAGCTTTATATGAGGTGGGAGGTCAGTACCGCCGAAATATGTAGGTGGGTGGTAATGTCAAAATAGATGTCATAAAAAAACCTGACAGTCTTTTGACCGCCAGGTATGTAGCT
>Ga0255753_1003656_pt1 | contig 15890 bp, 15 predicted proteins | sample 041ome_10_FD_179953 | JGI IMG/M metagenome (GOLD analysis project Ga0255753, IMG submission 179953) | Coastal salt marsh microbial communities from the Groves Creek Marsh, Skidaway Island, Georgia - 041412US metaG (version 2) | ecosystem: Environmental > Aquatic > Marine > Intertidal zone > Salt...
TATTTTTCCCGGATCAAAATAATCACCGGTCGGAGGATCTAGGCGATTCCAACGAATTCCATCAGAACTATAAAAAATCTTAAAGAAACTTGTGGCCACAAAGTATTTGCCATCCCACCTGACACTCGAAATTGGCTCTTGTGGAACATCAGCTACGAGTCTTGGCTCCGACGTCGCGTCTAAATTTCGGAATGTAAGACCTCCTCCTGAAGCCACTGAAATTATGGTCGAACCATTGGCAGCGCTGCGCCATGTATAGTCTGCGGCCGACGCATTTGCAGGCTCGACGAGAGTAGGTTGGAAAAAGATTGTGAAGACAATGCCGAGCGAGACTAAAGCCGGAAGCAGATTTTGTAGGCGCACAACACCACGCCGAACAGCCTCTTTCGAATCGAGCCTCATAGTCCCAAGACTAAGCGCCATGCTGCCACTCTTTGTGTCACTCTCACACTTGAATTTGATTGCAAATAGGAGCTTTTTCGCAATCTGCTTCCCCAATTGCGCCACGGCCAAAAATCTTGCTATTGATTCAGCGACACACAGCGACTGATGAGTGCGGAGAATTTCCGCCGAACAAAAAGCTCAAGTATTCAAGCTTTACTCAGATGGTGTCTATGTGTCAGACCTCATGAAAATGTTCAATGCCGCAAGACCAACCATTTACAAAGTGCTCAACGAAATGAAGTCGTCTGCTTAGAACAGGCTTTGGCGGGCGAGGGCCTTTTGCTACAAAACAGGTGAACTTCGACCTAATTGTTTTTTCAAGAAACTCCAAGCCGTGAAAGCCATGATAGTTAGATGACCCGAATTCAATCACTTGGTTTAGTCGCTATAAGTTCGATTTTTTCTTTATCTGTTGTGCCTGCTTTTGCGGCAACTGATGAAGAAGTAGTTGATGTGCTTATAGAGAGCACTGTGATTCAGCTTGATGTTCAAGTTGAGGACTCCACTCTGTTGGATGAAATTGCTTCTGATCTGGAGTACGCAATTTCGGAAGAAGTTCTAGACCCAGACATTGTGGAGACTATTTCGGCAGCAATTGATGCTGAAGAAGAAACCGATCTCACTGAACTAGTGGACGAAAACCTCGAGGAGCAACTTGGTTCATGGCTTGATCGTGATCCTTCCCTGCTTTCTGCTTTTGAGTTGGTGAAGTATGAGTTTCACAAGTGCCGTGCGGAAACCAATGGTCCTGCTAATCAATGTGCACGTGGGCTGGGAGACAGACTCCAGCTTGCTGCCGTGGAAGTAGATAACCAGAAGCTTGAAGAGTTGAAAGCGTCCATAGAAAGTCTTTCTGGCGAAGAGCTTGCAGCCGCTGAAGAGGAAATTGCTTTACTGGAAGACAAAGTTTCCTCCCGCACGGAGCGGATCGAAGAGAGAACCGCCCGAAAAGAAGAATCAGCTGCGGCAAAAGACCAAAAAGCTCAGGGCCAAAACTCCGAGTCAGCCAATGAAACCCCTGGGAAATCTGGCGAAAAGCCAGAGAAGGATAAAGGAAATAGCGGCTCTAAAGGCAATAGTGGTGGCAACGGAAAGAGTGGAAAGTAGACCCGTGAGCAAATATCTGGCTGTACCGTTCGTTATTGCCGCACTCACAGGTCTTGCCGCCTGCGCTGGGCCCGCCATTGATCCTGTGGAGTCGGAGACTGAGCCACAGGTTGTCGAGGCAGAAACAACTGAATCACCTGACATAGAAGAATTGGTGATTCCAGAGAACGTTTCTCCACAGGCAGTGGTGTTGGCAGCCTTCATCATGGCAAACGGCGACGTCATCAAAGCCATCGAAGAAGGACTAATCACCCCAGAAGAGGCTCAACTTGCTGAAGAGGCTCTCAACAATGATTCCCTTCAGCTTTGGATCGATGCCGCACAACAAGACTAGGTAAAACTCTCACAGGTAACATCAAAGTAGAGGCCCTCTAGCAGGGTCATGCGGCACGGGGTGGGTTTCTGTGTGCTCCAGGAAATAGATGAATACTGCCCTCAATACGTGTACCCCCGCAAAATGCAGGGGCACACATTTAAAGTATCAGTTGTCGATTATTTCAACATTGGTTGAAGTGACTCTGCACTAATCGACCCTTACTTTTGGTCGCTACTCACGCTGACGTGGTTAGTCAACGTCAACACTTGACCAGTGGCACTGCGACTAGTCAACACGACCTTGTAATTGCCCGCATCCAACACAGGCAAATGAGTCGTCCGCTCCAACGCACCAGACGAAGGAATCGCACCACTACCCAACAGTCGCTTCGCACCCACAGAACCCATCGGTTCAACAGTCAACGAATACGGTGCACCAGCAGTTAGACCACACGACCCATACACAATCGGAGACGAAGCAGTCCGATCAGACACCCCACCCGTCACCGTCAAGAAAATACCCGTCGATTGACAAGTTGTTGACGACTCAGCGTCTCCTGACGAGGGACAGTCCCAGGTGGAGTAATGAGCTCGACACGAGCTGCCGGCCGGCACATACAATCCCCGGAATTCTCGCTACAACGACTCATGATCCCAACCAGCAGGGAGGGCAGGGCTAAACACCCACAAGATTTCGGCCGGGGCTTGCTCAGAGTCGTTGGAAAAACTATGAGCTTCACTGGGTGAAAACGTCATGGCGTCTCCAGTGTGAAGTACTTCGTCTCGGGTCCCCACTGTGAGACGCACCCTTCCTGAAATCACATAGGCAAACTCCACTTCGCTTGGCAGCGAATAGAGCTCTTGACCTGAACCTCCGCCCGGTTCGATAGTCGAGTGAATTACTTGCAGCCGTCTTTCCCGGGTGGAGGTCAGCAGCGACTCAGCCAAACCTGCCCCACCAAAGTTGATGGGCTCTCGCTCGTGAAATCTGATCAGGTCATGGCCTGCCCGGGGATCGAACAAATCGCCAATGGAAAGCCCCAAAACACTGCATATGCGCAGCAATACCGCCACAGAAGGCGTGGCCTGATTGCGCTCAACCTTAGAAATGTAGCCCTTAGTGAGCTGAGCACCTTCGGCGACCTCATCGAGGGTCAACATTCGTGCTTCCCGAGTAGAGCGCAACCGCTCTCCCAGGCCCGAGAGAGACTGGTCAAATTCGGCGGGTAAGACGTCGGTCACGAGGTGACCTCCGCCGAGAGGTGTTCGTGGACGGCGAGCCAGGTCTCGCCCACTCGCTCGAACACAATGGTTTCGCGCTCCCACACCGTGTCGGTGACGCCCTCCATTTCGATGGCAGTTTCGACCCGGTGGCGAAAAATGGCTGCGTTCTCACCAATCATCTGAACCACCCCACCGTGGGAGCGACACGAGTGCACCCGAAACCCCAGGGTGTCTTCCCATTGCGCCCACAGCTGCTCCCATTGCGCTCGGGAGGTCAGGACCTCCGGGTGGGTATAGAAAATAAAGCTGGCGTCCTCAGAGAAGAACGAGAAATAACGCTGTGGGTCGTGGGCACCGAATGCCTGAACCAGCTTGTGGGCGACTCGCTCGATTTCTTGTTCTCTTGGACTCATCAGTGGCCCCTTTCTGCCCAGTAGGTTGGTGGGACGTAACCGTTTTTCTTCCAAGGAGTGGCTCCATGAAGATTTTGCGCTCTGTCGATTTGAGCCACCCGATTCACTCCGAGATGCCTGTGTATCCGGGTGACCCCACGGTATCGATTAGCCCGGCAGCGACGATTAATCACGACGGTTTCAACGTCTTGCACGTCCAGATGGGCTCCCAGTCGGGCACCCACATCGACGCTCCCCTGCATTTCATCGACGGCGGAGCGACCATCGACTCGTACCCCTTGGAGACGTTTGTCGGCCCAGCCTTCATCGCTCATGCTGCGGACGTGGGTGATAACGGAGTGATTGGTGCCGACGCTATTCCGGACCCTGGTAAACCGGGAGCCCTGTTGATGATTCGAACGGATTGGTCGCAGTACTGGGGTGGCGAGCGCTACTTCTCTCACCCGTACCTCTCCCTCGAAGCAGCCCAGCGCATCGTTGACTACGGCTATAAAGCCATCGGTATCGACGCGCTCTCGGTGGATCAAACGGAGGGCAGCACAGGAGATTTCACCGCCCACATGATTCTGTTGGAGGCAGGCATTCCGATTTGCGAGAATCTCACCGGTGTTGCCCGAGTGGATTGGCCCACTCCGTGGCTGTCGCTGGTGCCGATACGCCTCGAGGGAGCGGATGGTGCCCCGATCCGCGCATTCGCCCTCGAACTCGACCATCCTTAGGCTTTTCTGCCCGCCGCCATTGCTGAAATCAGTTCGTAGGTGACGTGGGCGGCCGCGATGCCAGTGATTTGGGCATGGTCGTAGGCCGGGGCCACTTCGACCACATCCGCCGAGATGAGGTTCATCGAACCAAAAATCCTCATCATTTCCAGCAGTTCCCTGCTGGTAAGCCCGCCGGCTTCTGGTGTGCCCGTCCCGGGGGCATGCCCGGGGTCCAGCACGTCAATGTCCACGGAGACGTAAGTCGGGCGGTCGCCTACGCGCTTCTTGATGGCCTGTAGCGCGTAGTCGAGGCCATTGAGTTCCACGTCGCGACATGAGACCACGTGAAAACCGAGACGCTCGTCGTCGGAGAGGTCTCCGGCGGAGTAGAGCGGACCACGAATTCCCACGTGCATCGACGCCGTCATGTCAATCAAGCCCTCTTCGGAGGCCCTGCGGAATGGGGTGCCATGCGTGGTCTCGACGCCGAAATAGGTGTCCCAGGTGTCCAAGTGGGCATCGAAGTGGACCACAGCGATGGGGCCATGAATAGCGTGGAGCGCGCGCAGTAGCGGCAGCGCAATCGTGTGATCGCCACCGATTGTCATGAGCTTGGCCCCGGTCGCGAGCAACTTCGCCGCCTCGGCCTCGATAGTGTCGACCGCCTCCGAAATGATGAACGGATTCACGGCAATATCACCGGCGTCAGCGACTTGTTGCTCGGCGAAGGGACTCACGTCCGTGGCGGGGTTATAGGGGCGAAGGAGTCGCGACGATTCGCGAACATGGCTGGGGCCGAATCGTGCTCCTGGGCGGTAGCTGACGCCGGAATCGAAGGGGATCCCCACAATGGCGACGTCAGCTTTTCCCACCTCTTCCAGGCGCGGAAGGCGGGCAAATGTGGCGATTCCCGCATAGCGAGGGACCTTGCTGGCATCAATGGGGCCAATGGGTTCTGTCATGACGGGTCTCCCTTCACCAGTTTTGCCATGTGCGCGTCAACTCCGAGCACAATCGAATCTCCTTGTCGCACATTCGAGCTTTGTGGCAGAGAAACGAGCAACTCATGCTCACCTCTCCTCACGATAAGGCGGTGTTTTTGGCCCAGGAAGTGCGCCTCCATTACTTCCCACTCACCAAGATTGCCCGCGCCCGATGACCCTTCGACCAGGTGCTCGGGGCGAATCGACAGAGTCACTGGGGTGCCGGCACTGGAACTCCCGGGTAAAGCCACCACACCCCAGGGCGTGTCGGCACTGGTCCCATCGGAGCGAACGGTGCCCGAGACGACATTGGAGTCCCCCATAAATTTTGCGCTGAACGCGGTCGCAGGGTCGAGATAGAGACGTTCGGGCGACCCCATGTCCTCGATTCGACCATCGCGAAGCACGACGATGTTGTCAGCCAATGACATGGACTCTTCCTGATCGTGGGTGACGTGAACGAAAGTGGTTCCAACGCTGCGGTGAATTCGGGTGAGCTCGTCTTGCATTTGCCGCCGAAGCTTCAGATCGAGCGCACCGAGAGGCTCGTCGAGCAGCAAAACCCGCGGCTCGACAATCAGCGCCCGCGCAAGCGCGATACGCTGGCGCTGGCCTCCCGACAGCTCGGCGATGTGGCGATTAGCCGTGTGACCCAGGCCCACCATCTCGAGGACTTCGCGGACTCTTTCAACACGAGCCTTCTTCCCCACCTTTTTCATTTCCAGGCCGAATCCGACGTTCTGTCCCACCGTCATATGCGGGAATAGCGCGTAATCCTGGAACACCGTGGTTGTCGGACGTTGAGCGGGGGTAAGGGTGGTGACGTCTTGACCATCGACTTCGATATGACCCGATGAGGGTTCGGCAAAGCCACCCAAGATCGCGAGCAGTGTCGTCTTGCCGCTTCCGGAGGGACCCAGGATGACGGTGTAGCTACCCGCTTCGACTGTGAGGGAGACACCGTCGAGCGCCCGGTGGTCGGGATACTGCTTGACCACGTCGACGACATTAAGTTCTGCACCGTTCATAGACGCCTACTCCTTTGGGAAACAGCACGGTTGAGCACATAGGCCAGCGTGAGTGCGACAAGTGAAATAGCGAAGACGAGCGTGCCCGCCGCATTGGTCTTTGCGTCAAGGCCTGTTCGCAATTGCGACCAAATCTCAATCGGAAGGGTCACGTCAAAGTCGGCGAGGAAGAAGGCAATTATGAATTCGTCCCAGGAGAGAGTAAACGACAACAAGAAGGCCGCCATGATGCCGGGGAGCAAGACTGGAATGGCAACTCTGGTGATAACAGTCCACTCTCCCGCACCAAGGTCTCGGGCCGCTTTCTCCAAATTCTCGTCTTCATCCCTCATCTGCGAGAGAACAATCGCGAAGGCGAGCGGCAAGTTGATGATGATGTGTCCCAGTGTCACCAACACAAGTGAGCGACCCAGAGCCAATTCATTTGCGGTCACCGAGAGGCCGAACCCAATCACGAGGTAAGACACCCCCAAGGGGGTCATCACGATTGCTCTGATTGCACGTGCTCCGCGGGGTCGATAACGGGCGAGCCCGTATGCGGCAAGAAAACCGAGAGCCGTGGAGAAGAATCCGGACACGACCCCGACAACAATTGAATTACGAAGGGCTTCAATCATCCGGCTATCGGCAAATAGTGCTTCGTACCAGCGCAACGAAGGACCCGTAAACGGTGGCACTGGGAGATTTGTGGCTTGGAATGAAAAGACGACCAGCGACACCACCGGCATCAAAATGAAGCCGAATATCAGCAGTACGTATACCCACGAGAGGCCGCTTCTCACAAGCTTCATCTCTTGCGCTCCAAGGTGAGGTTTTTTGCCGACACGGCATACACCGCGGCAACAATGATGAGAAGGACGAGGGCCATCGCAGCAGCCAACGGGAAGTCGCCCATCCGCGACACCTGCAGCATTAATAACTGCGGGAGGACAAGCTCATTACCACCGCCGACAATCTGCGGTGTGATGTAGTCGCCGATTGCGAGAACAAAGGTGAGGAAGGCGCCGACAACCACGCCGGGAATGCTCAGTGGAAGAGTAATTCTCAAGAAGACGCTGAGTGGTGATGCGCCGAGGTCTCGGGCTGCCAGCCCCAGATTTCGCGGAATCTGACGCAAGCTCGCGTAAATCGTCAGGGTTGAGACCATGACAAAGAAATGAACAAAGGCGAGGACCGTGGCAAACCGCGTGTTCGCCATGGTGAAGGGTTCGGCGATGATTCCCCAGGACACCAATGTCTGGTTAATCACCCCGTTTTTTGCCAACACCAGAAGCCAAGAGTAAGAGCGGACCACATATGACGTCCAAAAAGGAACCACGGTGAGAAGTAGAACTAGGGCCTGCCATTTTTGGGGAACTTTATAGGCGACGATGTAGGCGAATGGATAGGCGATGAGGGTTGAAAATATGACGGTGAGCGCCACCACTTCAATGGAATTCCATAGAGCCTGGTGAATCGTCGAATCAGTCGCCAAACGAATGTAGTTATCAAAGCTCAGCGTTCGATCGGTGAGGCCACCGCTTCGGCGATAGAGGCTCGTGAGCACCACCATCACCATCGGCGCGGCGAAAAGTGCAAGCGTCACCAACAGGGCTGGGCCCACGAGGACCCAGCCCTGCCAGCGACGCTGGTGTTCCACTATCCGACGACGACCCTCGTCCAGACGTCGAGCATCGCTGCGTCGAGGTCTGCATCTGGGATGTAGTACGGGTAGGAGTTGGCGATGAAGTCGGACTGCTCATCCCAACGCAGAATGTCCTTCTGCTCGTCGGTGAGAGTCGCGTTCTTGTTCGCTGGCATGCCCCAGTAGCAAGAGGAGGTCGCCAAAGCGGCCTGACCTTCTGGGCTCACGATGTACTGCACGAACTTGGTCGCGAGTTCCTGCTTCTCAGAGTCAGCCAATACGCCGATGGCCTGCTGCCAGCGGATACCGCCCTGGTTGGGAAGGATCCAGTCGAGGTCGGGATTTTCGGCATTCAGCACACTGGTAGAGAACTCTCCACCACCCACGATGACCTCGACCTCACCGGTGGCGAGGGCAGTCTGGGTTGAAACAACGTCACCAACCTGGGCTGATTGAGCTTTCAGCTCGACCAGGCGCGCCTCGATAGCAGGCAGGTCGTCGACGGTGATGTTCTGGGGTTCGATACCCAGTTCAAGGCCCACGAACTCCATCACGGGGATGTAATAGTCGTAGATCGCGATCTTGCCCGCGAGCTCGGGATCCCAAAGGAAGCTCAAGTCGCGCATTTTCTCGGCGTCCACGTTGGCGCCGTTGAAGGCCACCGTGTTGTACCCGAACTTCTCAGGAACTGCGTAGAGAGTGCCATCGAGCTCGTGAATCTCAGGAAGCTGAACCTCGCTAAAGAACTGGTCAAAGTCGAAGTCATCCTTGCTCAGAGGAGCGAGGATACCCGCTTCCGCTACGCGGGGGACGTCGACCGAGTCGACCACGAAGACATCCCAGTCTCCGGGCTGCGACTGCTCAAGGATTCCCAGTGCAACACCGGTTCCCTCGTAGTCGCGCACGTTGACCGTGACGTTGTTGGCTTCCTCGAAGGGGGCGAGGAGTTCGGGGTCGGTGTGGTCACACCACACCAGAGCGTTGAGCTCTTGAGGAGCGTCACTACTAGCTCCGCCGCTCGATGTCGCCGATCCACCGGAACCTCCCGCACAGGATGCGAGAAGGAACGCAGAGGTAGAAAGGGCGGCCAGCGAGACTGTCAGTTGTGTTTTTCGCATGGAACCTCCAAATGGCGGCATCCCGGTGCGGATACCTATGGTGACTGGGAGGATACAAAGGTTTCCCGGCTCTCACAAGCATTTGCACGCGATTGACAGGTAAAGACACCACCAAAATTGTGGATGCCGAGCACTAGTCTTGGGCGATGGCCCAGAGAGAAGAGCCCCTCGCGACAATCGACGAACTTTTTCACGACACCCTTAGCAGGGTGACCCGTGTCACCCTGCTCCCTGGGGAAACCACCGGACTTCACACCCACCCTCACGACTACGTCGTGATCCCAGTGCGCGGGGGCACCGTGACTGTTGAGGACTCAGAGGGCTCTCGGCCTTTGGTGATGACCAGCCAACAGTCATACCGGAGGGAAGCTGGGGTCACCCACTCGCTGACCAACAGTTCTGAGGACGCCATCGAGTTCTTCGAGGTGGAATACCTCGACACAACGGCTTAGCGATTTGATCAGTTCCACACTCTTCAAGAATTCAATTAATCCGCACCCCTGTGTGATCATGCGGATAGTGGAGTGGCACACCCCCCGGGACTCGAACCCGGAACCCACTGATTAAGAGATGTGTTCTGCACCGCTCAAATGGTTGGTTTTCCCCCACATTACGGGGTTTTCGTGTGTCAGCAAGTGTCAGGAAATGTCAGACCGGCCAGTCCATTGGCTGACCTATTGGCTGACCTATACTGAGTCCTAGCCAGGATAGAAATGGCTCGTGCCCACTATGTGGCCACCGGTGACCATCTACTCCGCCTCCGAATGGTCTTGCTCTGAGAGAGAACACTAGAAGCTCATAGGCCATTCTGTGTGCTCTCAGACTAGGTGCAAAGGGCCGCAGAACTTCCCAGGGAATTGACCGCACTGGCAGCTCCTTAGTCGAGAAGGCGGCCGCTAGCGTCGCTCCCAATTCGCACCCATGAGACAAAAGAATCGGTTTCGGTTCCTCCATGAAAACCCACCCCTGCTTACTGGTCGGCAGTGAACAGGGGTGCAAAACTGTTACTCAGATGGTTGGGGATCTAGCGTCTCACCCATCTTGCGATTGCCCCAAATTTATAGTCTTGAGCACCGTTAAAACTTGTGAGGCAATTAATTTGTCGCCGGCAGCTGTCAAATGGACTCCATCATCCTTGAACAACTCCCGACGGGTTTCCAAAAACTGTGAAAAGTCGTGAATGAACGGCGCTCTCTCAGCTAGTGGAGTTATTTCTTGGTACCACGACTGAACTGCTTGAGCATATGTCTTGCGATCATCGCGAAGGGACGAAACCTCAGATTCTTTCAACCACCTGTATGGCTGAACGGTGGCCAAAAACTCAGCGTCATTTAGGAGCGCCACTTCGCGCATAAGTCTCACATTTTTTTCCCACTGCTCGGAAGGGTTCACTTTAACTTCTGGGCCGAGATTGACGGAAATCTGGCTCTCTTTGAGATCAAAAGAAATGTTGAGGGCATAAATCGTGCTTGCCATGAAAGGTGAACGAACGTCCGCGCTCGCAAGGTTAGCAAAAAGTTCTTTCTGGTAGCTATGTACCATTGGGTGTCCAGGAGCGCTGTAGGCCCCTCGGTCATTTACGCCGCTGTAAGAAATTACTACGTCCGGGTGAAAGTTGACTCCGTCACGGATTAGCTTCAACAACTCCTGGCTGGTCGAATAGCCTTCCACTCCACCATTAATGACGGTGCCCTGGAAACCTGAAGCTCTCAGCTCTTCTGACAAATACTCAGGCCAACTGTGCTCATACATTATTCCATCAGTTGTCGAACCCCCAACGGCAAGAATGATGGGGCGTGGGCACTGAAACCAGTGGAATCCTCAGCGGGGTTTGGGCGAGAATCGCCAGTGCCCGCGCAAGGCCACAAGTACTTCTACTCCACAGGGGCAAAACCTGCCGTCAGCCCTGGGTAATTTTCGTAGACGAGGAAACCTTTTTAGCGGGCTATGGGAAAAGTGCGACGATTGAGTACTACGATGTCACAAGCACACACGGTCTAGACGCACAATTTGGCTGAGTGAAAGGGTTACGGGACATTACTTTTAGGCGTGCTATCCGCGGGGACGCCCAATCTTTGGGGAACGTAGTTCGTCGAAGTTTGCGCCGGCTTCGGAAGTCTCGACTTTACTCGTCTTCTCGAAGAATTAAAAACCAATTTATTCGGTACCCCATCGAGAACCGTTTTCCAGAACACGTCAATTTTTTTTTCCCTTTTTCTAGCGAAACGGTCGATAATTTGCCTGAATTTAAGGGCGCACTAGAGAGTCTCAAGTACTTGTACATCCACATTCCAAAGTGCGGCGGTACCTCAGTCTTGGAAACACTGCGGCGCCAAGGTTTCCTAGTTATTTATTCCTGGTCGCAGCTTGTCGAACGCCTGAAGACCGGTGCCCCGATTGACCGACTTAGCCTTGACCATCTCGACACAAGTGTTCTTATCGAGACTGGTCTAATTTTGAAGGACACACTAGAGAATCGTGTGATTACATTCGCGCATGATAGAGATCCGTTTCGAAAGGTTGTGTCTGCCTGGAGGCACCACAAGCGGACAGGAAGAATTTCGCTCGACACGCCCTTCGAGCGTTACCTTCGAACTGTTTCAGCAAGGTACTGGCCGACGACGCAGTACAACGAAATCGGCTTCTCGCATGCCAATCCGAGCAGATACTGGCTTACCCCGGCAAGTTGGTCCGGACCGAAGTATGTTTTCGATTTAGAAGCCCAAGAAAAATTCAATAAATTTTTTGAACACCATTTTTTCAGCCGGGCAAACGTCCCCCATTTGAATAAGGGGAAATTAGAAGAGGGCGCTGGCGCGCCAAACTACGCGAGCTTCCTAGAGTATGCGGAGTGGTTCCGGCCAGGGATCCAATGAGAAGAATAATTGGATTCAGGCGACACTTCTGCTCCTCTCAGGTCGAGCCTGGGTTCAGACATCAAAAAAAACAGACTCTCCTCAGCGATTAGCTACTGCACTCCTGGCCTTTTTCTAGAAGAAGTTTGTGGGTCAGGTTCGCTGGACATTCCAGGCAGTTAGAGACCCAACTCCTCCGGCGTCTCAACATTCTCGAACGCCTGCTTGGGGACCGCGTATTCGTCGTGCTCTCAACCCCACACGTTGAAAGTGTCTTCGTATCTTCTGACCTGTTTCTGAGGGTCCTTCGAACATTTCGTTTTCGAATTCCGAATTTTTTTCGACCTAAACCCGGCGGATAAGAATGCAATCAAAAAGATGATTCTCACCATTTTGCAATCGAAGGAGATTCGAAAGATTTTATCGACATTAAGGACTCTCGAGAAAGTAGTTTTACAACAGGCACATCATGGCCCACGACACACATTCGAAAATTGCGACACGCCGCATTCAATACAAGATGTGAAGGGGTTGACACTACAATTCGGTGGCTGACTGATACACAACGCTCCTTCTATGAAGTGAGCGATTCAGAAGCGCATCTCGCTAAATGAGCGGGTTTTCGTGTGGTACACCCCCCGGGACTCGAACCCGGAACCCACTGATTAAGAGTCAGTCACCGACCCCACTAAACACAAGGTTTTTCAATAGTTTACTGCGAAGTAGGTGTGTCAGGGTGTGTCAGGGTGTGTCACAACGACCGCCCGATTTACTGACATTTTTACTGACATCACAAAAGATTGGAAATCTTCCGAGCTATTCCCTTTAACGCAATATTTTTAATGCTACTGGGCTAAAGCTTGCGGTTTTGCGCCCAATTTGTTGTTGGAAAACTGGTGCTACAGACGGCGTTACCAATCTGTAACCTCGGTAACCAGGGCCAAAGCAATCACTTCAGCACAATCGATTACCCGAGCGGCAACCTATATCCAGACCCACAAAGAAACCAATTAGTTCAAGTGCTGATTCTCGTGGAGTGGTGGTGTCAACATATTTGAGCTCACAGTCAAGCCCTAGCGCCCTTATGTAATTCGTAAGAAGCGAGTTGGCTTGGTGTTTAGGGTAGAGGACTCGTAGGCGCACACCTGGCTTCGCCCAGGCGAGGTTTGCCCACTCCGCCCCGCGGACTCCCGCGATGTGAGACGCTCTGGAAAAATGCCTTATTTGGCACCATATTGAGTGGTAACCAGGAGCGTACAAGCGATGGTCAACTCCAAGAGCCTTCAGTTTGAAACTCACTGTCTTCAGATTCGGAATGAACCTCCTCGACCGGCCATATCCCTTTTTTTCCGCAGCACCATTTTCAGAATAGAAATCGATGGGCGGCATCCGGTCAAGCAATAGGCGCGCCGATCCATCCGGGGGAGGCACGCAACAATCCTGCTTGCGTAAGGCTATTTCTTCGAGGGTCGCTGCCGCGTGGAATAGTCCTTCGCCCATTTGCGCAGAGCTATCCCATGCGGGCAAAAAGAAGCTCTTTTCGGGCAAAGATTCACCAACATACTCGTACGCCACTCCTACCTCTCGCAGTACATCCGACATGACTCTGTTCATCAGTGGCCCGCAATCACTCACAACAACTCTGTGGAGTCTCCTTTTTTTCACCAGATAGACACTTGGCAGTAAATAGCCAAGTAGAAAGTGAAAGTAGTGTTCGATCGACCCTGAGACTCGAAATTCTTGTCCCGATGAGTCCTTGACGAGAGTAGGCCGTTGAAGAAAAACAATTTCATGTTTCATCGTGAATCCTGACCCACAAAAGGAACAACCCCAGCCGAAACTCTAGAGAGGTACGATGGTCCTCGAGAGCTCTGCGTGATGCTACGACAACCGCGCGGTGTACGTCTGTCGGCCTGGAGCCCCTAGGAAGAAACCTATAGTCCCCGAACTGCCCCGAAAGCGAGATCTCATGCCGAAAAAACCGCCCTCCTTCGGCTGAGAAATGGAGTGTGCTCTTCCATTCGTTACCGCGTAATCGGTCGAGCCTGGATTGGAATTGCTCCCGTGAAATTTTGGAGTGAGCGGCTGGCATCTCGCGCGTAGCGCACTTAGCTGGCCGGAAATCCAAGCTGATCGAGTACCCCGAATCACCAGACAATGCAACGTTGATGTGTTTATCGCGCGGGAGCAATAAGAGGGGTTGAATCCAACGATTGACCTCCCGAACCGAGGAACCATAGTTAACGAAAATAACTTGGCGACCCCGTGAGTCACTGAAATCTGCGAAAGTTAGCCTTTGGTCGTCGACGCGCAATTCATCGGTAATGGGAATCAGCGGGCCGGGAGTTTCTATTGCTAGGTCAGTAGGCTCCGCTCCCTCTTCGGGTGGAATTGAAGTCAACGAAACCACATCTGATGCGAAGAGGAGAGCAACGGCTGCCATCAGATCAGAAGACAGAAGATGAGGCTCTAAGGCAAGTGACCTGAGCTCGTTCTCGGTAATCCAGAAATGAAGTGGAGATTCTTGGACCGGGTATTCCGTTCTCACAATCAAGAAGTACTTCGACTTTTCGTTGTAGAGGTCTAACCAATCCCACTGGTGCGAGTTGTGGATCACTTCACCAAAATCAAGAGGCGCAGAAATCAAATCGGCCAAGAATGGTTTAGAGCCTCCGTGCTCAGCTCGAAGGTTGTTCCATGTCGATTGAATTGTGGCTGTGACCGCCACCCCGCCTATTAGTCCGGGCTCGGGCCTAATTTGGACCAAGAATGATCTCGAACCATCGGGTTCAAATTTGAAGAGTAGGGCGACAACCGCACCGTTCGACTGGGCCAATCGAAATTCGACTCCACCATTCGAATCTGATATCGCCACTACCTGAAAGAAATCAACATTCGAATGAGAAAGCCGACCTTCCTGGAGAACCCAATTCCCCCAAGCTCCTGGACTAAGAGATAGGACCGACTCTTTCCGAGCCTTGCCAAATTCACCGGGAAGGACTTGCCGGGCTGGCGCGAAGAAACCGCCTTGCCAGGCTTTTACCGCGTTTGAAATGTGCTCCATCATTTTCCGAATGCTAATCGGTTGCTCCAGCTCAAACCCGCTCCGAGTAGGGGTGAAACCCTCGGAAGTGGTACACCCCCCGGGACTCGAACCCGGAACCCACTGATTAGGAGTCAGTCGCCGACCCCACTAAACACGCGGTTTTTCAATAGTTTAGCGGGAAGTCACTGTGTCAGAGTGTGTCAGGTTGTGTCAGGATGACCGCCTGTTTTACTGACATCTTTACTGACATCGTTAGGCGCTCATTGTCGTGAGCTTTTCGGCAGATCAGGGGGGTTTATCCGGCTTTCTGATTAGTGTGCGGGCTGGGGAGTTTGATACTTCTGAACCCCGGGTAAGCGTTGAGAACGGGGACTCTCGTGGAAAGTCGGATGTCTCCGCCTCGTTCCTGACATCCGCGCCTGCCAAAAGAAAAAAGACTGAGTTGTTCAGGTTTCCATTGACATTGAACCCGAACTGACTGATACTTTTGCTCAAATCTGAGTCGGGTGCGTTCTGGGGGTCGAGTGTGATGAGTTCCCGGGACGGGCGAGAAAAGCCGGTGATGGCCCGGCGATTGTTACCTGGTCTTATTGGGATCGTAGTGGTTTTGTCCGCGGCACTTATGGGCTCATCAACGGTGTTACCTGCCTCGGCTGAGTCCGTGATTACCCAACTCGGCACCGACATCGACGGCGAAGCAGCAGACGACTATTCAGGCTTCAGCGTGTCACTTAGCGGCGACGGCACACGAGTCGCCATCGGAGCTTGGGGAAACGATGGAAACGGCGTCAACTCTGGCCACACCCGCATCTACGAATACGACAGCATTAACGGGTGGACCCAACTCGGTGCCGACATCAACGGCGAAGCAGCAGGCGACCGCTCAGGCTACAGCGTGTCACTTAGCGGCGACGGCACCCGAGTCGCCATCGGAGCTTGGGGAAACGATGGAAACGGCGTCAACTCTGGCCACACCCGCATCTACGAATACGACAGCATTAACGGGTGGACCCAACTCGGTGCCGACATCGA
>Ga0255753_1003661_pt1 | contig 15863 bp, 15 predicted proteins | sample 041ome_10_FD_179953 | JGI IMG/M metagenome (GOLD analysis project Ga0255753, IMG submission 179953) | Coastal salt marsh microbial communities from the Groves Creek Marsh, Skidaway Island, Georgia - 041412US metaG (version 2) | ecosystem: Environmental > Aquatic > Marine > Intertidal zone > Salt...
TCGGTTTCAAAACGAATGAAGATATACTAAATCTACTTTTTGGTAAGTTCTGTATTGGTAAATAAACTATGTCGCTACGGCCCAATAATAAAGAAAAACCCTATGATGTTATAGTCTGCGGCGCTGGACATGCCGGTTGCGAAGCTGCACTTGCAAGTGCCAAGCAAGGGGCAGATGTACTTCTTCTTACCGGCAACCTCGATACGATTGCCCAAATGAGTTGCAATCCTGCCATAGGAGGACAAGGGAAGGGTCAAATTGTGCGTGAAATTGACGCGTTAGGTGGAGAGATGGCTTTAAATACAGATTTCACAGCGATACAATTTAAGTTGCTTAATACCTCCAAAGGAAAAGCAGTGCAGGCACCACGAGCTCAATGTGATAAAAAGGCTTATCAAATGCGGATGAAACATGTGCTGGAACAGCAACCCAACATTACCATTTTTCAGGCTATGGTGAATGGTTTAATTGTCAAAGATTCGATTTGCTTAGGGATTACTACATCACTTGGTCTTGATTTTTTTGCCAAATCAGTTGTAGTCACCACAGGTACATTTCTTCAAGCATCCACCCACATTGGCCAGTCTAAAGCTGAGGGAGGTAGACTTGGAGACCATTCCGCAAAGGGACTCTCTGCACATTTTATTAAAAATGGAATCGAACTTAAAAGATTTAAGACCGGAACGCCTCCTAGACTTTTGGGAAGGTCTATTAATTTTAATAACCTAGAAATACAAAAGGGAGACGAAATTCCAACAAAATTTGCTTTTTATGACAGTAGATCTGATGAAGAGATGTTCCACGTGGAACAAAACGGAAAATGGTTAGATCAGCCTGGTCATAAAACAGGCTCAAATCTTGTTCATTGTTTTCTGACAGCTACCACGGTTAAAACTCACAAAATTATTAATGATAATCTCCATTGTTCCCCATTGTATAAAGGAGATATTGTTGGTACTGGTCCCAGATACTGTCCTAGTATTGAAGATAAAGTAGTTCGATTTTCATCGAAAGATTCTCATCGAATTCACCTTGAGCCTGAGGGCATTAATACAGATGAATGGTATATCAATGGCCTTTCCACTAGTTTGCCTTTTGAAATCCAACAAAAAGTACTCCGTACTATACCAGGGCTAGAAAATGCCGTTATCATACGTCCAGCCTATGCAGTCGAGTACGACTACGCACCCCCAACCCAATTAAACCACAATTTAGAATCCTTAGTCATATCATCACTATATTTTGCTGGTCAGATTAATGGCACTTCTGGTTATGAAGAGGCAGCAGCACAGGGTCTGGTTGCTGGTGTCAATGCCGCTCGTAGTGCTTTGAATATCGATCCTCTCAAGATTAATAGAGATGAAGGTTACATAGGCGTTTTGATCGATGATCTTATCACGAAAGGTGTAACCGAACCCTATCGTATGTTCACCAGCCGTGCAGAACACCGTCTTTTATTTAATCACGGAAGCGCCGAATCCAGATTTTATCCTAAAATGGAGCACTATTCCCTCAATTCAGCTCCAAGAAGAAGAAATATTCAAAATCAAATACAACTAACCAAAAATTGGTTAGAAAAGTTGAATAAATCTAAAAGCCCCAGTGGTAAGAGTTTTTCTCTTCAGTTTAAAATAGATTCTAATCCTGAATTACTCCCCGATGATTTCAAGACTCTGCCAATCTCCGTTAGAGAACAGGTTCTTTATCATATCACTTACGACGGATATTTACAAAGAGAGACCAAAGCAGCATCACGCTTGAGCAAAGCTGAAAATATGAAGATCCCGCACAATTTTTCTTATGATGATTTACCCGGTCTCCGCACCGAGTGTAAGGAAAAGCTTTCCGTGATTAAACCAAGCACATTAGGCCAGGCTTCTCGTGTTTCAGGTGTCAACCCTGCTGACATCACAATTCTTCATATTTATTTAGAACGTTCTTTAAACCTAACGAAGGAAAAGAGTTTGTGATTTCCACCGACACAGCTCACAAGGTTGCCCAAATCGCTCATGAAAGGTTATTGAGGGTTAATCGGGTAGGGGAGTACATTTCAAACAATATCTTTCAAAGTATTGATGATAAACCAATTACTGAAATTAATTTAGAAATTGGGTGCGGTCACGGGCATTGGTTATGTTCAATAGCATCTTGTCACAAAGGAGAATTGTTTGTTGGAATTGACTTGCTTTCCAAACGAATTAGAAAAGCAGACCGAAAGAGAGAGTTACTAAATCTTGACAATGTTTTTTTTCTTAAAGCTGAAGCAGGAGAATTTTTAGAGGCTCTTCCAAGAAATCTACACATCAAGAATACTTTTATAATGTATCCCGATCCATGGCCAAAAAAAAAGCATCACAAAAAGCGCTTGATCCAGCGTTGTTTCCTCAGAATGCTTCACGATAAATCCCATAGAGGATCGAAATTGTTTTTTAAGACCGATCACGAAGCCTATTTTGATTGGACAAGACAAGCTATTGCAAATTCATCATTGTGGGAACTCGGCACTGAAGATTGGCCTCATGATGCATCTAGTTACTTTGAGGATCTTTTCGGAAATTCTAATTCTTGTTCCGCAACCTACTTATAAGTAATTCTAATATTAAAATTCTCTCTCCTTATCCTTAAGGTGTAATATTTTTCATATTAGTTCTGAATTGACCAAACCATTTGTGCTTCTTAAAGTAGTCGATTTTTTGTGAAGTCATTAGTCAAATTAATCCTTACAGTCGCCCCTATGAGTGCTTTGCATGCTGCAGGTGATGGCGTAAAGGTAACCGCAGATAAAATTACCTCCATTGGTGGTCTTCCCATTTCTAACTCAATGGTTACTAGCTGGATTATCTCCCTTTTACTAATTATATTCATTAAAATTCTTGTTGGGAAACCTCAGTTAATTCCAACCAAAGGACAACTCATACTTGAATCTGTAATTGGTGGCATACGCGGAATCATTGAACCCATAGTTGGTAAAAAGGTATTCTTCCCTTCCTTTTGGTTACTTAGCGGTCTTTTCTTCTTCATACTCATCCAAAATTGGAGTGGCCTACTTCCTGGCGTTGGTACGATCGGTTACGGTCATGCTGTTGAAGATCACTTCAAAATAAGCAAACCTCTCATCAGACCGGGCAATGCAGATCTGAATATGACTCTTGCTCTCGCCCTTGTCGCAAATCTTTTCTGGGTTTACTTCATCGTGAAATTTGCTGGGTTAAAAGCTATTGTTAAAGATTGGTTTGGAAATAAGGCGGACAAATCTGAAGTAAGTTCTTTGATTTTCGGCTTTCTAGGAGTGATCTTTCTCGCAGTAGGCTTTATTGAAGTCGTATCCATTCTTTTCCGTCCAGTTTCACTGACTTTTCGGCTTTTTGGTAATGTGTTTGGAGGAGAAAGCCTCCTTCATAGTATGTTTTATCTCGTTCCTCAACTGAAGTGGATATTGCCAGTTCCCTTTTACTTTATGGAAGTATTAATCGGTTTAGTTCAAGCTCTTGTATTTATGCTTCTTATCTCCGTTTACATTGGTTTAATTTGTAACCATGATGAAGGGGAGCACCATTAATTTCTGCATGGGACTATGTTCATTCGTAGGCATGTACACTAAATGTTAACAAATAAAATCTAAATTAAAATGATCGAAGTACTCGCACAAGCAACCGAACAGGCAACAGGTATTACAGGAAGCATCCAATCAGCACTAGGCTGTCTTGGTGCTGCAATTGGAGTTGGTATCGTAGGCATGAAAGCAGTAGAAGCCGTTGGGCGCAACCCTGACGCTTCCGGAGCAATTCTCGTCCAATCAATTATTGGTATGGCCCTCGCAGAGGCTGTAGCTTTTTACTCCTTGTTTCTCTAAAACAAGGTTCATAAGTCTCCTCTTCATTCATGATTGTTCTAGCCAGTCTCACAGATACAGCACAAGGGATTGTTGAAACCTTTGGCATCGATTGGCCTATGCTAATCGCCCAAGCGATCAACTTCTTGATCGTAGCTTTTGTTATTTGGAAGTTTGCTTTTAAAAACATCCTTTCCACAATAAAAGAACGAGAAAAACAAATTGCTGACTCTCTTAGAAATGCCGACAAAATCAAGCTTGAGCTTGAGGAGACTGAAAAGCAACAGCAAGAAACTCTCCAAGAAGCATCCCTCGAAGCTAAAAAGACAATTTCGATTGCTCAGGAGCAAGCTAAAGCATTCATTGAAGAGCAGAAAGAAGATGCTCGAAGGCAAGCTGAAGAAATCATTTCTAAAGCCAAACTTGCCATGGAGCAGGAAAGGGAACGAGTTCTCCGCGAAGCCCGCGAAGAAATTGCCTCTCTGGTCGTACTTACAACTTCCAAGGTTCTTTCCAAGGATTTATCTGAAGAAGAAAAGCAGCGTTTCTCTGCTAGAGCCACCGAAGAACTAAATCTAGTCTCCTAAGGTAACGACCTCCATGTCAGCCAAGATCAAAAGCCTTGTCCGTGAACTTCATAAAAGTTCTTTTAACAAGGTTGGAGTTATTGAAGAAACCTTGGTTGAAGGAGTGCTTTTTGGTCTTCGGGAAGTAAAACCTCCTCGTCACATGGAAATCCTCAAGGCATATCTTTCTGAAATCCGTAAATCCCTGAGGCATCAGCTCGTGGAAGTCGAATTGGGATGCCTTCCCAATGAATCCATGGAATCCACCCTAAAGGATAAAATCAATTCCATGGCATCCTCAAGTGCCATTGAGTTGCAAGTTTCACAAAACGACAACCTGATTGCCGGATATCGCATCCGCCTCGTGGATGATGTCTTTGAAGACTCTATTCAATCCCGTCTCTCCAAGCTGTCCCAATCCTTCACCGCTTAATTTATCGTATATTAAATCATGAGTTCCATTACCGAACTAATTCGCAAGGAAATTGAAAGCCTCTCCACAGATGCCACTCGTACCAATGTAGGTACTATCACTACCTTGGCTGACGGGGTTGCACGAGTAGATGGCCTTTCTAAAGTCATGTACAACGAAATGATTCAGTTTCCCAATAATGTTTTGGGTATCGCTCTGAATCTCGAAGAGGATTCAGTTGGTTGTGTATTGCTGGGTGATGTCAGTTCATTGAAAGAAGGGGACGAAGCACGCACCACAGGCAAACTGCTTTCCGTTCCCGTTGGTAAAGAACTATTAGGTAGGGTAGTGGATGCAGTTGGTCGCCCCATGGACGGCAAAGGTGCGATCAATGCAGAAACCACTTTTCCCGTGGAGAGAATTGCCCCTGGTATTATTCCAAGAAAATCTGTCGACCAACCCTTACAAACCGGCATCATGGCCGTAGATTCGATGGTTCCTATTGGTAGAGGTCAACGCGAATTGATTATTGGTGACCGATCCACGGGTAAAACCACCATCGCGATCGACACCATCATTAATCAGGCCAAAATCAATAAACAAGGAGAGGCCTCTGGAGACTCCAATTTCCGCCCAGTATACTGTATTTATGTAGCGGTTGGGCAAAAAAATGCCAATGTTGCCCGTACGATAAAGACCCTCGAAGCGAGTGGAGCCATGGAGTATGTTACCATTGTTTCCGCACCGGCAGCTGACAACCCCGCTAACCAGTACCTCGCACCTTATTCCGGTTGTGCGATGGGCGAATGGTATATGGAAAACGGCATGGACGCCCTTATTGTTTATGATGATTTGTCCAAACACGCTGTAGCTTACCGCCAGATTTCCCTTATTCTTAAACGCCCATCGGGTCGTGAGGCTTATCCCGGTGATGTCTTTTATTTGCACTCTCGCCTTTTGGAACGTTCTGCCCGCCTCAACGAAAACAGCGGAAACGGTTCTTTGACCGCCCTTCCTATCATCGAAACCCAAATGGGTGATGTTTCCGGGTACATTCCAACCAATGTGATTTCGATTACGGACGGTCAGATTTTCCTTGAGACTGATCTCTTCAATAAGGGTATTCGCCCTGCGGTTTCCGTTGGTTTGTCTGTTTCTCGTGTAGGATCGGCTGCTCAGATTAAAGCTTACAAAAAAGTTGCAGGTAAAGTGAAACTTGAATTGGCCCAGTTTCGTGAACTTGCCGCCTTCTCCCAATTTGAATCTGATTTAGATGCAACCACCAAAGCAAGTTTAGATCGAGGTGCCCGAATTGTTGAACTTTTCAAGCAAACTGCATCCAACCCCATAGCGGTAGAGGTTCAGACTGCCATCATGTGGGCAATGCAAAACAATTTCTTTGATTCTATTGCCGTAGCTGATGTGAACCGTGCCACCCAAAGTCTCCGTGAATACATGGAAACTCAGGGTAAGGAAGCTTGTCAGCTCATTTACTCAACTGGGAAATTGGAAGAAGACACCGAGCAAAAACTCCGAAGCTCAGTGGAAGATTGGAAACGCACCTTTTCCTGAACCGAATCTCTTTTTCTTAGCATTACTTTTTAGTCTATGGCCAACACACGGGACATTCGTTTACGGATCAAGGGGGTAAAAAGCACCCGTCAAATCACCCGTGCCATGCAGATGGTCGCTACTTCCAAGATGAAAAAAGCTCAGGATGCGGCCAAAAGCGGACGTCCTTATGCCATGCTTCTTGCCGACATCATGGTTTCCGTAGCCGATGAATTCACTGAAATCACTCACAAATATTTTGACGATCGACCAGTCAGACATCGGGGTATCCTTGTAATTGGCACAGACAAGGGACTCTGCGGAGCCCTCAATTCAAACTTATTCAGGATGCTTTCCGATGTTGATTCCTCTGCGAAATTTGTATCGGTCGGCAAAAGAGCCACTCAGTTTCTGTCCCGAACCCGTAGAGACTTGCTTGCAGATTTCAGCCTTCCGGACAAGCCTCGTTACACCGATATCAAACCCATCATAGAATTTCTTTTACGTGCCTACGGGGAGGATCAAATCGATACTATAGAAGTCCTTCACACTGGGTTTGTGAATACCCTTCGCCAAGAGCCTGAGCTTGTACGCTTATTTCCTCTGAACGATTTGGACGAGATGAGCCAAAAGCTACACGAAAGATTTGGAATCAATGACCACGAAGTACCTAAGGACAAACGAGAAATCCTCATTGAAAACCGAGATGAGGTTCTGGCCGAACTAGGAACACTCTATTTGAAGCAACAAATTCACCAAATGGTGATGGAATCCCAAGCATCTGAACATAGTGCTCGTATGGTCGCTATGAAAACAGCAACGGATAATGCTGGTAACCTGCTCAACGACCTCACTCTTCAGTACAACCGGGCACGGCAAGCCGCCATCACCCAGGAAATTCTCGAAATTTCCGCCGCCACTCTTTCCAACTAAACCCTCTTTTCTTTTACCATGGAACAGGACAACTCGAACACAAGCCAAGGAAAAATCATTCAAGTCATCGGGGCCGTCGTAGACGCCGAATTCCCCGCTAGCAATATGCCGAAGATTTACGACGCCCTTGAAGTCACTTACAAGCTAGATGATTCCAGCGACGCTAAGCTCGTTTTGGAAACGCAGCAGCATCTCGGAGAAAACCGTGTGCGTGCGGTTGCCATGTCTTCCACCGAAGGTCTCGTGCGCGGAATGGATGTGCTGAACACGGCAAACCCAATCTCTGTACCTGTTGGTGAGAAAGTACTTGGAAGAATTTTTAACGTCACCGGAGATACGGTGGACAACAAGGGAGAGTGCGGTCACTCCGAAACTCGCCCTATTCACCGCCAGGCACCCACCTTGGTCGATCAGGACACAGAAGCCAACATCCTTGAGACTGGTATCAAAGTGATTGATTTGATCTGTCCCTTCATCAAAGGAGGAAAGGTCGGAGCCTTCGGTGGAGCCGGGGTTGGTAAGACTGTGGTCATCATGGAATTGATCAATAACATCGCCAAGGCCCACGGTGGATACTCTGTATTTGCTGGGGTAGGGGAGCGCTCCCGTGAAGGAAATGACCTCTATCAAGAAATGTCTGAAGCCGGGGTCATTAATCAAGACGATATTTCCAAGTCCAAGGTCGCCCTAGTCTACGGACAAATGAATGAGCCCCCAGGTGCCCGTATGCGCGTGGCTTTGTCCGGCTTGACCATGGCCGAATATTTTCGTGATGAGATGGGGCAGGATGTATTGCTCTTCGTGGATAACATCTTCCGTTTCTCCCAAGCTGGTTCCGAAGTATCCGCTCTATTGGGTCGCTCACCTTCAGCGGTTGGATATCAACCAACCTTAGCCGAGGAGATGGGGAACTTGCAGGAGCGCATTACTTCGACCAAGAAGGGATCTATTACTTCCTTCCAAGCTGTTTATGTGCCAGCGGACGACTTGACTGACCCCGCTCCAGCGAACACTTTCGCCCACCTCGATTCCACCATTGTTTTGGAACGCTCCATTGCCGAGCTGGGTATCTATCCCGCCGTGGATCCCCTCGCTTCCGTTTCCAACGCACTCTCTCCCGACATTGTGGGCGAAGAGCACTTTAAGGTTGCTCGGGGCGTGCAGGAAGTTCTTCAAGCTTATAAAGATTTGCAGGACATCATTGCCATCCTTGGATTGGACGAATTATCCCCTGAGCAAAAGCAGACTGTTTTCCGAGCAAGAAAGATTCAAAAGTTCCTTTCTCAGCCCTTCCATGTTGCCGAAGTTTTCACCGGTGTGTCCGGCGAATATGTTTCGGTTAAAGACACTATTCGTGGATTCAAGATGATTCTCGAAGGTGAGCTAGATGAAGTTGCAGAGAATGACTTTTACATGAAGGGTGGTATTGACTCCGTAATTGGCGGGGAAACCTCCTAGCTTTTCTTCCTTCCTAGCACTATGCCAGTTACCCTCGAAATCGTTACTCCGGACGCCACGGTCTATTCCGAGGATGTGGATCATGTAGTTGTGCCTACAGCAAATGGAAAAATCGATGTTTTACCCCACCATGTACCTATCATTGATAAATTAGTCGCTGGTGATCTCAAGGTGGAGAAAAACGGGGTGGTTGAGTACCTTGCAGTCAGTTCTGGTTTTGTTGAAGTATATTCGGACAAGGTTTCCATCCTTACCGATGAAGCGATAAATATCAGCGATCAGGATGACTCCAAGATAGACGAAGCGGTCAAGCGAGCCCAGGATGCACTTGCTGAAGGCAAAAAGAGCAACTTCGATCTTGCTGCAATACAAAAACTCGAAGCTGCCGCTCGATTCGCCTTGGCTCAACAAATCGCCAAGGGTAAATCCAAGTAATAAGTTAGTTGGAAATGGTGGGCCCTGTCGGACTTGAACCGACGACCCGCCGATTATGAGTCGGATGCTCTAACCAACTGAGCTAAGGGCCCGAAAAATCCAAACTACATTATTTACCGATAGTTACAAGTTTGATATCGGCACAAACAAGATAAGAATAGAAAGATTCATGCGGCTAGAAGCAAACCTTCTGATCCGAAAGTCCGAAGGAATTGGTCTCTTTGTCTTCGGGCATGCTCGATGCACTTTGTTCTCAAGGATTTTCTCCTTCTTTCAGAAGTGACCGGAGTAGGGTATACGGTGTAGTGAAGCCACCAAGTACCATTGTTGTTCCAGAGATGGTGGTTCGGATTGGACTCATCCACTCGAATGGCGAGTTCCTCGTTACAGGTTGTATGGGATTGTTTCATGGTGCGTATTTAGGTTGGTACGCACTTTGTTCGAACAGCCAGATAAGTAAATATTCGAACAGAGCGCAGATTTCGGTTTTTTGGTAGTACCGCACATCCGGGTCGTTGACCTGTGAACCACCGTGACCGCTCAAAACGTTCGGTTGGTTGCCGGATTTAACCCGACAGTCTATGGATGCACTTGGCTGAATTATTTAAAGAACAATAGAGGTATTATCTATAAAAGTGTCGAAGGGATCAAACCTTTCCTGTGTCATATAAATTCAAAAGCTACTTGATTGAAATTTTAGAATGCTCGGAAGGTTTGCTCGAAGTTATGGACTGTTAAGCAAATTCTTGAATAAGCTCTTAGCTGCATCTTCGGGTTTGCCCTCATCGTCTTTCTGATCGGTACGATCATCCTTTGTTTTTTGGGTTTCGGAAGGATGGGGCAGTAATCTCTGCAAAAGCCCTCCTACACCTTTCGTATCCAAGGATTTTTCACCCGCTCCGCCTGGAATAAGATCTTGCAATCGCTCATTGAGTAGATTCGCGGGAAGGTTTCCTCCAATCTGCTTTTGGATTTCTGAAGAGATCTTTTTTTTGAGAACATTTTTACCTGCTTCGAGAAGAAAGTTAGAGAAGGCTTGGGTATCCACCTTGATCCTCGGATTGTCCAGTGGGCCAAAGATGTTTACAGGGAGGATCAGTGAGTCCAGTTGAGTTTGCCCGAGTTTAGGGATGGCCACGGTCGTGCCTTTCACCAACACGGTCACGGGCAGATTGATAAACATTTCACCTTCCTGGCTTTTCCAATTACCATCTGTACTAATATCAATCGTACCGCCTTGAAGGGGTGGATTGCCTCCCACTTTTATCTCGCTCAGTACTTCGTCTACAGGCATGCCTTTGCAAAAAAAGGCCATCTCATAGCGGCCATCTCCACCAGATGGCCCACCAAGGAAGAGGCTCAGCCCCAAGGTGCCTTTGCTGGAGGAAATGCTTACTTCCTTGTCTTCTTTTACCAGATGAGGTTGAGAAGAGAGGTTTTTGCACCTGATATTGAGGGTTTCCGTTTCAAGAAAAGGAACATGCACCTCTTCGGCAAGAAGTTCGCCCACAGTAAAGCTAGGGCTCTCCTCCAGCAGATGTAAGGCTCGGTCATAGAAGTAATCCGGCTTAGGTAAGACCGCTTTTTCCTCTTTTACACCGTCCGGGTCCGAGAGCTGAGCGATCTGATCCCCCACTTTGTCTTTGATTCCAGATGCCTGCTCAACCCATTCCTTGAGCTTGGCCAACTTCTCCTTCCATTCTGCCGAATCCACCAAATAATCTTCAATCGTTTTATCATCAGGCTCCACGGGTGGCAGAGGGTCTGACACTTTGAGTCGTGGCCCGACCAGTACGGCTTGATAGGCTCGTTTTTCTCCATGAGTGGCATCCACTAAATGTACCTTATCCAACCGCACTCTTTTACGAAGCAGATCGGTCGTATCTATATCAGCTTCCAATTTTTCAGCCCGAATCAAGTCATATTCCAGATTGGTTGCATCAGCAACCACCAGTCCGGTCACCGTCAAACGGCTTGCCTTGAAATCAACCTCCGCACCCTTGACCTCAACCGTGGCTCCATTGATCCGCTCCAACTCCGCCTGCAGAGTTGCCGTCAGAATGGGCCCTTGAAAAAACATACTCAGGACGTAGAGGAGACTACCAAGCAGAACGATAAAAACGATGCCTAGCAGGCGTATTGGGTTGCCAACTTTTTTTGCCAGAAAGTCGTCCCAGGATTCTTTTGAGTCCCCTCCACCCAGGATGATCCAAACCAGTGCACGAACCCAGAATTTGGATGAATAGGTTTGGAACTTTTCGCTGCTCTTTTCCAAAACCGCCATTTTCTTACGAAAGGAAGTCATGCCAAAAGATACGAGAACGCCAGCTAACAAACCGAGGACCACTCCAAGAAATTGACCGCCGGTTACCGTATAATATTCGAGCCCAAAGAAGGCTAAAACCGGTGAATTGACAAAGGTCTTGAAAAGCCCTTGGGCGGGCTCATCCAATAGAAAAGTCCCCGTATAGTAGGCAAGGGGTACAAGAGGCAGGGCGACCAGCTTTGCGACTACGCCGACAAGGGCGGCAAGGACGAGGTTCGCATTGATAACAATCAGGGCAAAGGTCAGTGCGATCAATAACCCAGGTGCCTGAGAAAACCCGGGGACGAATCCCAGCATCGTCCCTAGAACACAGGCCATGATAAGCTGAAATGGTGTCGAGTTTCCTCGGAGTATTTTACCGATTTTTCGAGTTAAAAACATGTTTTGGTTAAGAACTAGGTTTTCTTTTGTGCTAGGAGGAAGATCTTTTTTCCAAGTCGCTGGGATAGTTTGGTTTCTCGAAATCTTCTTTTAACCCTTAAAGGGTCAATAGAGATTATATATGAATGGCTTCCCCGTTCACAGAGGCAGCAGCTTCGGCTAAGGCTTCACTCATGGTGGGGTGGGCATGGATGGTCTGGTGAATCTCATCGACTGTAGCTTCCAGCTTCATCCCCAATCCATATTCGGTGATCAGCTCGGTAGCGTCGGATCCAATGATATGAGCACCTAAGATTTCCCCGTATTTCTCGCCCACGATAATTTTTACAAATCCTTCTGGGTGGTTGACCGCCACCGCCTTGCCGGATGCAGCAAAAGGAAATTTGCCGATCTTGTAAGCAATTCCCTCTTCCTTGGCCTTTTCCTCGGTCACCCCTATACTGGCCACCTGTGGTTGGCAATAGGTACAACCGGGGAAAGCACTCATTGGAATGGGATCGGCATGACCAAACATCCCGTTGACCGCCTGCACTGCCCGATAGGTGGCCACATGAGCCAACCAGGGTGGTCCAATGATATCTCCGGCCGCATAGACGCCTGGGAGCGAGGTCTGATAGGTCTCATCCACTTGAACATATCCACGGCTTAATTCCACTTTGCAGGTATCGGCAAGGACCCCCTGTAGGTTGGGCACTACCCCTATCGCAAGCAACACCGATTCAACCTGGATCGCTTCGTCCCCCTTTTCACTATGAAGGGCGAGGGTGACCCCATCGTCCACCACTTCGATCTGATCCACCCGAGTATTCGTCCGGCAATCAATCCCCTGTTTAACAAAGGCCTTTCCCAGAGCTTTAGAAATTTCTGCATCCTCCACCGGGAGGACATTGGGCAGCATCTCGATCAGGGTAACCTTACACCCGAAGGCGTTAAGAAAATAGGCAAATTCTGCCCCGATCGCCCCGGCACCAAGGATGGCAATGCTTGCGGGCATCTCCTTCATTGCCAGAGCCTCGCGGGAAGTCATGATACGGGAGCCGTCCACCGGAACCTCTTCCAGGGTTCTTGGTTTGCATCCGGTAGCAATCATCACCCGGTCGCCCTTGATGGAACTTCCTGCATGGTCGCCATCGGTCACCTCCACGAGCCCGGGTTCAATCAACTTGGCACTACCTACCACATAATCGACCTTGTTTTTCTTAAAGAGAAACTCGATGCCTCCGCCCATCTGATCGGCCACACTGCGTGAGCGGGCCATCACTTGTGCAAAATCCACCTCAATCTCCTTACAGGTAAAGCCGAAGGTTTCGGAGTGCAGGGCAGCTTGATAGGCCTCAGCACTCTTGAGCAACGCCTTGGAAGGAATACAACCCCAGTTAAGGCAGGTTCCTCCCGCTCGTTCCTTTTCGATAACCAGGGCACGATGACCCAACTGGCCCGCCCGTATGCCCGCAGCATATCCAGCCGGCCCTCCTCCAATTACTATCAGATCATATGGTTTTTCGAGATTCATAAGCGTACCGGTTGTAGGATAAATTTTCATAAATTTTATATAGTTTACCCAATTCCGTCAACGAAAGGAGATTTCGTTCCCTTGGGCTTGAACTTTTTTTGCTGGAAAACTAGCTTGAGGAATAATCAAACTTACATGATCGACTCCCTCGCTACCCTTCATGACTATCGGGAAATTATTTCCGAAAATCTCTCAAATTGCCTAGAAAGCTCCAATCTCGATGGCTATCCAAAATATCAGGGAAAAGTAAGAGACCGCTACGATCTGGGCGATCGCTATGCCCTGATCACCACCGATCGACAGTCTGCCTTCGATCGGGTACTTGCTGCCATTCCGTTTAAAGGTCAGGTGCTTAATCAAACCGGAGCCTGGTGGTTTGAACAAACCAAGGACATTATTCAAAATCATGTGATTTCCATACCGGACCCCAATGTCACCCTGGCCCAAAAATGCCAGCCTTTCCCGGTCGAATTTGTGGTGCGAGGATACATGACCGGGAGTTCCAGCACTTCCATCTGGACCCAATACCATGGGGGTGCCCGAAAATATTGTGGCGTATCCCTGCCTGAGGGCATGACCAAAAATCAAAAATTTTCCCAACCCATCCTCACCCCCACGACAAAGGAGGAAGCTCATGACCGACCGATCTCCCCCAAAGAAATTGTCGATGAGGGATGGATGAGCAAGGAACATTGGGAGTATGCCTCGGAGCATGCTTTGAGGCTCTTTACACGTGGGCAGGAGCTTTCTCGCAGGAATGGCCTCATTTTAGTGGATACAAAATATGAAATGGGCCTCTCCGAAGATGGTCAAATTCTACTCATCGATGAGATTCATACTCCAGATTCGTCCAGATACTGGCTCCAACCGAGCTATGAGAAAAGATTTGATGAGGGGAGAGAACCGGAAAATGTTGATAAAGAATTTCTTCGACTATGGTTTCGGGAAAACTGTGATCCTTACAAAGATGAAATCCTACCCAAAGCTCCGGACGAACTCGTCATCGAACTCGCCTCGAGATACATCCATCTGTATGAAACCATTACCGGGCAAACCTTTCAATTTCCTGAGCCAAAAAAAGACATCATGGAACGCATTTGCGATTCACTAGAGCTACCAACCGCTTAATTTGAATCAAACAACTTGCTTCAAAAATTAGATCTTATTGATTGCTTCAAGCACACGATTCGCGATGGTTTCATAACGTTGCGTATCAGATTTCCCAGGATCCAATTCATCAAATCTTATAATAGGTCCATATGTAACCACCAGTTTACGACCAATTCGAGGGATCAGCATACCCTTACCAAGTACTTTATTCCCACCCCTAATTCTGGCAGGCAATACATCGCATTGAGATTTAGCCAACAGGAGCCCTATCCCTTTTTTCCCTCTCCCTAAATGACCATCTGGAGAACGGGTACCCTCAGGAAAGACCAAGATCGGGTCACCTGATTGTAGAACCTTTAATACCCGCTTCAAAGTTGCGATATCCAACTGGGAACGGTTCACAGGGATGGAATTTAAATTGCGAATGAGAAAACCAAGCGGCCAGAAAAACAAGGAATCTCTGGCAAAATAGTGTAAGTTACGCGGCAATTTGCAGCCAAGTGCAGGAGGGTCAAAATAACTTTGATGATTAGAAGCTAAGATAAAAGCATCTGTAGATGGAATATTCTCCGCACCTTTAATTTCCATACGATGGAAGACTTTAAAATAAAACCAGCTAGTAAGCTGAGCGAATCGATAAAATACACTCACAACAAGGAAGTTATCTCATTGGAAATCAACTGAACCACCTTTTGAATCGGCAATTTGCCTGTGTCAATGGAGAGAGCACCATCCGGACAGGTTAGTGGTGCTACTTTGCGAGTGCTATCGATTTGATCGCGAGAGGATATGGAATCATGTTCACCATCGGATAAACGACGGTGTTGCCTAACCTGTAAGTCGGCGTGAAGATAAATTTTTAGATCTGCATCTGGCAAAACGACACTGCCAATGTCACGTCCATCCATAATAATTCCTGAAAAACCTAGATTTTTACCAAAAACCGGCAAATCGCGTTGGTAATTTAGCAAAAGAGAACGAACTTCAGGCAAACGGGCATAATAGGAAACCTCCCGATTCATTCTTTCATTACGCAATTCAGACTTGGAATAATGGATACCATTGACATACAAGTAGACAGAAAATTTATCCAACTCGGAGGAGAGAAAAACTGGAGAGGATTGAAGATATGCAGAGGTATTTTCGGGAGATATATTTAAATTCAACAGGTAAAGTGATATCGCACGATAATGCAGCCCAGTGTCCACATGTATATATTTAAATTTTTCACAGATAGCATGAGCTGTGGTTGATTTACCCGATCCGGCCGCACCATCCAGAGCAATGGAAATATATTTATTTATTTCTTTAACTGGCATTTCGTGCAGTGTTTAAGCAGTCAAAAA
>Ga0255753_1003664_pt1 | contig 15860 bp, 14 predicted proteins | sample 041ome_10_FD_179953 | JGI IMG/M metagenome (GOLD analysis project Ga0255753, IMG submission 179953) | Coastal salt marsh microbial communities from the Groves Creek Marsh, Skidaway Island, Georgia - 041412US metaG (version 2) | ecosystem: Environmental > Aquatic > Marine > Intertidal zone > Salt...
AGTACCACCATTTAACCTAAGAAGGTAGTTTGTAGTATTACTGCTTCTGTGTACCCAAACTCCATCGTCATAGTACACCCCGCCGTGAATATATGTTTCACCGCTTGTCCACGGTAAAATACCCCAAGCGTTATCTACTGTGTCACATTGAATAACAATAGGTGAACTATTAGCATCACCATCAATACTAATAGTATTTGCTCTTGAACCAATAGCAGCACCAATATTCAAGCTGCCTGTCATAGTATCGCCAGTGACATTTACAAAGCGGCTATCAGCCTCTGTCTCAGTATAGTACCGACCATCGTGAGTGTGGCTATCATTCGCTACGGCCACACTTAGTGTAGCATTAGCAGAGCCATCCCAAGAGACAGAACCAGAAGCATCACCTGAGAGTGTTAGGGTACGGGCTGTTGTCCATTTATCTGCATTAGGGTGGTAGCCATCGTCAAAGGCAGTGTTGCCAGCAAACCGTGGTCTATGCTCAAAATACCAGTAACCGCCGCCGTTATATACCTTAGATGCCGTGGCATCATCCCTGCCTAACTCAATCGCCCAAGGACCGCTATTGGTAGCCTGTAGCTTTAGCATAGAGCTAGTGTTGTGATCTATAATAAGCTGACCCGTCATAGTATCGCCAGAGGCATTCACAAAGCGACTGTCTGCTTCACTCTCAGTATAGTAACGACCATCGTGAGTGTGGCTATCATTAGCCACCGTAACACTCAATGTAGCATTAGCACTACCATCCCAGCTTACGCTGCCTGATGCGTCACCAGAGAGTGATAGAGTACGGGCTGTCGTCCACTTGTCTGCATTGGGATGGTAGTTATCAGCAAAAAACCGTCCAGCTACAGTGTGGTTTATCTCGCCACCGTAAGTTAGCTTATATGCCTCTGTAGGATTATTGTCATTCCCGCCTAGTGCAACATAAAAGCCAGTAGAAGAGCCACCCCAACCAGAACTGTCTTTGTGTAAGCCTACATTCATATGTGTGCGGTATCCACCTGAATGTACAGATCTCATATGAAACGCAGGTAAATATGTATCTGAACTGCCTACGTTTACTTCTGGGTAGTTTATAGGTGCATTAGTTAGAGATGTGATGGCGGTTTGATCGTAGTCACCAGAGGTGTCAGGAATTAACACACCCGTCATGGTATCGCCAGTGACATTCACAAAGCGGCTATCAGCTTCACTCTCTGTATAGTAGCGACCGTCTAAGTTAACTGAGTTAATACCTGTGATATGCCCATACGTATCAAGAGTAATATCTTGAATGACTGTGCCATTAGAGTTGTTCACAGATGCTTGGCTAGATGTATCAGCGTGAGATAGAGTACGGCTAGATTTGCTTAGACCACTACCTGCTTCTGTAATGATTGTAGAACCAGCAGAAGTAGCATATGCGTCAGGGTATACTACAATCTGATAGGTGCTAGTATTATCACCACCACGGATATGGACATCTGACCCTGTTGATGCAGAGATGTATGTATGACCATCATTGTTGATAATCATGTACTCATTACCAGTCTGACTACTGTGAGATACAGCGGCGTAGGTATCCCCTCCTGTCCAGTCGCCTATGCGCAGATTATCTGCTGTGACTTGGTTGAATGTAACGTTAGCTGTAGTACCTACATCTTGACCAATAGCAACAGTGTCAGCGTTAACTGTAACACCTGTACCAGCCCCTACGTTAAACGTTCTATTAGCTGATAGGTCTCCACCACCAGTAAGACCATTACCTGCAGTAATAGTACGAGTAGTAGGTGTTTTACCATCTAGTGCCGCCTGTAGTCCATCTACGTTAGAGATAACGTGTGCGTGAGAGTCGTCACCTACAGTAGCTGTAATGTTGATGTTGGCAGAACCATCAAAGGTAGCACTACCTGTTACGTCACCTGATAGCTGAATAGTACGTGCTGTCTCTAGTGCTGTGGCTGTCGCAGCATTGCCAGTTGTGTCTTGGTTACCTGTTGTGTTAACCCCAGGTAAGTCAATGTTAGCAGTACCATCAAAGGATACTCCACCTACTGTTCGTGCTGTTGCTAATGCATTTGCAGACGTTGCTGTGCCTGTAAGGTTACCAGTTACGTTTCCTGATAGGTTACCCTCAAACGCACCCGCTTTAAGTGTACCATAGCTGAAAGATGCATGAGATGTATCAATGGTTCCGTCAGGCTCTGGGTCATACTCATCAAAGACTGTCCACTTGTCAGTAGAGACATCGTAGTAGATACCCATGTGGGTATAACCTACACCTGATGCACCTGTGTTACGGTTAGTAGCAAAACCTGTATCTACAGCCAATGGTGCTGCTGTACCTGTCCATGTGTCACCAGAGGTGTGGCCTGTAGTAGCCTCAAACTTAATTGCAATATTATCTAAGGAGTGAATAAGCTGATCATCACCTGTAATATCTTCACCTGTGAAGTCAGTAGTAGCAAAGTTATCACGAGATACTTCAAATGTGTCTACACCACCAGTGCCTGTGCCCACACCATCAATACGAACATAGTAAGTTGTAGAGACTGGACCTGTGAAGTGACCTGTAAAGCTGGCATCGTTTAAGCCTGAGCCGCTAAAGTTAGTGTTAAGAGCGCCAATAGTGTCACCAGAGTTAAAGTAGTTCCAAGCGTTAGCAATAGAAACGTTTTCTGATGAAGCAATAGTCTGAGAACCTAGTACAGTTAAGTCGCCGCCAACAATAAGGTCATCACCAATGTGAGCAGAGGTACGTACACGGAAAGAGTTAACTGAGTGGTTCTGCTGATTAACTAAGATAATACCATCTGTAGCATCTGACTTTACAACCCAGCCAATACACATTGGATAGTTGGGGTAAGTAGGTGATGCATTTTGTAAAGCACCATCTGTCAAACCCATAAAGACATTCTGTCCTGCCGTAAGACTACTTGTGTCAATACCATCCACAAGACCAGATACGATAACGTAACCATAGCTGTTAGCGGCTATGTCACCTGCAGTAAGACCTTGTACATTATACTTAGACTCCTCCGCAGCATTACCTAATGCAATAGTAGGAACGTCATTCTGGTTACCTGACCAATAGACAGGCTTACCTTTTGCAATAGTAGAGCCTGTGTTATTATACACACGTACATGTTCTTCAATGCCTAGCTCATGCTCAACATCTGTTATATCACTCTGATACGAGAGTGTCTTGTGACTAACGTCATAGTACACACGACCTTCAGCATGGGTAGGGTGGTCAATCGCTGCCATGTCGATGTAGCCATCAAAGTCTACATTACCTGTGGCTTGAAGGGTAGTAAACTTACCTGTGTTTGCTGTAGTAGCACCAATAGTAGTACCATCAATAGTACCACCATTAATATCAATATCACCGTTAGCATCTAAGAACACAGCCTTAGATGAGGGGTAAGTCATAAAGATGTCTTTAGTACCAGAAGAGAAGTCAACGGCTGATGTACCGTTAGAGCCAGAAAGAATAGTTGTACGTGTCAGGGTGTTACCTGTGTTCCACGTACCTAGCCCTACTTCCCATTCGTCAACACCAGAAGTAGTGTGAACAATGGCATAAAAAGTCGTATCTCCGTCTGTCATGTACGACTGGAATGTATTGAAGGTAGCTGCTGCACCCCCAAGAGTAATGTCCCCTGTCCCTGTCGTAGTTGTACCTTCTTTGATACGATCTTTTATGATAAACGCCATTGTTTAAAACCTTAGTATTAGCTGATACGAATAACTGCGTTTGAAGAATTATCTGATGGGAAGACTACAGTGAAGTCACCCGCTGTTGAAGTTACTGTATCGCCAAAGTTAAATACTGCAATAGCTTTATCTGATTGGGAAACATTATAGATCATAGCACCATCTGCTGAGATAGTTAAGTTAGAAAAGACTAAGTCAGGAAAGTCAACATAAGCTACCCCAGCGACAGTGTCTAAATAGACATTAGTTCCTGTCATATCTAAGTTATTATTAGCGGAGTCAGCTGTGTAGTTAGTACCAGATGCTTCATCTGCACCCAAGTCTGAATAGTTAGTTGTAGAAGCGTCATACGTACCTGCTGGCTCATCTTTAATAAGAGCAACACGTAACGTATCTGTTTCTAGGTTGTGGACACCTTCAAGTATCTCTTTCTTGAAGCTGTTGCACATTGCCGTTGTAATACCCATGATTAATTCCTTTTACATTTTACGTGGCGATATCTGCGTTTTTAAATGCGCTTTCTTAACATCTTCAAATGTTTTAACAAGAAAACACTCGATATGGGTGTAACCATTATCTAAAGCATACTTGTACCTATTGTTGCCAATTAAGCACCTATACTTTTCCTTTATGTCCTCAGGGACTTTTCTTCTCTCGAACCTAGCTATGTCTGTTTGTTTGAAGTCTTTATCTGTGCAAACAAGGATAGGGTTTAGCATACCTTTAGACTGTAAAGACTTCTGTAGAGTTTCGTTAAAGGCTCTGTCTTGGATGTCGTCATTAACTGAATTAATATCATCAAGAGGAAGAATAACTGTTTTAAGAGGATACTTTTGGGAGCACTTTAAAACTTGTTTCAATTCTGTTTATCTCCACGTCATAAACATCAAAGTATTTCTTAAAGATATCTACCCACCATTCACCATCTTTTACAATCTTATGGGCGTTAGTACCATCCGTTAAAATTGTTATAGCTGACTTAGTAGATATGTTAAAGAAACCGCCTTTTAAAATCAAGAACTTTAAATGTTTCATTACAGCTTCTAAATAGTCTTCCTCAACGTGCTCCATAACGTCACAACAAACTACATAATCACAGGGACTAGGTTTCTTGTCTTTACCTCTAATACCTGGGTCATACTCGTACACAATGTAATGAGGTTTTTTCTTATCCATAAAAACTTTAAACTTCCCGTTAGCACAGCCATAATCTAAAATAGATTTAACACCTAGCTTAGACATCTCGCTTTCGTACTTAGGAAGTTTATCTACACTGTGACCCCCACCCCAAGCATTTTCTGTAGCTTTGTGTGTGTCAATGAGTGTTCGTTTATAGGATGATGAGAGTAATGTCATGAGAGTAAGAGGGCCAGTTTCCCAGCCCTCTCCTTTAAGTTACTATGCCAAGTTGTACTTAGCTGTGACCAACGCTTCTGGGCGTAGGATTTTGCGACCATATAGGTGCATACCACGCACGATATCAGCGAATGAGTCTGGGTCACGGTATGTTTCAGTCTTGTTGATCTGCTCAGCAGTTGCAACTGCAGAATCATGACCAGCAACAATCGCACCGTAGTTAGTGTTCTGGTTCGCAGTACCTGTGGTGCCTGGGCCAGTACCTACTGATGGTAGATTGTTTGAGACATACACACGGAAGCCATTCCAGTTAGGAATAACTAGACCGTTGCGCAACGAACCTGCGTCACCGTAGTCAGCGTTTAGGAAGCGTGAATCTTCGTCCATCAAGATTTCCATCATGACAGGGTCGATTACAAGCCATCTTCCAGACTTGTCTACGTTCTGTTGGTCCAATAGACGACCCATACGAGCAACGATCATTGTTGGTGATACGTATGCTGTTGGTAGGTCTGTTGCACCTGGTAGACGTGCAGCAACAGGGATTGAGTGGTCATCAGCACCTGATGTAGTGATGTTACCAAAGTCACCCTTGTTTAGCTTGTTAGCCGCAAGCAATTCATCGTTACCAGCAGTTGTATTTGCTTTAGTACCGTTGACTTGGTCATTAACAGCGTCAGCATTGTCATGCAAAGCAGACTGCTTGTAACCAGCTAGGTAACCTAGAACTTCTTGGTCGTGCTGGTCAGCAAGACGGTAAGCTGCACGGTTGGTCGCAAGGTCCATGAAATTTACGTGGCTGTGCGCCTCTTCGATATCATCTACCTTGAAGGCGAAGTAGTTCGCTTTGTCTACGACTAGCTGGAAATCAGCATCCGCAAGGTCTTGCGTTGTGATGTCCTGGCCACGTAGGTAGGCTGACACTGAAATTTCAGGTTCTTTAAGGATACGCACTGTATCCCCTTGGTTAGCGATCTCACCAAAATATTCTGAGTTAGTGATGTCGCCAACGACTGTAGCTTTTCTAAAAGCTAGTTGGACTTTTTTAGAGTAAATTACACTAGAAAAGTTTCCATTAGGCAGGTTGGTGTAACCTGAGACTGATCCAAAGGCCATTGTAAATCTCCTTGATGTTTGGCTTTTGATTTAAAGGGTATACACGAGTTAAAGGTGTACACCTCAACTCAAATAAGCTAAAACAAATCGAAGAGGCTGATCGTTTTCTAGGGTGCGTCTTGTATCTAGTTGGCCTACCAGATAGTCAACGGGCCTATACTTGAACAGGTAGTTCTTGGGTTTTGTCTAGTCTTAGTTTAGGGAAGTAATCAAGAGGTAGTCCATACGGAGGCTCTATACGATTACCTATAGTTATACTGTTTGACTCTTTATTGTCAACAGTTTAACGTGAAGAACCTGATAGATCATAAACGAATTTGCCTGAGCGAATAGCTTGGTTAATGGCCTTTTCGTTTTCTTCAAATTCTTTGTTAGACATCTTAGCAACGTCAGACTCCCTAATTTGTCCGTTGGTGCTTTCAACATCTACTTTTGACTTAGAACCTTTACCAACAGATGAAGCTGCTGCTTTACGAGCATTCTTCTTATCTCTTGTGGTTAAGCCGTTATCAACCTTGTAAAGGTCAATCACTCGAATGACTGAGGCTGCATCATCTGCATTCTCATATAGAGCATCACGTACCCACTTAGGTTGTGAATCTGCCCAGTCATGAAACTCATCAGATGCTCTTAGGTCATCGAAGTCTGAGTGAGCACTTCTAATGGCGTTCTCTGCCTTAGCTCTCTCTGCTTCATACTTAGCATCATCTAATTCTTGTAGTCTCCTCTCAGCCTTAGAGAACATCTCTCGTGCTTTCTTAGCAGCAATAGTCTCTACGATACCAGCTACATCAGGATACTTGTTAGCCCAAGACTCGATGTCCTCGTCTGAGGTGGGAAGCTTGATACCTTTCTCGCCTTTCATGCGAGCCTCCAAGGCTTCAAACTTTTCTTCCCACTCTTTCTCTTTTTGTTGCACATGTCTGCGCAGATCACCGTAGCGTTTCTTGAAGGACTTTTCTTCAGCGTTTAGGTTAGAGTCGTCTTCTTGTGCTTCAGCTTGAGTGTTGGCTTCTTCTTGTTGGGAAGAACCCTGAGCCTGTACTGCGGCTGTCTCAGTGCTTTCGCTACTGGATTCTTCTTCTTCGACTTCTTCACCTCGTGCCATCGCTTCTAATCGAGCGATCTCCTTTTCTTCTTCTTCCATACGCTTACGCTTACGGTCATGGTTATAGCCACGATCAACGAAACCTGCAACCTTTGGGGCTTCTACTGCTCTTAGTTCAGACATATTGTTTTCCTTATGTTGGGGCCAGCACTATTGCTGGGTAGCCTTATAGTTATATAAGTAGTTTATTTCTTCTTCTTTAGCATCAAGCCGCCTTTGTTAAAGCCAACCTGTCCTGAGGTATTTCTACCAGATGTAAGATCTTCAATCTTAGAAGTAGTTCTTTGCAGATTTTCAGTTGTGTCTTCTTTGTCTTCAGATTTAGCCAAAATATCTTTAGTCTCCTGTATACTCTTTTGAGTAACAATAGGTTTATTATATTCATTACTGCCGCTATCACTGCTTGTAGCAACTGGTTGGTTAACTAAGGCTGCGTAGTCATCCACAGCTGCTGCAGCCTGTTTTTTAGTTTCAGCTTTTAGGATTGGCTCAGGTGTTTGATATTTAGCATAGATTTGAACCTTACGTTTATCCTCTGTACCCATGTTAGCCAAGAGGTTATCCATAGCAGCGGTTAAATCTTTGCCTCTTTTACCGTCAAGGGATGAAAGGTCAACACCTGCAGCCTCTAGGAACTGCATAGTCTTTCTATCCCCATCAGCACCAAAGACTGAATCAATAGCGTTATAAGCACCTTTAGTAATACTGCTACTTTCTAAACGAGTGCTAATCTTACCTCTAATTTGGTCAGCTAGTTTAGTGTTACCCATTGCTTGGTAGATGTTCGCCATAGCGTGAGCGTTAGCTAAATTAGAGACTTCCATGATTGGACCAGCAACTGCGCCTAAGGGGTCAAAGGCTGCGCTAGCTATTGCGGAGGCACCTTTCAGCATTTGACTAGGATCACCTGTCAAAGAGTCAATCTTATCTGTTGGGTCATTCCAGTCAATATCGTCATACCAATCTTTAGGCTCTACTGCTGGAGGTTTAGGTCCACCATCATCACTTGCCACTCTAGGTGCTTCAAAGGCTGGGGCAGGAGCTTTAGGTACACAAGTCTTTGTTTCTGCATCGTAGGACATACCTAAGTTTGCACAATACTCTGGGCTTGGTCCCTGAGATTCAGGTGTAATCTCTGGTTGAACACCCATAGTCATAGCACCTGGTACTAGATACTGCTGAGCTAAAGGCTGTTGAGAGAATGTGCTAAATCCTGGAACTTTACTAAAGTCAGGTGTTATAGGTTGTGTAACTAGACCTGCTTGGTTATACCCTCGAACCACCCCACCTTCATTCATTTCTTGTGGGCCGTTCATCATGCTGCCAACAATCATCAAGAACTCGTCATCAGACATCTCTTGTTCTTGTGGGGCATCCATTGGCTCACCACCAATTCTACCATTCTCTGCCATGTCCTGCAAGCCCATTTTAGCATTAGTGCGCAGGTCTTCAAAGAACTTAACTCCGTAGTATCTAACTACATCAGATGGAACAACGTACTCACCCTCAGACAACATTGCAGGAATATCATCTCTGACCTCTTCAGGATTAGACCCAATAGGTACTTCATTACCTGACACAGGGTCAGTCCTAGATGATTTAAACATCATTTCCATTTGATCTTCCATAAGGCCACCTTCTGCCATGCCCACTCTTACATCGTGTGAGAAATTTACATCTGTTACAGGTTCTTGTCCCTCATAACCACTATAAAAAGTGTGGTCATTAATAGTAAAGCCATTTGGACCCTCAAAGTCAGTACCACGCTTTTTAGCAACAGGCTTATTCAAAAAGAATGTGCTTCCCTTAGAGGCATCTTCTCCCATCTGAATATAATCAGCCATTTCTTGCATCTGTATATCTAATGTTTCAGCATCTACAGGGATATTATTAATACCTTTATACTTACGTATTGGTTCAAACTCTTTTGCGGAAAGAACCTCATCAACTGTGTTTGGGAAACGCTTAGACATCAGGCGGTTTAGGATAACACCACGTATAGCGTTACGGCCTTCTACACCTTGATCACGGGCTTCACCCCATACAACACGCTCAATCTTTTTTAGATCATCATAAGACAGGTTTAACTCTGGACGCATCTTTGGACGAGGGCTTTCAGTCATGCCACCGTCAGCATAACCACTTTTCTGCGTAGCCAACCCAGCACCAACACCACCAGCGTAACCTCTAAACTTACCAATTAACTTACTTAAATCTTTAGAGTACTGGTCTGGGTCTTCTCCCTCAGGAACTACAATATAGTCCCCCTTTTCTAAAGCCTCTTCTAAAGCATTTTCTTTATTTAGCACCGCCTTACCATCTTTAATTCTTACTCTAGGTACTAAAATATTTTGTCCATCTAACTCATAGCTTTCTGTATGAGCCGCACCTTCTTGAGGATGTGTAGGATTATTTTTGTCTATAGCTTTAAGAAACCACCCAACATTCACAGAGTTACTTAAGATATAATTTTCTCTTTCTGTAAAATTATCAGCCATTTACGTGGTCCCTTAGTCTCATCAGTGATCGTAGCTGTCTTGCTTCACCTTGAAGCCTGTACAGTTCGTTAGGCTCTACTGGTTGCTCTAGGCATCTATGGATTTTGTTTAGTCTTGTTTCAAACTCTTCAAGAAGAGCTTCCCAGTTTTCCTTGGTGTTTACTACTAGCTTCAAGCTCATTACTGTGCTCCACCGCCAGTATTACCTGAGAAGCCCTGTTCTCCTGGCTGAGGGGCTGTACCCATTCCAATGGTACCCCCTCCCCCTCCAGAGGTATCCTGAACTCCTTGAGGCGCAGGGCCAGCCTGTGGTGTTGCTACCCCTTGCTGTGGTCCCGCACCTGGAGGTGCTGGTGGTTGCATCTGTCTTAGTAGCTCAGCTTGTAGCTGTGCGTCATTCATTGAGTTGACTACCTTATCAGGGTCTAGGTCCATAGACTTAGCAATCTCTCTAATGACATAATCCATCTTAGCGAATGGAGCTAGAACTGGGCTCTGTACGATCTGTAAGAACTGCATCAAGCGTTGACTGCGTACTTCGTTAGCCATTAGGCTTTCAGTACCTTGAGCCTTAACTTCTAAGTCACCCTTAATCTCTGGGTCGAAGTCAAACTGCATGTTAAAGTTAAAGAATGCTTTACCTAGTGGACCAAGCAAGTAGTCATCTACGTTCTTAACTACGTTTCTGATACTACCATTAGCAGCAGACATAAGCATACTAATACCAGAAGCGGTACGACCCACCCCAGAAACACCTGTTTGTCCATGAGCGAACGAAGGAAAGCCAGTAGATTCATCAGCTAGTACCCTTGCTTTGTCGAACAGTTGCATGTTCTCGTTAGATACGTTGGGGAACTTAGTACCAAAAATAGCCTGTCCCATTGCCCCACCCTGTCGTCTAAAGACCTTGCCTGGGTACACAGATAGGTCTTGGCCTGGGACTAGGTTAGTCTCATCTACCTCAATTAGTAGGTTACCTGACAGTGCAGCATTGTCTACAGCCATACGCATGAAACCATTCATCAAAGTCTGCGTGTCGTCCATATTCTCAGCAATACCTACACCAAACATGCTGTAAGGATTTACCTCGTATGGCACTGAGTAGTAAGGAAGGTAGGAAGGTGTGAATGGGTTAAGAACTAGACGTAGAACCTGACCGTTACAAACCCACACGTTGACTGACACTTGGTCAAAGTCTTTCATGTCCTTTGGGATTTCAACGTTTTGTTCTTCTAGTAGATCAATGTCTACATTGCCCCAGAACTCTAAGACTTCAAACCTTTCAGTATTAACCTCTTGTCTATCGTCTTCCATGATTTGTTCCCACCACTCTTTGTTGTAGGACTCACCATAGTTGATTGCTAGGTCAATAGCATTTGATCTAAAGAATGGTCTATTCTTAAGTGAACGAAGCTGTGAGCGAGACATCTTGTGTCTCTCAACTACATACTCAGCCTCTTCCATGTTAGATGCATCAGGATCAGGGTAGAAGTTCCACACAGAAACAGACGAGCACTTAGGCACTGTCTTAATTATTGGTGTGTACTCTCCATCTTCTGACCAGTTAGGGTACTCTTTGTCTACTGCAAACGGACCCTTCATAACGCCTGTACCTAGTAAAGCACATTCAAAAGCTGCTGTGCGTAGCTCTTTTCTAGCGTTAGATTCTTCTAGTTGGTCATGGATTTTCTTTTCCATCTTCTTAGCTGCTACCATAGCAGGGTGGAAAGTAATCTGCGAAGGTGTTGCACCCTCTTCTTCTACGAGCTTATCCTCAACAGGTAGAAGCTTGTCCTTCAAACCTGCTAGACGCTCTCTAAGCTGGGGCATTGTTTCCCCAGGAAGAAGACTCATGACATTATCTGGTTCTTCCTGAGGCTCAGAAGCCTGTGGAGGTTTAGGTTGTGCATCAAAGTGAACAGCTTCTGCAACGCCCTCAGGAAGAATCGTAGGGTCAATCGAGATAGGGAACTTGTTAGCTCCAAACAGTACCTCAACAATTTGACCGTAAGCGGCTAATACTTTTGTTTTAGTGACTTTAACAAAGACCTTAGACTTCTCAGTGTTCGTGAATTGAACCTCTGGACCATAGATGCCTCTGTAGTTTCTGTAAGCTGCAATCCAACGTTGTTCCTCAGCTAGTCGAGACTTCTCTGCTCTACTAAACCTTTGCTCAACGTAGTTGACGATAGAGCCTACAGTCTTATCTGTTGTCTCATTCTCTTCGATATCTTCAGCGAAAGATACCTCAGGGTCTTCCATAGAGACTTCATCAGCTAGGAAATCATCTTCTTCCATAATAGTTCCTTTTAGTATCCAAAGCTTGGGTCAGATGCTTGAAAGCCGCTTCTTTGGGTGTCTGGTCCATAGTCAAATAAGTTAGTGCGGGGTCTTGTCATGATACCGTAGCGTAAAGCATCGTAGATGTGATCTTCAGCTTTGGTGTCTACATCCTCAGGGTTATTCTTATCTAAGGGGATTGAGGGTAGCTGAGCTATAGTATTTGTGCAGCTACTAAATATTACCATTCTTGGCTGCTCAGTAAACTCATCTATCTGCAATCTTCTATGTAATTCGTTTTTACCAGCTACACGAGAGCCTTTTGATCTATCTGCTGGTCGCCATCTGCAACCTTTTACGATCATCTGTTCAGCAAGACTAGGGCCAGTATCACCACGCTTATGCCACAAAGAAGAGTCAAGAACTCCATATCGAATCTTTTCGTCTTCCTCAAGCTCTAATACCATGTCAGCTAGGTCTGTTGCAAGGACTTTACTGACGTACAATTCTCTATATACGATAAGTTGCCCATCAGGTGCAACGGCAAACCAAACGACAGCACTGTAAGAACCATAACCGTAATCAGCTGCTCTAAATCTAGGCCAAGAATGAGGAATGTCATAAGGCTCTACCACATGAATTTTACGGCTAAACTCAGGGAAGGCTGCCCCCTCATTAATGTCCCAATCGCCTTCGAGTAACTGTCTTCTTTGATGTTCAGGCAAAGACAGTAGGTTGGCTTCATACATCCCATCGTCAGACAGGTAAGGGTTATCAAACAGAGTTGCAGGGATAAACTTCCTTTTGAATAGGGGTTCACCCTCTTTACTGTGTCCTTTAGGCCAGCAGATGGTTTCTCCATCTTCATCTGTTGCCCAAAACGCTGACCCTGGGAGGCTAGGATCAATAAATGTTTTCTTAACCCAGAAGTGTCCTGGTCCCCCAGGGTTGCTTGTGGCTCGCATGTACAGAGGTAAGCCACTTGCTTTTGTAGAACGCAACCTTGATCTCATGTAGTTCCATGCGTAAGGGGTATTCCATTGGGTGAGTTCGTCAAAGCCAATCCAGTTAAATGCTTGACCTTGGTATCTCATAACGTCATCCTCTCTGTCGAGGTATGACATCCACAATGTTGCCCCGCTTGGAGCTACCCAAGTCTTATCCCTTTCCATAAACTTAATTCCTGGGATTGCTCTTGGGTAAAGTTGCTTAGAAACTGAGATAAGCTCTCTAAGTTCTTCTGTTGATCTACGGACTAGAAGCATTCTAGCCTGTGGGTTATTCAAGTACCTGACTGGGTCAGCAATCATCGCATATGATTTGCCACCCCCAGCTGCGCCTCCGTATAGAACTTCTTGTTCTGTTGCAGCTAGGAACTTTGTTTGAGGCCCAGGGTTAGGTTCAAAGATGACATCTTGGGCTTTCTCAATGTCTATCTCTGGCGGTTTAGCTTCCGCTGGTTTCTTCGTCGTTGACCCAGGGGTTGATGTCGTCCCAGTCATCTCCACTGTGGAGGTTTCTAGTTCCTCGACCACCAATACGTTGCTTTTCGATCTTCTCCGCTTTCCTTGCCGCTTCTTGATACTTTTTGGCATACTGGCGGTAGTTCGACGCTGCCCGTCTTCTTTTTTCTTCGAGTCTGACACGTTTGTCTAATCCTACATGTGAGATATATCTACCTGATTGATCAGAGAGCCACTTAGCTACTTGTCTTAAGCTGTACTCTTGTAGAAATAACTTCGCTTTTTCTAAAAGTTCTAATTCTTCTGGAATAGGAATTAATAAGTCAGGGTCTTCTTCGTCTTGTTTGTACCCAAATGGTACGTGCCTACCTACTCTAATAACTGGATACCACTCTCCTTTTTCACCTTGAAGGGGTACTGTCCAGTCAACTTTGGTAGGGTAATCTGCTTTGGATGCTCTCTTAGTCATCTTGCTCTTTTGATGGTAGAATAAACAATGGGTCTGCTGACCTCACTTCTACCTTGTCTGTTTTAACAAGTCCAGCCCTATCAAGAATGTCTTTAGCTGCCATCATCTTTTCTTTCACACCTAAATCTGTTGGATCAGACATAACGCTGAACATTGTGTAAGCTGCTTTAGTTGATGATTGCGCAATAAACTTTTTAGTTGCTTCAAATATTTCATCTTGAAGAGGGGTTACAACTTTGCTTGTAGATACACCTTCAGCGTACCCTGCAAGCCTCTTAGCCTTAACAGGGTCGCCTTTGGCTTCATCAAACAGAACCTCTAAGAACTTCTGCTGTTTTTCAGTAAGTTGTTTTGCCATTATAAACTACATCTCTGATCTGACCACGACCAATACCTAGATCGCTAAGTTCTCTATTTGAGAGCCTTGATAGCTGCATCATTGCGATACGTCTGTTGGTTTCTTCTTGTCTTGCTTTGATTAATCTTGTTAGAAATCTTTTAAACATTTTACTACTCCTATAGTGTTAGCCCTAACTGGGCAGGAGTAGTTGTACACACATAGTTATAACAAACTATTGCTAATTTTGCAACCCCGTTATGCTGCGGGATCAAATACTTCAGTAACTGTTAAAATTGTATCTACGTGAGCAGCTGTGTCAGGGGTAATCTGAAGTTTATCCCCAGGTCTTAAAATAAGCTGAATATCTGCGAAAGTAATAAACTCATTAGCCCCTAAATTTTTACCTTCAAGATAGTGAGAAGTATACCCACTTGTTGTCCACGTACTATAGTTAGGGCTTGTTTTGTCTGCAAAGCTATAAGGTACATTGTCTGGATGAATAAACCATTCAATAGTAATGTTAGTGTTGCCTGTCGTATTATGTATATGAAGGTACGTTAGTTCTGCTACTACACTCTCAGGGCAGACATACACAACTTCTGTAGACGTGCCTGTATTGTGCCCAAAGAATGAACGTTTACGTCCTGGTCTGCCCTGATGAAATACAGTCATTACTTCTTAAGAACCTTCTTAACAGTTTTAACTACCCAAGCTTCATTAACTTCTGTAGTTGGATCATCAGCTATGAAGTGTCCGTTCTCATCAGTAGCACGTTCCATAACTAGTTCTTCAACTACTTCCTCTTTCTTCTTTGGTTTAGGTTTAGCCTTTGGCTTCTCCTGCTCCTCGATGAAAGCTAAGACTTTAGGGTTCTTGGTGCGCCACTCTCCACGGATTTTCTTAGCTAGAACATCCCCTCTGTGGCCTACTACTTTATCACCCTCTAACTTCATTTAAACAACCCTTTTTTACGCAGGTCAGTTACTGAGCCGCCTTTAGAATAGCCTGATTTTTTCTTAGCCATACCGCCCTTATTCATTTTACGAGGATCACCTTTAGCTCTACCAGAAATACCACCAGTGGCTTGCCAGTTGCCTAACCATCTTTGTAGGTTATCTACTAAAGTTGTAGGATCGTCTTTTCTTTCGTTCTTAAGATCTTCAACAATCTTTTTAACTCTAGTAACTCTCTCTCCACCTTTCTCAGCTGCATTGATAGCTTTTTCTGCTCTAGCTACAATTTTCTTTATTGATGGATCATTAGATGGAAGTGCAGAAACTGTAATTTCAGACTTTGACTCAGGACGCATCTTTGGTCTTGGAGAAGAGGTAAGTCCAGTTTCAGGACGCATCTTTGGTTTTGTAGAAGAGGTAAGTCCAGTTTTAGCAGGTTTTTTAGACCCTGACTCTTCTTTATAGTTCGTACTATAACTTTTACCTTTCCAAGTAAAAGTCTTACCTGAACCTTCAGCTTTACGTGCAGCTGCAAAAGCTTTACTAAAACTCATATTATCGTATTTACCAGCCAT
>Ga0255753_1003670_pt1 | contig 15849 bp, 12 predicted proteins | sample 041ome_10_FD_179953 | JGI IMG/M metagenome (GOLD analysis project Ga0255753, IMG submission 179953) | Coastal salt marsh microbial communities from the Groves Creek Marsh, Skidaway Island, Georgia - 041412US metaG (version 2) | ecosystem: Environmental > Aquatic > Marine > Intertidal zone > Salt...
GCAAAGTCGCATCTCTCGTCTCTCGTCTCGGGAAAAGTTTCAAACTTTGGCCTCAAAACAACAACGCGCAAAAAGGAAGAAGAAGAAATGAACCCAGCGACGACGGAAGCGACGACGACGGCGACGACGACAACGACGAAACAGCCGAAAATCATCATCGCGGGATACAACGACCAACTTCCGATCGCCCCGCTCCCGGACGAGTTCAAAGACGCCGACGAATCCACGAAGCAGAGATACTTTCGGGAAGCGAAACGGGTGGCGATTGAAAAGTGCAGAGAAAACCGATGCGGGAACGACGAGGTGACCGCGGAGATGCACTCGGGACCAGGACCGGAAATTAAAGAAGGGGAGGAATGCGAGGAGGAGGACGCCGCGGAAGGGGGGGCGACTTTGAAGCGCGAAGGAGGGTGGAAACGGCCGAGTTTGCGGACGTGCACGGCGCAGGAATTCGCGTACGATTTTTTTAAATTTCACGAGCAACGAGGCGAGTTTGATTACGAACTCATGTGGGAGTGCGTTTCTTCTTCTGTTTTTGTCTGTTCATTCGTCGCTCGCGAGTAATATCGCGAGCACCCGCGCATCTTTATTCTCTCTTTTGCGCGCGCACGCTGACCATTCGCGAAATGTTCTCTTCTTTTTCAATCTCTTTCTCGCGCGATGCTTCTTCTCGCGTATTTTCATGCGACGACGCACGCGCAACAGTAAACTGGACCGGCTCATCTCGCGGTCGGGAAAACCGTTCGATTTGTTAACCTTTTACGCCGAAGTCTGCCGAAGAGGTGGTTTCGGTGAGAACAGGATCGAGGCGAAGTTGAGGTTTTCAATCTCGAAGATCTTTAAAGTTATGTTTAACTATTTCGAGTCGCATTCGTACACGGACATCGCGAATAAACTCTTCGACGTGTACGAGCTCTTTTTTTTGCCGTACGAAAAAGCGCACGAGGAGGAAGACGTGTCGAAGAGGTCGGAGTTGAAAGATGGCATACCGAGAGTGCAGGAAATTTCGCACCAGTATTACTATTTGAGAGAGCGAAAGGAAGTGGAGCAGGCGCAGATTGCGATGCATTTGAGGCGCGGGAGGAAGTACGATCCGAATTTCGTGCCGATGTTTAGAATGAGCGTCCATAAAAGTTTGTTGGAGGAGAACATCGTCAAAGAGGATGGAGATGAAGAGAACGGAAAAAAGGAATGAAGGAAGTCTTACTAGCAATAGCATCAGCGTAAGAAAGAAGAAATGCATAACTAGAAATACCGTAGACAATGTAACAAAAAGAAAAACACCGCCCGAAGCGCGTAGCAAAAATCTTATAAAACAAATCTCGCTAAATCTTTCTTCTTGAGCAAATCACCGATCGCTTCTTCCACCTCTTTCGCATCAATTGTTATCGTACATTTACCTTCTAATCCTTTCTCTTTGTGCTTTCTCGCCTCTTCCGGCGCGTCGAAGCTAATCTTTTCGCATATGCGTTCGACGATGGCGTGTAGCCGTCGAGCGCCTATGTTATCGACGTTCGAGTTGATTTCCTCGGATAACTCCGCCATTCTCACGACCGCTTCTTTGGTAAATTCCAGGTTTATGTCTTCTGTTTCCATCAAAGCTCTCTGTTGTCTCAAAATGTTCGCTTTTGGTTCGGTTAAAATCCGATGTAAATCATCCTTCGTCAAGCCTTTTAATTCCACGCGAATCGGTAGTCTGCCTTGTAATTCTGCCAACATATCGCTCGGTTTGTTTTGACTGAACGCACCAGACGCGATGAACAAAATGTGGTCGGTAGAGACGTTGCCGTATTTCGTTGAAACCACTGATCCTTCGATGATTGGGAGTAAATCCCGCTGCACGCCTTCCGAGGAGGCGTCGGCGCCGTGTCTAGAATCCGAACTCGAAACAATCTTATCGATTTCGTCAATGAAGACAATACCATCAGACTCGACCGCAATCACGGCTTCTTTCGCGATCGCGTCTTGCGTCAACAGCTTATCAAACTCAACTTCTTCTATGAGTGGTTTACACTCGCGCACGGTCATTTTCCTTTTCTCGTGTTGCAAGTTTGGTAGGCCTCCCGCGCCTCCCTTTTTGGAAAACATCTTGTCGACTTTAATAACTAACTCGTGGATCGGTAACGGTCCAGCCGACGGATCGAAGCGAACGCCATCGGAATTTCCGCCGGTACCTTCTGGTAATACAACTTCAATCAAACGATCGTCCAACGCGCCTTCGCGATACAACGCTCGAAACGCCTCCCTCGTTTCCTCCGACGCGCTCTCTCCGCATACGAAATCCAAAATCTTATTCTCAATCATCTCCGCCACTCTGGATTTGAATCGTTGCTTAAGCTTCGTCTTCGTCAAAGTGATCGCGTTATCCATCAAGTCGCGGATAATCTGATCCACGTCGCGACCGTGAAACCCAACCTCGGTAAACTTCGTCGCCTCGACCTTCACGAATGGCGACTCGGTGATTTTTGCCAACCGTCTCGCGATTTCCGTCTTCCCGCACCCGGTCGGCCCGATCATCAAAATATTCTTTGGAACAATTTCGTCCTTTAAATCCTCCGGGCATCGATGACGTCGCCAACGATTCCTCAGCGCGACCGCCACGGCTCTTTTTGCCGCGTTTTGGCCGACGATGTAATCGTCCAACAATTTCACCACTTTCGTCGGCGTCAAGTCGTCCGCCTCCGCGCCGGCGCCAAACGACATGTCTCCAGTCAACGATTGCAACGTTATCGGCTCCAAATCGCTCGTTTTCTTCGATTTCACGGTGGTCGGTGTTGTGTTTCCTGTCGCTGTCGTCGCTGCTGCCGATTGCGCGGTCGTCGCGCTGTTGTTTTGCGCACCACCACCGCTTCCTTTCGCTCCTTTCGCCAAAGAAGCCTTCTTTCCTTCCTCTTCTTCTTCCAATTCGTCGTTCTCGTCGTCGTCGTCATCGTCTCCGCTCTTCACCGTATCCGCGCTCGCGCTAAAAGCAGCGAACCCTCTCGTCGTCGTCGCGGCGGCGGCGCGCTCGTTCCAACAAAAACTGAACGACGACTTCTGCTTCCTCGCAAAGGAAGTCGTCGTTGTTCTCGTCGCAAACGTCGCGTTCTTCGAAGAAGAAGAAGACGATGATAAACTCGCGTCTCTTCCCTTCCCCGCTAACGGTTTGAGATCCAATTTCCCACTCGTCGTCGTCGTCGCAGATATCGTCCTCCTCGCGCTCCTTCCTCTTTCTCCTCTCGTCGCTGCTGCTGCTCTGGAGAGGAGGAGGAGAGATGAAGCGCCGCTCGACTCGGAGAAGAAGAGCATCGACGACGCCGCTTTTCGCCTCATCGTGTGTTTTATACGTGTTAGGGAAATGACGAACGACACAAAAATTGGAGAGAGAGAAATGGAGAAAACGCGCTTTTATCATCTTTGATCATCTCTCGCGCCGCTAATTCTCCTCCTCCTCCTCCTCCTCCCGCGACGACGACGACGGCGACGATGAAGACCTCCGAACAAGAACAACGACGACGACGACGAGATGATGATGGTTCTTTGGCTTCTTCTTCGCAACATTACCTCAGAACGGACGGGACGGTCGTTTCGCTCCCGAACAACGCGCGCCTCGTCGACTCTGAGGAGAAGGTTTCCCGCGCTTCACGGTTCGAAAACGCTCCTGCTGCTGCTCTTTCTCTCGCGCGATCGGGAGGATCGGGAGGAAAAGAAGAAGCGCGCCGCTGGTGGCAGTTTTTCCGCAAAGATCGAACGAGGACGAAACTGGCAAAGTTGGCTTTACTTTTAGTCGCGCTATACGTCGTCTCTTCTTCTTCTTCGATGAATCCGAATTCCAATCCAAAGAGGCACGCGAGTAGTAGTGGTAGTTTCAACGGGAACGAAGAAGAAGCGTCGAACGACAAAGGACGCGCGGCCGCGGTGAAAATATCCGGACCAAAGACGGCGCTCTCGTCGATGTTCTCTCTCGCCGCGAAGAACAACAATTTCCCGTCGAGCGCACCCGGTAGAAAAGAAGCGCTCGAGCGACGCGAGCGATTAATGCGAGAACAGAGAGCAGACGAGCGCGAGCGATTGGAGCAGGCGCGGTATGGCCCGGCGAACGAAGCCTTGCGCGGTTCGCGCGAGCTGGAGGCGACGCGGAACTTTGGAAACGGAATGGTAAATCGAATCGACTGGAAGGCGAAAACGAACCAGTTGGGGAGAGAGTATAAAGAATACAGAAGGATGATGGACAGAGAGAACAGGTGGGACGGCAGAAGTCAGAGGTATGGGATTTTGTCGAGAGATGATGGTAGCAGTAATAGTAATCCGTAGCCGCGTAGCGCGCGCGCGCGCGCGTAATACATTTAGAAATGATTTTGTAAAAGTAACGAACTCTCTCTCTCTTCATTTTAATTTAAAAGGACAAACGCGCTCGCGCGCACAGAAAATATGCGCGGCGGCGGCGGCGCGAAACCGACGAACAAAAGAACGCTCCTCCCAATCCTCCTCTCGTTCTGTTTCCTGTTCTGGTTCAAACCGAGCGAACCGTTTTTAGTGCCGTATTTAATCGAAAAGAAAGGATTTTCGATTCGAGACATCAACGAAGAGATTTTCCCGGTGTACGTGTACTCGTTCTTCGTGTGGACGGTGCTGAGCGGGCCGATGGCGTCGAAACTCGGGTCGAGGTTTATGCTTCGAGTTGGGGTTTTGTGCGAGTTTTGCGTGCGTTGGATTTTGATTTACGGGGAGAGCATTCGGTCGATGCAAGTGATGCAGGTGTTGTTCGGGGCGACGATCGCGAGCTTTCCGTTCGCGTTTAGTTACGGGGTGGAGATTTTTAGTAGTAGCGATGACGACGAGGACGAACACGATGAAGCGGAGGAGAACGGTACCGGTGAGAGTACGAATGAAAAACACAACGGGGACCAAACTGGGTACATCAGCGCGACGTTTGCGACGAGTTACGCGTTAGCTGGGATGATTGGCCAATTGGCGGTGTCGTTTGGTACGCCGTCGTCGAAACCGACGGAAGATCGAATAGCGGAGTTGTTTTGGGTGAGTTTAGCGAGCGTATGTGCGGCAGTTTTGGTGGCGATTTTCGCGCTGCCGGATGTTAGCGGTAACAGCGGTAGAAAGAGCAGTTCTAGTAATAATAGCGGTGGAGGAGGTGGTGGTGGTGGTAAATTTTCGGCGGCGAGGGAAGCGGCGGAGACGATTAGACTGGCGTATTCGGAAGTGGGCACGAGGTGTTTGTCCATTTATTGGGTCGTCGCTTCAGCCGGGCTAAACTTTGTACAAACGTACGGTTCAAATTCGTGGTACGAAACCAGCGCGGATTCGGGGTCAAATAACGGATACTTTGTGTTCATCGCGCAAGTTTCCATCGCCATCGTCTCTCTGTTCGCTCGCGCCAGAGTGGTGAGCGAAGATTTCGGCAATCGACCTGGATTTTATTCTCTGTGTTCTCTTTTCGGGTTTATCGCCGCGCTCTTGTTGGGACGGTGGGGGACTGGAGAATTGAAAAATGATGGTGGGTCGAAAGTCATAGCCATGTTTGTTTTCTACGTGATTTTAACGTCCGCGGTGAATTTAGGATTACTCGTGTGCTACGCGAGAGCGAGCGCCTCTATTTCCAACGGGTTCGAACGAAGGCGGGAGGAAGAAAAACGGAAACGAGCACTCGAGACTCCAGAAGTGATCAACAGCAGAAGTAATTATGATTATAACAGAAACGAAGATTCTATTCAACAGTTCTCCTCCGTGAAAGAAAAAGCTTCCATTCGGATGCTTTTCGGCATGAACGGTATCTTCGCGGCGTTTACGTTGTGCGTAATGCAAGCGGCGACGAGAGGCGATTCTGCGAAAATGATCGTCAGGATGGGAGCTGTATTCATACAAATTGGTGCGGTTATAAACGGAATTACGACTAGAATCGTTGGGTTGAAGAATGGATACACGTTTTCTCCGTTTGAAGAAAACGAGAGGAGGCGGAGAGAAGACGGCGGGGACAGTCGCGAAATCGAGCTCCATGAGTCTGCGCAGCAGCAGTAGTAGTAGCGGGGAAAATTGTGTGTGTGCAACTCGATGCTTATTGTAATACGTAGTAGATGATTTTGGTAGTACAAGTCATGCATTCATTCTTCGCGATCATCGTCGCTATCAAAGTCTACGTAGTTCACAATCACGTCTTTATTCGTCTTCTTCTTCTTCTTTTTCTTCGCTTTCATCAACGAGGCATCGTCGTCAAAATCGTCTTCATGGGATGCTTTCGCCCTTTTCTTCTTCCGTTTCTTCGGCAGAATACCGTCGTCGTCGTTTTTCTCTCGCATTCCTTCGCTATCGCTATCATCGCTATCTGCATCTATCTTCTTACTCTTTTTCATCTTCTTTTTCTTTCTATTTCTATCCTCCTCTCGGAACGCATCCCAGGCTACGCACGTCAAATTCTGCTTCGCGTACGCCGCACCTAAACATTTCCGAGTGGAGCCGTTATACACTCGAACGTATCTATCTAAACCAACCGTGGCTACTAAATCTAGCGTTGGATGCGCTTCGATTTCGCGAACGCTCCCCGAATTTCCACGAATCGCGCCGCACACTTTACTCGTTCTCAAATCGATGGCACAACATTTACCTCGACTGTCCGCGGCAAACATCCGGTGCTCATCGACCGAACTAAACGCCACTGAATTCACCGCCGCTTCGCCGTATTCTACTTCCATCGTCGCCCGTTTATTCGCTCTCGTATCATACAACCTCACTTTTTTCTCACCAGTACCGACGGCAAATACGCAGCTCCCGTTGTTTTCGTTTGCTCCTCCGTGCTCCTTAAATCTCGCGCACTTCACCCACGGCGGCGCTCGGTAATTCAGCCAATTCACCGGTGGCGGTTTCGCTTTCCACACCAACTTCCCTTCCTGCTCAACATCTACAATCTTTACGTCGTTGCCTTGCCCTTTCCCACCGTAAAGTAACCTTTTCCCATCTTTACTCGCTCGCGCGCACAACACGCCGCCTTCTCTCACGTCTTTCAACTGAAACGAAAGCGCGTCCTCCGCCGCGCCGCTTTTCCACGTGCCATCGTCCTTCACGCGCAACACGGTCACTTTACCTTCCTCGTCAGCTGCGGTGAGTTGCCTCCCATCTTCACTAAAATCTAATCCTACGAACGACGATGCGTTATTCTTATCATCGCTCCCTCTCGTCGTCGCGTACTCGAACACGTCCGGCTGGTAAAATCCACCGCCGCCGGCGCGACAAATTTCAATCGACCCTTTCTTCCTCGCCACCGCGTACACGTTGCAATCCATCTGACGGTTATACGCCGAGCACAGCTTCAAAATTGAAAGCTCTTTTTTATTCGATTCCGAGCCGAATCGATGGAGGATGGACGAGTACGCGTTCGACGACGACGCGAAGCGCAGGTACCCGAGCTCGTCGCCGCAGAGGAGCGAAATTTCCCCAACACCGGAACCTTTTTTAGACGAAGACGACATCGATTGTAACGATGATGATGATGAGTGTTAATAAGAGCAGAGTTCAATTGATCGAGAATGCGCGTGTCGTTTGACTCTCGCTTTCGGTTGCAAAGCGCGTTGCGATCGTTCAGGAAAAGTCGTGAAGTGTGTTTTGTCTTGTGAAGAATTTGGAAACGAGAAGCTCTCTGTGAGACACGCACAACGCTTTCCGCGCGCTACTACAACATCGATCGACACGATTCAATAAAAATATATACGCATGATACGCGATTGTTTTCCCTCTCTCTCTGTCTCTTCTTTTACTTCTCCTCCTCTTCTCTGTGAATGGTCTTAAACCGGTACCCTTCCACGCGTTCCTTCATTCTCTTCTTGTACTCTTTATCGTGCTTCTTCCCGGCTCTGGCTAAATCTTCTAACGAATGCTGCTTGCCTTCTCTCTCTTCCAACTCCATGCGTCTTTTGAAGAGCTCGTCTTCGTGGTGCTTATCCGCCAACTCCGCGGCTTCGAGCAACTCTTTGACGTCCATTCGGTGCGGTTTGACGAACGTCGTGTCCACGCCGAGGTGGTTCATGTGCTTGACGACTTTCTTAGCGGCGTGATCTTTGAGCAAGTCGTGGTCGTTTTTGCACTTTTCGTGTTTCCCGGTCAACTGTTCGTTTTCCTTCTCGTAAAACTTTTGCGTGTCTTCTAAATTTTCAACCTTGTAAAAGAGCATTTTCATCTCTTGCGAACAGTTGGTGGCTAGTTTCCCGAGCGCCGCGGCTAATTTGTTCCTCTCTTTCGTCATCGTCACCAACTCCGCTCTCAGTTGACTGGAATCCATAAACGACCATCTCTGTTTCTCCTCGTAGGTGACTTCGTTCTCGCTCGAACGCAACGTCGTACCGAGCAACTCTAAATCTCCATTCGTCGCTTCCTCTACCGCCTCTTTCGCTTCTTCCTCGATCTCACTCTCCATGTTCTTAAACGCGATCGCGGTTTCGTCTCCTTTCGCCACCTCTTCCGCTTGCATTTTCGCCGCGCGTTCCACCTTCGCTTTATCTTGCGTCGGGTTCGTGGCGGTGAATTTCGGCCTCGCATTTTTGTTCACGTTTCCATACATCCGAGCTAACGCGTCGTCCGCGGCGTACTTGTTCGAGTCGAAGTACGCGTTCTCCCGTCGACTATTTCTACCACCACCATCGTTATTACTATTCGTCCTCGAACCTCCTCCTCCTTCTTCTTCTGTCGTCAGAGCGAATTTCGATCTCTTCAAAAGCGCTCTTCGGTGCGGATTTTGTGAAAATGAGAACTCTTCTTCCTCGTTGTTGTTTCCCAACGGCGAAGACGAAGTAGTAGAAGAAGACGCGAAAACCGTCGTCGTCGTCGTCACCAACAGCAGCGCGAGAAGCACCAAAAGCCTCGTCGACGATTTCCAGTCGATCATGATTGATTTTTAGGAGTTGTAGTTCTGCGTGTGTAATCTTTTTAATTTTTTTGTCGTGTTGTTGTGAGGCTTTGAAATGTGCTTTAATTCTATACACGTGGTGATGGATTTTATACGTACGTACGCGCTGTCGTGTGCTAACTGAATATTATATATATATATATATATATCAAATCAGAGGAAGCAGAAAGATCCACAACACCTCGCTGCTCGGTTGGTGCGAGCGATGAGGTTGTTGCGGAACAACAACGCTCTCCTCTTCGTTTTAACCGCGTTGGTGCCGGTACCGCCGCGAGGTTTCGGAGCGCCGCCGCCGACGGCGATGGAGCGTCTTTGAACCAACGACTGGTCTTGTTGTTGTTGTTGTTGTCGCTGCTGCTGCGACGTTTCTGGTGGTACAATTCTTACGGTTTCGTTGTCGTCGTTACTTCGGTCGTATAATCGTTGGTTTCCGTTTTCCGTGTGCCTTTTGCGGATGACGTCTTGGTTCGCCACGTCTTGGATCAAATTCTCGACGGCGTTTCTTCCCAAGCCGCACTCTTGCAAGGCGCGGAACAAGGCGGTTTTGGTATCGCCACGATCGATGCGAAATCCTAAATCGATCATCCACGAGGCAACTCTTCGTATGCTCGCGACGTCTTCGCGTTGGCCGTGGGCCCAGATGACGTGAGAGAACGTGCGTTCGTTTGGATTGACGTCGTAGATGTCCATCATTTCGCGAACGACGCGTTCGGCTTCGCTGGTATCGCCGTCGGTGCAATACGCAGCCACGACGGTGGTCAGAGGCACAACGTGCGGTTTGACTTTATACTCCTCCATTAATGTTTTACATCGCTCTTCGGCCATTTCCGGGTCGCAAGCGCGCGCGTACGCTTTGGCGACGGAGGCGATGACGAACGAATCGATTTTGATTTTGTTTTTATCTTTCCGCATGGCGTTGAGATATCGTTCGGCGTTTTCCGTGTCTCCGGCATTCGCCCAATACTCGAGAAACATGGTGTACGTTTGAACGTCCGGTTTCACGTGCATTTTCTCCATATCCCACGATCCTCCGCCTTGTAACTCTCTGAAAATAACTTCCGCCGCTCGAGGGTTCCCCGATTTCAAATAGCCTTTCAAGAGCATGTTGAAAATCGGCAGCGACGGCGACACGTTCGCCCATCGCATCTTCTCGAGCAGTTTTCGTCCTTTTCCTACGTCATCGTTGTTGCAGTAGTAATCGATGACCATCCCGTACGATGCGGCGACCGGTTTCGTGACTAATTTACTCGCCATTTTTTCTAAGTCGTACTTTTCGTTGTTCCATCGTTCGATGACCGTTTCCGCTTCCTCCGGATCGTTGTTTTCTATGCATCCCTTAATGAACGCGTTGTACGTTCGTTCCGACGGTACGACTAAATGCTTCTCTTCCATAATCCGTAACGTTCTGTATACCTTTCTATATTCGCCATTTCTCGCGTACGCGTTGATAATCTCCGGATGCGTCGCTCGATTCGGTTTCGCTATTTTATCCTTCATCCCTTCCATATCCGGTCGATCGCACAAACCAATCTCCTCCGCCCACGAATCCACGAACCGCATGGCTTCATCCGGTTGATCGTTCTCGCAGTACCCGTGCGCCACTGCGTTAAATATAGCCGCGTCGCAATCAAACTCCACTCTCGCTTCCTGATTAAAAATTTCCTCCGCCTCTTTCGCTTTGTTCTGTTTCCCGAGCGCGGCGACGAGCGACGTGTACGTCTTCATCGTCGGTCGATGGCCGGCATCTTTCAGCTTCTTCAGTTCGTACCGAGGGTCATCGTACGCGTATTCTATCGCTGTTGTTGTTGTTGTTCCTGTTGTTGTTGTCGTTCCTTTTCCGTCGCCGCTTCTCTTCTTCGCCTCTACTTCCTCTTCGCCGTCGCCGACGCGACTCGTCGCGGTTGTCGTCATCTTCGCCTCTTCCTCTTCTCTCTTCGCCCGCTGCCCTTTCAACCGCCTCGACGACGAAGCGCGTCGCCTCTCACCAAAACCACCACCACCACCAGAAGAAGAATAGTTTAAACTCTTCTTCTTCCCGATCGTGATTATTCTCTGCGTCGCTCTGTGCACCGCGAAACACGACGCGCTTCGCGCGCATTTCCTGCACGCGTATCTCTCGTCGTGGAACGCCAGGTGCGATTTGTCCTGCGGGTTTCTTCTTTTTACATCCATTGATTCTTCTTCGTCGTCGTTTCTCTCAAAAGAAGAAGGAGAAGAAGAAGAACGAGAAGAATGAGAAGAACTGGGCCCGCGCTCGTCCAAAAACATTATTCTCTCTCTCGTTACAGACAATCGAACGCTCTCAAACACGCGCGCGCGTGCGTCTAATTTCGTTTCGTGTGGTGAGACGCGAGACACTTCTCTGGATACTGTAACCCTAAACACTAGAGACTGTAACCCTAAATACTAGAGACTGTAACCCTAAACAAAGTGCAGATAAAATCTCTCTTCTCTCGTCGCATATCTTTTCCCCAAAAACTGTTGAGAGAGAGAGCGCATTACTTTCTCTCCACGCGCGGCGAGAAAAGATATCTTCTCTCTGCGCTCTGCTCTTTGCGGAGTTTCAAAATGACTTTGACGCGGTGGATGTTATCACCACCATTACCACCGATCCCCGCGAACAACAGAAGAAGACCGCCGTCGAAAATCTCTTCTTCTTCTTCTTGGACATCATCTTCTTCTAGAATTTCGAGCTCGTTGTTCGCGTCGACGACGACGACGACGACGTCGTCGTCCAACGACGAGAAGACGCCGAGAAGAAGAAGAAGAAGAAGAATAACTACTGATGCGTTGTTCTCTTCTTCCCCAATCGACGCGCGACGACGACGGAGCAGTCGCGAAGCGAGTGCGAACAGGAGCAGCGCGAAGAAGGACGAGACGAACGAGACGACGAGCGACAAAGATGACGGAAAGAAGAAGAAAAACAGAGTGTGGAACACGGCGAAAGGCGTCGCAGAAACCGTGGACGAGCGCGAAGAAGAAGAGGAAGAAGAAGAGTGCGGAAGCCAAGACGAGGAGTGCGCAGAAATCGCGGATCACATTAAACTGAAAGCCGGGTTGCTTTTAGACGAGGTTTTACCGCTCGGGAAACCACCACTGAAGACGAGAGAAGACGAGGAGGAGGAGGAGCGAGAGGTTACGAAAGCGAACGGAACGGAGACGACGGAGAATACGATTGTGATCGAGCGAGAACACGCGGAGCGCGCGAACGAGAAACGGATCGACCGCGGTTTGGGGCAACGCAGAGCGCTGTCGGCGGAGACGAGGTCGAGACCGTTCGTGCCGTTAGGTGGGGAGGTGTTACATTTAGCGTGGATGCGGGAGTACGATGAGACTGGGAAGTTTACGAAAGAGGAAGGAGAGGCGTATCGGGAGACGATTAAGAGTTTGTTGTCGCACTACACGACGCCGGCGTGGAAAGTGACGAGCGTTTTAGACGGCGTCGCGAGAGGGTGGTCGGACGTCGTGTTGGATTTAGGCGCCGGGTTTAATTGTCGTTTGCAAAGACATTCCGAGTTTGAAACGTTGACGTTGAGTGGTCCCGGGCGATTGGAGGATGAAATTTCGGCGCCGATTAAACCGTGGAGTTGGTTGTTGCCGACGAATTGGTTGGCGGACGTTCCCGGTAAGGTGTTTTTGATTCAGCATTTCGTTGTCAGGTTAGACAGAGAGACGTTCGCGGAAACGGTAGACGGAGAGACGTTAAACGGAGAGTGGTTGACTTTGAATGGAACGACGACGGATGAAAACGCGGCGCGCGATCCGAACGAGATTGTCGCGGACGCCGGCGTGGTTTCCAACGATTTGCGACGCTCCAGGTCGTTATTCCAGGACGTGGATTTATCGAGCGACGCGAACAGCCGCACGGCGTTGAGACAATTAGAAGCAGCGAGGCAAGCGTTGGCGTCGAGAGTCATGTCCAGAGACTCGTCGTATTTCGAGGACCCGTTGACGACGACGTCGAGCACGAAAGGCACGACCAAAGAAACGTTTCGGGATAGCGAACTGGATTGGGAAGTGGGCGCATTTGCCGGCGCCAGTCTAGGCGACGGCGCGAAAATTTACGTCAATTATCAACTCGACGAAGACGGTGGCACGCAGTGTTTAGTCACCGTACCACCGGGGAAAGAAACCTTCGATCGCGCCATGCGTCAAATCCAACGTTTGACAATCATCGAGCAGTACCGATTGCTGATTCTCTCTCGATTACCTAAAGCCAAAGCGAAACGACAAACGTTGGCGCAATTGCAAATCCAATACGATAACGTTTCTTCGGTGCTGAGAAAATCCAGAGCGTCTAACACGGATTATCGCAATCAACAGGAAATGTTGACGCAAGTCGCCGACCTCGAATCCGCGGTGGCCGACGTAGTCGCGAAGACGCGCATGCTCGCGCTCTCCGCGCAAGCGTACCAACAAATCATCGAGCTTAAATTCAACGAAGCGCAGTTGAAACGATTGAGCTACAGCGCCCGGTTCCTCCCTCTCTTCATAAAGAAACGGTTAGATCCGGCATTATCCACCATCTTCTTTGCCTCGGAGCAAGCCGAAATCCTCTCCGCGGCGCTCTCCAGAACGACAAACTTGATCCAAGCCGCCGTCGAAGTCAAGCTCCAACGCCTGAACGAATCCATCGCTTTATACGGTTTAATCTTCACCGTCGCCTCGGTCGGTTTAGGTTTATTGCAAGCCTGGAGAATCGGCAACGTCGGATGGCTCATGGAATTCACCAAAACTTGCTTCTTAAAAGCCATGGCGTGGATTTTATCTAACTTTGGCCATCTCTTCGAGCACTTTCACTTGTACGGTTTGGCGTAACGATGAAAATGAAAATGAAACGAGCAGCAGCACTAGCACTAGACGCGCGTGTAAAGCAGAGAAAAACGAATCGGTTGTTTTTCGCATTTATGCATGTAAAACATCGTTTGTGTACAAAGCCGTATGTACTTCTCGTGCGTATTTTTGATCTTTTTGCTTTCATTTTCAGCCACGAGAATTTTCGAGACTCTGACGTCATAACTGTCACACGCTCAAAACAGATAAAAATCACCAACACACCAACACAACGCTCTCGCAATGTTCACTTCGCTCACCGCTCGCTCTGCCATCGCTCCGGCCTCTTTCGCTCTGAAGAAGAATTCCACCCGCGCCGCTTCGTCTTCTTCTTCCTCTTCCTCTTCCTCCTCGATGTTCGTTAAGAACACCGCGAGCATGGACGAGATGGACGCGCCGACGTCATCGTCGTCGGAAATGGTCGACATCGACTCCGCCATGAAGCGAGCGGAAGCCCCGGTCAAAAGCTCAGGAAGCCAAACGTACTCGGAAAACGAAACGTTCAAGGAAATCATGGGTTTCAGCGGGTGGGCGCCGGAGGTCATCAACTGCAGAGCCGGGATGATTGCTTTTGTCGCCGCTTTGGGTGCCGAGTTGCAAAGTTACAACCACGAGACGTTCGGCGCGCAATTGCACAACCACGTGTTTTCCCTCGTGTTTGCGAGCTTGTTGATTACCGCGGCTACGTTTATGCCGTCGATGCAAAACGCCGATAAGTATACCTCGAAGCCGTCGTCGAAACCGTACGGCGTGTTTACGCCGGAGGCTGAACTTACGAATGGTCGCATGGCGATCGTCGGATTAGTCGCGGCGACTGTGGCCGAAAAGGTCCTCGGCCACGGGATCTTCGCGTGATCCCACGATGGAGTCGTTGTTTGTTCGTATAAATAGTTAAAATTCTTTTTTGTAATTTAATTACTACGCTGGCTAAAAATTGTATATACATCTACTGCTTCCTTTCCGTCATCCTATATTCTTCTTCTTTCTCTTTCGTCGCGTCCCGACGCTCGTTTTGTGATTCACAAAAAAAGTCAGTTGGTCTTTTTCGCGTTCCCCATCGGGGCCGCATCATCGCTACCGCTCCGATCTTCTGGATCCTTCCCGGTGAGTAAGTACTTCATCGCGTTACGCACGATCATTCGCGCCCAATAGATGTTCAACATGCTTGGAATCGGCAGCGTGGTAAACGCGACGATTTTCTCCCCGGCGCTCAAAGCGTTCCAGGAGCCAAAAATGAACGCCTTCAACATCAAAGGAATCACCAACACTCGCACGCCAAGAAACAACGGAATCCACGCTAACCCATTCACGACGTAAAAAGTGCTCTTTTCCAACTTGCACTTCAACAAAAACCACCGAGTGCTCATGTTTGAATTCGTCACTTCGCTCACGAGGAAGAAATTGACGAAATAGACGCACCGCCCGGCGAGAACGGCGTACGGCCAAATGCAAAGAGAAAACAAGTGATGGACTATGAACAAATAATACGCTTTTTTCCCACCGTACGTGGCCTGTTGACCTTTCGGATCTTCCAACATCACCGCTAAATCCCACGCCATGTACCCCAAACTCAAACCGCACGCGCGAACCGTATCCAACGAAGCCCGATGCACAAACTTAGTACCGTCCCCGCCATCGAACGTCAATATCGCAGGCAACGCGAACAGCGTCACAAAAAAAGCCGGAAAATACGTGTCCATGTTCGTGTGCCAAATCTTCCTATCCAATTTCGACACGTCCGCCCAATACTTTCGGAAAATTTTCGGCGAAAGCACCACGCTCAAAACCGTCACGCACAGGCAAAACGAAATCGCAAACAAGACGTACGCGAAAAACGTGCTCGTGACTTCTAAACTCGCGTAATTCTTTTTCGATCCCACGCTTGGGATGACTTTCGTCAGCGCACTCGCGCTCGGCGCCACAAAATGTCCCTCCACGAATCGCTGCACCGGGAGTTTCACCCGGTCCATCTGCGCCAAAATGTACCGACGATGCTTTTCCATTTTTTCTTTTTGCGCGCCGCTGCTTATTAGTGGTCAAAAAGTGTCGCTTATGAATAAATAGAAAAAGAGACCCGGTCTTCTTCTTCTTCTTCTTCTCGTCCTCGTCGTTCGGTGATTCTCAGAGAG
>Ga0255753_1003682_pt1 | contig 15825 bp, 13 predicted proteins | sample 041ome_10_FD_179953 | JGI IMG/M metagenome (GOLD analysis project Ga0255753, IMG submission 179953) | Coastal salt marsh microbial communities from the Groves Creek Marsh, Skidaway Island, Georgia - 041412US metaG (version 2) | ecosystem: Environmental > Aquatic > Marine > Intertidal zone > Salt...
ATACCCATTCACCGCTCTTATGTTCAATTTCAACCAAAGCCCATACCGCATCAAAAATTACAAAAGTTTTTAGATGCTGTGTCTAAATCCCAGGAGGTGAAAAATGGTTAGAGTTTTAAAACCAATTATTTGCCGAAAGCCCGAGGACTTACGCAAACTCAAACATAGCACCGGTATCATCTTTGGAAGAAATTTAAGTAATACCAAAAAAAGGAAAGGTGAAAAAAATGAGTCAAGAAATTAAATTCACTGAAGAAGAAGATAGGCAGCTCGATGATCTTATCGATAAGTTTAAATCGGATGATGCTTATTACGCTCATATTCAGCGCCAAACCGTCTCTCGTATCCTTCGGCAAAAAGGAGATAATCGAAGACCGACCGCCGAAGAACGCCTGATAAATATAGTAGTTAGTAATAGATACTAACAAAAAGAGACTATTTATCCACGGACAGTCCACAGATTGACTGGCCGTTGACTTCTACCTACCTCCTAGGGTGATAGCCTGCTTGGAGGTAGGAACACTTGAGAATTTTTAAAACATCACTCATAGTTAATTTTTTCTGTCTTTTTATTTTTATCTATTTGATTTACCACACCCTGCACGGTCAATATAACATTCAAAATTATCTCATCTCGAAATATGAAAAGAGAATGTACGAAGATTTTAACTATAAACTCAAACAGAGCTTAGTGGACGTTAATAAAGATATATTCGCACTTCACTACTCCTTTGATGACATGGTCGATGAAATCACCAAACGAAAAATGCCCCTTCCTGCTGAAGGTGAAGTTTTGATTAAATTAGATTAAAAGATATTAATTAATCTAATTCTGCAAAGTAAGTATGTCACAACAAGGGAGAGATATTAGTCAAAGATGGTCAAAAGTTTTTTAATTTATCTAAGCTTCACGATTACCTAATGGACAAAGAGAAAGTAGAATTCATTGTTCGACGTGAAGAGTACTTTGACAGCACAAGGTATATCGTTGATGTCACAAAAGTGATAGAAATCGAAGAGGTTAGTTATTTAAAATTTTAATCATACATTATTTGCTTCTTGTTATTCAATTCCAAAATTAGTAAAATTTGTTATGAAGTTTTTCCTTAAACTAATTTTTCTACTTATTTTTACTAAATTGGCTTATGCCTCAACCATCTCAGGTACTTATTATGGCGAAAGTTGTGGAAGTAAATGTAATTCAAAAAATCTCCTCGAGGATCCTTTTGAAATTGTCAACTTAATAGGTTCAATTATTGGTTTCGGAGATAAAAATGCTAGTTTTTTTATAGATCAAAAAAACGATACATCTCTATCAATTCTTTATCTTGACAAAAAAATTCTGTTTAATGAAGTTTCATACAACAAGGCTAGACGCACTTTCAAAGGACTAAACGATAAACAAACCATAAGCGGAACATTTAATGGGGATCTTTTAACAATTTCAATAAAAGAAATTAGGCCTCAAGACACTGCAGGGAGTGGTGAAAGATTATTTTTGTTAAAAAGGCTTGCCCAGTCAGAAAAAGCATTCTCTTTATTAGCAGAGACCTCAAACAATTTAGATGAGTCTAAAAATTTAATTAAACAACTAGAAGAAAAATTACAATCTACAGAATTAAGTTATACCAATGAAACAGCTACCTTAGAAAAAGAAATTAAAGATTTAAAAGAAAAACTAAGTCAGCCCCCAAGGATTAACGTATCATTATTTGAGCCTACAAGTACTGTAGCTGCGAAAGTAGATTTATTAACTGCCCCAAGTAATGATAAAGGAAAAAAAATATTAACCTTAAATGAGGGTGATCTAATAAATCACCTAACCACCATACCTCCGGAAAGAGATTGGTCATTAGTAACAGATTCAAAAGGTGTTTTTGGATATATAAAAAATATTTTTATCATTGATAATACCTCTATTAACAACAGCACTATTCCTTCTGAGCCTACTGTAAGCGAAAATGATAAAATCACCTTGTCGGAACCAAGATGGGACAAGGGAAAGAAAAACTCTCAAATATCTTTAAGCGCTCCTGGAATCGTTTCACTTCAAGGTATGGTCAATATAGATGATCTAGCTTCAGTTTACTTAAATGACGAACTTGTTGATATTTCTAATGGAAACTTTAACCATGCCATAATTGTGAGTGAAGGTAAAAATAATGTTGTTATCTCTGCAGAGAATACATCTGGCAAAAGGACTGAGCTAAAATTTGTAATTTTGGTAAATTAATTTTTTTTATCTAAGTAACTTTCAAGAGCTCCAATAGCCATACTTCTTTGATCTCTGTTCATTTCACAAGAGCTTGATAATAAAATTGGTAATAAGAAAGCCAGTCTAATTAAAGCCAAGCGAATTTTTGCCAAATCTATTTTCTTTAGCATTTCCCTCCTGGGTATGCTTAATAAGTAAAACTAACCATCCTAAAACAGGTATAATTGAGATTAATACCCACCACCCTCTATTATCGATGTCATGCAACCTCCTCACACTTAGAGATAAGGTAGGAATAATAATAAAAATTTGAAAAATTAAATCTATTAATCCAGTTATTTCAAATAATTCAGGAGACGCAAACAATATAGGCGTAAATGTTAAAATAACAGAAACCATCAGACAAAATAATACAAAAAACCAATATTCCGATCTTGAAGACCTCCCACTAAAATTAAAGTAATTAGCAAAAGCCAATTTTATCGCTTTCAGGAATCCTACTTTTGCACTGGCATGTTCTAAACTAGCAACAAGGTTTTCATCATTGATTTTTTCTTTGTCTGTTGTTTGATCCTGTGCAGTATTCAAATCACTTAAGTCATTAGTTTCTTGATCTTCTTTTGAATTATTTTCATTTGTTTCTATTTGTTCTTCCTTAGCATCAAAATTACTAAATGGGTATATAGGTGGAGTTTTTTGTTCTTCTTCATTTTTGTCTTCATCAACTTCAAATTCCTCGGTTGGATCGGAGAAATCATCTTCAAAATCAATTTTTGTGTTCAAATCATTTTCTGCTTCATTTTGAATTTCCAATTCACTAGTTTCTGGGAAGCTCTCATTTGGAAATAACTCTTTAATTTCTGATATATCTTCTGCATTTTGAAATTCGCCTCTTAGGCCTATCCTTATTTGAGTATTTTGATCAATAATTTCTTGCGAAATTAAATTCTTTAAACTTTCAAGACTTTTTATATAGATAATATTTTTTGAGGAGTCTTTGTAATAATACATAAGAATTAGTTAAGACTAGACTTATTTCTAATACAAAAAGGATAAGCCTTTTCAGAGAGCTCATCAAGTTTAAAATTATTAAATGAATAAAAAGTTTTTTGTGTTAAATTTTTAAGAAATTGACTTTTTATCTCAATCACAAGTTTGCCATTATCATTATATTTATTTTTAAACATATTTTTTTCATATAAAGCTGATATAAGCACTAAACTTATAACCCCATATTCTTGATTAATATTTCCAATAAAACCCTCATCAAAGTTTAGGGGATTTTTTCCAAGTATCTCAAAAGTAAAATCAATATCTTTGACTGCGTTAAACTTTTTAAGATCTGTATCATTTTCTACAAAGTGATACAAAATAAGATTGGCATAGCATATATTATCTGTTTCATCCCAATAATAATCTAATCCAAACAAAGAACTGTTATTGTTTTCTGGTGTTGAAACTATGGACGCCGCATTATCATAGCTCCATAACTCTACTTCACTAATAAAGTCTTCTTTGTCTGGTTGTTTTTTTTGCTCAACCTTTTCTTCTCTGAGCTCTATCTGGTCGTTTTCTACTTGAAAATTAGTTAAATTTTCAAAAGAAGAGACTGGGATAGACCAGTTTAAGGGATTTTGTAGTCTGCAGGGGTATGCTGGAGGTTCATTTAAAACATCGCACATAGAAAGTATGCCAATTAAATTACCTTTTTGATCATACAAACCTCCACCTGAGTTTCCTTTATCCATTGGCGCATTTGTTTCAATTAATTCTCCAGGATCGATGATGGGATCATTGAGATTGTATGGGGTATCTTTATAAAGACTTGTAATTTTACCTTCTACTGTCCTTCCTACAAAGCCTTTTGGGTTACCAATACCATAGACTTTTTCATAAACTTTTAATTTACTAAAATCTTTAATATTAGGAACAGACGGGTATTTTGAAATATGTTCAGAAGATAAAACACAAGCATCTTTGCTTAAATCATATTTTATAACTTTTGCATCAAATCTTTTTTGTTCATCTTTATGATCAACATTACTTACTTGGATATTTTTATAAAATTCCTTTTTTTCATAATCATATACTACATGACAAGCTGTCATCAAATTTGAAGAATTAATTTTTACAGCTGAACCAGTGCCACCCTCATATGCTTCATTATATGCTTCTACAAAAAATGTAGACTTTACCAACCTTTCAATCAACGAAACCTCATTATCATCAGGCTCAGTGACAATAGCTACCAAATCTTCATTTGGGTTTTTTTTGGTCTCTAGAACAATAGGAGGTGGAATTGTTAAATCTTCACCAAAAAAAAGTGATACTTGGTTAAAAAGACAACTATTAAATTCCAATGCATTTTTTCTTTTCAAGTTACACTGTAAAATTAAATCTTTTCTGTCATTTTTATCTTTTACTCGATAAATAAATTCAGTTCCCTGTAAATTTAATTGACTTAAAATTTCAGATCTACATTCATCAATATTTCTAAAATTTTTATCATTCTTACACTGATAGTTTATAGATTTTTTTAACTCAGGAATTATGGTCGATGAGATAACCGGAAAGCCATAAAAAATCACAAGAAATAAAGTTAACAAAGATACAAAATTTTTTTTCAAAACTTTCACAGTGTCTAATTTTATGATAATCTCACAACTCGCTCAAGGCTGAATTATGAAAAAAACTTTTCTATTAACTTTTCTTATTCTTTTTAATATTTCATCAGCATATTCGAATTGTGAGCTCTTGAACTCATCCTTTGACCTTTCTTCTAAACAAGATATTACAAAATCTGATAAAGCATTTATTTTTTATGATGGATCACTTAACATGGAGGGATTTGTTCAAAAAGATGAAATTAATATTTCTGAATTAGATTATAATTATCTAAAAGTTATTGATAAAATACCTTTTGCGGTAGCCTCCCTATCCAATAAACAATATTTTCATAAGTTTTTTACAGGCATTAAAACAATTACAGCTAATGATGTTTTAAAAACATCAAGACCAAATTTCTATAATGAATGCCCAAGTAATGTTCCAGAAGGACAATGCCATTTAAGTAAATCAAAAATTTCTAAAGTCTTAGATACTATTTCAAATTTAATTACTGCCGATGATGATAACTTATTTTTAATCATTTCGGACCTATCCTTAAACAATGAAGAACTTGTTGGGAAAAATATTGAAAATATAAAACAACCTTTTATTAAAGCCTTGAATAGCAATAAGGCAATCGGAGTATTTGGAATAAAAAGTAAATTCAATGGAAATATTTGGGGACTTCCAAGTGGGAGAAAATACGAACAAGCCTACGAAAGACCTTTTTTCATAATAGCTATTGGCCCTGATGAAATAGTGATTAATTTTAAAAAACTAATCGACAATGAGGCTTTAAATCAAGTTGCACAAGAAAATTATAAATTTAACTTATACTCTAATACTCTGATAGCAAACCCGATAACAGCAAACAATTTTTCAAATAATAATTACATATTTGGAAAAGGTATGCTTGAAAAAAACTTTTATAGCTCTTCAGATTTCAATCAAATTACTTTTTCAAAAAGACATGATCCTCTAACAATTCAATTAGATTTAAATGAAATTCAAGTACCCCATACCCCTTACTTAAATAACATAGTTGCCTATTCTGAAATCGCTGAAATTGATGATAAAAAATGTCGTATATATAATTTAAAAAATGACAACGATACAAAGTTTATAATTCAGGATAGTCAGACAGAAAATATTGTTTCTTATAATTTTCAAGACCGCACTAATGATGATGCGAACTTACTTCCAAGAGGTAGAAATTACGTTTTAAGAGTTAATTTTGAAGCAAACTCAATTACAGACCAAAGGCCAAAGTGGTATGATGATTGGAGTTATAGCCAAACCAATGAAGATGATTTAGTAAATAACGGTGTCGATTTCTTCCCTGTCTTAAATTTATCAAACTTTGGTTTGTTGCTGTCTCAAATTCAAAATGAGAATTTTCAATCACAGAAAGTTGGGGAAATAATTTTTTTAACTGAGATACAATAATGAATATTTTATCTAGAATGATCACATCAATTATTTTCATTGCTATATTTATAACTCCTATCTTTATCCTTATGAATTTTGATTTACCTCTGCTCGGAGATCATCGAATATTAATTCAAAATTTATTTTTTGATACTGACTCACAATACCTCCAATACGTTGATGATATGGTTTATGAAGTCGATTATTTTAAATCAGATGCAATCAGATTATCAATTTACTTTATTTCTGCTTTATGGCTTTTAATTTCATACGTATGGATTTTTTTTAGTGATACCAGAAAAGTGTATAGACCGGGTCAGCCAAAAAAATATTTATCTTTTTGGTTTATTTCCTTATTAGCCATAATCGTATCTACTGTAGTAATTAGTTGGTATTTTTTATATCAGCAATCTCTTTTTAATGGATATATGGGACCCTCTCAATTAGTACAACTTTGTATTTTTCTTATTCTCTATACATCAACATATTATTACATCAGCTCCCTGTTTATTACCTCAAGCGCGATGAGAACATCAATCCCTTTAGCGGAGAAATTTAGATGAGCACCATCAACTTATTCTTAGGAATTGGAGGAACGGGAAGTAAGTCAGTTGAGAATTTTATTCATATATGTGCATCAGGTTTAGGTCCAAGTAATGTTTGGTTAGGGATGGTGGATCAAGACTCCGCCAATGGCAACGTTGCAAAAACAAAAGCTACCCTTGACCATTACATAGAATTAAGAAGCGATCTTAAAACTAAAGGTAAAAACTATCTATCTGAAGAAACTGGTTTTTTAAGAACTGACATAAAATACACCAAAAACAATTATTGTTGGTGCCCATTAGAGGGCTCAAGTCCATCTTTATATGAATTATTTTCATATGATTTAATGAATGAAAAATTACAAGATATTGCAGATGTTTTATACGATCCTCAAAATGAATTTCAACTACCCTTAGATGAAGGTTTCAGAGCTCGCCCTAGTATCGGAGCAGCAGCGATGCTATCAAAAATCCAGCAAAACGATCCATTTTGGCAGGATGTTTTTGATGCCATTGATAGTGCCAAGTCAGGTAATAAGGTTAAAATTTTTCTGTCATCTTCCATTTTTGGTGGAACTGGAGCAGCTGGTTTCCCCTCAATTGCAAGACTTATCAGGAGAGTTGCTGAACAAGAGGGTCTTAGTGAAAATATTGAAATAGGGGGCTGTTTAATGCTTCCTTATTTTTCTTTCCCCAAACCCCCTGAAGACGAACAGAGTATAGTTGGTTTTTCTGATAGTTTTGTTGAGCAATCAAAAGGAGCCTTAGATTATTATCATCGAATCTTTGAAATTGAAGAAAAGAATATTTTCAATCAACTCTATATTATGGGATGGGATCCTTTGATACCTTTGGATTATTTTGAGAAAGGTGGAAATAAACAGATTAATCCTCCTCTTCTACCTGAACTATATTCATCCTTGGCTGCCGCAAAATTTTTTAATAATGAAAATTCAGAAAAAGGAATTTATCATATTGCATCAAATAATGCTGGAGAGATTAATTGGTCGGACATACCAGAAATTAATGGAGATGAAAAATTTGTCAAAAAACAGTTAGCTCAAACTATACGCTTTGCTTTAGCTGGAAAAGAAATATACATCCCTTCACTCATTGATAATTGGACTAAAATTAAAAATGAGGCTTGGTTTAAGAAAAATTTTCAAAAAAAAGGTCTCTCCGTTAAGAACCAAGAAGAACACAAAGACACGCTAAACCTACTTAATAGTTTTTGTGATTCATATTTAAAATGGATTGCAGATATGATCTTATTTAGTGAGTTTGAAGGTCTGAACCAAAATTTAATTAATGCGGATTTATTTGCGAATAAAAATAATGATCAAGGAACAACTAATATATCTGTTGATGATAAACTCTCAGATTATAAAATTAAACAATTCTCAAATATCATAGTCGGAGAAAAGGCAACGGACTTATCAAAGATTTTTTATAATTTAAATGATTTTACAAATAAATCAGGAGCTTCAGGTTTAGGTGTTTTTGTTGAACAGCTGTACAAGGCTAGTGATTTGAAAGGGATAAAATAATGAAATCTCTCTTACCCCCACTTAAAGATGATCATGCGGTCGTAAAGCCTGCCACTAGCGGCCAATGGGTTAGGGAAGATAACTCATTATTAAAAAGAATTAGTGACGGCTTAAAAACAACTGAAGTCGAAATCAATACTGAGGATTTGATTTCTATTCCTGATGTTTGGGCAAGAACGGCGGTTGTTAAAAATGCCTTATTCGATGAAACCCATTCACTTCATCTAAGAATTCAATCTGAGTGGAGAGGGTTAATTGGAGTCATCGCTTTAGCGGCTTACCATAAAAAACATATAACTATTGATTTGATTAATATTGAGTCTCTTAAAAGATCTCCCTTTAAAACTAAAACAGAAATTTCTGACATTGATGGAAATTTCGGTGCTGTTTTAAATCTTATCCTTCCAAATACGGTCTTGGCTGAGGGTATGAGTTGGAAAGAGATTGGAGCCATCAAAGTTGACAGAAGACCTGTTGGTTTGATTGTGCCCTCCACATTGGTCTGCCCGACTAAACATTACACTGGAGCGATTAAAGAAATCTCATGGTTCGATGGAAAACAATTAATTGACCCATCTGTTGCATCTGATATTAAGCCTGAAGAACTGTTGGTGTTGATCAATTATTTAGGTGGACTTGAACAGGCTTTAATTAATTCCAATATTTCTGATCGTTATTCGTATGATGGTATTCTAGGTGAAATTAAAAAATTTAAAGACTCGTGTAATAAAAGAATAGCTTCCTACTCCTCTGGTCTGCTTGAGATCCAAGGATTTAAAAGTTCTGCTATTAACCTCACATTACCTAGCCATCCAATTTATGATGCTCTAAAAAAAGTTGCCGAATTTGATGCGGGAGGTCAGCATGCTTATGAAACTCTTATTAAACCCCGCAGTGAGCTTCAATCAATTATAAATGGATTTATTTTAGTTGATAGTGATATGCCAAACATCATTGGAAGGCCCGCTTCAGATATTAGAATATGGGACACAGTCTCAGTTGAAAAAATTAACAAAGATAAAAAAATGAAAAATCAACTATCAAAGTCTCTTGATTTAGAAAAATTTATTTTACTCTCTCCAGAAGAAATTTTTACAGATAAAATATGTATCTTCCCAATTGATACAGATAACATTACAGAACACCCTAACCAGTTAGAGCGACAGTTTCTATTTCCATTAAAGTCTGTAATGTTGTCAATTTTCTCCCCAGAGTATATTAGAAATAATTGTAAAATTGTTGATAACGGTGGTTCTTATTTAGTAACCTTAACAGTGAAGCTTCACGATCACCTCAATAACTCTTTTGATTATACAATTACAAAGGAGTATTTAGAAAAAAATATTATTTCATATCTTAATCAACCTGACATTGCAGCCGTATGGCCGAATTTCAAACATCCAAAATGGGATCAATATTTCTTTTATTATAGCTGTAACCTTCAAGCTATGATCGCCCCGAGAGCTCTCATATCAATTTCTGATTTATACAATAAATTTTCAAGCTTAAGCTCTTTTAAGGATGTTAAAAATGCAATTGATGATTTGAGCGAAGGAAAGATGCGCCTAACAAAAAGATTAGGTATTGTCGAAACATCGATTGTTAATGAATTACATCTAAGCAAATATCCCCCAGAGGCTTTAGTATGTGATGCCACTGCTAATACTGAGGTTAGAGGATATATCCCGAGTCAAGATAGATCACAAATTGGTTTACTTATATTTCCTCCGTATGAGGAGATTATAACCAGTAGTTCCAATGGCAAAATAGGTATTGATTTTGGCACAACTAACACATGTGTATATTTTAGAAAAAGCGAAGAACCTCCTATGCCTATTACATACAAAAATAGATTACATAGTCCGTTTGAAATAGATAACAATAATGAGAGGATACCCTATATTTTAAGAGAGTTTATTCCTGCAAAAAATATTTCAGTACCCTATCTTACGATAGCAAAAGACAGACAATTTAAGCAGTCCAGTTCTGATTTAAGTAATAATTTACATATATGGCACTCTGCCATTTATTTTGTGGGCGATTTGATTGACTCACTTACTGATATTAAAGAGCCTGTTTCTGGTGATTTGCAATTTAATCTGAAATGGTCTCAAAGCCCCGAGGATAGAAAAAGAATAGAGACTTACCTCGGTCAAGTAGGCGTTCAGGCTTTGGCAGAGGCCTTTTGTAATGGAGTTGAAGTTGATAATTTAGATTGGTTGTTCTCATATCCTGAAGCGTTTAGTCCTGATCAACTAAGATCTTTTAAAAAACTATTTGCCAGCTCAGTTAATAAAATATTAGATCCAACCGGTGAGAACCCTAAGCAGTTTAATATCAAATACAAAAGTGAGAGTTTAACTAGTGCCTTATATTTTGCTTCACATAAAGAGGCTACTTTTACAGAAAGTGTAATTACAATTGATATTGGCGGTCAAACATCAGATGTTTCAATTTGGCAATCGAGAAAACTTCTTTGGAGAAGCTCGGTTCAAATTGCTGGTAGACACATTTTAATAGACTATTTATCTAAAAATATTGATTTAATTAAGGATATCTCGATTGAAGATAAGATCATTGATGACTCATATCCATTACTTCAGTCTATTCAAAAAGATTTATCTTCAAAAGATATAAGAAATGCCGTTGAGGTCATGGTTAATTCTGAATTATTTGCTAAGGGCATGTCTTCTAGATTTCATATCATTGATGGACAGGACGCTGGCAAAAACTTTAAAACTATTTCAGAATTATCTCTGTGTGGTATTTTGTATTACGTTGGTCAGGTAATAGATAATTTAAAAAATAATAATTTATACAATCCTAAATCATCAAAATCGGTCACCATATGTCTAGGCGGAAAGGCGAGTTTGATTTTTAAAGCTATCTTCCAGGATCCGGAGGATCAAAATGGAATGAAAAAATTATTTGCAGATGCGAGCAATGGTGCCATTTCAGCAGATCAAATTCAGTTAACGTTTTCTGATAGTCCAAAACATGAGGCATCCCACGGTCTGCTTGTTAATGAAAAAGGAATAGCTAATTTAGATACTTCCTCTCAAGATTATAGTCTTCTTATTGGTGAAGATATAGAAATGGGGGGCGAAACTATTGGTTATGATAAAAACATTAATTCTTTAGAAATTGACAAGGAGTGGAGGGCTTTAAATTTGAATAATATCAAAAAGTTCTCAGAGTTATTGAAAAAAAATGCAGAAATTATATTCGAAGTAAACAGAAAAGTTGAAAATACGATCTTAAGTAAAATAAATATGGAGTTGGTAGAGTCCCAAGAAAAATTACAAGAAGAAAAAAAACAGGGCTTAGATCCGTTTGATAAAGAATTAAGGGGCGAAACCTCGCTCATGGAGCCTTGCTTTATTGTAGCTCTTCGAGAGATTATGCTTAAAGCATCAACTAATGAAATTCAAATTACTTCAAAAAGAAATTGATTAATATCCTGAGTTCAAAGTTTTTAAAGACAATAGTATTCTCTCTATTGCTATTTTCGTTTAATGCTTACTCAGAAGAGCCTGCCCCAGATAGGTGTTTTGCTGAATTTTTAAAGGCCATCAATGATGAGGAGATAAAAGGAAAAATAAATGTAAGTTATTTAATTAAAAAAACAAACGAATCTCCTTTAGAATTAAACTATTATGCCAACGATATAGATGGCATACCACGCAAAGATATTTCTAACAGTTTTAAACCCATTACATTTGAGTTTTGTGAGAATATTAAATCGGCAAAACAATTCACTCAGGACTACAAAAAACAAATAAATTTAATTATTAAAGATGATGAAGCTTTTTTTAAGGAAGGTCATTATATTTATAATAACATGGAATGGTTGTTTTCAACCAAACAAAAAGTTTCAACTATTAATGAAATCTTAGATCCAAAACTAGTAAATGCTGAAAAAGATAAAATAGAAGAACCTACAAAAGAAGTAAAAATTGATTTAATTAAATTTGATGAAGCTCTAAATGAGGTAGTTAATGCGATCATAAATTTTCATAAATTATGGGAAGCTAAAATAAATGAAGAAGGTTTTAGATTTGAAGAGTCACCAGAAAAAATAACAGATTTAATTAAACAAGAGTGGATAAAAATCAAGAAAGATGGATGTCGCATAGATGACAACCCAGAAGAAACATTAAAAAAATGTAATGATAAACTAAAAAGAATTAAAAAATTTAAAAATGGAGAATTAAAAAATTTAAAAGATATTCAAACCTTTAATTTCAACTATGTAAAAATTAAAAAATGTTTTAGAGATGGTGAGTTTAATACTGATCTTTGTGAAACCAAAAAAGAAGATTTGCAAAACATAGATCAAAAAATCGAAGATGAACTTAAAGATAATGATGATATTACAACTGATCGAAGAATTAGAATATATCAGGGATTAAAAGTTTTTATTTTTTCTTACGATGATTATGTTGCTGAAGAAATAGACGACTACGTTAACAACAATTTGATACCCAACGGTATAGAAAAGGCTAAAAGAGATATTAATGATGCAAAAAAAGAAGAAAAAGAACGCAAAGATGCAGAAGAGCGAAAAAGAAAAAATAATGAAGAAAAAGAAAGAAAGGAAAATTTTTTAGATAAAATTAGAGAAGATTTAGAGTTTGAGTCTTTTGATATCCCTAACGATATAGAAAAAGAAGTTAGTGAATTTTTGGATTTAGACATTGAAAACATTGATGATTTAAGTGCATTTTCTTCAATCGAAAATGAAATCAATTCTTTAATTGAAAAAATAGAAAACTCGATTAATGAAATTGATACAACAGAGCTTTCAGACAAAAAAGAAAAAAGTCAAAAAATTAAAAACTACGGTGAATATAAAAATTTAAAAGAGGTGAAGAACCTATTGAGTAATATTGATGAAGAAATCCAAAAGAGAAACGACTATAAAGATCAACTAAACTCTTATGTAGTTAAATTACAAAATAAAATAAATTCTTTTGAGAGTAAAAAAGAAAGCCTTCAAATTGAAATGGAAAGAACAAATTTGGAGGAACAATTATCAATTCTGAATGAAGAAAAAAATGCTTTAGAAGAAAGTCTTTCAAAAGAAAAAAAATGGTTTTGGATCTCTTCCTTTTTGATCATTTGTACCGTAGTTATGGGTGGAGTAATAGCTTATGTATGGAATAGACAGTATTCTAAAGCTGATCATACGTTGAGATCGTCTTTCACTGATCAATATAAGTTACTACATGATGAAAATAAGAATTTAAAAAATCAAATAGAATTATTAAAAGCTAAAATTAGCTCAAATAAATCTGCTGATAATATTAATCAAACTGTTCAAAGAACTTTCAAATCAAGATTTGAAGAGGAGATCGAAACTCCTCAAACCAAAATTAATCCTATCACGGAGATGCTTCAAAATTATGAAATTGTCATAAAAAATCCCAATAAAATAGATGATTTTATAAATACTTATAACGTGATTACATTAGACAGGCAAAGTAGAGTATTAACGCAAGGAGAAACTATCTTGGTCAAAGATACCAGAGGTCCCTTAAAAGCAAATTTTTGGCTAGTTTCAATTGATAATCAAAAAATTCTACTTCCGGGACGTACATTAAGCGTTAATGTTTCATCATTAACAGCAGATAACTATAGATATGCCCGTGACCTCCTTAGTGGAATATTTTCATACAGATTGGGCAATGAATTCAAATTAATAAAATATGGTCTGATAGACCATAATGGGGATTTATTTAAGGTCTTAGAAGAGGGAATAATAGAATTGCCACAAAAATAAACTTCGTGACTATCCAGAGATTATTTGAGAAATTTTCATTTTTAAAAAATTACCAGATTTAGGTTATCTTAAAATTAAAATGACTACAAAGGCTGAAAAAGAATTAGTTAAAAATCCTCAAAAGGTTGCTAGGTATATCGACTCTCTTCAAAAAGAAAAACTCGATCTTCAATTAAAATTACAGCGAAGACCCTCTAGTAGGAACTATAAAATAGCTACTGACTACGTAGTCTATCTCTTAAAGAGACTCAACCCTAATAAAAGGAAGACAACTAACCTAATCAGGAATTCGTTAAATTGTATGAGCTTTACTTTTTTGGAAGCACCCATGAAAAAGCGGTAGAGAGAATAAAAAAAGATTTAAAATGGAAGTTTTTGTGTAAGGCTGATCCGATGTTGAGCCGACTCAAGGCCGTTGACTCCTTTAAAAAGAAATACAACAAACTCATCAGGCAGGGGGGAGGGAAAAAGTAATTTCCCTCCCTGTCTTTTTGGAGACCCATTCTCTATAAGATAGAGGATGGAAAACTTTTTAAGAGAAATTGAGCTCTTTAATTCAATAGCGCTAGTTAGGCAGGTGTTAGATGCCTAAGTTTTATAAGGGAAGTTGGGTGCATTTTGTGCACTTCAATCAATTTCCTAAACAAAGAAAACGTCGAGCTAATCTTCAATTTGGTGGAGGAAGTCAAAGACTTCCTATTGAATATGAGCCACCACGAAAAGAGACTCCAGCAGTAAAAGCACATCGAGAGAGAATGAGACGTTTGTTTAAAGATTATGATGAGTGGCCTGAAGATATTAAAGAAAGTTGGTTAAAAGATGTTGAGTAAAGTATCAGTCGGACAGATAATGGTGAAGGTGCGCTCGGCAAAACAAATACGGGCTAGCAAACAAAACGGCTCCTTGGGACTCGGTCCGGTGACGTCGATGGGCAAGCAACGATCCTGTTTGAATGCCTACCGTCATGGTGGGTATTCAAATAAGTATATTACACTGGGTGAGGATCCAGCAGAGTTTGAGGAGTACCACCAAGCCATGGTTGATCATTGGCAGCCTCGAAATATTCTTGAGAGTGATTTAGTCGAACAATTTATTTTTTGTGCGTGGAAACAACGACGCCTAGCCTCCATGGAAAGTGCTGTGCTTAGTACAGAGATGTTGGACTACTACCGATCTGATTTACTTTTAGATTTTCGCCGAACCCGAAAGCTCTCTAAGAGCTATTTAAAGAAGGGAGAGAAGGTTGAACTTAAAAAAAGTGAAGAGTTGCTAGCTATTGCCTTTAAGCGAGATGTGAATAGCCATCAAAGCTTAATGGTTCTAGAGGAAATTCAAACTCGCACGTCTTCAAAGTATTTTAAGTTGCTGGAAAAATTAGTAGAGATGAAGCAGGGTAGGTACGCATGAGAAAATACTATTGGCTTCGAAGGCAGAAACCCTCCTCTCATTTAATCAGTGACTATAGTCAATCCTCTCGCTTAGAGGATCGATACATACAAGACTCTGGTATTCGCTTTGTGTCACCTGCTGCCGAACTGGGGGAGTTCTTGCCGCTGAGATCACTCAAAGTGTTGATTTTATGGGGATTTTCTTATCGAGAGGGGGGTAAATTTATCGCTTCGATAATCCTACCCTTGAGAGGGATTTTTGCTATGATCTCTCGCTTAGTCATGGATAGCTTTAAAAAAATTGTTGTGATTG
>Ga0255753_1003683_pt1 | contig 15819 bp, 8 predicted proteins | sample 041ome_10_FD_179953 | JGI IMG/M metagenome (GOLD analysis project Ga0255753, IMG submission 179953) | Coastal salt marsh microbial communities from the Groves Creek Marsh, Skidaway Island, Georgia - 041412US metaG (version 2) | ecosystem: Environmental > Aquatic > Marine > Intertidal zone > Salt...
TCCTCCTTATACAACAACAACAACAACAACAACAACGACAGAGTGGTAACGAGGTGGTTACACTCTCACACTACTCCCACGGCAGTTTCAAAATGAGCAATTTTCTTTTTTTTTTCTTTTCCAAAAAACATATGCGTTTTGTTGTGATGTGTTGCCGTCAGTCAGTGCGATTGAAAAAAGAAAGAACGCGAAATGAGAGTCTTTTTTATTTTTTCGGCCAAAAAAAGGCAACACACACAGCTGAAGTTTTTGTTTGCCTTTTTAACCCTAAACTCTGGATGGACCACCGATCATCGCCGTCACGCATTCTTTTCCTCCATTCAACAGAGTAATCTCATCTTTCTTTCTTCCCAGAGACGAGCTCTTTCTTTTTCGAGCATGAATACGACGACGAACACCACCATGAATACTACTCCTTCGTCGTCGTCGCAACAACAGACGAAGTCGTCGATGGAATACACGCAGCACATGTTCGCGGGCGCGTTCGCCGGGACGATGGAACACACGGTGATGTTCCCGGTGGATACCGTGAAGACGCGAATGCAACTGGTCGCCGCCGCGTCTTCTTCTTCTTCTTCTGCTTCTTTGTCTTCTTCTTTAACGAGTAGTGGAAGCAGTACGAGTAGTTCTATAAATATGATTAAAAGCACGATACCGAACGCGATTCGATCGATCTTGAAAACCGACGGGGTGAAAGGTCTGTATCGAGGCGTCGTCGCTGGTGGGTTAGGGGCTGGGCCGGCGCACGCGGTGTATTTCGCCACGTACGAGTACGGGAAGAAGATGTTTCGTTTAAACCCGATAGGATCATCATCATCATCATCATCATCGTCATCAGCGTACGGCGAGTTTGTGGCAGACGCGAGCGCGGGGGCGTTAGCGACGATTGTAGGAGACGCGGTGCAAACGCCGTTGGATACGGTGAAACAGAGGATGCAAATGCAATTAGGCGGGAACTGTCCGAGCGAGGTGAAGGCGATGAGCGGGGAAGGTATCGGCGGCGGCAGTAGTAGTAGTAGAATTAGTATGAATAGTATTTCTAGTAGTAGTAGCAATACCACCGGGCCTGCGGCGACGAGAAAGTTTAAAAGCGCGTTTGACGCGCTGAGAACAATCGTTAGGAACGAAGGCGCGCACGTTTTATACCGATCGTATCCGACAACGTTGATTATGAACGTGCCGTTCACGGCCATTCACGTCGGTTTATACGAAAGCGCGAAGAGAGCGTTAAAGATTGAAGAGGAAGACGAGGGTTTTCGAACGCAATTTTTAGCCGGCGGTTTCGCGGGAGGCATCGCCGGGTTTTTGACCACGCCGATGGACGTCGTCAAGACTCGAATGCAAACGCACTGCGAGGTAGCCTTGGGGTGCGACGTGAGCAAAACCGTGGAAACGGCGACGGCGAACCAAACGTGCGCCGTTCGAGGCGATCCAAAGTTGTGCGTTTCAACAACAACATCTTCGACGCCGACGCCGACTGCGCCGCCGCTCTCGTCGTCGTCTCGAAGCGTCTACGCGTCCGCCAACGCTTTCAAAGTCGCTCGACACGTCGCCGAACGCGAAGGCGCAAAAGCTTTGTTCTCCGGCGCTACCGCTCGCGTCCTCTTCCACGTTCCAGCCGCGGCTATTTGTTGGACCGCGTACGAGTTCATGAAGAGGAATTTAGGCATCGAGGTTGATCCGTCGTCCGCGCACTAATTAGGTTGAAATACTATCAGAACAAAATATGCACGATGCATAAAAAAACTGGTCTTAAAAAGAGTTTCATTTTTTTTTGTGAATTTTTTTTTTTGTTCAAACACCATCTGATGATGATGAAACACGTCATCTCCTTTTTCATCGTCCGAATGCCTGGAGTGCATTTTCCTGTTTTGGTGGTTGTTTTTAAGCGGTGTTTTTCGTCGCGAGACGGAGAGAGTGCACACAAAACACATCACTTATTGTTTGTGCATTTTACACACGCGTTTGTGTATAAAAGTATTACACATAATATATCTCATTAAAATGAGAAGAAGAACTTGGGAAAAGACGCTCTTCAGAAGTATTCCTCGCATTCGTTCTTCTTCGTTTACGTCGTCGTGTACGTCGTCGTCGGCTTCTTGCGGTGGTCGTCATCAAACGACGACTTTGAGGACGACGACGACGTTTCGGGAAAGATATCGTCGGAACGATGAGAGAACAATCTGGACGTCATCCTCGCCACGCGCGGGATATTCTTTCGGCGTCATCGGTGGCGGCACGCCCTCGGAAATCACCCCGATCGATGATTTCATGGGGGACAACAAACCAAAAGCGAAACCGATGAAACGAGCCGCCACGGCGCAAGGGACCGCGCAAACGGAAGCCTCGGACAACCGAATCGGTCGTGGGAGTGCGAACACCATCAAAGAGAAACCGAAGGACGAACGAATAGGGCAGACGCATTTGTTGGACATTTTGAAGAAAGAGAAGGAGAAAAACAATAACAACGGTATCGAAGACGATTCAGGTGAGAAGAGAAACTTACCGTCGTTTGCGTTTTGCGGCGTCGGCGGTTTGGACGATCACTTCGCGACGTTGTTTCGACGAGTGTTCGCGTCGAGGATGATCGACCCGATCGTGGCGAAGAAGATGGAGTTGGAACACGTGCGAGGGGTTTTGTTGCACGGGCCTCCCGGGACTGGGAAGACGTTAGTCGCGAAAGCGCTTGGTGAGCTTTTGCACGCGCACCCGCCGAAAATTGTCAACGGACCGGAAATTTTGCAAAGGTTCGTCGGTCAATCCGAGGAGAACATCCGAGGTCTGTTCGCGGACGCCGAATTGGAGTATAAAATTCGAGGCGAAGAGAGTAAGTTACACGTGATTGTGTTCGATGAAATCGATGCGGTGTGCAAAGCGAGAGGTTCGGGAGGCGTGACCGCGTCTGTGGTGCACGATAACGTGGTGAACCAGTTGTTGACAAAGTTGGACGGGATGCGGACGCTGAACAACGTGCTCGTCGTCGGCATTACGAATCGAAGAGATTTGTTAGACAAAGCGTTGTTACGACCGGGTCGATTGGAGTTGCAATTAGAGATTGGTTTACCGGATGCGTACGGACGGTTACAGATTTTAGGCATTCACACGAAATCGATGAAAGAGAGCGGGACTTTGAGCGAGTGCGTGGATTTGGAACGGTTGGCGCAGATGACCGAGAACCACAGCGGCGCGGAATTGAAAGGTTTAGTGAGAGCGGCGACCAGTCACGCGTTGGCGAGACATTTAGGTATGGGGACTGACGACATCGCACAAGTCGACACTTCTTCTTCTTCCTCACTGGAAGAGAACCCGAAAGTTACCATGGACGATTTCATCGCCGCGATGAAAGAGTTCGTCTCGGCCATGAAGCAAGACGCGAAGGAAGTCGCCAACATCGTCCCGGAAAACTTTGTCCAACTAGAGAAACAAACCGAAGCCTTCGATGAACTCACGGAAACTTTGGTCACGTTACGAAACAGCGGCGGAGGTAAAAACGACGGACACAATATCAGCGGTATCGCGCAAACTATCGTTCAAGTTCGAGGCGCGAGAAACAGCGGCAAAACGACGTTGGCGTGTAAAGCCGTCACGGACGCAAAGTACCCGCACGCGAGAATAATCAGCGCGCACGACATATTAAAAAAAGTCGAAGACCCGTCTTTGACAGCCTCTTCGGTCGTCTATGCCATCAAAAATGCGTTCGACGATGCCGCCAAAGGAAAATTGTCCGCGATTATTATCGACGATTTGGACGTGTTACTCGGCGTCGATCGAGCGACTGGACAAATCCCGGACGGGAACAAAGAAATGGCTCGAGTCGTCCTCGAAATGATCGCATCGGCGCCAGAACGCGGACGTAAACTCGCCGTCATCGTCACCACGAACTCCTCCCCCTCAACTTCGTCGGAAGAAAGAGACGTCATTAAATCCATTGAAATCGATGAAAACGACGCAAACCTGTTCGAAGACTACGACGACGAAAGCGACGACGACGACTACACCGAACTCGATTTCCTCCTCTCCGAATACGTCTCGAGAACCATCGATGTCCTCCCAGACGATACCAAATCCGCCTGCGACACCATTCTCATGGCGCAAGGCTTACCGTCCTATTTATCCTCCAGTTGCCTCGAGTTCAGCGAACACGGAAGCGACACCGGGAGTACAATTCCTACGGGTAAGTTGATGAAAATGGTCGAACACGCGAAAGAGAGCATCGGTACGGAGAAAATCGAGGCGAACGTGAGAGAGATTTTTAGGAAGAGCATGAAAGTTGCCGCGCACATAGTCGTTTAAATAGAAGAGAGTGTAATACTATAAAATGGTGTAGTACTTATTGCGTTTTGTAATATGTGTTTCTCGGGCTTCATTAAGCCGGAGTTTGTACTCGTAAACGTGTTCATACTACTTTGAAAATCTGTCGTAAAGTCGTTACAACAAACACCACACATCATATATACCTTCAGATGATGACGACAAGAAGTCTTCTCTTCCTCTTCTTCTCCCTTTTTGGAGGATTCACAAAGACGCTTCTCACATCTCGCGCTTCCTCGTTTGAATCGTCGTCGGTATTGTCGCTGGAAACTGATGATGAACGTGAAAGGAATAAATATTTCGGTCGAGTCAACTCCCACAACGCGCTTTCCGGGATTCGAAAGTTTCAGTCTCCTTTACCGATCGATCCTACTTATGGCCCGGACGGAAACTCGTACTCCACGGACGGGGTGACCATAAAAGCCGAGAAGACAAAGATTAGTGGGGATAAAACTCCGATTACCGTCACTGTTACAGTGCCAATAGATGTGTTGAATAATGCTTCAAGAATGGATTACACGTCCGAGACTCTCAAGAGGCACTGGGTAGGCGTGTATTCGCCGGCGAACGCTTCGATGCTCAATGAAACAGCACCGGTGAAATATTCAATCGTCGAGAAGTATTCAAACGCATACGTAGCGTCCGGGATAGGCGGTTTAAACTTTGCTTTACACAAAATGCGAGAGGACTTTGATTTCGTCTTGTTCAGCTCCAACGACCCGCAGTCGACGCACGCTATTTATCACAAGAACTTTTCGGATTGGGCGAATATTTTAGGCGACTCGCAACCGATCGCGAGGAGTGAAAGAGTTACGTTTGAAGACGATAAGGACGAGCCCATTGTCCCTAGAATTGGTGTGACGAAGAGTGATGATCAGAAAAAGGTTTCCATCACGTGGACGTCGGGGAGGAAAGATGCAAACGCGAAAGTTCGGTGGCGATACGTGGGAGAGGCAAATTGGGAGCCGACGATTGCGTCCGAACCCGCGGTAGAGGTGACGAAAGACCAGTTTTGTGGCGCACCAGCGAACGCGTTTGGGTACAGGCACAGCGGGTATCAACACTACGCGGAAATTGAAAACAAAGTGGATAATAAAAGAGCGTTCGAGTACCAACTCGGCGACGATATCAGCGATTTCAAAGAGTCGACGAGAGTCTACGAGGGGAAGTTTTTACCCGTCGTCGGCGCGTCGCACACGACGTTAGCTTTATTTGCAGATATGGGCGTCGGGACAACCGACGATAGCGAGACGTGGAGGGAGTACGGACAACCGGGTTTACAAGTCGCCGAATCGCTCGATGATTTGTCCAACGACAATACGAATAAACACCCGATCGACGCGGTATTTCTGTTTGGCGATTTGTCCTACGCGGTTGGATACATCAGCGTCTGGGACGAGTTTTTGCATCAAATGAGCTCGAAGTTTGCGCATGAAATCCCATTCCTTGTGAACAGCGGGAACCACGAATTTGATTATTTCGAGAGCGGATGGGACGCGCACGCGTCTGGGAGAACGCGAGATTTATACGGCGGCCACGATTCCGGCGGCGAGTGTGGCGTCATGTCCAACGCGCTCTTCAACACGCCAAGAAAAAGTGCCGAGAAAGATTGGTTTGGCGTCGCCATCGGGAACATTTTCGTCGTCTCGATCAATACCGAAGTCGATTTCAATTCGATGTCGTCCGACCAATACGCCGAGTTGCGGATGATCTTGGAAACTGAATTCGATCGAACGAAGACGCCGTGGTTGATTGTCGTCGGCCATCGACCTGGTTTAGTGGATTCGAGTTACGCGGAGGAAGCGCCAGCCTCGGCGAACAAGAAAGATAGCTCGGACGTCGCCGTCATGAAGGAAATCCAAGAGCACTTGTGGCCGATGTTTGTTGAATTTAAGGTCGATATGGTGTTCTGGGGCCACAATCACGCCTATCAGCGTTCGTGTTCGCTCAAATCCCAGTTGACTGAAACTGAGTGTTCCTTGAAGTCGAAAACTGTGAGCGAAAATTTGAACAACGTTTACGAAAAACCGGAGTATCCAATCAGTTTTGTCGTCGGTACCGGAGGCGCGGAGTTTACCAAGAACGACGTAAACATGTTTTTTACTGAAAAAGTGGTGTACGAACACGGCTTCGTGGACTTGCACGCGCACAATTCGACGCATTTATTCGGAAGATTCATCGACGCCGTGAACGGAAACCGCGTTTTGGATTCGTTTTGGATTATTCGAGAGAGTAGTAGCGAGGACGCGATGAAAGACAACACGAATCACACGGCGGCTATATTTTTCACCGTGATGTTATTCTTAGCCGTTATGACATCGATTTGGTATTGGTACTATAAAAAGAACGGTGGAACGGCGACCATATCCGGAGGTTTGCACGCATTTTCATCGAGCGTGAAGAAGAATCTATTCCAAAATTCTCGAGACGCCAGACCGCGGGCACAGCGGTTCCAAGCGTTTGCCGACGACGACGGCGACAGCAACAACGAATTTGTGATGGCAGATTCTCCCTCTCCTTACGAAGCTCCAACATCCTTGAGAGAAAACTATGCCTCAAAAGAGCATCATCATCAAGGAAACGAGAGCGGCGGCGAATCAATTAATGTAGTGGACGAGGAGGAAGGTTCTCCTTCGCGCCCGGGGAACAACCCGTTCGCAAACTTTTAATTAATAATACAAGGCGCGCGCTGTAAAGTATTTTGTATATATATATATATAAAAGTAGTAGTAAAATGGAATAGACATACTGCTCTTCGATTCGATTATTAAAACCTCCCCAAACTCGGATCCGTGCTCAACACTCTCGCCAAGAACTGCAAAACCATAAAGCCGAGAATCGGCGTAAAGTCGATTTGCCCCATAATCGGAGGAATCAAGTTACGAAACAGGTTCAAATACGGATCGGTCACTTGTCTCAGCATCGTCCACGGTTGACGCATCCAGTTCACGTTCGGAAACCACGTCAAAAGAACTCGCACGAAGAGTAAAAGTAAATACAATTTGATAAACGAAGCCACGGATTGCGTTATCAGCGCGACCATTTTTTTATCCACCATGGTCGTCGCGGCGACTGTGAACACGTGCACGGATGATTGCTTCTTGCATACGTCTAAAATCGCCTGGCCTTTGTTTTCTTTTTCTACTTTTTCTTTCATCACTACGTCTTTCACTTCTTCTCTCGTCGTCGTCGTCTGAATCGACGATGGAAAGAAGACACTAACCCCCGCATTCGCATTCGTTCTCGCGGAGGAGAAAGAAACACCTTCTTTATTATTCACTCCGCGACGAGCAAAACCACCACCTCTTCGTCTGCTGATGAAATTGTTCTTCGCAGTAATTCTGTGAATGCCAGCAGCGTTCGTGCTCGTTATCATCGTCAAAGTCATTTTTTCTCTTCAATTTTTGTGGTTGTTGTTGTTGTTGTTGTTGTTGTTGTTCTGTGTTGTGCTTTTGAGGAGGACGACTTCGAGTTGTTTTCTGTTTTTCAAAAGTACCTCTGCTGATAAACCCTAATAATCGAGAGTCGAAATCAAAAAGAAGTTTTGGTCTTTCTCCTCTTAAAAGAAGAGTCCATACAACCTTCTTTCTTCGACATTTTTTTAATAGAACTCCCGTCTCAGAAAGGAAAAGGTCAAAACAAAGCAATTGAAAAGCCGCTCTCTCTTTCTTTCTTTTCAACGTTATAAACGACCCGTGAACGACGTAAACGACGGAAAACAACGCGAGCAAATAAGAGAGAGAGCGTGTGTGCGTGTGAGAGAGAGTGCGTGCGAGACGAAAAGAGGAGGGAAAAGAGAGGAAAGAAGAGAGAATTGAAGAACACGTGAGTTTCAATTTTGTCTGTCCTCTTTTTTTCTTGTCTACTGTGTCAAAGCTTCCCTAATCCGTAAAGAAGATGTTTGAAACGTCCCCGACCGCGTCGGAAACGCAACCGTTACCAATTTCAGGAGGCGAGAAACAAGACGACGGGGAGGAATGCAACGGACCACTTTTACCAAGAACAACAACAACTACAACGCGGAGAAGACGACGAGTTCATCATAAAATTGCCGAGGATTTGGAACACCACCACCACCACCGAAAAACGAATACTACTTTGTTGACGAAGAAGACGGAGAGTGAGGAGAAGAACAACGCCGCAGAAGTGATGATGACGACAAAAACGAAGAAGAAGATGCGAGGATCGTACGAGGAAAACGACGGCGACGCGATGATGATGATGCAAAGTGATGTCGAGCACCAGAAATCACATTCGGTGCTTTTAGAACATGCGAAGGAGTTGAAGGAGAATTTTCAGAGGTGGATTCATGCGATCATGGAGAGGAAAGACATCGCGGGGATGCACCATCAGTCTTTGTACGACGCGCCTCCTCCTCGTCCTCCTCCCGCGATGATGACAAAAACGACGACGAGGAAAAAGGAAGATCTTCAGCGACGCGATCAGGAATGTCGGCAACAAAACTCCGCGCCTAAAGGTGCTTTTAACGAGAACAATAACCAGGGTGGTGGTGTTGGTTTTTTGACTCTTCCTCGATTCAAGTTCTTAAAATTGTTACCGACGATTGATAAGATCGCGTGGGATCCTCGTTTGAAATCATTCGTGATGTACTTCCTTTGCGTTTTGATTATGGAAACGAAAATTGCCATCGTCGGCGTGAAACAGATCTGCCCGGATGAGAAAAGGTTTTTGACGTCAGAAATGTATTCGGTGTACGTGAAGAACATGTTGATGACGTTTGTACCGTTACAGTTTGCGATTGACCTGGCGTTTTTGTGTTTAGGCGTGAGGAAACGAATCGGCGCGCGAGGGAAGTTCGAGTACGACGCAGAGTACGAGGAAAAAGTATATTTTTGGAGACAAATGATCAAGACGTTTTTGAGACATCCGCAGGTGACATTGGCGTTAGCCGGATTGTACGGGCCAGTCTCGCACGAGTTCTCCTCGGTTCAGTTTGGGGCGATTGTGTTTATGCCTCTGATCATCGGCAAGTATAGTATTTCGAGGTACTCGAGCTTGAAGTATTCGTTCTTTTACTCCATCATGGCTACGGTGTACGCGTTTTTATTTCAGTTCTCGGCGCCTGAAGTGAGAGAAATGTGGTTTGAGAACAAATTTGAGACGTTTATGGACGTGACGGCGAAGATGTATTCTAGATGCTCACCGCAATATATGGCTTTTATATTCTTCACGCCGTTGGTGATGCACTTGATGTACCTCGTGGTCAACGCAACGGGTACGTCCAAGAAGTATATCAATCTTAGTTTGGCGACGACGGCGATCGTATACGATAGGGAGAAGAGTCGATTTGATCGAGTGCGTTTCACCGGCGATGAACAAAATGCAGAGAAAGAGGAAGTTCTCGAAGAAGAAGAAGAAGAAGAAGAAGAAGAAGAAATGCCAACCCTTTCGCCAACGAGGAGGAAAGCAAACGATAGAAGAACGACAGCAACACCCGTAGTAGCAGTAACACGGACGGTGACGCGAAGGAGGACGAGGTCACAGACCAATTCTCCTTCGTCTCCTGCCAGGAACAACAACAACAACTCAAACTACACCGGGGATAATAACTTTCTCGAAGTTTTAGGTTTTGGTATTCACTTGAAAAGTAGAAGTAAACGTTTGAGAGACTCGCCGCCGTCCTCGCTGAATACTTCCAAGGACGGCTCCGACGGGGATGTTTTAGATATAGGAAGTACTGATCTGAGAAGCCGACAAGCTTTGTCGTTCATCGACGTGCCAAACGAGCGTTACGACTACATCGGAGAGTTGTGCGGCCGTTCGGTTGAAGAAGAGTGCACCGTCATGGACGGCACGCACGTCGTCATTCACCCGCCGCCTCCTTCGACATCTGGTGGAAGGAGTGAATCTGAGACATCCATATTTTCTGCGTTCAAACCAGCGCTATCGGCGAGAAATATTTTGTTTCCGTACACGAGAAAGAGCGGAACGTACAAGCGCAACGCGGAAACGATCCGATTAGTCGATCGAGAGTTTACGCAAGTTCTTCAAAAATTGAAAGATCTTCACTCAAAATCTGTCGTCGTTTCAAACAATTCAAACGGGGAATTACACGATTTAAGCGTTCGCATAGAAGGAAAAGGAAACAACGTGATGTCTTGCTCCGTGTGGAGAGGTTTTACGCCGGACAACATGCCCATTCGAGCTGTCGCGGAGAAGATCAAACCGATCAAATGCTCCTTTGGCGTTGGACGAGCGAAGAAGACGGCGTACGCGGACATGCGCGCTGGCTTGCCATCTGGTGCAGTGACGAACAACGACATTAACATCAACGCATTGACTGTCAAGTCGCAATCTCGATTTCCGCACTCGTACCCGCGAATCATCTCAGTCTCCCCGATGTGCGTTTTGCCGGGCGTGAGAACTCGCATCCAAATCCACGGAAGAAGTTTGAAGAACATAACTTTATGCGCTCGATTACACGGCAAGGCTGACGTCGAGGAGATCTTCATGCACAGCAGCGATGATCAGCAGAATTCGGAGCAAAAGAAAAGCGGAAGTTCGATTGCTTTATTCAAACTGCCGTTGTCGAAGCTTCGTCAAACCGAAAGAGCTCGCCACGCGATGTGGATGAAAGAGTCCGACGAGATGCCACTCGACGCGTCCGACGAGATGGAGCACTACGAACTCGAAGCACGCAAGAGAAGGGAAGGGGGAATTTCTCTCAAGAACGACAACGAGAACTCCATCTCATCCATCTCGGATACCTCCTCGGACGACGAGCAAATCGAACAAGCGCCGTTAGAAACCGTCTACGTGGACGTCTGCGTCGACTCCTTATACGACGGCGGCTTATTCTTCCTCCAGTTCCTCAACGTCCCGTTCGCGTCTGCCTCGATCCCGATCGTCGTCACTCCGTTTCTGAACATCAAACGCGAATTAGACAAAAAGTTTTCCAACCGAAAACTCGGCGACGGCGCCAGAGTCGTTTTGTTCAAGTCTGCCGAAATCACCGGAGGTCGCGGCATGGATTGGAATATCGACGAGTTCGCTAATGCGTTGGAACACGATTTGGGGTGCCCCATGTACGCCGACTTGGTTCGCGCGGCCAAATCTTCTTAACGAAGAAGAAGAATTGAACAAGAAATTGTTCTCATTATGTTTATTATGTTTATTATTACGTCAAAGACAACTTGTATTATTATTATTATCATTATACCATTCTTTATTCTTCATCATTCATAGTATACTCTATCGTATTCTTCTTCTTCTTATGAGTCTGTTCTTTCTTTCCAGCTTCAAAAAACCTCAGAATTTTATCCTTTTGCACACATCACACGCGCAACACATCTTTCTATTCTCGTCGTCATGTTCGCCGCCTCGCATCAAAATCAACACGTCTTCAACACCGTTCGTACTACGAGTAAATCGACATCTACTATCAGAGGAGGAGGAAGAAGACCACCGACGATGAAAATTAAAGCCGCAGGTGGTGCTGCGGTGATGGACGACACCGGGGAAGTGACCATTCGCCGAAGACCACCGGCGGGCCATAAGGAACATCTCGGCATGGGTTCCGAACGCTTCGCGTTTAAGATGGAAGCGGTAACACCGGAAGGCGAACGAATCGATAACGAGGAGAATAAACCGAGGAATATTCTGGAAGAAATCGTCTGGTATAAAGATTACGAGTTGACGTTGATGAAGGAAAAAATGCCGCTGAGTTTAGTCAGAGGACAAGTGAAGTTAGCGCCTCCGGTGTTGGATTTTAAACAAGCGATTATAGATCAAATGGAAAAAACAGGACAACCAGGGTTAATCGCAGAGGTGAAGAAAGCGTCGCCGTCGAAAGGGGTGATTCAACCGAACTTCGATCCGGTGAAAATCGCCAAAGCGTACGAGGAAGGCGGCGCGGCGTGTTTGAGCGTTTTGACGGACGAGAAATTTTTCCAAGGCGGGTTTGAGAATTTAAAGTTGATTAAAGAAGCTGGGGTCACGTGTCCGCTCTTGTGTAAGGAGTTCATCGTGGACGCGTATCAAATTTATTTGGCGAGAGCGAGAGGCGCGGATGCGATTTTGTTGATCACCGCGGTTTTGGATAACCAAGATTTGAAGTATTTCACGAAAATCGCGCACTCGGTCGGGATGAAAGTCTTGTTGGAAGTGCACACGTACGGCGAAATGAAACGGGTCTTGTCCGGAGACTTTGAAATCGACTTATTAGGCATCAACAACCGCGATTTAGGAACGTTCAAAGTCGATTTAAACGTCACGGTAGAGTTAATGGCGACGGAGTTAGGCAAGGAAGTGAAGGAGAGAAACATCGTCATGGTTGGCGAATCCGGTATTTTCACCATCGACGACGTCAACGTGGTGCAAAACGCCGGGTGTGGCGCGATCTTAGTCGGAGAGTCGTTGGTAAAGCAAGATACCCCGGACGTTGGCATTAAAAAGTTGTTCGGGAGACCGTTGTAAAAAGTTCTTCGCATAAAGAGATATTTTAATACCAGCCTTCGTTCGCTCCGACCACCGCTTCGCTAATCTTATTCACTCTATACTGCGGTTTTTTCTCTTCTTCTAATACCAACTTATCCATGCTCCCGCTAATTGTCATGTTACTTTTCGAAGAAACCACCTCTTTCACTTTCTCCGCCACCATCTTCTCCATCGATTTCTCCACTCTCGTGGCGTCGCTTTCGTTCGCTCGAAATTCGCACCGAACTCGCACATCTCCAACTCGTTCTCTCGTCTTTGCGCTCAACACCGGCGCGTCGATGGTGTCCTTCCCCAGACGAAAACAATCCCCTAAGGACATCTCGCTCACGCCGATTATTTCGTCCGAGAGCATTCTGTTTTCGTTTTTGATCATCAGTTTTATCGTCTGGTCGGTGATATCTGAGGACGTTTTGCACTTGTAACTTTCCTCCCAAACCGGATTACTTCCGCCGTTTTTAACCGTCTTCGTCCGCGTCTTTTCGCCGAGAAAGAACACCACGCAGTACGGGTCCATTTTGCCCAGGTAGGCGGTGTTTTTTAACTTGCTCGCGGAGACGATGGTGATTTCCAATATGCCTTGTTTGCTCGATGTCATCGGTGTTGGTACAGCGGTGAATATTCTTTTCTGTTCTGGCGACTTTTTTCTTCAATAAATTAAGTTCTAATTTTACTGCTACGACGTATCATCGTACTACTTCACGGCTCGAATCAAAACGTTTTCCTCTCTTTGAAAGTGTTTAAACACGCACAACTCTTTAACGAAGACGACGACGATATACTTACACGTTTTTTGTTCGTAAACTTTGACGTGCGTTTGTAAGTCGTTGGAACAGGCGTAAAGGACGACGGATTCGCGATGGGCGTTTATGGCGTCGCAATAAGCGCCTTTCAAGTGCGCGACGACGTATCCGGGTAAGGTTTTGGTCATGCCTGGGAGGAACGCTTTGTCAGGGACGAATCCGTCCACGAGGAGTTGGGCGTCGTCTTCACCGTCGCGTCCCGGCGCGTGGTGGTGATTTTGGTGGTGTTGATGTCGATGACTATGATCGTTGCCGCCGTAAAGCGCGTGTAATCGCGCTTCGGTGCCTGAGGCGCTGAAAGTACCCAGGGAAGATTGCGTGCTCGTGTCGATGACGACTCGTTTCTGAGCGTTGTCGAACGTCGCGTGGTATTGCGTGATGTTCTGCTCGAAGCAAATTTCGTACGACCACCATCCAGAGCTGGATCGATGGCATCCTAATTTTCGTAACGCGCTTCGAGCGAGGAAACGGGCTTTGGAGTGCTGCGCGCGAGTGAAAAATCGAGGAGGATGCGCGTCGCGGGTGTTTCTGTTCGCGTCTTCGTCGTGGCGTTCGCGCGAGTTTACATCCTCTTCGTAATCGTCGTCGTTGTCGTCGTCGTCAAAGTCGTTTGCAGCGGTGTCCTGCACGTCCTCAGGAGTGGCGCACTTCGGAGGAGGGGGCGGTTGTCCATCTTCTCCTTCTCCCTCTTCTTTGCTAAATCCAGACGAACACTGTTGTTCTTCTATTTCTTCTTCTTTCGATTCGTCTTTTACGTGCATTTTATTCAACTCGCACACGAAAGCGCATCCAAGCTTTGCCGCGTTGATGCCAATCGCGTCCTCCGCTAACAGATCTTTTTTGGTCGTTTTCGAGGTAATCTCGCCTCGTCTCGCTCTTTCGCTGCGAACGAATTCATCTCGGTCTCGTAAATCCTTCAACGCGTTTGCTATTTTTGATGCCACATCGTTCCGGGTTTGAACATCAAACGCCTCTTCGCACGCCGTCGTTAACGCGTAGGAATCGAAGTGCGTCATCGGCGCTCGAATCGTCGATAACTCAATCGACGCCAATCCAAAGTTTTGCTCCTCTTGTGGATCTTCTCTGTTATTATTTTTATTATCCGTCATCGGTGGTTTCGGCACCGGCACCACCGCTCGATTTTTCATCGCGTTCGCTGGATTCGCCGTCACGCCTCCGCACTTGCTCACCAGACACGACATCACCGCCTTCTCCGCCGGCTCGTACTCGTTATTCTTAAACGCGTTTCTCTCCATCAAATACTTCCACCGCAACTCTTTAAAACACTCAATCGCGATTGAATCGCACAATTCGCACCCCATTCGTTCGCCACTCACGATCGCGTCTCGCTTAAACCGTTCCATGTTTTGGAACGAATTCTTCGAGCGTCTCTTTTCTCTTCGTTTCTGTTTCACCTGTTCGGCGTGTGCTTTTCTTTTCGCTTCTCTCGCCGCTATTTTCTCCTCCGTCTCGACGCTGTTCGTCGTCGTCGTCGTCGTCGTCCTCATAGTATTTAATGCCAATAACTCCTCCTTCGCTCTCCTCTGCGCCTCTAAAATTCTCATTGCCTCCTGCTTCGCGTTCAAACTCTTCTCCGGTTCCCCGTGTCCATCATTCGCCATCCCCGGAGGATCCGGATGTTCCACCACCGTCGCGCCGAATTGCAACTCTTGCGTCGTTCGAATCTTCGTCTTAATCACGTGATGTTTCGTGTCCGCAATCTTCCCCGTGCCGAACTCTTCTTTACCAATCTGTTCTCGCTCGTACCATTTGTCCGATTCCGCGTACCCGTAGAAAAAATTCGCCTTTACATCGTCTCGAACGATGTTCATCGACGTCTGCGCGAAACCTTCTCCTCCTTCTTCGTTGTCTTCCTCTTTTGAGAGCAATCTGTGGACGATTTTTTGCACTTGCTTTTGTTGATGATTCGACGACGACGAAGCGCCAAAACCGAGCCCGTTCGTCGTCGTTTCGTACCGGTGCGTTGCTTCTTGGTCTTTTTCGGTGCTTCGTGCCGTTCTGGTGAAGAAAAACGGCGACGGTAACGGGATGATGAAATCTCGCATCGTGTCCGGCGTTGGCGGATGATTCTCTTCATCTTTCGACGATGAATACGAAAACGATTGAATCCCAGAAAGGGTGTTCCCGAACGCGAGGAAAAGGAAGACGAGGAAGCAGCGCGGCGTTTTTGGTGTTCTCGCTGTTGCTGTTCTCTTTTTCTTCTTCATTTTCTTCATCTTCTTTCGCGTGT
>Ga0255753_1003688_pt1 | contig 15809 bp, 10 predicted proteins | sample 041ome_10_FD_179953 | JGI IMG/M metagenome (GOLD analysis project Ga0255753, IMG submission 179953) | Coastal salt marsh microbial communities from the Groves Creek Marsh, Skidaway Island, Georgia - 041412US metaG (version 2) | ecosystem: Environmental > Aquatic > Marine > Intertidal zone > Salt...
GCTTTTGTTCAAACAGCGCTCCCAGCGAGAAGCACAAAACCGCACCAGCGATGATCGATAAAATCACTCTTTTCTTCATCGCTCGTTCGCTCTCTCTCTCTCTCTCTCGCGGGGCGGGGCGATTCTCTTCTTCTATTCTCTTATATTCTTATATTCCTCGCGTGCGATATCTTTTTTTCTTTGGAACTTTTTTGTTTAGGGTCTTTTGTCGTCTAGGGTTTAGGGTTTACAATACCAACACCGAATTTTGAAGGTGCAAATTGTACAAATAACTGTCTTCAGCGCGCGCGTGACATCACGCGACATCACGCGCGTCATCCTAAACGAAGAACAACGAAGAAGAACAACAACAACAATGCCAAAAACAAAACAGCAGCGGTGGCAAAATCTTCTTCGTCTCCAGGACTTATCCGTCGGCATGTTCGTCGAGGTGAATTCGGGAGATCCGAAGAACCCTTGGTTCGGGGAAATTTTCCAACTGTACGCGAAGAAGAAGAAGAAAAAAGGCGATAGGAGAGACGAACGGGACGACCCGTATTTTGAACCGGTCGGAGTGAAGTGGATCGCGCGCGTGCAAGGCGCGAAAGAAAAGTTGTACGAATATAAGGGCGGGTCGCACCGGATTTGGTTAGAATCTATCGTGAAATGTGGACACGATTTGGATTGCGGGGTGTATCTCAAAAGAGGAGGGAAAGGCCCTGCGAAGGAAGCGGCGGCGAAGAAACCGACGACATCGTCGACGCCAGTCGCCTCACCCAAAAAGAGCAACAATAAAAACGCGTTGGCGCTGGTCGTTCGTAAAACGACGCCAACGAAGAAGACGACGACGACGAAAAAAGACGACAACAAGAAGAACGGTATTAAAGCGAAAGAAGCGGAGAAGAGGAAGCATGACGTGGAAAAGCGAAAACTCGCTCGAGAGCGAGAGCGCCTGAAGAAAGAAAAATCGCGGCTCGTGACGGCGAATCGCGAAGTGCAGCGCAAACTCAACTTGGTGGAAAAAGATTTGGTCCGAGTCGCCGCCGGCAAGATGCCCTTAAAAAAGAAGAAAAAGCCAGTCGCGCCGCTCGTCGTGAGGACGAAATCCGCTCCGGTTTCCAAGAAGAACCAATCCCCCAAAAAAACCGGCGCCGGAGGCGCCGTTCGAAGAGTCCTCTCGCACGTCACGCGCCGCATCCGAGCGTCCACGCCGACGACGACGAAAACGACGAAAAACACCAAAGCGTCGTCCTCGCCTTCAACGAAACAACAGAAGAACAACGACAACAAAACGACGCTCACCGTCGCCCGTAAAACCACGCCGACGCTTCAGCCTCCCGCCGCTCTCTTCGGCAATTTGAGCAGCAGCAGCGATTCCGAAGAGTTTTAGTTAGAGACCTTTCTTTTTACTACTACCGTGGTGTGCAAATATTACTACCGATACTAGTACTGCTGCTGCTACTACTACTACTACTACTACTACCGCTGAACTCCCACCAACTCTGCGTTTCGTAATATTATTATTACTTACGTACACACCTTGCGCTCAAAATTTTCTTTTTTGCTTCGATTCACTTCAAAAGTAGTATGCGAACGGCGCTCTTCGGCTGCCACACGACGACGCACACGAAGAAAGCACTCTCACTGACTCGTTCTTTATCGTCGATACTCGAGCGGCAACAAGCACGACCACTACCACAACAACAACAACGAACGCAGATAAGCACTCATCGCAACAGAAGAACGGTATTTTTAAACGTCGTCGGCATGGATTCTAACGCCACGAATAACCACGGCAGAGGCGGCAGAGGAGGTCGGGGAAGAGGAGGAGGTCGAGGCGGCGGCGCGGGAAGATTTAATTCCAATCATCAGAAGCGGGAACACGCGACGCAGCGAGGACCGAACCCGCCGCACAAAAGACGCGATTCCGAGGAAGGGAAGAGCGATCGTCAACAAAACAGAGGAGGAGAGAGAGTTCGATTGAACGTCGGGACGCAGAGAACGTTGAACGAAGCGCAACCGGCGAAACAGGTGAAAGATGGTGGGAACGTGCCCACGACGATGGCGTTCGCGTCGATGGGATTGTCGCGGGAATCGATGCGAGCGATTTCGGAGGTGTGTAAGTTTACGCACGCAACGGCGGTGCAGGATCAGACGTTACCGCACATCACGAGAGGAGTGGACGTTTTGGCGAGAGCGAAGACGGGATCGGGGAAGACGGTTGGATTTACGCTACCGAGCATCGAGTTGTTGACGAAGAACGAGGTGAGGAGAGGTGACGTGTCGGTGTTGATCGTGTCTCCGACCAGGGAATTAGCCAGTCAAATTCACGTGGAAGCGAATCAGTTGTTGACGTTTCACGAGTACGGCGCGCAGGTGGTGTTTGGCGGGACGAACATTGGGACCGATAAGAAGCGATTGAGAGAGAACAGATGCGATTTCTTAGTCGCCACGCCGGGGAGGTTGATCGATCATTTGGAGAACGAAGGATTGAGAGAAAGGATGTCAAACTTGCGAGTGCTGGTTTTAGACGAGGCTGACCAGTTGTTGGAAATGGGTTTTCGTCCGTCGATCGAGAAGATTTTGAGTTATTTACCGAGAAATAGACAAACGTTGTTGTTTTCCGCGACGGTGCCGGACGCGGTGAAACAAATCGCGGCCAACGCGATGAGTGATAATCACGTGTACATCGACTGCGTCGGCGATGAAGCCGCCGCGACGAATGCTCAAGTCGCGCAGTGGTTGACCGTGGCGGATACTAAGGATCATCTCCCGTTACTTTTGCAAGTGGTTGAAGCGCACGCGAGGGAGGTGCCGAACCATAAGATCATGTGCTTTTTCCCGACCGCGAGAGCGACTGGTTTGGCCAGCGAAGTTTTCGAAGCCATGGGGATCAAGGTATTTGAGATTCACTCGAGAAAATCCCAAGCGGCGAGAACGAAAGCGGCGGACCAGTTTCGCGCGAGCAAGAGCGCGGTGATGATGTCCTCGGACGTGACCGCGAGAGGTATGGATTTCCCGGACGTCACGTTTGTCATTCAAGTTGGATTACCGTCTTCGAGAGAGCAGTACGTTCACCGACTAGGAAGAACCGGAAGAGCCGGTAAAACGGGCGAAGGTTTACTCATTCTCGCGGATTTTGAAAAGTACATCTTACGATCGATGCAAGATTTACCGCTGCAAGTGGCTGAGGCGAGCGTGGACCCAAACGCGGCGGATAGAATCAATCGCGCGTTGCAAAAAGTCGATTCTAAGACGAAAGATCAAGCCTACGTCGCTTGGATGGGTTTTTATAACTCGAGCACGGGGAAGATGGGATGGTCGAAGAACGATTTGGTACACGCCGCGAACTCGTACGCGATCGACGTGTTGGGATGCCAGGGATTACCGGGTGTCTTGGCAAAAACCGTCGGCATGATGGGCTTGAGAGAACAAAGACCGCTGTTGAACGTCGTCTCGCAATTGGACGGGAAACCGTCGGGCGGCGGGGGAAGAGGCGGCGGCGGCGGCCGAGGCGGCGGCGGCGGCCGAGGTGGTGGTGGTGGTGGCCGAGGCGGAAGAGGTGGCAGACGGTAAATGCGGTCACCGCGGCATCGAATGCGTGTCGCGTTCTTATTCTTTTAAATATGTAGTAGTTCTCGTGCGTTTTGCTCGTGTTGTTTCAATATAATATATACACTCATTGCCGCAAGTGCGGACCGTTCGAAGAGGCCCAAATTGAAAACGTTGTTTGTGTCAAACTTACAACCGAAACTTACAACCGAAACAGAAAAAGAGAAGAAAGAAAGCGTTGAATCTGCGCGTGTAACTATGACTGTATTTAAAACGTATCAGAGCAACGATGAGCTTTACGACGCGTTTCATTTTTTACTCAAATGCCGGCCGCTACTTTACGCCCAACTTTTTTAGCTGACGCAAAATATCGCCGACTAAATACAAGGACCCGGCAACTAACACGTCGACGCGTTTCGGTGCGACTAAATCTGCCTTTCGTCTCAAGGCGCTAATCGCGGCCGCCACGGATGCGCGAACGTCCATTTGAGTGCTACTATTTTTACCGCTGCTACTATCACCGCTATTACCACTATTGAAACCTTTTACCTTTTCAATTTCACGCCAAGTCGTCGCGCACGCTTCTTGCCACTCCAAGTTCTTCTTATCATCTTCGACTTTAACGAGTCCGAGCGCGGAGGAATCCGGCGGGCAAAACATGGCGGTGTCGATGTGCACATTTCTTGATTTCAAAACGTCCACGGAAGCAGACATCAACACCTTTGGCGACCGCTCTTCCATGCAATTGAAGAGGAAGACGTTGTGAGACATTCTTGAACTCGATTGTTTCCCCTCGTTGTAGCACATGTCGTGCTGCGCGTCCTTCTTTCGTTTTGCGTTGACGTGCGCGGAAAACCACTCCGCGCACGTTCGCATGGACTCCTCCGTATGCGCGCCGTCCAAATAAAACGTCAAGTTTTTACTGTGCTCGTCTCGCACAATTTGTTCTCGACCAGGCCATCTGGTCTTTTCTAATCCTCTTCGAAAACTATCCGGAAGCAAGAGCTTCGACTTTGGTCTCTTCTCTCTCTCTTTCTCCAGCTCTGCTAATATCCCTCGATGTTTGGTTTTCGCCGCCCATTCTTTGACCAACTCCACGGCTAAGCTCGCGTTTATCCTCTGGTGCGGTCCGCTCAAACCGAGCTCTACTTTCCTACTCCCTCCTCCTCCCTCTTCGTCGTTCTCGTCTTCATCTCCTTCCAGATCAATCTGTCTGGCGACGACCAACTCGCATCCAACCTCTTCTCTTTTCCTCTCCAAACTCGCCATCGCCTCGGGAACTTGCGGGCTCGTAAACGCTCGTATGGTATCATCGTTCGCGCCTTTTTTAAATATTCCAGCTTTTTCCCACGCAATCTTTTCTATCGTGTTCCCCAACACTTCGACGTGGTCTAATCCTAAGCTCGTCACCGCGACTACCGCGGGTTCCCTCACGCAGTTCGTCGCGTCTAACCGTCCTCCTAATCCGACTTCTAATATCAAACACTTCGTCCCGGCGTCTTTAAATATCTTCAATCCCAACAGAAATAAGAACCGAAAATACGCCGGTAACTCCATCTTCAACTCGTTTTCGATCGTATTCTTCGTCCACCAAAACGCCTCTATGAATTCTCGTTTCCCGACCGGGTTCCCGTTTATCCGAAACCGCTCTCGCACGTCCACCAGGTGCGGGCTCGTGAACAAACCAACGTTTTCCACGCCATTTTCCAACAAAATCGACTCCGCGAACGCGCACGTCGACCCTTTCCCTTTCGTCCCGGCGACGTGAATCGCGTTCGAATTTTCTATAAACGACCGTAAATCGAGCTCATCCACGTACGCGTGGAGCAATTTGAACTGGTCTTCCCACGTCACCGAGCCCGGGGAGTTTCGGTTTTTCCCGGAGATGGTCTTCGCGAGTTCCGAGAGGCACCGAGAGTACCGAAGTTCCAATTCTTCTTCATCTTTTCCTCCTTCTCCGTTGTTTACGACGTTCACGGCCGCGACGACTTCCGGCATCTTCTTCTTCTCCTTTTGTGTTTATCCTCTCGCGTCTCTCTCTCTGTGGTCAAACTGAGAGAGAGAGAGAGAGAAGGAGTGTGTGCAGAGAGTTGTCTGTTATATCCACGGAAAAAAGGCAAAGAAAAAGCGAGCGAATGGAGCGAATGCGACGACCCACGTCCCCCACGTCCTCTCGTCTCTCTCTCTTGTGCGCACCAAAAAACTAACTTCTCTCTCTCTCTCTCTCTCTCTCTTTGCGGTGAGCTTAATTAGCCACCAACACCCTAAGCAATAAACCCTAAACTTATTACACGAACTTGCATTTAAGGAAAAAAAACGCGCGACGAAACGCGACGCGCGTCACCTCAAACGAGAGAGAGACAGAGAGAGAGAGACAGAGAGAGACAGAGAAGTTCGTCCTCGTGCTCTCTTCTTCTCTGGTCCTAATCTCTGTCGACAGAGCGAGAACGGGAAAAAGAAGAAGAGATACATTTTTCTCTCCCATTTTGTGAGTTGTGGGGGGCCGCGTGTGTCGTGTGAAAAATGGAAAATTCCAATCCGTCCTCCTCCTCCTCCTCCTCTTCTCTCAACGCCGCGAGAACGACGACGATATCCCCGACGCCGTCGTCGTCCTCGACGACGTCCCTGAGCAACGCCAGTAATTACGGAACGACTTTGACTGCGACGACGGGAAGAGGAGGAGAGAAATTGGCGAGAGCAGCAACACCATCATCGAGCAGCAGCAGCACAAAATTCATGGAACAAAACGCCGAGGGGCGCATAACGCGCGTGGAGATTAAGAAACCCTCGTCGTCGTCGTCATCGTCGTACGCGCACTTGCAATCGCACTCGACGGTGCTGAGTAAGAAACCGTCGACGCCGAAAAAGACTGGCGAGCAGAAATGGGTCGCGCCGGATGAAGGCGCGTTTATGAACGTATTCGCGTCCAACGCGTGCAGATTGCTGAGAGCGTTCGGGTCGGTGATGGTGTTGATCGTGCTCGGGATAATTGGGTTGACGTATTACGCCACGGTCGCGTTAGTGTACGGGCCGTTGAGCCAAGAAGGGACGGCGGACGAGAAAAAAGTCGCGCACACGGTTTTGGTGACGTATCACGTGATGATCTTTATGATTTTGTGGTCGTATTTCGCCATCGTTTTAGCAGAGCCCGGGAGCGTTCCGGAGAGGTGGGAACCTCCCGAAGAAGACCCAGAGATAGCCGCTACTATTCCAAAGAGTGAAAGCAAACGCAGAGTGTGCAAAAAGTGCATCGCTTGGAAACCAGAGAGAACCCATCACTGCTCGGTGTGCCAGAGATGCGTGCTGAGGATGGACCACCACTGTGTGTGGGTGGCCAACTGCGTCGGCGCGAGAAACTACAAATTTTTCTTACAATTTTTAGCATACACGTTCATAGGAACAACTTTCGATGCGATATGTCTACTGAGCGATTTCGTGCAGTTCTTCAGGGACGTGGAAGATAGCGAGCGCTCTAGCAGCAACGCGTCGCCGCAAGAGAGAGACGAGTTGAGGCAACACGGCGGGGCGATGACGGTTGTCTTTGTGGCGTTTGTCATGAATGTGGCGTTCGCGGCGTCTCTATTAGGCTTCATCGTCATGCACGGAAACTTAGTCTTAGCAAACATGACGACGATTGAAATGTACGAGAAGAAGAAAACGCTGCCCTGGAAGTACGACAAAGGACGGTGGGGGAATTTCAAGGAGATTTTCGGCGATAATCTGTTTAGCTGGTTGTTGCCGTTTCACACGAATCGCGCCAACGAGAAAATCGACCAAACCGCCGGATTGACCGAAGGCCACATCGCGTTGAAAGGAGAGTATTGCCGCCCGATAGTTCCGTAGAAGAGAGAGAGAGGAGAGTGAAAGCGTTATGATTAGCAGAGCGTTTACTATTATACAATAATTGTGATACAAAAATACTAGACTAACACGTAGAAGACGGGAATAAAATCGCAAAAGAACTAAAGCGCGCGCGCGAGAGAGAGAGTACCATCATTGCAAAACTACTCCTTCCTAAACATCATCGCCTCTCTGAGCTCCCTCTCCCGCCTCTCTTTCCTCTCCTTCTCTTTCCTTTCCTCCTCAATCTTCGCTTCTTTCTCCTTCGCCTCGATCACCTCCTCCATCTCTCTCTTCAACGCCTCCAGTGCACTCGCTTCTCTCCCGACTCTTCTCTCCATCTCCAAACGCATCTCTTCGTTCAATTTTTCCAAACCCTTCGCCGAAGACCGCGCGTCTGAATCGATCAAAGCGTTCAGCTCCAGCGTTTTCGTCAGTCTTTCTCCTCTCGTCGAAGACACGAACGCGGAAACGTTCGTCTCGATGGCGTCCAAATGCGGAGCCATTTGCGAGACGAATTGGTCCGAACGTTTACGGATAGTTTTCGCGAGGCGCGAGGAGGTCATCTCCTCCTCCTCTTCCGAGGGAGAAAACGACGACAGCACGCCTTTGGTTTGTTTGTGGATGAAAGACGTCAAGCTGTTCGACATTTTATACGCGCGTTGTGTGTGTTATTCTCTCTGTTTCTGTAAAGTTTTGGGGAAAAGTGAACTTTTTTTCTCCAATGTAAAGAGAAAAAAATGACGCGCTTTCTCTGTCGCTCGTGCACGACTTCCTCTCTCCTTCTCCCGAACGGAGAGAAGAAGAAGAAGAAGAAGACCACAATTAGCGGCAGCACCGGAAGTCGTCGTCGAAACGCGAAAAGCGTCGTTCGTCGAGAAGAAGAAAAAAGAGAAGAAGAGATGGGGATGAAATCATCGTGGACGACGGCGTCGCCGGTAACCGACGAGAGGAGGAATACGAAGAAGAACGTCGTCGTCAAAGTCGTTCGAAACGGCATCATGGACAACAAGAACAACGCGTCGACGGGGTCGAGCTTTTACGACCCGTTCGAACGATCGAAGTTTCAAAAAATAGGCGACGAGATCGACCGGAGAATGTTTTTCCCGGGCGGCAACGGCGATGATGCGAGCACTTCGTCCTCGTCGTCTTCTTCTCCTTTCTTTGGTCTGGAGGAGGAGTTCGCGAAGCTCGATCGAGAGCTGAGCGACGCCCGCGAGCGAGCGCTTCTCGTCGGAACAGAAGGAAGAAGAAGAAGAAGCGCGCACGAAGATTTCGGACCGAACAAAACGGTCTCGAAAGAGATTTCGAGAGAACACCGCGGGAGACATTCGTACAGCAACTTTCGCTACGCCGAGTCGGTGACGACGTACGGTCCTTCTCCGCCCGCCGCCGCGCGGGTCGGGAGAGGAAGCCGGCAAAGTCTCGTCGACGCGCCCACGCTCGGATTGTTGCTCGTGCTCGGAACGACGTACGTCTATTTCAAAGAGAAGACGACGTTCGCTCGAAACTTCTCGGCGACGAATTTTAAAGAGGAAGAGAAGGAAAAGTTGGCGCGAGAGTGGCCGGTGTTGTATTTGTCCTCGGAGGCTTTTCGGAGAGAGTTTCGCAAAGCGAAGGAGAAAGAGGAGAAGCGAGAAAGAGAAAAAGAAACGAGAGACGAGGGCAAAGACGACGACGACGACGACGACCGGAAGCGTTGACAAAAACCCGCCGACGCGAGTTCGAATCGAGAAGAGAAAGAGCTTCTTTTATGTGTTGTATATTACGCTTTCGCGACGAGAAAATATCTCTACTCTGCGCTCGATTTTTAACCACAAGTTCAAATTTTTCCCGAGACGCCGAGTCCCGCACATCAAATTATTTATTCTCTCTCCGTTTTTAAACGCGCGCGAACGACACGAAGAAGAAGAGAGATTGGGTTGGGGAACGATGATGTCGAGCGCGTCTTTTTCTTTGCCTCGCTTAAGAGTCTCTTTTCCACGTTCTTCTTCTTCTTCTTCTTTTATCGACGACGATGCGAGAAGGTTTCTTCCCGGGAAGAACGACTTTCGTGCGAGCGCACACTTCTCGTTGAAACAACGAGGACGACGACGACGACGACGACGTCTGAGCGGCGACGCGAAAGCGGTGATATCGGAGAACAGAGAGGAAGGAAAGACGGAGAAGAAGAAGAAGAAGAAGAAGAACGACACCGGCGTGGTCGATGTGAGAATGATCTGTACGGACGTGGACGGGACGTTGGTCTCACCAGACGGCAGTTTGCCGGACAAAACGGAGAAGATGATTGCGAAAGCGAGAGAGGAGAAACGGGTGCCGCTGATGATCGCCACGGGGAAAACGCGAGGTCCGTGGGCAGAGACGCTGTACCCGAAGCTGAAGCAAGATTCTGGAGTACCCGGGGTGTTCGTGCAAGGCACGGTGATTTACGATGGTCTCGGGAACGTGTTGGAATCGGTGACGTTGCCGCAAGTCGCCGTGGACGCGATTTGCGGGTACTGTCGCATTCGCGGGATATCGGTGGTGGCGTTTTGCGAGGAGAAGATTGTGTGCGAGAGGAGAGATAAGCAGACGGATTTGGTGATGGAGTACGGCGAAGCTGAGCCGGTGTGCGTGCCGACGTTGTCTTTTTACGAGAAGAAACCGAATAAGATGATTTTGTTTTGGGACAAAGAGACGAACGGGAGCAAATATGCCGATTTTGCGCGGTTTCGCGAGGAAGCGGAGCAGATGTTGGGAAATTACGACGTCGATGTTACGGTGGCGGTAGACGGCATGTTGGAGTTTTTACCGAAAGGCGCTTCGAAGGGTGCCGCGGTAAAACGCGCGTGCGAGAAGAGTTTGAACATCGCGATGGAAAACGTTTTAGCGATTGGAGACGCGGAGAATGATTTGGACATGCTGAAAATGGCAGGAGTGAGCGTAGCGGTCGCGAACGCGAAAGAGAGCGTGAAAAAAGTGGCGACGTTTACGACAGACGCGACGAACGAGGAAGGCGCCGTAGGCGAGGCCATAGAAAAGTTTGTCTTCGGCGCCGAAGAGAACGAAGAGAAGAAGGAAGAAAAATATGTATCACCACCGTCACCGTCACCGCAAGCAGCAGCAGCAGCAGTACAACAAGCACCTGTAGCAACAAGCAATAACATCGACAGCAGCAGCAGCAGCAACAACAACAATAACAACAATAGCAGCAAAAGAACGAAACCGTCGATGATGAAGAAAAGCAGCGAGTTCAAAATCGTCACGAAAGAGGCGACTGAATTCGCGAGAGCGAATCTCACGGAAACCATCTCAAAAGTTAAAGCTGAGATTGATAAGTTCGATAAGAAAGAATTCGAAGAGAAAGTAATGAAAAACGTCTTCACTCCCGTCGTAAAATCTGTGCGCGCCGCGCAGGAAGGAGGAAGTGCGGAGCTCGCGCGAAGACGAGCGGAGATGGATGCCGAAAACGCCAAGCGCTTGAGCGACGAAAGTAAGAACGACGAAGCTTCGGCGGCGAAGAAGACATTAGCAGCGAAAGCTGCCGTTCGCGCTGCCGAAAGTGCCTCAAAAGCGGCCATACTAGAAGCGGAACTCATTTCATCGAGCATGGACGAGTGCGAAGGCGAGGAGTGTGAGGCATTGGAACCCAAAGCGGCGGAATTGACGGAGCGCCTGGCGCAGCTGCAAAGAGGCTTGGAGTTTGAAAAGAGAAAGTTGGCAGAAGCCCAGAGATTAGCAGCAGCAACAGCTGCTCCTCCTCCTCCTGCAGCTAAGACACCACCATCACCACCATTACCGAAGGCGGCAAAAACAGATACGCCTTCGTCCGCGTTGATCGAACCGATGTTGGAAGAGCCAGAGTTTTCGCTTCCGGTAGCGACTCCGAAGAATTCGCCGGCGGCGGTGAAGGGCGTTAAGAACTATAAGTCCGTCTCCGCGAGTTCTAAGCAAACTAAAGCAGTAGAGAAAACGTCCGTCGATAAAAAAGAAAATGCGAAGAAAGAAAAAGAAGTGATAAGAGATGACAAAAATAACAAAGAAGAAAAGACGAAATCCGAAGTGAAGGCGGCTTGGAAAGAACCGGCTGTGTCGTCATCTGGGCCATCGTCGCCATCCTCGGCGGGCGGTAATTGGAGAGACACCAAAACCGAAGACAATTCTGTTGCATGGAAGGATGAGAAGCAACAGAAGCAGCAGCAGCAGCGAGAAAAAAAAAAGACATCCACGGCTTCGTCCGATGGTGAAAACAACAACAACTTTCTCGCCGCGTTCGCGGCTTCGGCGTTGAAAACGGTTCAAACGCTCACCTCTCCGGAAGCTAGAATGATGCAACGCAACGCTGAAATCGCCGCACTTAAAGCAGAAGTCATCAGAAAAGCGCTCAATTTAGACTCCGGTCGAAATGGAGACGTCACCGAAGAACAACTCGAAGACTTCAAAGTGACTTTGCGTAAGCTCGAAGCGATGAACAGCACGAAAACGCCAACGCAAAGCACTCTGATCAACGGCAAATGGTCCCTCGCGTTTACCAACGACAACGATCTTCTCAGGATAGGGAAAAAACGCGGGATATTCGGAACGCGGAACAAACGCAGCGAAGGTACCATCGATTTCGCCGTCGATGTGTTTGCCAACGACGACGATTTAATCGAAATCGAGCAAGACAAGAAACCGAAGAATAAGATGCGCTACGAAATACTACGCTCCTGGCCGCAAAGTTCTGAAACTGGAGAGTTGACCGTCTTGAGCACGAACGCGATCTCCCTCGCTCCGCCAAAAGCAAAGCTGTTCGGTTTCATCCCCATCGGCAGCGGCAAGAAAAAGAAGAATCCGAAGAAGAGCGGCGGCAAAAATGACGAAGCCGAAGAAGACGAAGAAGACGAAACCGAAGAGCTCGCCACGTACCAATCTCTCGTCGTCTCTTACCTCGACCTCGAAATGCTCGCGTTTCGTTCCGGCATAGACGATTGCGTGTATGTGTTCCTTCAGCAAGACGTCGAGTACCGCGTCGGCGGTAAGAAAATTTCAGTCAACAAGCAGCTGAAAGCAAAATGAACAAAATTTGATGTAATAATATTCCAAAACACACTCTCTCAGCTTGTACTAACTTCCGTCATATTAAACGCACGCGCGCACGCACGCGCGCGTATTCATCGCGCACGCGCGGAAATTACATATATATATATACACACACACGCACTCATCATTCATGTTCTCGTTCGGCTCTTCCAAGAAGAACAAAGCGAATAGCAACGACAACAACAGCAGCAACGCTTCTGCTCACGAAGACAACAACAACAACAACAAATCTTCTTCGGGAAGCGCGAACATCCAATCCACGTTTCGGAAAAAGCCAATCCCGGTTGGTCAAAAAGGCATCGAACTGCAAGCGCACATAAACTCAACGCTCGGGAACAACGGGTCTCTGCGCGAAGCGGTGAAATTACCGAAAGGAGAGGACGAGTTGGAGTGGATCGCGGTGAACATCGTTGATTTTTTCAACGCCTTGGTTTTTCTGTACGATATGGTCAACCAAGAACACTGCACGGAGAAGACGTGTCCGACAATGTGCGCCGGGCCGAAGTTTGAGTATAGATGGATGGACGGGGAAGAAATCGTGAAACCCATCGAGTGTTCCGCGCCGGTGTATTGCGGGTATCTTTTTCGGTGGGTGGAGAAGCAAATCGACGACGAGAAGATATTCCCAAAGAAGCAAGGCGACGCGTTCCCGGCGGATTTTAAGAAGCGGGTGAGAAAAATTGCGGCGAGATTGTTTCGAGTTTACGCGCATTTATACCACTCACACTTTAAAATAATTTGCGCGTTGCAAGCGGAGAAACATTTGAACACGATATTTAAGCATTTTGTGTATTTTGCGGTAGAGTTTAGTTTGATTAGTAGCGAAGAAATGATGCCGCTGAGAGAGTTGGTGGACGGTGTATTGCAAGCGCAGTAACAACACGAATTATGTAGTAGGGGTATTCTTATTCTTTTTGTAAATGTACACATTATATATATAATACACACGCACACGCACACGGCGATCATTTTCAAGCTAATTCTATATATTTCATCTATTATCTTCTATCATCTACCCTAACTATAATTGCTGCGCTATGCGACTGCTCGTTTCGCCTACATTGTTCCAGACGTCAAAAAATTTCTCTTCTCCCGGAGCCAAACGTGTATGAAAACACATCTGACTCGGCTGCATGAAACTTTGCATAATGCTCATCGCGAACGGATCAGAAGGATGGAAAACGTACAAGCAGTGTCGCTTCGATCGAGACTGTAGGATGGTATCGTCCAACGAGGCTGCACGAAGAATAAATTTCTTCCCTATCGATAAAAGCGATCCGATTTCCATGCCGTCGACGGAAATGTTTTCCATTTCTGGTTCCACCGGCGTAAACTTAACTCCGAATTCCGATCGAGGTTTAGGGACGCACATCGCAGAGACGTTTCTTTCGTCGTATTGAAACAAGCTGCGATCAAAATAAGGACTTATCGAACGGCTTTGACTCGTATCCGAAGCCGCGTCAACGTTCAAAAGTAAACTCGCGGCGTTACCTAGCAACGTCAACTCATTCGGCGCATAGAGAATACCTTCGCGAATGAAGGATTTCGCCACGTCTTCTCTCATCCCACCGGCGAGACGTTGCCAAGTGCTTAACCCGTGCGCAGGAGAGAAGAACACCGCCTCTTCTTCTTCGCTTTTGAATGGCGAGGAGCCGCCGAACGTGTTTGCAGGCTGAGCCGCTCGCACCGCCGCAACTCCGGCGTTGTTGTTCGATCCCAAAAACGTAGTCATCGTTTGATTATTGTCGTTCATGGCTTCGATCGCGGAGCACGGAACGACGTGTAAGAACGTTTTCCTATCTAAGTCGTATATCGTTAGCACCGCTCTGTGCGTCGAATCATCGAATCGTCGTCTGAGCTTATCTATATGCGTCGATTGGTTTGCAAATACGATTTGATACACCGCCTCCGCCGGGACAAATTTTAAGAGCAAGAGCGAATCGTCGAGCTGTCGAGCATGGACTAAAGTTAATCGGGCCAACTTTTCAAAGTTTTTGTAAAAGTTTCGAAGTTCCTCGGGGCTGTCGTAAACTTCGCACTTGCACAAAGCGTCGAGAAACCGGTGAACGAGAAGCTTTTGCGTCAAGCCGGTGATGCTCCTGTTGTTTAAATTGTCTTGTCGCGAGCTGCTTCGAACATCTAGAACGTCATCATCGCCGGTGAGACTCTCGTTGTTCTCGGAGTCATCTTGGCCGTGTTGTCGGTTATTCGCAATCTCCTCGAACGTTTGCCTCTCATCCATTTGCTTCAAAATCTCTTCGTCTCCGGGTTCGCAGTACGACCCCAATGTGAACTTCTCTTCCAACTTCCCATCCTCCTTGATGTCTAAAAACGTGCAGCTCTTGTGTTTCAACGAGACGATCGCTAACGATGATTCCTTATAAATCGTCGCGCACTGGTTCCTATTTAACCTCATAAAATCGTTTGAAAACGTTTTACTATCCACAATCTTTCCGGTTTCTGTTTCGATGATGTGAAACGTAATCGATTCAATTGTCGGCAACGCGCTGAACACGCTCAGATCGTTCATTGTGTCCATATTCTCTTGTCCCTCGAACAACGACGCCGCTTCAGCCGCCGCTGCTCTGTTCATATTCACAGCATTTTCATTTCTGTCGAACACGCCAGCATTCGTCGCATTCGCCGCGTTCGTATTCGTATTCGCGCTCAAATCCACCTGCGTGCTCGACGCGACGACTAAATACTTCCCGCCTCTCGCCGTCAACAAAAAATCCCTACAAAACGACTCGTCGTTCGCCTGCGCCGCAGCGGATAAACTCGCCGTCGAGTTCAGCTTAAAATAGCTCTCAAAGCTCGAGTAATGCTTCCGAATCTCTCTGTACACGTCTTCCTTCAGTTCTTTCTCTCGACATTTTTCGTACCCTCGCGATATCCCTCGATACCGGTACACGAAGACGTCGCATAAATTTCGACTGAAACAAACGAGGTACCGTCCGCAATCGGTGAACCGTTTCACGTGGACGTCCGGGAAAGACGTCGCTTGTATCTGTAAACAATGCATTAAGACAGAGAGGAACGAGAGCACCAAAATCATCAGCGTTCGTTAACAGAGAGAGAGAGAGAGATGCACATATACACACACACATAAAACGAAAAATAGGTAAATAGATAAATCTCCCCAACTTACCGTGTTGTCCGGAACGATGGCGCGATAAAACGCGCGCAATCTGTGCACGTTTCTCCCGGGTTTAGGCGCGCTCGTTTCTCGTAAACGCAGAGTGGAATGCACGGTGCCTCTTTTCACGCGCGGGAGGATTTGCGGGACGATGGAGCCTCCTCGTTCTTCCGATGATCCTTCGGGGCGTTTGCGCTTCATTTTTTTTGTGGCGTGACGTGTCTCCTTTTTTTTTTTTTTT
>Ga0255753_1003689_pt1 | contig 15808 bp, 4 predicted proteins | sample 041ome_10_FD_179953 | JGI IMG/M metagenome (GOLD analysis project Ga0255753, IMG submission 179953) | Coastal salt marsh microbial communities from the Groves Creek Marsh, Skidaway Island, Georgia - 041412US metaG (version 2) | ecosystem: Environmental > Aquatic > Marine > Intertidal zone > Salt...
GACGACGACGACGGACGCGTGTGATTCATTCACATCTCCGTGTGTGTGTGTGTGTGTGTGTGTGTGTACGCGCACCGCGCACCGCGCACGAGACTCCATCGTTCCACGCGTAACGACCGCGACGACGTCTGGACGCGGGCGCGGGCATGGAGAGCGATGAACGATATTACGACGCAGTGTATGACATGCGCGCACTCACACAGGACGACGAGGACGAGAACGAGGTGTATGCGAGTGCGTTGGACGACGACGTCGACGACGACGTCGACGACGACGATGGGGCGCGATACGTCGAGTGGGTGCGACGAAGCGTGGATGACATGAGAGCGGCGCGAGAGTACGCCACGGCGAGCGGACAGTGGGGACAACCTCCGAGTGAAGAAGCCATGCGTGCAAAGGCGGCAAGGAAACTATTGGCGCGACAGCTATTGGGTTTGGAACCAGAAGACGCACCGGCGGCGGCTGTACTTGAGCCTGAGCTCGCGCGCGACGTCGACGTCCCGGCGCCGCTCGAGCGGCGCGCGTTTCGGTCGAGGGAAGAAGAGGAGGACGCCGAAGCGGAGGCAATGTGGCGACAGCGTCGAGAACGACGTGATGCAATCATTGATGGTGCGCGTTCGAGCGGTGACGACGCATTATCCGACTCTGAACGCGCCGCTCGACGACTCGCCCGACGACGCGCGATGAAAGCCAACTACCAATCCAAACTTCGTCGAGGGTACGTTGACAACGACGTCGCGGCGCGCGTGCATTTTAGCCAGTGAGCGCGTGCGATGGCGATCTAGTCAGTAGTAGTAGTAAATATCTAGATGTACAATACACACACCCATGTCAGTCATCCGTCGCCTTGTGGTCACCAACTACCTGTATGTGTAGTGCCATAGTCGTAGATTCTTAGCGCGAAATCGACGTGCACCCTTCAAAATCGTTCGTCAAGCGCGCGCGTGTGTGTGTCGGCAAGTGCTGCGTTATGTGAAATTACATTACACGCCGAGCAACGTTTGATGATGCAACATCTGCTTACGAAAACCATCGACGACATTGACGCCAAGCGCGACATTCACATTACTGGAGTCGAGCCATTTCTTGAACAGGTCACCTCATGATGATCTTTAGAGAGTATCTGCGAGAGTACCGCCTTCAACGCACTTTACTTTCGCCGCGTTATCGACCAGCGACTGGCGCGTCTTACCATCGCACGGATCAAACGTACCGCCAACTTCCTCGGTACATCGCTTCAAGACATTCTCGAGAACGCCGTCAACGCCACCTTCGCACGGGATCTTGACATTAGCGAGTTGAGTAGCACCCTTTGTAAGCGCTGCAATGCACGTGTCGCCACAGAGTCCATCGGGATCTTCGACGCAAACCGTCACGAGCTTCATGACAGCGTCTTCATCGAGCGTAGGACACTCCCACGCCGCTGCCGACGCGACCAATGATGCGATGGCAATAAAAGTGAGCTTGATCCCACGTTTCATGGTGATTTTGGGTTTTTAACTTGGAGGTAAGAAGTGAGTCGCGGGGCGCGTTATGAGGAATATTTGTTCTTCACACACCAGGTCACATGGCGCGCGTACCGTCCAAGAGGAATCCTCGAATCAAATGGCCAGCGACAACAACAACGCTGTTCCACGTTTCACCCAATGTTCAGCACCGAGGCCTCCTGCGTCAAGCTCAATCATGGTGATGAAAGATGGGCGCTCACGTGATCCTGTGCGTATAGGATACATGTAAAGCGGACACTGGTACGTTCTCGCTGATTCACCTGTCTTCTCTCGCTTACGTTCGGTGGGTTTGAAGTGCACTACTGGCATCTTTACGATAAGCTCCATCATGTTTGGTTCACACAAACAGTTGTTTTCATGGTCCCATCCAGCGCCTTCCAAGAACATGTCGCGAACATACACGCCGTCATCGGGAGGTGATGCGATGTTGTCGGCGTTTGCGATTGAAAATGAAAATGAGAGCATGTCGATTGGAATGCACTCGCGTCTGGCACTGGTTTGCAACACGGATGTCAAAAAGCACGTTGGATACGTAAAACCTGCGAGCCAGTACGTACTCGGGTACGTCCCGTATGCCCATGTGGACAGCTGCTGAACGCGCTCGACTAAGTCAATCGTCCACGCCGACAATGGTTTCAACGACGGATACGCCTTCAAATATAATTTCGGCACTTTGTTCGCAGCCAACGCGTCAAAGATAGCATCCAGGTCGCTCGACATGACTACAAGTCCCTTGATGCCTTTTCTCAGCTCGCCCAAGCTCGAATGCACGCTAATCAGTAGAGCGTTGTAGCGCTCAATTTCTTGCAATAAATTTACGTGAAGCGGGCTCATGTCGTTGCGCTTGTTCTTTGTGATGCCTTCATAGTCTAAGACAGATGGCACGCATCGAGTCATCTCATCGATAATGTTCAGCACACGTGTTTCGGTCTCCGATACTGCATTATTTCCTGAGCCACCACTCGCCGCCGCGTCGTCGTCTGATATTTGGAATTTGGTACACGCATCCAAAATTGCCTGACTTTCGGCAATTAAATAAGAAATATCCGCGTTTGGGTGCTGTCCGAAAGCATCCGCCTGATCGCTCAAAGGTAGTCCATTTACAAACTCTCGATGCGATTTAAGTTGAGTAGCATTCAAAGGGATGTGATACACTTTGCCAAGCGAGCCAGCTGTGAGCGAGTACTCGTCGCTCGCGAGAACGTCTTCGCAGAAGAACTGAGCGAGGTACGCTTTAATAACACGGCGATCGATTTCATCCGTAACGCGCCCACCATAATTTGCCTCACCAATCAAGTACCGTAACGCATCCCAAGGTGTCTCTTCGTACCCGTCGAGGTACGACTTGAGCAAGTCGTCGCTGACGCTGAAGTCGGTGTCGTTGAAGTCGTACGCGATGTTCAAGCCAAGCGTACCAAACTTTCGCCGCTCGAGCAACAATGCGTGGAAAAACGACAACGCAAACAATAGTCGTCCATACTTGTTTTTGCTTGAACACTGCGCAAAAGACTCGTCCGAAACGCACGTGGTATACAATCGCGCAAGATTGGCGCGCAGTCCTTTCGGCGGTTCCGTCGTCATCTTCAAGCCTCGCTGTAAAATCGCCAATGGAAAAGCAGGTGTAGGATTTGATGACAACCACAATCTGAAATTCTCGTGCGGTGGGTCATTTTCAAAGTTCTCTATGATGCATTGGAGCTCGGGTAACCAAGATATCATCAAGTGGCAATTCGCCAGAAATACCCAATGGCCTTCCTTGCGGCCTCGAGTAATCAACTCTGTCGCTACCGAAGCTTGTCCCTGTCCAAGTGCTACAGTGAAAAGCTTGTCGCTCATTCCCTTATTTACTGCTAGCTGTTTTAGATTCGCAACAGGATCGACGCCGGCGCTAAGAACGAAAATGCAAGGCGCTGTGCTTGTCGAATCCAAGTACACTTGATTCAAATCCAACACTGGCGGGTCCACAAATCTTGCACCCAGTTTCTCGCTCACGTAAAGCCGAATGGCGCTTTCGATACGGTCAAGGCGAATAGAACGCAGTAGTAACAATCGCTGCAGATCACTCAGAGTTTCGCTCCAGTGTCCTGGAAGTGCTTGCGTCTCAGGTTTGGGATGCCGGAACCACGTTTCCCACTCGCCGACATGAGCCTCGTTGATAGACTGAATCAGAGTGGCTCCGAACACGTCTTTAAAAGTCTGAGATAACTGGACAACCTTTGACCACAACTCGGGCTTTAACCATTGAGATACTTTTACGCTTCTTTCAAGTTCATTCGTCGGTACCCGCGCGCTTGCTCCACCATCGCCGCGTACAAAGAATTCCCATTCTCGCGCGTCAACACCGTCTTGCTCTGCTTGAATACGTATGCACATCTGCAGACTCAAGAGAAGCTTATGTGATTCAAATAACCCACGAGATGTATAACGATACACAGCATACGTATGATACTCATTCAAAACAGCTAAGCGTTCGTCAACGTCGACGCCATCCGCAGAAGTATTGGCATTGCGTTTTGATTTTGTAATGGAGCTGTCAAACAACGCCGTGTATGAATCTAGACTAAATTGATACATTGGATCGACATCGGCGAGGCTGTACAGCGTAAAGTACAATATAGTCGCGCGCGTGGCCACGGAAGCATATGCGGCGGAGGCACGCTCAATTTCAACCCCAGTAGTTTCGGCAACCTTCAAACTTGCCGTAACTTCTTCGCTCGTGTTCTTCGAGCGTGTCAAAGAGTCAATCAATTCAATATTGTCCAGAAGCGATCCAGACGCTTTGCTTAGTAAATCCAAAATCAGATCTTCTAGTTCATTTAATCGTCTTTTGCCTCTAGCCACCTTGACAACAAGCTCATTCTTCTGCGTTGCTAATTCTGGTCTCTCGCGTCGAACAACTAAATCTCTAAGTTGCGCATTCAGGCCTTGCTCCTTCACGGTGAAATTGATCACAGCCAGCTTCGTGCTCACCTCTGGCGTATAATGCGGGTTCATGAGCTTTGAAGTGAAATAAAGTCTGAAGTTCGGCGAATAATCCAAGTCCTTATCTCCAAGCTTTACCGTAATTGCTCCACCCTTTTTCACAAACTGTTTCGCCACTACGTTTTCCAAAATTGGATCAATTGTTTCTTTGACATCTTGAACTAGCACTGGAATACCGAATTGAATGGCATGCTCTATCTGACGTACCATATCAGGCGCAAAAAGCGTAGTCACAATCAATCCATTGGTCATCTCCATTGATTTGATCCACTTATTTCCTTGTCCTTGCGGGTCCACGAGCAATGGCCAACGATTACCGCGCGTGACAATCACTCCATTCTCCGTACTAAATGAGTCAGATGGTAATCCTTGAATGTTCCAATCTCTAACGTCGGACGGGTTCGATAAGAATGATGCAAAGTCGAAATCGGCAGTGCACGGTACTTGTGCGCATGTCAACATTGGAATCCAATCGCTCACGAGCGTCTTGCGATATTCACTGGGAAACGCACCACAGTAGCTCATAAAAGCGGCAGCGATGCACACATCACCAGGTAAACACCTCGTCTGGTCATCTATAATTTCGATTGAATCTAACCATCGCTTTTTCTCCCCAGACAAGCCATCCACGAGTGCCTCGGCTCGCTCGAGCTTGAGCTCCAAATCTGCGAGCTCGCTCTCCAGCGCGCTTTTATTCGATGCAGACTTTTCGTACTTTTCCTTGAGCGCTTGAACCTTCGCTAGAACTTCGGCCAAATCAGTTTGCGTTATCGTAAGTGCATCTTGTTTTTGCTTTAATTCGTCCTGGGCCTGCTTGAGCATCATTCGCTTTGGCGCAATCTCCTTCGCAACGTTGCCATAGGAGAACATCGCGTGTACCCACTGGCACAAACCCTTTGCCGCGTTCGAAACCTTGCCAATCACATCAGGCTGATAGTCTGGATTGTTGATGAACTTTGAAATCTTGCTCAGTAAGTTATCTACCAAATTTTCCTTGTCAAAGTTGAGCAAGCGATCCAAGAATGCCGAATCACCGAGCTGTTTCTTTGCTTCTTCCCATGTCGTTGGCCGCTTGAGCACGGTTAGAACACCTTTCAAGCATAACTCAACCAGCGTCGGCGGCTTCACATACGATTTTAACTCTCCGAGATCCTTCTTTGTCAACACGTTCAGCGCGGCTTCCGCAGCTTGTAATGCAGGCATGGCTTCGTCTAGCTTGAGTTGACATTCCTCGGCGATGATGTTCGCTTTTCCTGCCTCTGCTTCGATGCGCTCAGCTTCTGCGCTGACTTTCATACTTTGCTCATCTGCAGCGCGCTTATCTTGAATGATGATTTTTAAAAGTTCTTCGCAATCTCGTTTCGCCTCCGCAACGACGATAGCTTTGTCTTTGCACACGCTTTGCATGTCGCGTACTTGGATTTCAGTTTCGGCAAGTTTAGTCAGACCTCCACGAAGCTTCGAAACTTTCGCGTCAAACTCGCGTTTCTTTTCCACCATCAACTTTTTGTAAAAACTCAAAAATTCAATGTAATTCGTCGGTGTTACGTACATCTTTCGCTTGATTGTCTTGAGCATGACCGCGGCCGTTTTCACCGTTGAAGCGTGGATTTTTCCAAAAATTTCACATAAGTTGTCCTTCACGAGGGCATCTATGTCGCTATGTTGAAGTTTTCTAGCTGCGACTTCTTTAAGAGCGTCTACTGGCCAATCATTAAACCAATTTATAGTGCAACAGTTCACGAGACCAGGAAACATTCTCGTACGCTCGCGAAAAGCGTCGCCGACGGGTGACATACACAGTACGATGTGCAAATTTTGCATAACTCGTTGCATGAAGAAAGCAAACAATTCTTCATGTGTCACAGCTCGAACACCTTCTGTCTTAGCAATACGTCGCATGTCTTCGCATACACTACTCATGTCATCCTTGCCGAATAATCCGGGGATTTCGCCTGACGTGAGCGCGTTGTTCACATCTTCAAGAAATGTCTCCTGGACAATTTGCGTGTCGTCGAGGACGAAAACCGTAGGCTTACCCGCCACACCCGCTTGTCTATACAAGGTTTTCAAGTCTTCTCGAAATTCAACGTGTTTATAGTTCTTTGTGATCTCTATACTGAAACATTTCATTTCTGCCACGTACGCCGCGAGCCTTGCGAGCGATTTACGTCCACTCCCGCCGACACCAACTAACATCGCATGCCCGCGAGGCTGCGTTAAAATACGATGAATGCGGCACACATGCATTATTGCATCATCGAATAGCACCAAATCCATGGGCGCATTTCCAGGTTCCAATCCATAATCTTCTAGCTTTTCGTCAAGAAATTCCTTGAGCGCAGACGCATCAACGGCAGCCTCGTATGGCACTACGTCAACGCCTTGACGCATGAACGACACGAATGGTTGACACTCGTAGAAATCCTCATTTTCAATGATACGCACTGCATGTACGTTATCTTTTGACAACACGGGTTTAAACAAATCATTCCAAGATGTACCAAGAGCGATACGCATGTTGGTGTCTATTTGCTGCTTCAACCAGCGCGCATCGTTTGCGTCCCACAGTCTATCACCAAACACACGTAAATTCTCATGAACCCACAGTTGTAAGATTGACTCTCTGGAGTCATAAAATTGTTTTGTCGCTCTAGTCACTCCCTGAATTACTTTTGCAAGATCCCTCGTGTTGAATAGATAGTGACTTTTTGCTGGTGTTGGCAACAGTTCTCGTACGAGCGCATTGTACACGCTAACTGATGCCTTAACGATGGTACCACCTATGCTCACCACGGACTGGTCGAATCCGCCTTGCAGCTCTCCTATGATGGTACCATAAATCCGTTCAAGTTGAGCATCTGATGGGTCCGCCATATTTAACACTGCGAAAATGGACATGATGCGCTGGGAAAACTGATTTCGGCCACCGCCTGGAGGCGCCATGGCTGCTAAAAGTCTCATATCATTGATGTGCGTCCGTTCTTGCTTTGCACGATCGTACCAAAATCCATTATCGTTCCAAAGCTTCAACAACTCCAAAGGCGCGATAAAACCAAACTCACTCTTCTTAGGCATGTTCAAGTCGTCAATAGCGAGGATGAGTTTACGGCCACCTGGTGGAGCGAGAACACCTTTTGAGCGCTTTTCTAGCTTGCCTTCGATCGTATCTTGCAGGGAATTCGAGCTCGTCTGCGCACTGAAAGTGATTCTACTACCGATATAATCGTCGGGCAAATCTTCTAAACACGAATCGATCACCATCGATTTTCCAACTCCGACGTTGCCGACAAGCAATGTATTCATACCCGACTTGAGCAGCAACATTATCAAATGCTTTGTTCGTACTGAATCGACAGTCGGTATCATGATCTTAAAGAATGGTACACCCCCCTGCGGCAGCCTATAAGTCGGAACTTTTTGCACCCAAGGTACAAACACATGGCGCGCAGCGTCGTAGAAAAAGTCAAACACTGTCTCATCTGTCGTTGCCACCGCAGGCGTGTGCGGGAACATCTTCAAAGGCACAACGCGGTGCAAAAAGTTATCAAACCGCAAGCGACTCGCGTGATCGATAGATCCTCCTATAGACCAAATAAGACAAAACACAAAAGTGGATTCAACGTCGTGCTTGATGACATCAGTCTCATCATCTATGTCGACCGCGATGTCGTGGGCGTCAAACAGCGTTGTGAGTTGTCTGACCGATGCTAAATCATCCGTGGGCACGAGTTCAGTGCACTTTGATCGACGGAAATCCAAAGTGTCACCGATGTACTTGTCAACGCATTTTCTTAACGCTGCGTCCAGCACTTCTGCGCTACCATGTTCTCGGCGAGTCTCCAACCAACTCTGCACAAATGGACGCCAGCCAAGGTCTTCTACATTGAAGTAAATCATTCCGGCGCGCGAAACGGTCGCTGGCGAAGCTTGAGATAGATCTTCTACTTCAAACAATATCGACACCTGTGGCGACATCATGATGCGCTCACCGGAGAGCAAGGTCAACAGCTTGTTGTCATCGAGTAACGTATTCATGCTTTCAATCCAAAGCGTATCCACTGGACCATCCATCAAAATCCACTTTTGATTTGCAGAATCATCTTTGCACACGTTACGCATAATTTTGGCTAGTACTCCATCTCTCCATTCGTGCGTGGCTTCGTCAAACGATCCATAAAGCTCGTCGTTTGAAAGTGCAAGTGGGTTGATAGGGTACACCTCGACGTTTTGAAATTGTTCATTTTGACCGTGTTGAGTACGCTTCAAGCGTGCCATGGCTTTAATCAAAATCTCCCATGCTCGCGTCTTTCCCGATCCAGTCTTGCCCACAATCATATTTCCGTGGCGAGCACACTTGCAATCGAATATTTGAATAATTTTTGATATCCACGCATCGACGGCTTGCAAATTGTTCAACTTGCACTCCTCTATTAGTGCATCTCTAAGAATAGCTGAATCCTCTTGAGGTGCGTTGACGTCGGGAAATAAATCCGATAAGAGCGCTTTGAAGAGAGGTATATCTATGTATACCAATTTCGGGATAATCAAATCACGCATAGCGTTGAAGAGAATGAGTTGCTCATCCGTCTCGGGTGCCTCCCGCTTCATCGTCCCAGCTGCACGTGAGATTGGTATGATGAAAGAGCGCAGTGTGTAATCATAGTGATCTTGCTTACTTAGCTGCTGTTGACTCAACTCCATGATTGCAACCATTTTCTTTGCCAACGGCTTCGCGTTTGTAAAACCTTCGCTAAACATCATGATTTCTGCAATCAAACAGAAATCAGGCACCATCATGCTTACCGGTCTTACGATGGCTTTCAAATTATCAGGAAGCTCGGCGCGTCCAGCGTAGCCCGGATTCATGGTGACAAAAACACCACACGATGGGATTAAGCGAATATGCTGTCCCTCAAAATCAAATGACTTGAGATTTTGCTTAACAGCAGCCATGACAACACTTATCTGCGTCGCAACGACGGACAACACTTCCACAGTAATACGGTTGAATTCATCCAAGCAAGCCCAAGCACCAGTTTGAGCTAAACCACTAAACATCTTACCCGTCATTTTGTAATCAACACCATCTGAGCAGTTAAACACGATGACGTAACGAGCCAACGCTTTACCGAAATCTTTCACAGTCTCTGTCTTACCAGTACCGGCGGGTCCTAAAGGATTGCCTCCGCGGCGCGTAAACATAGCGGCGCCTAAAGTCATGTAGCAACGATCAGTGAGTGGTGTTACCACGAGACGGCCATTATTACCCTGATATTCATATCCATAATCGAAAACACTCAGTACTTGCTTGACTGTACAGTGTCTAGTCTCACGATCCCAGTAAAATCGCAACTGCGAAACCCATTCAAAATCACTCGGTGATGAACATTTATTCTTGATAAGTTTCTCGATCGCGTCTCTCGCGTGAACTTCAATAGTTATTAGTGCCGTGACTTTCTTTCGTGTAACTTTATCCAGTGACGTACGCGTTAGTTCTACAAGTTTGTTCAGATATTGAATCCATTTGCGTCGCAACTTCTTGAGCGCCTCTTTGACGTTGTCTGGGTCTCTCAAAGCACGCTCGCACTCCATGGTCCACGAAATGCACCCGGCAGTAATAAGCATTTGACCTGGATTATCTTTAACCCATTTATCCTTTTTTACTCCTTTCGATCGACATTGTTCAAATGTACTAGCGAGGTGCGCTCGTGTCGCCGAGTACATGGCAGCCTCAACTGTATTCAACCAGTCTTCTGGGCGTCCTTCAGTTCGGATAGGGGTGTCAAAAGGGATAATTTCTCCATCAGGCGAGCACATCGCGACCGATTCGCAATGGCGCCTACCAATTAATGGGTCGGGAGCGTGCATTTCTAATCGCTTGATGCCTTCAAACATGCCCTTCAAATGTGGCTGAATGTTTTCTGGTTCCTTCGCTTGCCCGAGAATTTGTAACAAATCATCATTGCTCAAAAAGTAAAACCGTGGAAATATTTGCCGTTTAGATTCGAGATAGTCATCGAGCGACTTTTGAATGAGCTCGAGTTCGCTGTCCATTTCCGTGAGCTGAGTCAGCAAAGTAGTGTCCGGGTCGCCGCTAATATCTGGCGCGCGCATCGATGCGCACGCCATTAAAACATTGCGCGTAGCGTGCATCTTTTGCATCACCTTGATGAATCGCGTGTTGATGTTATTGAATATTTCGGTTTCACTGGGAAGTTGTCGAGCGATGTCTTCGCTGCCGACAAATATATTCTCCAAATACATCCACGCCAGCTGAACTTTAAGAATCACTTCTATGACATCGTTGACCGATGTCAGCGCCTTTTCCCAAACAATAATCGTATGCTCGAAAACTGCAAAGAACTTACTCGCTTTCAAAGTACTCAATGTTACGGTTTGATCTTCCAAGCATGTAAATATCTCCTCTGCGCTTCTTAGCTTGATGATGTCTTCGCGGCCGTCTTTGAAGGGACCCGTGTCTAAAGTCAAATCCACCCAAGAATTTGCAATATTGCGTAGAGTGTTTTCAACGGAAAGTTCTTTCGTTGCATCATTACTAATTTCTGAGATGTTTTCCGCGTAGTTATCAAGTCCTAGCTCAACAACTTTATCCAGTGTAAATTCATCGCTCGTTGGATCAAAACGTTGTCCGCATTCATTCATCACCAGCTCCCAATGTCTCGGCCGCACCGCTGGATTTCGCATGTCAATGATGAGAGGCATTATCCGCTTAAACGAATCCACTGTCTCTTTCAAACTGACCCACGTTCCCCAACTCTTGATCCTTCCACGCCCTAGTTTAGTGATTTGCTTATACAGTACTGTTGCGTGCGTCTCCATGGATGCGACGTTAAGGTCTTCAAACTTCCCGTCTTTCCATCCTTCATACATAGTAATCCAATCGCTCACGATGCCCCACACAGACTTGAGGTACTCCAAGTCGTGCACGATATCATTTAATTCTGTGAGTACTGGTTTCGATAACTGCTCAAACACAACCAAGCCATTTGTGATTACTCCTTGTCGACGGTCAAACACCTCGAGCTCCTCGTCAACTAAACTAATATACGCCAACGCCTTGTCGCAAGCATCTCGAGTGCAAGCCGGGTGCACATGTAGCGGCGCTAACCTTTCAAATTTGCCTGTATATTCACGTGTATCTCTCTCAAGCTCTACAATCGACGCCTGCAATTCACTCTTGAACACATCTTTCACGTCTCGCAACTCAGATTCTATTTGAGTCAATGATTCTTTAAAGCTGACGAAACGGTCTTCAATTGCCTCTAGACGATCAGATTGATCGATTGGTACGTCAATGAACTTGTTCAAGATTTCATAACTCTGGCGAGGTTTATCGAAAGTGAGCGCAATCGATTCAACATTGCTCTGCGCGCGTTTCAAGTCAGCGCAACGAGTAACGAGCTCATCAATATCAACCGGCGAGCCACCAAAACGCTGGATGCTCTTTTCGAAATACTGCAATACATCCTCGACTTCAACGACTGCTTTCGACTGTAGCGAGTTTACCATATTGTCGATGTACTGTTGCGATAATGCAATCAGGCTTTGTTTTAGATGACCGCATTCAACGCGCAAAAAACCAACCACGTGCGTGTTCTCCTCGCTCTTCACTTCTTCGATAGACTCTTGAAAGCGGCGAATCTCGTGCCCGATAATGCAACTGTCACTCATATCGACTTCATTAGGACACCATAAGTGATGATAGCGATCAGTCCAAATCTTTGCACAACCAAGTAGCTCATCGATGACGCTGGTTGCGTTCTTCATAACGCTCTCCCTAACTTTAGTGATAATCTCGCTATTATCTCGAAGAACTACCGCGCCCGCTGGCATACACCTGAATACATCAAGCACCTTTTCAAAAGTCCCATTCAATAGTTCATAAATGTCCGACGGTGCCGGCGTCATTTCCACTGTGCGACTGCTACATCGTGAAAGATCCATAGTCACAATTAAGAGAGGCTTCTGAGGAACGTCGCGTGCCTCCTGCTGGCCTAAGGTAGAGTGCATATGACTCAACGATCGAAGCAAAATCTTGCGCATTGCACGCGAGACAAGACTTTCGATATCTTGCACATAGTCATTCCAAGTCGACGACGACTCATTTACGTCGACGTCGCCGATGATTGTCCTTTGCTTTGAAAGTGTATTGTTCACAATTTCACGTGCACTCAAGCATTCGTGCCGGAGCACTTCCGTACAGCGCTCATACTCTGTCGCAAACTCATTTGCGTTGCTCGCGTCATCACTTTCTCGTCGTGCAGATAAATTGGAAAATTCATCCAACGCGGCGTCGAGAGCCTTCCGCGCCTCTTTAAAATGATCAACATTTTCAGCCAAAAATGAACAAAAATTATCAGCTTCTTCATAAAACTCGTCTATAATCTTGTATGGAGAATTCCAACTCAGCGTGACCGCCGCGCTCCTGAAAAGACTCGATAGTATCTCAACGTTACGGGCAAATATTTTGCTTACGTGCGTATCGGAGTGCATCCCTCGCAAGAGCACGTTGTGCCTGTCGACGAGCTCAAGTAATCTCCCTCGCAATTCACCGTGCGTTGTATTTATACTCCCAAAAGCGATATTACGTACGTGATCTGGAACTTCTCGAGCCATGGATACGAAACCGCGCGCGTCCTGGCATGCCGTTTCAACGTCGGCGGCGTACGATACGTCGTAAAATCCGTCATCATTGATTTCAAGCAAGTTTGTTTCCAATCGATCGCTAACGTCCATTTTCGACATTGTACTGATCCAATCTTGATACTTTTCGTTTATGAATGACTCAATCTGTGGCACTGTCATGTCATATACAGAATGCAACTCGAAAATTTCCGGTAAATGTGGCAGCTCGCCATCTGCAAACGCGCCGCGAAGAACCGCAAAGTCATTTTCCAGCCTCGATAACAGTTTTGATGCCCAATGAACCGCACCGAATGCATGAGAATGCTCGCTTTGAATTGGTGGATTCTGTCTGTTTACGTCAAAATGCCGTTTCACTTCATGGAGCTCGTCGGCAAACATCGAGTATGTGTGCGAAGCGTGCGTCTCGACGGCGCGCTTTATGGCGTCGCGGCGAGCAATGTTCGCAAACAGCAATTGTAAAAGCTCAACTCTAGAAGTCAAATCAGGAGCGCTGTCAAATGCCTCAGTAACAAATGCGCATAATTTAACTTCAAGCATTCGTACTCGACTTTTAAACGTTGCAAAGTCTTCATGCCAGGACATCATTGACACATCTAAAATGTCGTAGCGAATGGCGTCGTTCAAACCATCAATGGCGACGGTTACGAAAGCCTTGCGAATGACGCGCAAGCTGCGATCGAAATCATACCTCACAATTCCCTCACTGCTGGGAAATGCGCGCCCGTGCGTAGGAGCAAACTGATCTTGAGCGCCGCATATTTCAAGTAGATCTTTGCATCGATGAGTAAAAGCATCAATGTGTGAAAACATTGTCGACACCCCTTCGAGATGCGCTGCACTCGCACCGGATGAGCGTTCAAAGTACGTGATTTTCCAATTTTCACCAACGGTAGCTGCGCGACGCAAGATGGATACTGCGGTTTCATACGCTTCATCCGAGACGCTCTCCTTGTGCAAAATGTTTTCCAACTTGAGCTCAGCTCTACACATGGACATAATTTCGTTCGCCACACTCTTCATCAACAACAAATATTGTTCGCTCAGCGCGTCGGCGTATCCGTCGTCGTCCGCCGTATTCACCACCTCCGCCCATGCGAGATTCATATCGTCAGCGAGCTGAGGGAAAACTTTCTCGATATTCTCTAAACAGCTGGCATTGACTGTCTCACAAATCGATTGAACGCGGGCAATCATAGAATTCGTTTGTTTCGCGACGACTACAGAATAATCAATGAGCTTTTCATACGTTGCGCACTCGTCGCATAAATAATTGGCGTTTTTCTGCGCTCTGAGTTTCACCAAAATCGTTCGCACATTTAAACTTGATAATTGTGCTTGAAGTTCGCATAAGTTTGCTTCGCGCTCGCGCCAATACCACAGAAAATATGACAAGCCGGAATTTTGGCTTTCGTCGACACGGAGTGTCGAAGCCTGTCGAATTTGTCGAGCCCAATTCGTCACGATGGCTTCGATATGCGCACCTGTGTGTTCATCTGGAACATATAAAACTGTGCGCGTTGTATTTGACGCATCGACGAGCTTGGACATGAACGCGTGCGTATGCGCGATGATATCAATCGAGCCATCGCTGTTACGCTTTGATTCACGCTGGACGACAGAAGAGTACAAACCTCCCATGAATTGCTGTAATGTGTGTAGCGACGTTGAACTCGAGCCCATGTGGACGACAGCCACGTCGTTTCCAAAAGATTGGCGATGTGAAATTACACGCTCGCGGAACATTGACGCTTGGAGGCTCTCAGGCATGCGAAAGAGCGCGGAAACGCGTCCGCCAGTGTTGACTGGCAAGCTTGACGCGAGATGAATAAACCCATCGCCACGCGTGTATGCAAACATAACACGTGAATCATGTACAACGCCGTCGAAAAAATCATCCATCATACCCACATGTTCCTAAGTAAGCGCACCACATCAATATAAAACACGCAATGGTGAGTCAAACCGAGCACCGCGACACCGTAGTGAACGGTGTTTTTCAATACGAACCTCGATCACTGACAGCGCGACTCGGGAGTCTGTTTCACCGAGACGACTCGCGCGGCGTGGACTATCACAGTCAATGAACACGTGATGCGCAACGCGTGAGTAAATCCATCGCGTCCAAGCGTCGAAATTGTCGCTTTGACTGGATGTCGCGCGAGGCCAATCGTCACGTGCGTCATCCTCGGCATCGACGGTAGCTGTGCCGTCGACGGTAGCGGTGGCGTCGTCGACGATCACGGGCGGAACTGAGGTCTTCATCACACGTCGCGTCACGCACGTCTGTTCGTCGCCGATTGCCGCACGCGCGTCGAGGAGTGAAGTTGAGTGTAAAATTCCAAGAATAGCGAGTGAATTTTTCGTTGGTACTTTGTTTGTCACCTGCATGTACCGTATAAGTCCTAATAAAGGGTCGAAAAATGTAACACCTAACTTTGGCGACGCCTTGTAGCGCGCTCACGACGCCTCTTCGCGCATTTAGGATCGCATTCGATCAGGAATAATGTTTTCTTTGTCGACGTCGAATCGACACGGGCGATGTTGCGGACGCTGCGGAGGCGAACGCTGCAGTATTCAAAAGGAATGACGTTCGATACTTATTAATGTTTATGTTTACTACGTCGGGTTCGCGCTGCGAGGCCTGAGAT
>Ga0255753_1003692_pt1 | contig 15802 bp, 32 predicted proteins | sample 041ome_10_FD_179953 | JGI IMG/M metagenome (GOLD analysis project Ga0255753, IMG submission 179953) | Coastal salt marsh microbial communities from the Groves Creek Marsh, Skidaway Island, Georgia - 041412US metaG (version 2) | ecosystem: Environmental > Aquatic > Marine > Intertidal zone > Salt...
TCAGGTACACCGTAGTGTTCTGCTACCCACTGTGATGCTCGCTTAGATTCATCATCGAGTTTCTTAAACACTTCATTGTTTAGTACCATAGATTCAAATCCACCAAAAGGTAGACGACGTTGTTGAAGTAGTGTGTGGAATCCACAAACACCTAGACCTAATGCTCTAGATTTCTTAGTGAATCGCCATGCTTTCTCTAGACCTGCTACATTCTTAGATCGTTCAAGGAACTCTTGAGCTACAGCATCTAGGAATACAGTAGCATTGAATACAGCATTTGTTTCTTTCCATTCATCATACATAGCTAGGTTCATTGAGGATAACACACAGGTGTATGTGTGATCTTCATCTGAGTGTAACATAATCTCAGCACATAGTTGTGGTGATTTGATATCTAAGTTATGCTTTACGTACCACTCTGGTCTCTTTGCATTCGCTTTATCAGGGAAGAAGAAGTAACCTTTGCCCGTAACCATTTTTGTATACATTGATTTCTTGTAACGAGCTGTTGCTTCATCGTCTCCATGCTCAAGCTTATTAATAAAAGCATCATCAATACACCACCCAATGTTATTGCCATCAGGGTTATGGAGGAGATGGTCACAAACTTCATAAAAGTCACCATGATCCATCGGAAGATAGCCCGCCCACGATCCACGACGTGCTGTTCCTTGTGCAACGTATTCCATATCGTGTTGGAAACCTTTGATAACTGGTAAGACACCTGATGATTTTCCTCCTACTGAAATCTCTGATCCACGTGGTCTGATATTACCAAGATATGATGCTGTACCAAACCCGTTCTTAGTTAGTGCTGCTATTTCCCGTTTAGCAGAATATATATCATCAATACTATCTGCAATATAACTACCTGCACAGCTAACAGGTAACCCCCTAGTCGTACCAATGTTCGCAAGGACGGGAGTCGAAGGTGACAACCATCCTTTCCAAAGCAGTTCATAAAACTTAACCCTCCATTCTCCTGGATCAGGTGTGTGGGCTGCAAGTGTATGAGCAATACGCATGTATTGTTCTTTAGGGTTATCTGCTTGATACAAATACTTCTCTTTGAATAGCTGCCACCCTCCAGTGGTATACCATTCAGGGCATAGACCCTCTTCTTGTAAACGCTTACGCTCTTCAGATAACTTAGAATACAAAGCCATCGCCTGTCCAACTCCTCTCATATTGGTTACCAATTGACACAAAGAAATCATTCATTGCATATCCGTTAATGCTCTTGTAGAATGTCTCAGCAATTGGGTTGTGTGTTACTTTATACAGATTCTTAAAGCCTAAGTTCTGCATACAAATGTTAATACGTGATTTAACAAAAGCATCTAGTTGTGCTTCTGTAATACCATCGATGTCACCCTTCTCAAAGATCTTCTCAATGATCTTCTGCTCGTGCTCATATACTTTCTGAGCTACTAGCTTTACTTTCGTCTCAAACTCAGCAAGATCTATTTGATCTCCCATCTCTTGGATAAGAGTTCGCGTAAGCCACGCACTCCCTTCAGCGTGTAACGCCTCATCTCTGGCACTGAAGTTAATACCTGATACCACGTTAAGGAGTCTGTTTTTTCCTGCAGTTTGGAAGTGCTTAAGGTAAGCGAAGCTTGAGTAGAGGACTGCACCCTCAATGAAAGTGAATGCAGCCATCGCATAAGGCAGATCTTCACTTGCAAGTATGTCATCGAGAAAGTCAATACGATCTTTAAGAACTGGATCTTCAGTATATGAATTATAGAATTCATCTGTTGCAAGGTTAAGTTCCTCATTTAGTTTAGCGTAGAATGGTGCATGTACTGATAGTTCAATAGCACCAAAGAGTGAAGCCATGGATTGTATCTCAGGTCGTGGGAAGTTATCCATAACCTTAGTCATCCAGAACTCTTCACCAATAATTAACTCATACTTAGTGAATAGTTTGAGGGTAGTGATTACACCATGACGTTCTGATTCTGTCATATTAACTAGGATATCCTGTTTATCCTTACCTACTTTAATTTCTTCAGGTGTCCAGAATATATTAGCTTGTTTGTTTCTGAACTCCACTGCAGCAGGGTAATCAACTGTGTATGTCTTCTTTGCTGTCGTTATCCTTGACATATTCTTCTACTTGTACCTCTAAATACTCGTCACCTTTACTCACTATGAATTTCTCCATAGTAAGTTGGTAGACTTTGTTGTCATTAAAATCCTCGTACATACTCTGGTATGTGTCGAGTAGTGGCTTTATACAATTGTCTAGGTCTGCTCCTCTGTTAGACAACCCTACCTTAACATCGAAGCATACCTGATTGTCCTCAAATATCCAAATAAATGCATCACCATCAAGTAGTAGTATCGTGTCCCGTATCTCGTTCTGATACTCCAGATACTCCGCTGACTTGAACTTCCTCCTGCCCTTCCATCCCCACATTGCATTCGCTGATAGGGGTTTTACTGCTAGTCGGTGTGTCATCTGCTTCTTCTGAGCTACTCTCTTGGACACCTTCTTCTTGCTTGTTTTCTTCTTCGTTGTACTCATTGAATTCCTCCCAAGTCTGTAGCATATAGAGTAACTTATAATCTCGTGTTGCTATACCATTGGGGTATCCATTGTCAGCATATGCTTTACGTACAACTTTCTCCATGTCTTTAGTCTTGACACCTTCAAGAATCTTCTCAGCTTTCTTAGGACCTACACCTTTAATACCTGGAATACCATCTGATGTATCACCAGTTAGCCATTGCATCATTAGAGATCGATAGGCATCTTCTGGTTCCAAGTGATAGTGTTCTTTCTTATTGTAGTTGTAGTGTGGACCTGGGATCTGATTTAGATCTTTGTCAATATGGGCTAAGATAAAAGACTCTTCATTATTAATACACTCCCAACACCAGATAGAGCACAGGTCATCTGCCTCCATACCATCTGCTTGGACTGCATTGTATTTCTCAACCATGTGTTGGTGAGCATAATTTAGTTTCTTCTTTAGATCCTCAGCAATAGGGGGTCGATTAGATTTGTATTCAGGATATACCTTGTATCGGTAATTACCCTTACCTTTGACTGCCACACGGGGTTCACCCATAAAGCACTCACCTTCAATCTCCAACATGATATCTTTAATGTTCTTTCGGATATCCTTGTTTGATTTAGCTGTAACAGCAGCCTTAAAAAGGATACTGTCTGCGTCAATTATTGTGTACATATGTCCTCCTTAGTGTACATCTGCGTAGCTAGAGCCAATAACATAATCACCACCATCCATACATTCCACACCGAACCATTTAGGTGCTTCTGTGAATGCATCTTTCATGATAGTACCTAGACGATCTGCATCATCTGGGTGACAGGTAAATGCCATCTCATCATGGTAGAAGATACGTGGCTTAGCTCGTAGGTTTTCTTCTTTAACCTTATCTAGTACATACATACAGGCAGCTTTACAGGTAATACCCTCAGCTGTTTGCAGTAGGTAGTTGAGTACTTGATGGGCACCCTCTACAAAGATAGGTCGTCCATCCAAACCCTTCACCCAGCCAACACCTTGTTGAGCTTCATGGTCTGCCCACTCACCTTCAACTTGTTGCTTCAGCTCAGCTAATCCTGGGATTGCCTTAGCAAATGCAGCCTTGCACTTACCACCTAGCTTGGCATCTCGGTATCCTTTGAGTACCTCACCTAGCTTAGCATCACCACCACCAAACATGTAGCAGTACAGGAATCCTTTAGATGTCTGTCGAGACACCTCGAATCCTGCAGCTTTAGTCAGAGCGTCAGCATTACGTTGATGTTGGTCTCCATTAATGATCTCATTTGTGAAGTCTGAGTTACCAATATAATGAGCGAGACCACGTAGCTGATTACCTGCTGAGTCACATCCCACGATAACATCCCCTTCATCAGCCCTGAGCATCTCTCTAAGCGGCTTTCCGTACAAAGTAGATATAGAGGGTAGGTTAACGATTACTTCGTGCCTACAGCGCATTGAGGGCGTTCCTATGGTCCACATGTTGCCATGCAGTCTACCATCCTTGACTTGATCTAGCCAACCCTCCAATACAGCTAGGCGATTACGTAGGGTGTAGTACTCTGAGAGCATCTCACCGTCCCTGCCGAATGCTGTAAGGGAAGTTTCTGTAAACTTAGGACCTTGGTTTACCCATTTACCATTGATTTTCTTACGGGTGTAGTCATCAGGCTTCCAACCTTGAGATAACAACCAGTCTTTAACTAGGGCAGTCTGACCTAAATGGATCTGTTCCTCACGTTTACGTTGGAACTGAGTGCCAGGAGCCATCAGATGTGTGTCTGTTGGCTTTACTTCGTAACCAAAGTAGTCTGATAAGATACGGCAGGTTACTGCATTGTACGTACCATCCTTCTTAAACTTTGGAGTCTTAGGTTCTTTGTCGATAAAGACTGTAGTCTTACCTAGTTTAGGTTCTAGTAGTCCTTCAATTTGAAACATGCGTTCTTCGAACATAGCTTTAGTTTGAATAGCTAGATCCATGTCGAAGTTCCATCCTTCTTCACGCATCTGTGTATTCATCTTAGCAATAGCATGCTCTACCTGCATACCTTTTTGGATCATTGGGTTAGTCTTACTGATTGCAACGAACTCTCGCTTGACTTGTTTATATACATCAAGGTTTACTTTACAGTCTTGAATACAATAGTCTAGCATTTCCTGAGAGAACTTTGTCCAATCATGGAAGTCAATCTTTGCGTTACCTAGATGTTCACCCCAACCTGCAAGACCATGCTTGTGTCCACGTTTAAACTGTAATGCCTGAGACATAGTCAGTGTGTCGTGACAGGGTTTATCCATTAGGTTAGTACCATACAATCGATCTACTGTTGGGATGTCAAAGCCAATAATGTTATGCCCGATGAGACGACTGCTATTAGAAAGGGCAGTGATTCCTTTAAGAATATCATCAGGACCATACGCATTAACTTCCTCCGTATCCACGTCAATTGTTACAATACACCAGATCTTAGTTGCGTTAAGACCATCGGTTTCTATGTCAAATAATAAGTTACTCATTGAGTTTCCTTAAGTAATAAAAGAAGGGGCAGCATAACACTACCCCTGAATGCTCAGCGTCCTTGTCCTCGATACGCTTTGCGAGTTTTATATTTTTTACCTGTAAAGGTTTTTATCTTACGTGGTCCACCTAGTTTAGCACCACCACTACTGATTTTTTTAGCCACTAACATTTACTCCATAGGCATTTAATTGGACGTTCACATGGTCGTACTGCTCGGAATACTAACCATGTACCTACAATTGCAAGAATGCTTATGACTTCAACTGTCATTTGCTATCGACAGATCGTGCATTCATAGAACCTGAGTTGTTACCCACAGTACTACCCTTTGCATTCATGTCGCCTTCTGACATAGCTTTGCCTTCAAAGCTCATTGTGAATTTACCTTCAGCACCGCCCTTTGCGTCTCCGTTAGCTTCACCTCGTGCTGAGTTATTACTATCACCCCAGAAGTTGCTAAAGAAGTCACCAATACCTTCGGCTTTAGCTTGACTCCCACATGCTGCCAAACCTAATGTTGTTACTACTGCTACTGCCATCATAATCTTTTTCATAATATAATTCCTCTTAATTATTTGAGACCTCATAGTGGTCCCCATCGTTTCCGTTTCGTCCAATGATATCCATTCGGTCTTCATCCCAATGGCTTGGACGTAATTCTTTTTGATACTCAGGTGCATAGTCATTTAACTCATGCAGCCTTTCAAATATCTGTTCTTGCTTTAATGTACGTGCTTCAAGTAAGTGCGCTAAACCAATCCACGCATTCATTGTTTTATCAGCAGACCAATTCTTTTCGTATGCCATCTCAGCTACTAGGAGAATGTCATCTTGTGTCATTGCTACGTACATCATAGCTTCCTCAAGATCAAAGCGATCTACACCCCATTTGTTTTTCATTACTCATCCACAGGCATTGATACCACATCACGTACTGACATAAGTAATTCATCAATGTTAGGCACATGTACTTTCTCAGTAATCCAGTCACCATCATCACTACGTCCACCTACTTGTAAGATGAAACCATTGCTGATTGATTCGATAGTAAAGTCTGTATTACGTTTTGTTAATTTGTTAAACATAGTATTGTCCTCTTATGCTTGTCTGTAAAATGTTCCGTACTTAGGAGTTTTTAGTCTCTGACTTTTCAGGTGATGTGTCTGAAACTTTCTCAGTGGGTTTGTCTTTGTTTCCAAAGATTCGATCCCACCCTTCTGAGTAAGCTTCATCATCTGCTCCTTTACGTTTAGGTGTGTTACTTCCGTTATACATAACTCCATCCATATGCTAAGTGAAGATTGTCTACGTTGTGTAAGATGATAAACATATCTTCAATAGTTCCTGTAGAAAAATCTACTGATGTCTTGGAGAGTTCTGCTACTGCATCTTTCCAAGCTTTCTCAGAATAAAACTCTACTTTCATTAATGTAATGTCACCCCTGCATGTTCGTATGTGAAGTCTAAATTATCATCTTCAGCATCATATTCAACCCACTCAAACTCTGCATCTGGGTCTTGATCTAGTATCTCAGCAATAAACTCTTGCAGTTGTAGAAGTTCGTCATCTGTGTAACCATCTAAGAAGTCTTGTTCATCATCATCATCGTTCATAGCTCTTCCTCTATTAGTTTAGTTAAATAGTGCTGAGCTTTACGTAAGTCTTCTACACCACCCTTGTCTTTGTACCTGCTGATATATTTTATTACATTACCACGTAGGTAACCTAGGAATTCATACTCAGACATTACTGCTTTCATATAATCCCAAGGTTGGATATCTTTTTGATAGTGACTGCCACCAATCTGTGTGCTATCAGCCCCAAATTGGGTACGATCATCCCTATTTTGGGTACGTTTAGCTTGATTCTTTGCAGCTACTGCGTCACACACTTCTCGGTATGTTAGTTCTGTATCCATTTATTATCCTCATGTTTTGATCGTAGTTCTTCCCACTCTGATTCTAACTTATTGTTTATTCTCATAGCTACTAGCAATGCTTTTAATTTGTCAGAAGTTTTAGTAGTCTTGACAATACGTTTATCTTTTTTGTTATAGTGCTCTTCAAGATCTTTAGGAATACGTCTAACGTAATGCCAATTCTTAGAGTTTCCAACTTTTTTTAGATATTGATTGCTATTGTTATAATCAATGTATTGTTCGTGGAAGTCTTGTAAATAGTATTTGCAGAATCTTAATATTTCTTTTTCAGACGCATTACTTTTCATGTTATTAGCTAGTGTTGAAATAATCTGTATGTTATCTGGTGTGTACCCTTTGGTTGGATCTACACGATCTAAACTAGGGCTTGTGTTACGATCCCCACCTATCTCATATACAGTACCCATGATGGGACATTTATTATCTTTACTCCATACTTTGTAAATATCATCAGCTGTAATGTTTACTTCATATTTACCACGTACTTTAGCACGTCTAATCATCTCTTTTACTACAGTGGACATTCTTTTACCAAGTTTACCTTGGAATTTATGGTAACACTCATTACATATATCTTTGTGTATAGAAGGTGTTTGGTTGTGGCAATGCCCCATAGCACATTCTTTAGTGTCCTCACACATAATTAACTCACTCTTTTAAGCCTAGCTCTCGTAGTTTAGCGTCAAGCTCCTCGTCAGTCAGTTCATCAGTACTGATCTCAGTGTTAGTTTGATCGACACGTGCGAGTTTAGGTTGTTCAAACTCTGCAAGGATAGCAGCTAGGCGTGATGCTTCCTCATAATCTTCTGCTTGTACTGCTTTTAACATTGAGAGTTTTAATACACCAATGGCAGATACATCCTGGGTTAACTCATCCACGTCAACTTTTAGTTCAGCAGCAGTTAGTTTTAATTTTTCTCTAGCTTCTTTATTAACAATACGTGAAGCAACAGATTTTTTTTGCATATCTGCTGCGTTTAGTTTAGTAATCTTTGGAGCTAGATTCTCCAGAGATTTAGGATTGAATGCCATATAGTTTAACCTCCCAATAACTTTAAGTTAGATGGCGTACCATCATGTTGATGTTTCCTATAAGGGAACATATTCTAAGTGGTTGATTTGCCTACAAAAGCCGACGCGAAGCGAGGCTACCAAGCTGACCCTGAGCGATGTCGGTTACCTGAAAAAATAGTATGAGGATTCTCCAGATGAATCGGGCAAGTTTTGTTCCCCATATGTGGGTGCCTTGGGGAAAAGCCGATGTGCGATGTCGGTTCTTAAAGGGAACAAGGAGATACCAGGGATAACCCTGATACCCCCATGAAACCCTTTAGGTCATGTCGAAGTCTTCTTGAAATTCCATTTTGAGAGACTGTGGTAATTCTGACTTTTCTAGATGTGCATCTCGAAGAGACCTTGCATATAGATCAAAGTGTTCTTTGAGATCATCCCATTCATCTCTGGTCAGGAAAGACATCATTGTCTGGTAGAATCCATTAAGTTCGTATTCCAACCAAGACTCTGATCGAATGTTACCACACTCATCCCATACGTCATCATTGGTAAGTTGATAGCGAATACGTCGCTGCCAATGATCGATGGCATCATGAAGTTTGACGGAGAAAGAAGATACTAGCATATTAGTCCTCATACTCTGCTAAGCGTTTGTTTTCCATGAATCGTTTAGCATCACGAATATCTTTGAATTTGATATTGATACGTTTATCTCGATAGGTAACTTCCCAATAGTAGTCAGCGTATTCTTGTTTGAATAGCTGAATGTCACCTACACATTCTGAGCGATCATATGCAAGGATATAATCAAAGTTGATTCTAGGAAATGATAGCATCAGCAACCTACTGTGTGTGCGTTAGCCATCTGCTCAATGTCGTACTCAAGAGCTTGACGAATAGAATCTAGCTCTCTGTCTTGCAGTTCTTGCATGACTTCGTATTGAACATCAGATAAGAACTCACGTTCTTCATCAGTCCAATCATCGATGTCTTGAGTTTTAGGTGCAATTTGATCCGAGTATACAACAAGGATCTCGTTGACTAGATCATCCCAATCCCACTCTGCGTAGTCATACTGCTCACCTTTATGGAACACATGAACACTGAACCAGTTAGGCATTTCATCTTCACAAGTTAATGTGATATATGAGTTAGGATCAGCTTCAGCAATTTCTTCAGAGATGTATGCAGCAAGAGGGATGAGACCACCCCACGCAGAAGTCAACGTTGCATATCCTTCGTCATACTCATCTAGGAATGCCCATTTAGCACCTACTTCGTTGAGGTAATACTCAAAGTTGTAGTTGTACTCATTAGGGTCAGGCATGTCAAGACGATCTTTACGCATGTAAGATGCATCACCGATATGAAGACTATCAGCAGCATCAGGGTCAGTATCAGATACACGTTCGCAGATAGTCATTAATGCTTCTAGTGCAGCATCATTGCCGTAGACTGAAATGTAGTTAGATACATGGTTAGCCATTTGCAAATTCCTCATCTAGTTCTACTGATACGACATCGTAGAATTTGTCGAATGTTGTTTCTTCAACATCAGCATCAATCCAGTCGTAGTTACCTTCTTGATATTCATTTAGCGCATCTTCGTAGCTTTCAGCATCTACAGTTAGGTATGCTTTACCGTATTGAATATCTGAGAATTCTACAGTGATTATGTAGCTGTTCATAATTAATCCTCTTGGATAATACAGATAGCTTGATAGTTGACGATAGGTCTACCTATGACTTCTACAAACTTTTCTCGTGCATCAAAACATTCATCCATAGAATTGAATGCAGCCATTTTGTTGACATCAACACGATCTCCAGTAAGTGCGATGTAGATAAGTAACCATTTCATAATTAGTCCATACGTGTTATGAACCAATCATTAGGTTCGCCAGTTGGGATAGCTACGACACCATACGGATATTGGTACATGAAACCAAAGTCAGTTGGGTACATAGCGTAAGGATAGATGTCAGGATCTTCGTCATGAGATGAGATCCATTCACCATCTTGACCTACAGTTGAACCTTTCATCTCATACAGTTCACCGAAGCCATACTTATTTTGAAGGAAACTTTTTAAGTCACCAATATCATCAACAGTATCTGCATCGAATACTTCTGCAAACTCATTAACCCAGAAAGGAATCATACCAAGATAATCTATAGCGTTATCCTCGTTGATATGTGGGTAGTGTTCACCGTTCAGAATGATCTGCATTTGTTACTCCAAGTAGTACACGTAAGTTAGTGATTGCTCTTTGAATATCTTCGACTGTATGCTTGATACGTTCCATGTCTAAGTTGTTTCTTAGTTCAATTTCCATTAAGTCGATGATCTCATCAAACTTATCTTCTGGCATGATAAGAATATTCTTAGCACGTTCACCATTGATTTGGTCGATTTCGACTAAGCTGTCAATAGCAACTGTAACACCGTAACGTGAATCGTAGTTGAATTCAGTTACATTTAGTCCATCGTTGTCGATCTCTACATCACAATCTTGTAGGCGATCAGGTAGGTTTTTGAGGTCATTAAATAGATCATTCAGGGAAGTCATGATAAGTTCCTGCAGTTAGTATTGGTAAATAGTCTTCGTAGTGCCAGTACAAAGTGTCATGGATTGTGGAGTAGTCGAGGTCTTCTAGATAGTCAGCCATGTCAGCCCATTGATTGGCTGTTAGTTTGTGACCATCATCGAATGCATCTCGATCCCACCACAAGAATACCATTTCATCTTCTGGCTTGTACCACTTCTGGAGTAGTCCAATCATTTCGTCTACACGCATGGTTATCTCTTTTTGATATGTTCATTGATAATGCTATCGCCTTCATGACGATAACAACGTAAGCAGTCCATGCATTTTTGACCAGTACAGTTACCTTCTACTGGATTATCTTTTGCAAGCACATTGAATACTTTGTGGAAGTATTTAGGTACTTGGATGATTGTATTTACTTTAGGATTAGAGTAAATGAGGATTAAGTTTTTAGGGAAGAAACCTTCTTTGTCAAGATACTTCTTGATAAGATCTTTACGTTTTGTCCATAACGCAAAGGTAGTCTGTGGATTCTTCCAAGCGATATTAGATAGATTGTAGAGGTGAGTCATATTGATAAGCTCACCGTGACCATTGAATCGAAACCATGAAGCATTGATGACAGGTAACGATTTGAGTGGAAGTACATCTGACGACAACAAGTCTGAGTTACGTTGGAATGCAGGTTGACAATTCTTACGTGATTTAGTCAACATAGATTGAGAGTAGCAATCCTTGCAGATACTATCGCTCTGCTGCATTTTTTGACAGAAGGAGTTAGTTACAGTATTCGTGTTGATAGCAGGAATACCATTAAGTTTACCCGACATGGTTGAAACATGTGGTGACAATGTTACAGTTTGCATTAGAATGCCTCATTGATTAGTTCTTTGATTTGATCTTCCAGATCATTTTTAAAGTTAACTGTCGCAATAAGTTCCATGTGCGAGAAGTCTTTGTAAGTAATACCATCAGCATAGCTGTCGTAGATATCTTGTAGTTCCGAATCGTACTTGTCATTACATTGCTGCATGACATTCTTGAGAATCTTGTAGATACGATGTACACTTTCTTTTACATGATCATCATGCAGCTCGTTGATATTACGTTGAACTTTATCTTTCCAGTACGTTGTATCCATATTATCCTCTATATTAGTTGAAGAATCTGTAATAGAGCATCATACCTAGGATGGTCATAGGCATGATAGCTCCATTAGCAAGTAGCTCTGCCACTTACTTAGTGCTGATGAATTTACCAGTTTTGATACAACGTGCTACGGACAAGTAGCCTTTGTTGCTTGAGAATGTACCTTTGTGAGCGTAACGGCTAGTGACACGACGGAATTGTACGTCAGCAGACACAAGGTTTGGTGTACGGTCAGAAGCTTTACCCGTTAAGACGAAGTTTAGGAATTCATTGAATTTCATTGTGTTGCCCTCAAGCAATAGATTGGTTGTAGTTTGAAGACCAGATCAAGGTCTTGTGAAGGATACGTGATTGTCCCACAATATCCATTGGAGATAAACCATGAGAAGCACATTGCTGCTCGTAGTTATGGACGATGGTTTCGATAACCTCTTTTGTTAAGGTTTCGTCATCGTATTCTTCTTCATACGCACCACGAAGGTTGTATGCAAACTGACTATTTGTAAAAGTCATCATCTTCATCCTCATCATCGAGACTGTCATAATAGTCGTCGAGTTCTTTTTGAGAATCAAACTCAATTACATCATTGAGATTGATAAAGTGTACTGGTTCAGGTAATACTAGTGAGCATATCCACGCACTGATATGACCTATGACCAGAAATGGAGTGACCAAGAATGTCCTTATAGGTGGTCCTGATAGTTCACGCATAAACCTCCCTTGTCGCGATGTCGGTTGACCCAGGCTCTAAGGGAATCCCTAGCACTAGGCTAGAGACTCCCTCGGATACGTGGTTTAGAACATATCGGAAGCTGATAGTTCCTCGTCAGACAAATCATCTGCACCTTCGATGGCAGAGAAGCCACCAGTGTTTGGATTGTACTCGACAAGCTTGACTACTTGAACACCACTGAGAGTGGTAGCTATACCTTTACGACCAGAGACTTCGTAAGGATATTGGAACACCTGAATGTTACCGACTGAACCATTGCCGATGATAGTAGGATCCATCTGCTTGTTAGAAGCATCCACTACGTTGACAGGTTTGTTCTCTGAACCATCAGCTTTGACAGCCTTACGCTTTAGAGAGACAATAAACTTACCATCTTTCTCTTTGACATTGAAGTGTTCTTCAGAGAGAGTCTTAGCAAGTGCCTCATCAGTAGTAGCAATTTGAAGTTCCCACTGAAGTGTACCGAATGGAGATACAGGCTTAGCTAACTTAGCCCAGTTGAGTTCTACATTGTCGATACGATAATTACGTTTTTCAAACATGATTGAAAATTCCTCTTGGATTTACGATTGTTAATTAGAGTGACAGTCACTCATACAAGGTGCGATGCGAAGCGAGCACCCACCTGTAGAGTTACTTAGAGAGTTCCTTACGGATTTCCATAAGGAGTTTAGGAAAGACCTTACGCCAGATACCTCTATCTTGCACGTGGGTCAAGGTTTCATCACCAGTAGCTAGTAATTCCTCAAGACAACTAGGATTACTTAGGAAGCTTTTCTTAATCAGAAACTTCATAAGCTTTATATTATAGTTATCTTCAGTCTTTACACCGAACCTACCGATAATTTTAACACCATCTTTGGTATATTTCCCGTAGGTAACAGCATCAAACCTACCAGATTTAAGACTCTGGTAAGCATGCTCAACACTACGGAATTTATACTCAATCCCTTTATTCACGATAACAAAGGGACGATGGGCAAGGTTACTGAGATTAGGATTATCACCACTACCATACCATATATTCATACTACACCTCCATACAATATGCGAAGCGTAGCGAGCACTAGGATGTTAATGAGATACCTCGTACAGAGACTTACCCACGTTGATATATTGTTTGAACAATGTCATATCCGAGACATTGTAACGCTTCATCAACACATCTTTGTCAATGTGATTGATACGATAATCCATATAGATGGATATGAGAGTAGCTTCACTCATCATAGACTACTCACTAGATCGACAAGAGCCATTGAGAGAATACTCAGAGAGAATATACCCAGTACACCTCCCCACCACCCTAGATCAGAGATCTGATACTTCTCTGTATAACGATACAGGGAGAATACAGAAACAAGGAACAGGAATAGAATAAAGAGTTCCATAAGAACCTCCATAGGTAAATAGATAATTGTTGTCATCTAACATACACCTAGAGGAATAACCCTCCCCTATAAGGGAACATATTCATAAGTGTATGAAAGATAAAGAGAAAGTCTCATTACATACGTGGAGTCCAAGTATGGTTTACAAGTCTTTCTTGAGCCTCTTCGTGAGTGCCGTAGTACTCGCTGTAACGGTCATATGGACCTTCCTGTGGATGGAAAGTACCAATGTAGTAACCTGCGGCAGACTGGCAGACACGTGCCTTGACATGCTCTGGGACATCTGAAGAAGCAGATTTGATATCCGCAATGTCCATTGAGCAGATGTTACGCAGAGTCTGTAGCTGATCTTCAGGAAGCTTTGAGGCATCCTCAGCAATGAAGTCCATGACCATACGGTACTGACCCAACGCAGCATCGACATATCCCTCTTCGATAAGGTAGAAGGATTCTTCGCGAGCAGCGTTGAGAGTGTCGGTGAAGTAACGGAGATCCTCTACAGTTGAATCTGCAGGAGTTTCTGGGTGGTAGAATTGATTGAATGTGTTCATAATATCCTCTTGGTAATGAACTGGAAGAAAGGTGAGTAGTTTAGACACATACTCAGGTGTTGTTACAAGACACACTACCCCGTCAGGTAGCAGTGACAGGCTCATCCATCGTTATCAGGATTGCCCCTCTGTAAAAGGTGAGTAGTTTAGAGAGTCAGACAGTTGTCACTGTTACTCAGGACTCTAGTAGGCAACCAACCTACAATGGGTAATTAGAGCGCACGAATCAAACGCACTGCCTTTAGATAGTCAGCATTGATGCTGTCAATCTGCTCTTGCGTAAAGCGAGATAGGCGACGACGTTTGGTAGCTGCTACTGCCATTTGAAGCTCCATGCCTGACTTAAGCATGTCACCAGATTTAGCAGTACGAAACGCTTTGTTAAGACCTTCACGGAAGTCTTCAACAATAGTATTGAAGTCAGACATAGTGTCCTCCAAGCAAATGTTAAAAGGTGAGCAGTTTAAGGACAGGAATGCTCAGGTCCAAAGGGTTGTCTTAGTGGCTACAATAGCTCACACAAGGAGCGAAGCGCAGCGAGCTAGTAGAAATCACAAATGCGTGATTAGCCAATCTGAAAGCTCAACAGTCTTGGCGTTAGAGAAACGATTCTCATATCGTTCAATCATCTCCGAAGTAAAATTATGGAGAGGAAGCTCACGACGATAGTAGAATGTGGTATCTGAGTTACCATCAGCCTCGGTGATTCGGAGACAGAACTGTTGCTCAGCGTTTACAAAGAACTCACAAACAGGATTTGTGAAGTAGTCAGAAAGTAGAATGTTCATAATATCCTCTTGGTATGAACTGGAAGAGAAGCTACAATAGCTCACACAAGGAGCGAAGCGCAGCGAGCTACTAGATACTACTAGAGATGCTAGAAGTCTGTTTAGAATGGACTACAGAGCTTTGTGTCACCATCCCCAGAGGTTACTCTAAGTTCCCCCCACTTCCCCTAAGAATCCCGCAAAAGCACCGCAATGTTCTTAATATGTTCCCTTATAGGAGAAGAACACTGAGGCAACCCTTGCAGGATACTCTAAGAATCCCCCGTCAGAGAGTTCCTTAGAGAAGTCTGCAGGTATCTTGGGGAGTTATGTACCAGTACACTGCTAGTAACATCCGAAGAGCAGCGAGGATGCCTAGAGGAATATGAGGGGGTGCAGGAGTATATAAGGGGTACTATAAATAATTTAGTATCTTTATAGGTTCTCTCTCAAAGAACCCCTAAACTTCCCCAAGGGGGTACCCAAATTCATGAGGACATTACATGAAATCTACAGAAATTACAAAATTAATTAAGGAGAAAGAGAAAAGAAATCTCTTATCTACTTATAAAGATGACTTTGCTAAGTTTGCTGAGGAACAAATCCGTATTATAACCAAAGATGCTACACAGGGATTTGTACCATTTACCTTAAACTCAGC
>Ga0255753_1003697_pt1 | contig 15787 bp, 9 predicted proteins | sample 041ome_10_FD_179953 | JGI IMG/M metagenome (GOLD analysis project Ga0255753, IMG submission 179953) | Coastal salt marsh microbial communities from the Groves Creek Marsh, Skidaway Island, Georgia - 041412US metaG (version 2) | ecosystem: Environmental > Aquatic > Marine > Intertidal zone > Salt...
CTCCACGAAGTGCCATACATTTTGTTACTGCTCCTTGTATAACCTCTATATCGTCTTTTAATCGAAGGTCAGAAAAACTAGAGTATGCAGTAACATTGCCATCAAATCTCGCATTCCCAGCATTAGAGATATCCATGCGTTTGGTACCATTTGACCAACCTTGAAGTAAATAGCTAGCATCTGAAATTTGAATAGTTGAATCTGCATTATTTGCACCCCAAGCCCCAGAAGGGTCATAACAAAAAACTCCTCCAGCACCTCCGCTAGTAGACCTACTTAACCCTGCTAGACCAAACCCATATGAGGCACTAACATCAAATACACCTACAGTTGCTACACAAGTACCTCCAGTATCAGATGAAGTAAATAAAGCAGTTGTATCAAAAGAAGAGTTATCAATAGTAACTCCTGCAGTTGCAAGAGCAAAAGTATGATTTGAAGAACTATAAGTAGAAGACAAAAGTCTATCTAATGTAACTGTTCCGGTACGAATGTTACCGCCATTAATTGTAGTAAAGGGGTTTGTACCAGTATTACTACCATAATTATTTATATCATAAATTGTACCGCCATTTGTTACTTTTGTATCAGGGTCAAATGAACTTGTGCCATCAGTAAGAGTACTTGCGCTAAATGTAACAAGCCCAGAAAATCCTATACCCTGAGTGGCCGTAGAATCTATAGTAATAGTTTCTCCACTATATGTATTTGTAGCAGGATTATATGTTCCAGATTCTTCTACACCAAAAAATACATACCAGTATTTATTAGAGTTACCAGCAGCAAACGTAGGGGGATTATGGCTCCAGCCACTTAAAATTGTACCAAACTTACCAGTTTGAAAGTCCATACTATTAGTATCGGCAGAAGTAGGAGCAGTCGGAGCGCTTGCACTACTATATTGATAATATAAATAGCCAGTTACTGTTTGGGACCCTCTATCTCCATTGTCTCCTTCAGCCCCATCCTCTATCATAGGAATAACTATACTTGTAGTAGCGGTAGTATCATTATTCTTTTCTTTTACAGTTAAAGTAAATTCTAATCCATCTTCGTCATAGGTACTAATATTACTTCCTATATTAAGGGTATACGAACTTGTTCCAGAGTTAGGGTCAGAAAAAGTAGTTTCCGCAGATTCTGATACTTCTGAATTATTAAAGCCTGCTCCCGTTATTTTAAAAGTAGGGGAAGTAAATCCAAGGGCTGAAGCGGTTAAAGTTATATCAGTACTTGAATTTGTTACACTACCAGATGAATTAAATTTTATACTTGAAATATCTGAAAATAATACTGCTACTTTACCGTCTTTGTCTGGATCAGAAATCACACTAAAATCTGGCAAAGGAATTAGTCTCCATCCGGAGCTCAAATTAATAATTCCTGCAATTAAAGCATCATTATTCTTATCAATTCGCAGAGTAGGATAATAAATAGTTGCTCCAGTAATTGCCGCAGTATAACTGGTTTCTAAAAACATTACAGTATTGCTACTGATATATGAAATCTTTGCAGCCTGGGTTGCACTAAGTTTTACATAGTCTCCTACTTCAAACTCTGTTGAAAAACTAGTGCCAGTTCCAACAAGTCTAGTAGAGTTAGCTGCTAAGGTCGCTGTGCCAGTAGCTGCGGAAAAATAACTACTTGCAGTGCCATTTCCAGTACCTGCATCATAAAAATAAGATATTCCAAGAGCACTATCATTATTCCATTTTACAAGTTTAATAGGGTCAGAGCTATCATCATACTTCATTAGTATAAAATGAGCATTATCTATTTTTTCTTTGGAACTATAACCTTGCCAGGTAGAAAGAGAAATTTGAGCAATATTTGATACTTGCTGCTGATAAGTGGCAGCAGTGCCTGGAACTCCTTCTATTTCTATATCATTTGCTCCAGAAGGAACAAACGTGTACTCTGAATTAATAAACTGAAAATGTTTTGTACTGCTGACATCTACTATAGCTATAGGGGAAGTAGAAATCCCGCCAATTACTACACCTCTTCGTCTTGTTGCTTTTGTTTCTTTAACTGGATTAGTTATAGTAACGTATCCAAATCTTTTTTCAGATCGTCTATCTGTGGTGCTTACAGATTGAATAGCAAATCCATATGTACCATTTGGCATATTTTTTATTGTAAAACTTGTTTTCCCTTTCTCAATTGTCTCCTCAGAATTACCCTGACTTAGCATTTCTCTATTAGGGTCGGTTACAATTGGTTTTGTTAAGATATAATGAGATAACTGAGTAAAAGTATCGCCATTGGAGTCTACGGGAGTATCCCAGGTAAGAACTATATCGTTTTTTAAATTATCATCGTCTAAATTAGTTGGGATTATATATAAATTAGTTGGTGCGGGTATATATTCATCCTCTAAAGGAAAAAGTGGATCTTGTACAGTTAAACTAAACTCATTATCTATTGAATCAAATTTTTCATTATAATGTCTAACTGCAGAAATAACATACTCAGTTGCAGATTCTTGAGAAATGCTTAATATTTTATACTCTTGAGCAGAACCTAAAAAGTCAAGGTCAGTGTTATTTTGAAGAGTACGAAGGGCCCAAACGCTTTCTTCTTGAGGAGCTGCAGAAAAAGCAGTTCCCACAGTCAAAGTTCTTACATTATTCCCAGAACTATTTGTGATTGGTCTGCTTTCTACGCGAGTATAAGGTTTCCATACAGTTTGTACTACATCACCATTATCATCAGTTAAATTACTTGCAGCAGCTTCTGTAGTTATACTAGGAATTAAATCTCCCATAGTATAAGTAACTGTGTCAATTACTGCCGAAGTCTGACTACAAAAAGTGCCAGGAGTTTCTAAAAGAACACTGAGTTCATAATCGTAAGTAACTGTATCTAATATTAAATCTCTATCTAAAGGAATAGACGTAGTTGTAGGTGTTGTGCTTGTAGAAGATACTCTACCACTTTGTACAGAGTATGGAGGCCTTTTATAATGATCTTGAACATTAATAACATCACCGGGCTGTAGGAATGCAGCATTTATAGACGTTTTAAATGATACTAATTCGGTCTGATTTTTTGCCGTCCAAAGTTTCCATCGCCCATAACGAAGAGCTTGCCCTTCAGTTGTTGCTCCAAAAGCTACAGCTTCTTCATAATTTATTTTTCCTGTTTTTGCTATATTTTCTCCATCTTCTATTAATAATACTTCTGGCTTATAATTTGTTACTGGGTTATTCCAAGTTACTCCAACTTGATTTGGACGAACTCTACTACCACTAGACTCATAAGAAAACAAACCATCAATTACATTCACATTACTGAAATTATAAACGGGATCACTTGCTTGATCCATTACGCTAAATATTTCTCCGTCCATCCAATAAAGCATGCCACGGAAAACAGTAGCTAAGTCTTTAATAGTCTTATAGGCATCCATAAAGGAAGTCAAATAAACATTTGTTGTAAAACGAGGCTCATATCCCCCTGCCCCATCTGGAACTAATTCATCACAATACCGGGCAATTCTATAAAGAGCATATTTATCTATATCACTTTCTGAAATCCAATTTCCTAATCCATAACGATTATTGGTAAGTATATCATAAAATACCCAGGCAGGGTTATTTGTATAAACTTTTTCAGAGCGAAAATCCCCTGTCCAGTTTTGATACTCAGGAGTATCATCTGTAGAATCATATAAAGGAGTACCACTGGAATCCCTATTGTACATTGCGGGGTAAACCCCGTTTTGAAGGTAGCCATCGTCTTTTTCATTTTCTTCTCTAGTTACATAATTAGACGGTACCTTAACAAGCATTCCCCTACAGTGATAGCTAATATCGGGCATACTTTGAAAGTCTTTTGAATTAAATTGTACTTTTGCTATTGAAGTATGTGGATAGCTTAAGAATTCTTTTATAATTGAACTAGCACTAACAATTGTACAAGTAGACTGACCAGTATAGTTTCCATTAGTCAGAGGAAACTGTTCTTCATAAGCTAAATTATCCTGACTCAATCTTGTTATTCTAATTCTCCAAACAGACCTAGAACTTTGCTCATGTTTTAATCTAAGGTTTTCTACATTTACTATTTCTTGAATACTAAATTTAGAATTAGAAGTTGCATAGTGACGCCTCTCCTTAAGTACTGAATACCATCCTGACCAAGTTGAGCCGTTATCCTCTGAAAAAGCTATATCCAAATTATACCAAGCTTTACCCGGACGTTTTCCTCCAACCTCATCATAATTTATAAGGGAGTCATAAGTAAAAAGAAAACGAACTTCATCCACTTCTCTTGCTTGCTCTATACTTAAATCTAAATCTGAGTATAAATAGGTACGTTCATTAGTTATAGCCTGGCTTGGCCCCGCTATTTGTTGATTAAGAGTTTTTGTAACTGCGGAATTACCTACACCTTCCCCATCAAAATTTGTTAAAGGACTCTGCTCTAAAGTTCCTGTTCTAAACTCTGCTCCAAAATTTTGATATTTTGATGAATTTAATATTCCCGTAAAATCTCCAGAACTTTTTTGATCTGTCTTTGGCCCCGGAGCAGCGGGGGTAGAGTCCTCTGTATACTTCCAGATTTTAAATGTTCGAGCTTCTGTTTGATCCTTTAAACCTACCCAGGTATGCTGTAATTCTCGAGGCGTACTTACCTCGACTGAAGTCGAAGTTGCATTGTTGGAACTAATAGTAAAAGGCTCTGATACTCTTCCACTTGGAAAAGTCAGTACTAGTTTATATTGAGGATAAATATCTGGATCATATTCATATACGGATAAATCTTTACTTGTATCGGTTAAAGTAATCTGTTCTAGTACTTCTATATATTCAGTTTTTCCGCCTACTGTGTACGATTCTTGGCTAGTTGTAAAAGTAAACTTAGCAGTAACAGTATCAAAGTCCTCATCTACATCGATTTTAATAGCTGAACCTGCAGAGCTGTTTGTTGGTTTTTCTGTGTCTGTATTTGCTGCAACTAATGAAGCCGCAGGATCATTATTTAAATAAATAGATCTTTCTCTATCTATGAGACCATATATCTGCCCTTCTGAGATTACATGAGTGGCAATTATATTTTGAGTTTGTCCAGTGAAAGAAGGAAGTTGAACTGGTGAATAATATCCAAGGGCTCCAACCTCCTGCATAGCTGACTCTAGTATTTCGTAGGTTACCCTTAAACTTCCGTTTACTCCCAACTGACTACCGATTTGATAGCTGTATCCTGACCCTACTTCTAAAGATACTTGAGAACCTGGCACTCTCAATTCTCCATAAAGTACAGGAACAGGAGCTCCTTCTATAGTTTTTCTCCCTTCGCCTGTAAATAAGTATCCTTCCTGCTCAGAATCAGTAGACGGGTCAGGAGCCATTAATTGTTGAATACCAGTAAGCGCAAGATTAGTTGCTAACGCATAGGCAGCTTTTGAGGCGTAAGTCATAAGAGTTATTTTGGCTGTTTCTCCAGCTGTAGCTCCCCCTATAACAGATCCGGATGCAGTTCCTAAACCTAAAGCTCCTTGTGCCCAATATTGTCCTAAAGCAAATAAAACTATAGAAGCTGCTATTTTTGCTCCACTAGACTTTGAGCCTGCGGGAATAGGAGTAACTACAATGTCTCCTTTCGTTAAAGGAAGAAAGCATTCTGCACTGTCTATCTCTTCATTGTTTACTTCAACGTGAAAACCTATATCATTTTCATAGCATTCAATAAGATACTTCCTGAATTCAGGATAGTTTGATGCTATTAAACGAAATGCTTCTGCAGGAGTATTTCCACAAAATAAGTGTGAAGATCCGAATTTTTGTCCTAATTGTGCTTCTAAATAAATTTTACGCATTATATCTATAAATTCCTACTAAATACTTTATCCACAATGGATAAAGATTTTCTCGACATGAAAGTCGATTTACAGCGTGATGAAAAAATATATCATTATCTAAGTAAACTCCACAATGGTTAGGTACAGTTGCTCCCATTTGAAAAATTACTACGTCATTTTTTCTTAATTTTTCTGCTTTACTAAACCGCCACTCTTTTAAATGTTCTTCTGTGAAATAATTTTCCCCAACTTCCCACCAATCATCTAAATAAGGCAATCTTTTTTGTAATTCTATATTTAAGTATTCTTTGTAATAGTCTCTTACTGCTTCTAGACAATCGTGCTTTCCAAAATCATATTCCCGCCCAATTAGAGGGCTACAATTAGTTTCTGGCTCTACTACATTTAAATCCATTGAAGGAAAAGAAAAAATATAGTAGGGTATTCCTAGTGCATCACAGTATTTTTTATCGTTTTCGCTAGCTTCATTTGATCCATGTATATGATCATGTACAATAGCAAATATATTGGCTTCTTTCATTACTTTTACATAATCTTTAGGATCTAGTATAAAATCATCATTTTCTTCTGCAAGATTTGTACAGGGATACCATCTTTTTTTACCCTTTACAATTCCAATTATCCCGCAACCTTCTTGCGGGTAGCACTCTTCAAAATGTTCTCTTATTTGTTCAATCACCTAAATTTACCTGCTCCTGGAAATGCTCCAAAAGGTAGACTTACAGTTGTATCTTTAGTAACTCGTGGAGCGGCATAAGTTGTTGTAAAAGGCGTTCGTGGTTTAAACTGAAATCTACTTTTACAAGAAGACAGTCTTTTACCACATTTATCACCACGAGTCCAATACAGTCCTTCTGCTGGGACTTCGTCATTATTATCTAGTAACGCTTTCCATACTGTGGTTTGAGTAGAGTCTGTGCGCTCTACATAATCTCCTGTAGAGTAGTTGTCTGATGAATTCCAAACTGTATAGGTATAAATAACATCCCAGTTATTTATATCATTTGTAAAGTCGCTAGCATGGGCTGTATGCTGATTATTACAGCGATAGTAATTATTTCCATTTTTTATGTAATCATCTACATAATATGCTTTTCCTGCTGTCCAAACTAAAAAGGCTACTAAGACCCAATTTGCTTGATAATAAGAGTTAGACCATGTTTGTGATGTATGCGCTGTTTTACATACCCATATGGATCCACCGGAGTCGGAATTATAAATGGTGTCTCCTACAGAATAACTGTAGCTATTGGGATTAAAAGCAGGATTAATACTTGTATCGCTACTAAAAAGATTTGCATTGACAATAGGAACATCTTTATCTGTAAAATATGCGTCAAAATCACCAAGCTCTCCAGTATTGGGCAAAGTTACATGGCTATCTTTATTCCATTTACACCCACCACAAGAGTTTATATCATTTCCCTGATACTGCCAGGAACAATATTTACCAAGTACCATTCTACTAGGTAATTTTATTCCACTTAAATCAAACGGAGGTGCTAATTCAAAAGTTACAGATACTGGGTTTTCTGACTCAATTCTATCTATTACATATTTTTGAATAGGAAACTCTACAGAAGGAGAGGCATCTCCTGGCTCTCCATACAGATATTTTTTTAATGTAGTTCTTTTTACAACTGTTTGTCCAACTAAATCATCATTTTGAAGGCCTCCTAAAGCATCACTAAAAGTGGAGGTTACATTTGCAACTGTAAGAGTGGGTCGATTTATTGCACCATCTGCCTGTAAATCTATTCCTGTCATGTCCATAGGAAAGGGAGCATAATTTCTTATAATAGTAGGATCTGTTCTATCCCGAAAATAAATATATCCTTCTTCATTTGAATTAAGATTATCTGTATCATAATCAGGATGAAAGTACAGAACTGTACCTCCACTCAGAGTAATTTCAAATAAATATACCAAAGAGCTGTCAATTGACTGCTTCTGTACGGCACGAATTAAATCTGTCACGATTCAAAAACCTCTCGGAATGTTGCTGACAATGTATAAAATCCATCGTAAGCATATGTTATAGTATAATTCTCACAAACTACTTTTGGAGTTTCTCCTTCTGGTGTTGTAAAAGTGAAAGACGTTACTCCTTTATTCGTTTCTAAAAAACTTTTTATTGTATTCATCTCTGATGAAGTACGTAAGCTAAAATTTGCAGTAAAAATATTTTGAAGAGGGTTTATTCCCTCTGTAATTCTCTGCTCATAGCCATTTCCAAAAGTTGTAACACGAGTTCTTGCTGAAGTTTGTCTCGTAAACCCTTTATCTGGTATTACGTCTATACCTGATGTTGAAAATCCTACTGCCATTATGCTACTCCATACGGATTAAGTATTCCGCCCGAACGTTTCTGATTTTGTAGTTCTGTTTGTACTGCTCTTGCAATCATATTTCCTACGTTTCCTGCATCTTGAGAGTTTTGCTGGCTATTTGAAGTAGCATTTCCTTGATTATCTATAGAAACATTTACTACTACATTATTATTTTGGGCTGCTCCACCCATATTTACAGGAATTGCTTTACCATCAGGGAGCGGAACAACAGCTTCATTGTATCTACCTTCTCCAACCAATCCAAGAGTAGGTCTTTTTACAATTCCGCCTGCTGCATATCCTGTAATACCTCCTGGCATTATACCTCCATTTGCAGCTCCAAAAAGAAGAGTTTTCCCAGCACTAAATATGGATTTTGCAGTATTAAACCCTTTTTCCACTTGCCCTAAAATTCCTGAACCTCTTGAAAAGAGTGTGTTTACTTGCCCTAGGTTGGTTCCTGGGTTAAAAGTAGTTGTCATACTGCTAGAAGAGACTCCTCCTACTGCTGCTGTTATTCCATTATACATTGCTTCGGCTGCATAAGTTCCTGCTTCTACTATTGCAGTTCCAAGGATTTCAGCTTGTTTTGTAGCAACAGATAATGGGTCTGTACCCATTATAAAGTTTGTAAGCTGTTTCGCCATTGTATCAGCAACAGCATTAAGCATTCCCTTGGCAATACCTAGCATAGCATCTTTTATACTGCTTTCTTCACCTTTAATAAGAGCTGCAATACTTGTTTGTAATCCTGATTCTAAAGCTTGATTTGCGGCATCAAAAACTTGCATATTTGTATCCGCCACTCTTTCAGCTTCTTGCGTTCTTAATTTTGCTTGCTCTAATAATTTTTCGGAATTAGTTAACTCTCTTTGCTGAGCTGCATCTACAGTTGCACCTTCCAGCATAGCTAACTCTGATGCTAGTTTTTTAATCTCATATACTCTTTGTGCATTTGCTTCTTCTACTTGGGCTCTTTGTAATGCAATATCTAACTGTATAAATCCTCTTGCTCCTGAAGTTTTTCCAAGACTTTGCGTAGCTGATGCAATCTCTATATCTAATAGCGAGTTTTTTAAGTCTAATTGAGCAGTATTTAACTCTTGTAATAAGACTTTAAATTCTTCAGCTTTGTCAATATTCTCAATCATTGTGTTTACAAAAGTTTCCCCATACTCTTCTTGAAGCTTTTTTAACCCTTCTGGAGATATATCTTTATTAAATTCAATATAAGCCTGTTGAAAACTTTCTATTTGAGAAAGTTGAGTTTCTAATGCTGTTTTTGGGGCAAGTATAGTATTTTTAATATTATCTGCAACATCTAAAAATTCACGTTGAGTTTTTGTTAAATTGCTTGTTTTTAAATTAAAGCGCTCTACTTGCTCTCCTGCTTGATTAATATCTGCTATTAAGTCTTTAAATCCTTGTTCTCCCATATCAATAAATTCTTGAATAGAAAGAGTAGTAATTCTCTCTAGCTCTGTAGCATAGTTTTGTATAGGTTTGGCAGCCGAGTCAATCCCGCCCTCAATGTTTTTTATTCCGGTCAAGATATTTTCATATTCCATTATAATATTTGCTATACCTTGGCCAGTACTAGATAGAATGTCTTTATTTTCAATTAAAGCATTAACGAGGTTACCCCCAAAAACTTTTTTTGTTTCTTCCTCTCGCAGAGCGAGGTTAACTCCTGCAATATCTTCGACTCCAGTACCCGACAAGTCCCTGGGCTTTAGTTTTGTTTGTAATGCTTCTATATCGTCTCCATAATTTTTTGTAAAAATAGAAGCTAGTCTTTCATTTGCTATTAAGTCTTTAAATCCTTGGCTGGCTGAAAGAATTCTTGAAGACAAATTATCAAAATAAGCTAAAAAATTTCCTGACTTATTTAATAACTTCTCTTGTTCGTAATTAAAATTTTTGAATTCCTCATTTAAAGCCTCTGTAGAGTCCCTAAATAAATTAGAAATTTTTTCATTTTTAATTTGTTCAGAATTTAACGCGTCTACTCCCCTTACGGCTTGAAAAATAGCATAAGCTAATGCTCCTACAGCTGCTATTATTGTTATAATATTAAAAGCATTGAGAAGCTTAGTGCCCAATTTTGCGACTCCAGCACCAAACCTTGAAAACTGTCCAGTTGCTTTTACAGCTGCATCTCCAGTTTTCTGAATAGCTTTTTCTGCTTTTTTCTGCGCTTTTTCAGTTTTTAAACTAGCAGATTGTATACCTAAAAGAGATAATTCTAAATCTTTTGCTTTCTTTTTACTTAGCCCTAAATCTTTATACTTACCTGCTTGCAGGGCACTCAAAACACCTGTAGCAGATCTGCCTGATATTGGGGCCCCTGATTGAAGTTTTCCTAAAGCTGAGCCAGCTTTTACATCTAATCCTTCTAAAGATCTCTGGGCGAGGGCTACAGAGTTGTTCATACTACCTGAAACAGATTGAAATTTCTTTCTTAACTTTTCTGCATTTTTAACCTGCTGTTCCATTTTAGTGCCAAAATTAGTCAGGCCTATACTTGCCTGTCCAAGGGCAGGAAGCATAGCGCCTGTAATAGACCTAACTAAGGGCAAGAAAACTGCTGCAAATAAAAGAGGGTTCCTAGCAAACCATGCTGCTAGAGGAGCTAAATAATCATTTAATAGACTTTTTATTCCTCTAATAATATCATCAAAAGCAACAGCTAGTTGCTGCCAAGGATTTGGATCAATACCTTCAACCAAATCAGCATATTTATCATCTACTTGTCGAATAACTTCTAAATAAATCGCCTGGCTTCTTTCTGCTTCTGTTAATTTTCTATTTGTAATGCCAAGTGCTGTAGCATATCTAGTACTGGCAGTTTCTAGGCGAAGAATAATACCTAATTCGTCTAAGAGTTCCGGCTCGCCTTTCGTTACACCTCTTACAAGCCTATTAAATGAATCTGTTAAATCTCTTCCAAGAACATCAGAAGTATCTTTTGCGGCTTTTCCTAACCTTACTACTTGAGCTGTAGAAAGTCCTGCAGCTACTCCTATTGCTCCTGCTTGTGCTGCATCTTGAAATGCTAATTGACTTTCGGTTGCAAGCTGAAGATTTTTAGTAAGGGAGAGCATTCCCTTGCCTGTTGCTGAAGAATATGCTACCTGGCCTTGTTGTAGCTTGGCTAAATCTCCCGCAGATTTTAAGAAACTAAATGCTGCAGAAAGCGCAAAAACATTAGCAGCAAGAGTAGCATATGCAGGAACAAGTCCTCCGCCTATGCCACTAGTCATTTTTGCAAAGGCTTTTGTAGTGTTAGAAGTAGCTCCAGCTACGCCTTTTTGCTGTTTTTGATACCTATTTTGAGAGGCTCCGGCATCATCCAAAGCGCCCCCAAGTTTTTTAGCATTAACAGCAACACGTTTAGTGGTGCCTTTATCATCAACTACTACGTCTATATAAACCTTATTTTTAGCCATTAGCCTTTTACATTATGGGTGTAATTTTTACCACCGCCTGCTTTTCTTTGTTCTGCTTTTCGTCTTCTTTCAGCTTCTTCTGCTTTATATGCCATATTTTGTTGTTCAATTAATTTCATAAAATATAGTGTTTCTTTTGGATTTTCTATTTCATATGTCTTGAACATAAAACTTGCAGAAGACCAATCCTTTCCCATATATGTTCCTGACATTCCATCCCAAACATCTGAAAGTAAGCTATACATAAAAAATGCCACTTGTACCTCAGACGGGAAATCCGACTGAGAAAGCGGCATCTTTTGGGGATCAGGCTCTTGTCCTAATTGTTCACAAACTGTAAGATACTTATCTAGATCAAAATTAGAGTCTTGCTCTTTTACGTATCTTGCAAGTAACTTATTAATTTCAGCTACTTGCTCCCAGTAAAATTTTCTAAATCACCTGCTGTTTCTGTAACCCATGTGTCAAATCCTGTTGAATTTTTCATCATGGTTTCTGCATTTGCAGCAGTATAAGTTAATTCATCATTAGGGTCAAATTGAGAAACATCTACCAAAAGAAACTCTTCTAGGTAGCGATATTTCAAACCTTTCCACCCTTTGATTACTGCCCCAGTATAATGAGTTATAAACTTTTCTTCGTCTAAACTTTCTTCTGGACTATGAGTCTTTTTATTAAATTTAGTAGTCAAACACTTTTTACGAAGTTTAATTAATTCTTCTCTTGCAAGATAAGTTAAATCAATTTTAAATCCTTTATAACCTGGAAAATCTACTGTTACTGTTTTACTTGGAGTCATCAGACTCTCTAGGGAAACTGGGGTGTCACTCATATATAAAATTCCTTTATTATTATTAAAAAGAGCAGGGAGGTAAAAACCTCCCTACTTTTATTTTCATACCATATAGTATAATTCATATGACCATAAAAGTCAAGAATTATTTTTTAGCATGTATTAAAGAGCTGCTGTTGTATACTCAACAATTATTTCGTCTGTTTCATCAATAGTTGACGGCAGTGCCATGAAATTAGTTGAAACAGAGATTAAGTCAGATACATCATGTGTCGGAATTTCAACGTGACAAGTACCAAGAGTGAAAATTGACTTAGGACCTGCAGCTGTTCCGCCTACTTTAAATGTAGTACTGAAGTTATTAGTAACTGTACTGTTCAATGCGAGAAGTCTCTTATAGAAACCGTCTGCACCAAGAGCAACATTATCCATATACGCATTAAAAGAACCACTTACTGAACGAGCGCCTAGAATAGCTGCAAGAGGTACGTTTACTGTACCAAGCTCTTCTGGAGTCAAATAATTAATATTATTGCTAATAGTAACATTTCCACCAGTAATTGTTACAGTATAAGTGCTTCCACCACTTTCAGCAATAGAAAGCTGTGTTAGACGATTACGAATAAAGTTATCAGTAGCAGTCACAGCTTCAGTAATTGTCGGCTGAACACCACCGCTAGTATCTGTAAACTTGTACAAACGATTACCGTCATCAGTAATTAGCATGTAATCACCAGCAACTGTTCCTGAAGAAGGAGCACTTGCAGTTGCTACTTCATGGCTAATATCTCCTGTAACGTCTTCAATCTCTGAAGCATAACCAGACCAATTAATTGTAGCAATACCATCAACATCAAAATCAATGGAAGCTTCATTTACACAAGCACTTGATAGCTTATACAACTTAAAGTTATCGTCTCCAAGAAGCATATAAATATTACAAGTATCAGCAGGAATAGCTATATTTGAACTATCAAAGTTTACTGCAAGGCAGTCTGCTCCACACTGTGAGGAGGCCGCAAGAACTTGATCAGTTACTTTTGAAGTGCCTGCACTATTTGTAAATTCCATAGCAGCAGACATATCTTTTGCGCCTGCCATAAGACCCCAAAGAGCTTCTTCTACACAGTGATAGTCTCCGGCAGTACTTCCGTTATCCACCCAAAAATTAGTTGAGCTTGGTCCAGTATTGCTTTGTGTTGCGCTTGAGGCGAAAGGCCTCATGTATGTTGAGAACGACCAGTCTGCAGGTGCTAGTGAATCATTAAATGCTCTTCGTCCACGACGGCTCACACCAGCAGAACTTTCCATCTCGTTCAAGGTTACTTCGGATGAGTTAGTAGCTTGAGAAAAGCTAAAACCATCCAATACAGGGATTTCCCACAGTTTACCATCAAATTCAAGATAAACTTGGGTATACCGGGTAAAGTATAATTGTGCCATTAGAATCTCCTATGACTTGAAAAGGCCTGGACGTGAACGTCTGTTCGTGCCAGCATTTTCTAATAACGAACCTCTATAAGAACTTCTCCAACTCCCAGAGGATCTAGTACACCTTCATCAGTGTCTATACTAACTATAGTGTTTTGGTGTGTAAAGTGCGCAGTACCCCTTCTATCAATATACCGAAGTCTTTGATTTTCTTCTAAAACTGTTTCAACATCTTCTAGAAGAGCGTCTAACGCATCTACTGCATTTTCTTCATTTACATAACAACGAATTGTTATATTTAAAAATCTATCCTTATATCCTGCTGCCTGATACTGCCGAGTTTCTCCAGAAGTATTTAAATGAATAGCAGGAAATTCTTCTATCTCATCCCAAAATTTTAGTCGGGGACTTACATTGTCCCCAACATCTGTTAAATATTGCCCTGTACCGTTTATTTTTTTAAGTACATCTACAAGAGCATTTGTAATGGACTGACGTCTTGTAGTATAATCTCTAACTGCCATTACTGTCTCCTGGTATAAAATCTTCCGATTGCCATTTCTGCTGCTATTTCTCTTATCGAAGCATCAATTAATTTTCTTGGGTCTCTTTCTGTGTTAGCCCAGCCTGCTCTACCTAACCCTGTCTCAAATACTTGATATGGATTTCTCATATAAGTATACCCTATACTAGGATATCCTTTTCGAGTAGTAGCAACATCTGTAACCCTTACACTATCTGCAAATCTTCCAGTTACATTCTCAAGGCCTGGAGGTCCCATATTTTTTCTAACTGTATCTGACAGCTTTTGATTAATAAGAGCGGCTAATCTAAACGTACTAGCACTCATTTTACTAGTAGCTTTTGGTAGCTTTATATTTGAAGGCTTTATTCCTTTTACTACTGAGTAAGGTTTTGCAACAACTGAACTAATATTCTTTGGTACTGAAGCTTTTGAAGCTTCTTTTATTTTGTGCTTACCTGTCCCTTTACCCCTTTTCGGGGTCAGTGCTGCAGTTAAAGTACTTCCTATGGCATCAGGAACTAAGGTACTAGTTTCCATCCCCAGTATATCCCAATCTTGTAAAGTTCCTGCCAGAGCAGCCTGCTCTAACACTGCATCCTCGCTATTCATGTCCTTATCTTGGTAGCTTATAACAAATCTGAATTCTTTTGAAAAAACTCCTCCAGATGTAAACATTTGAGAATGATTAACTTTGGTAATTAATTTATATTTTTGTCTTTGTTTAAGTATTACTGTATATAACTGTTGTTCTTGTTCTTTGGTTAAGTTATTATTCTGTGCAGCTATAGATACTGCTCTTGCTAATCCGAACTCTGAAGAAGCTGCGCCTCTATCCCCATGCCCTAACTGAAAAGCTCTACTTACCTGTTCTTTTTTTAACTCTTTTCCTGCCTTTACTTTAATATAATTAGTTAATATACTAATTACATCGTTTCCTTTATTTTTTGCTTTATATTTTGAAGTTTTTGCAGCTTCAAAATTAGAGATTACATAAGCTTTATCTCCACGTACTTTTTTTAAGTTATTTAAAAAATAAAGAGTGTCCTTCTTATCTTGTGGACTTTCCCATTTTATAGCCTTCTGTCTACGCATTAGTTCTGCATGGATGGGCCCATCAAAAACTTCATCTAACTGTTCATCACTCAAAGTAACATCGAAACGTTTTGTAAGAGTTGCATTTATTTGATACTTATTAAGGAGTAATATTTGTCCGTGGTATTTTTCAGCTATACCTCTTGCTTCACTATCAGCATTTTTCTTTTTACTGCCCTCTTTCCTTTTTTGAGCAATTGTTATGGCGTCTTGTACGGCTTTTTTAAGCGCTGAATCACTCATTAGAAATTCTTATATAAATCCAGCACACGTTTTATATGGTCTGGAAATGCTACACTATTTTGCACACTGGAGCTTCCTTGATTTTGAATACTTGCG
>Ga0255753_1003709_pt1 | contig 15746 bp, 14 predicted proteins | sample 041ome_10_FD_179953 | JGI IMG/M metagenome (GOLD analysis project Ga0255753, IMG submission 179953) | Coastal salt marsh microbial communities from the Groves Creek Marsh, Skidaway Island, Georgia - 041412US metaG (version 2) | ecosystem: Environmental > Aquatic > Marine > Intertidal zone > Salt...
AACGTCGGTTTTTGGTCGACGGTCGCGAAGAAAAGCCGTGGCGCGCCGGTTCAACCGCTCTCACCATTGAACAGCACTACGGTGTGGAGAAACACATCCGAAGCACGAGCAGAACGCTCTCCTGCGACGGCGTATTCTTGGCCGAATTCACTCCGGAACAACACGCTGTATGGGAGCGGATGGAGATAAAGATAGGGCGTTTGCGTCGTCAAGACACGGTGTGGATGTTGACGTTCAAATTTTGTCTTGACATAGCGGTGGCGCTTGAGTTGGAATGGGAATTGCATCCTGATGCGGCATCGGCTTTGCTGGCCCATGGACCGTACCCTTCGGTGAAAAAAACGCGCTATGTCTGGAGGGGGGTTGACGGCCACGCCTGGGAAGTTGACGAATTTGAAGGGGCCTTGGCCGGTATCGTGTTGGCTGAGGTTGAGCTCGATGCGGTCAATGAGTCGTTAACGCTGCCCCCCTGGGTGGGCCATGAAATCACCGGGTTGGTATCGTGGTCCAATCGCGCCTTGGCCGAAACCCTTGCTACGACAACGAACATGCACGAACCACGGCCTGAATGACCCGTTCAACGTCATCATCGCTTAACTGGTGGTGGATGGGAATCGCAACCAGGCGGTGACAGATATCGTCGGTGACTGGAAAGGCGACGTCGTGTTGAGGGTGGTCGGCGTAAACCTGTTGACGATGGCACGGCGTCGCGTAATAGATTCGGCTGTCGATATTGGCACTGGAGAGCGTGTGTTGCAACTTCTGAGGGTCGTCCGCGAGCAAGCAATACTGGTGCCAGGCATGGCGCGTGTGAGCGCGAACCTTTGGCGGGATGACGCCGCTCAGGCCTGCAAACGCCAACTCGTAACGGTCTGCAATACCTTGGCGGCGAGCAAGCCACCCCTCAAGTCGGGCGAGTTGGACGCGCCCGATCGCCGCTGACACCTCCGACATGCGAAGGTTTGACCCGAGTTCATGGGATTCAAGGCGAGCGTCCCGGCCATGGTTGACCAGAGCGTCCATCCGCGAAGCGAGGTCCCCTCGTCGAGTCATCATCATGCCTCCTTCGCCCCCAACGGCCAAATTTTTTGACGGGAAAAACGAGAAGCACGCCACGTCGCCAACGCCGCCTGCCATTGCGCCCGAGGCTGTTTGCGCCCCGTGGGCTTGAGCGGCGTCCTCAATGTAGGCGATGCTGTGTTCCTCGCACCATGAAACGAGGGTTTCATCGCACATTTGCCCAAACAGATGAACGCCGATGACAGCTTTTGTCCTCGGTGTACGGGCCCGTTCCAATGCATCGACATCAACGCACCAATACTCGGACTCCACGTCCACGAACACGGGCGTTGCACCCACCAACGAAACGCATGTCGCCGTTGCAATGTATGTGAAGGAAGGGACGAGGACCTCGTCCCCTGGACCGATTTCAAGCAACCTCAAGGCACCCCACAAAGCGACCGAACCGCTCTGACAGGGTGTGCCTTGAACCGCACCGCAATACGATGCAAACTCTGCGCCGAACGCTTTACCTTGGGGACCTTTGACCCAGTGAAGCGAGTCGAGGGTGTCCATCGCCGCTGCCCGCATCTCGTCGTCCCACGAAGGGTGGGCCATGGTAATGCGTTCCATGCTTCGGCGTTCATGTTCTCCTCCTTGAGTGTGCGTTTCGGCCGGGGTCATCATCGCGCCCTTCAAAACCCCCTCCGGTGTTCGCTCAGCCATGGTGTTTGAGGGCGAGGGTCATGCCCCTTCATCGGAAGAGGAGGGTGGGTCCGTCGGCGGACTGGTTGAGGACCTCTTTGCTGCGGAACCTGTCCCCACTTCGGCCTCGATGAAACGGTACAAACCGCGGGGTTTGTTCCTCGGCCAACGCAGGGACACCCACGAAGCCATCGACATCCCTCCGCAGGTGTTGGCTCGTCACGGGGCCATGCTCGGTTCAACCGGTTCCGGAAAAACCGTGATGGCGAAAGCCTTGATCGAAGAAGCGGCCTTGGCGGGCATTCCCTCCCTCATCATTGACCCGCAGGGCGATTTGGCTCGTTTGGCGTTGGGCATTGACCCCGTGGAGTTGGAAGAAAAAGACGGCGATGTCGCCAGAGCGAAGAAATTGATGGAGCAGTGCGAGGTTCGCATCTGGACGCCGTTGCGCAGCAAGGGATTGCCGTTGTGCATTGACCCTTTTCGGGCGCCACCCGCCGATCTCGACCCTGAAGAAGCCATCACGGCGTGGGACATGGTGGCCGCGGGGTTCGCCAATCTAGCGGGTTTTGACGTTGAGAAGGCGCAAGGAAAAACGGTGAAACCCTTCCTGTATGAGATTCTCGTTCAAGGGACCCGTTGTGGGCTGAATGTTGGTGACTTTCAAGCCCTCGCTCGCGTGGTGCGGGAACCCCATCAAGAGTTCATTCGCCATCTCTATCCTGAATGCTTCGATGAAGACGTGGAAGAGGAAGAGAAGGTCTCACCGCCCACGTGGAACGAGGTGATGATGGAACACGGATTGACCGACTTCGAGGAGCGTCTGCCAAAATCCACGCGAAACGACCTCGCTCGCAGGCTTGCTGCTTTCTCCTCCGGAGTGAACCAGTTGTTGTTCTCCAACGGCGTGCCCATCGACATCGATGCCTTCGTCGAGCCGGCCGTTCCGGGAAAAATTCCGTTGAACATCGTGTACCTCAACACCATTCAAGATGAAAATCAGAAGCAATATTTCGTCCAGGAACTCTCCCGTGAACTCTACGATTGGATGTTGACACAACAACCGGCTGACGGTGAGCTCAAACTGTTGTTCTTCATGGACGAAGTGGCCCCGTATCTGCCGCCGCACCCCCGGAATCCACCTGCAAAGGACCTCATCAAACTCATTTTCAAACAGGCAAGAAAATACGGTGTCGCCTGTGTTTTGGCAACCCAAAACGTCAGCGATGTCGACTACAAGATTCTCGCTCAAGCCAACACGACCTTCATCGGAAGGTTCACCCAGCCTCAAGACGTTGAGAAGGTGCGCCACCTGCTCAAGGAAAGCGGTGGCGACCAAGACCTCGTTGCTCAATTGCCCACCCTCGGTCCCGGTCAATTCCAAATGGTCGCCCCCGACGTTGACCCAAACCCCGTTCCGATTCAGTGCAGGTGGCTGTACACCGATCACGGTGCACCGCTGAACGAAGACCAGGTGGAAGAGATCATCACGCCCGAGATCCGAGCGTGGGCCAAGACCCGCTCAGCGGGCGGAGGTCGGTCCCGAGGCGCAGGAGCGGCTCATGCGGCGAGTCGGGGCTCTTCGTGGTCGGGAGGAAGCGATTGGGAAGACGGTGCTGCACAAAGCATCGTTGAGGCCGCCCGCATCAAGTCGGCCGGTGGCATGGCTGCAGCGGCCCACGGCATCGTTGACGATTCGGCGTTTGAAGTCAAGTTGATGGGGGGCTTTGCCGTTCTTCGGGACGGTCGCGACCCGTTGTACACCATGCAAGCGGCGGTGAACCTCGCCACCGTGCTGGTGCTCGGTTGGGTCATGGCGGCGTTGATGCTGGCGTGGCGAGACGCCGACCTCTCCGGTTGGTGGTTGCTGGTCAGCGCCACGGCCTGTTTTGCAGCGTTGGGCGTCTTGGTTCTGGAGTCCGTTCTCGGCCACGATGCTGAATTGCTGCAAAAATTGAGTCGTTTTGCGCATACGTTCCAGGTTCTCTTGGTGATCTGGTTGTGGATTTTGCTTGGTTGGACCGTTTGGGGGATGCTTGACCTTCGGGGTGCTGAGCCCATGCTCGAGGTCGTGGTGGTCTGGGTGTCGTTGTTCACGGGCATCGAGTACTTGACACGGTTCCGTTTGGGACGCATCCGTTGGAACGGTGGCTCGGCTCTTGACAAGTTGGTCGGCGTGACGGCCTTGCTGACCAAAGCGGAACTCACAGAAATGAAGGCCACCTCCAAGGACCTTCTGAGTGCGGTTCGATGGATTCTTCACGGTGCAACCTTGGTTTGGTTGTGTTGTTTGCTCGCCCTTCAATCCGGTGTGCTCCCAACCGGCGATAACCCCATGACGTGGGGGCGACCAACGCTTTGGTTAGCCTCGGTGTACGGTTTGATGTTCTGCAGCGAGGCATGGCTACGGTTGCGCGGACGGTGGCCGAATGAACACAACACCTCAAATCATTGACCGGAGAGTGGCGGGGTATGGTAACCCAACTTGAAGAGCCAAAATACACGGTGGCTCGGTCATTTGATGCTTTTGAGTTGAGGCGATACGATGCGAACATTCAGGCGCGCGTTCAAACCAGTGGTGACGGCGCAGCCTCGGGCGGATTTCGGCGAGTGGCGCGCTACATCTTCGGAGGGAATCAAACCGGCGAATCCATCGCCATGACCGCTCCTGTCAGCATGTGGAATGAGAACGATGCCGGTTGGTTGGCGTTCACGATGCCTTCGGCCTACGCCCTCGAAACCTTACCGAATCCACATGATAACGGGGTTCTCTTGACCGAGCAAGAGGAAAAAACGGTGGCCGTGCTTGCCTTCTCGGGACGAACGACCGCTGGGAAAACGTCACGGCTCGAACAAAAATTGCGCAAGGCCGTCGCCGCAGAAGGCCTTAGCGCCGTGGGTCCTGCTGTTCTCGCTGTCTATGAAAACCCCTGGACAACCCTGCCGTTCATGCGCCGAAACGAACTTCATCTCGAAATTCAAGAGGCCCCGCATCAGCGCGACGAAAAGGAATAGATACGCCGTGCGGGGATTGAGCCCCATGGAACCCCATCCATTCATCCCCCTGAGGTGGAACGAACGTTCGCACGAGGAGATGCAGGCCCTGGCTGAGGCGAATTATGCTGAACTTGCTCAGCGGCGCACCACGCGTCATTTTTCATCTCGGGACGTGGACAGGCGGCTGATCGAGCTCGCCATTCTCTCCGGCTCCACTGCACCCAATGGCGCTCATCTTCAGCCTTGGACATGGGTGGCCATCCGAAGCGGTGAGTTGCAAGCAAAACTCCGGGCAGCAGCCGAAGCTGAAGAGCGAAAAACCTACTCGGAGCGTATGCCTGAGGCTTGGTCGGAAGTGCTTGCGCCACTGGGCACGGATGCGGTCAAGGCCCACCTCACCGATGCGCCTTGGATCGTTGTGCTGTTCAGGCAAAAGAAACGTGAGAGGGGCAACGGGAAGTGGGGGCCGACCTATTACAGCGTTGAATCCTGTGGCATCGCCGCGGGGATGTTCATTCAAGCCGTTCACCACATGGGCTTGGTCACGCTGACCCACACGCCCTCGCCCATGGGCTTTCTGCGAGAACTCTTGGGCAGGCCTGCACACGAAGAGGCCATGCTGGTGATGCCCGTGGGATATCCAGCCGAGGGGGCGACGGTTCCCGATATTCATCGGAAAACGCTTGACGAGGTCGCCGTCTTCCACGATGAACATGCTTGATGAAAGGTCGCGGTGTTGATATACGCGAGGCGAGAGCGAAGGCTGGCGCAGGAGTCGCCCAGCTTGGTCAAAGGCGCTGGGATGAGGTCCCAGTCCGTAACGGTTCGCAGGTTCGAATCCTGCCTCCTGCACTCTTGTTCTGAAGACGTCCCCGTAATGGATTCAGTAGCTGAACTCGAGGCGGAACACATTCTTCGCCCACCACGATTAAGGGCGGAAGGCATGTGGTGCAGTGCATGGCTTCAAACGAAATCGATTTCATCGGCGGTGGTTTCAAACTGACCTTCCCTTACACGTTTGGAGGGTGGGTGTTGTGGGTGTTCGGTCTTCTCATCACCGGTTTTGGCTTCGTACAAACGGCATCGGATGGCGTCGTAGGTCTCGCTATCGCCGCTTTCGGACTCCTGATCCTGGCATCGGCTTCTCCGGGGAGTTTGTCCGCCGGCCTTCACAGGTTGCGCAAGCAATCGATTCCACCCGAAGAGTTGGAAGCAAAGGCTCAGGCAAGCGGGCTCACCGTGGACAGTTGGTTCCTCCAGCAAACCACGCTGGTCCCCACCAACGACCCGAACGATTGGATCCTCCCTGCCCCCGGCCCCCAAACTTGGGACGCCGCCAATCCGTACGGACCTCATGGCGACGGAACACCCCTGCCAGAACACCCGGTAAAGGTGGGCACGCCCAGACCTGCAACCATGACCTCGTATGCTGTTTTCTCAGCACTCGCCGCACTCTGCGGTCTTGGGGCGGTGGCCGGAGCCATGCAAGTCGAGCCGGTTGACCCTTCCCAAGACCTCGGTGCGACGCCGGCCCTCATCGTTGCAGCGGTCGGACTGGTCCTGCTTTTGGTTGGATACTTCAGGGCCAAAGCCTTGGGGCAAATGCTGGATACGCCAACATCACTCGTGCGTTCCGCGCCGGTGGGCCACCCCGAATTGGTGGGGCAGGTTCGACCCGGTTTGCAGGGGGGCATGACCGTGAACGTGGATGGAAGTGACGCCATGGTCATGCACAACATGGTCGGCTTCTATTGGACCTACGAACAGAAACAATGCAGGACGGTCACGGATAGTGAGGGCAACAAAAAGGAAGAATGCTCCTGGGTCACCGTACGCTCGGACCGCGGCGGCGTCCCCTTCGTTCTTCACGACGGTACGGGCGGCATCAAAGTCAACCTCACCAGTTTCAAGCGAACCGATTACGGCCAAATGCTGAAACGATGGGATGGGGCTTTCGCCGAAACCCTCGGCAAGCAACTCATGGCTTCAGCCGTCGCAGGGTTGTTGGGCGGAGCTAAAGTGAAGGGGCACCGGTGGACGCTCTATGGCATGCGCCTTGGCGACCCCGTTTATTTGCTGGGCCAGACAAAGCCTCGTCCTGCAGAGGAGCTTCAAGCCGAGGGTTTGGACGGCACCTTGGGCAACAGCGTCATCGAAGTATGGGGCGACGAAGATGCGCCCGGTACCAAATGCACCCTCAAGCGTGGCTCGGAACTGTCCAACATCGGGAAATCTCGCTCGGGCTTTGAAATGTTAGCGGCTCCGCTTCTTCTGCTGTTGGGCGGCTTGGCTTTGCTTGGCTTGGCTTAAACAGCGGTTCGCCTGGCCTGATGATGAACGGTGGAGTAGATGGCGACAGAAGACATCGGAAACGATGCGCTTGGGATTCTCGTTGACGGCGGTTTGTTGTACGCTGCCCCGATGTTTGGGCTCTCCTTGTTGCTCGTGGTGGAGGGGCGCAAACGCATACCCCTCACCATCGGCTTGGTGGGCTTTGTACTCGGATTCGGCCTTGTGGGTTCGTTGTACCCGTTGCTGGGCCCGTCGCCTCCACTTGAGGAGCAAGCGTTTCGCTTCGTCGCCGCCGTGGCCATCGCCGGCGTATCCGTAAGCGTGGCCCAAATGGCGATGCGGTTTCTTGCTGCAGGCCTCGTCTACGTCGTCATCACCAACCTGATCGCAAACGGGAAGCGATTTGACATCGACTTGGAGGGGGACGCTTTTCTCTCCGGTATCTTGACCCTGATCGCTTTTTTCTTGAGTTTTGGCTTCCGGCGGCTGGTTCCAGCCCTCATGGCGGGATTGGTGGGCACGCTGGGCATGATGCTTGCCGTTTACATCGCTCTGGGCTGGCCCGTTGAACGCTTGAACGGTGTTGATGCTCCCGACGCCTACTTTGCCTTCATCGGCATGTTTGTGAGCGCATACCTGCAGTGGAAACAGATTCAGCGCAAGCGGGAAGAAGAGGAAGAGCCCGGGATGGAAAAGGAGTACATCTTCTAGGTCATCGACCCAGAACATCGCCGAGTGCCATCCCCAACGCATAGGACAGCACGGTGATGAAGGCCAGAATGGCCATCATTTCAAAAAATCGTGGGAGGAAGGCGACGCCTTCTTTCGACGACCACCAAACATTGAACGCAGCCACAACGCCAACACCGAGAAGCAAGGTCACCGTGAAGGCGGCCACGTGAGCCTCCATGCCGCCAACATCGCTGTCGATGAGCAAGTAAGGCGAGATCAGCACCGTCACGACGCACAAATAGGCCGCCCAGGTCGAAAAGGCTGCTTTCACGGGTGATCCCCCATCGGGTTCGGCTCGTTTCGACAAAAATTCAGATGCCCCCATGCTGCAGGATGCGGCAACCCCGGTGACCATACCAGAGAGGGCAATGAGCGACATGTTTTGGAATGCGAAGGTGAGTCCGGCCAAAATTCCGGTCATTTCAATGAGGGCGTCGGATATACCGAGGACGACGCTGCTTGAATAATCGCGCTCTTCGTCCACGCGTTGGCCACCTCACCAACGGCAAAAAACCCTCGGCAGCCGAAAGAGGCGTACGATTCTTCAGCGAAGGTTATCGCCTCACCAGCGAAGGAATGGTCATGCCCGTCGCACTGGTGACCGGGGCCAACCGGGGCCTCGGCCTTGAGTTCACACGTCAATTGTTGGAGAGCGGGTACACCGTTCACGCCACCTACCGAACCAGCAAGGGCGGGTTGGTCGACCTACGGCACCCCAAACTGCACCTGCATTCCATGGATGTTCGCAACGTTAAGGAAATTGCCTCGGTGCTTCAGCAGATCGAGACTGGGCTTGATCTCTTGGTCAACAACGCTGGGGTTTCCGACGGGCGGTGGGTGAGCATTGAGGACATTGATTTTGAAAAGGTGGCCGAAGTGATGGACATCAACGCCGTTGCTCCTGTAAGGGTCACTCAGCAGGCCCTCCCGTTGTTGGATCAAAACGGTGGTGGCACGGTGGTGATGTTGTCAAGCCTGATGGCCAGCATTGCGGACTGCCATAGCGGAAAGTCCTACGCCTATCGCGCTTCAAAAACCGCCTTGAACATGTTCACGGTGGCAATGAAGAAGGAATTGATGGGCCGAAACATCTCCTTGTTGCTCGTTCACCCTGGCTGGGTTGAAACGGACATGGGTGGACCTCATGCACCCGTCAAAACCGATGAAAGTGTTCGGGGTATCCTCGAACGGATTGAGGAACAGACACTGCCCCTATCGGGTCGCTTTGTCGAATACACCGGTCGGACGCTGCCTTGGTAGGTCAGACCAACGGTCAACGGGGTGTTGAGCGTCGCTCAAGCGCATGCCGTGCACACGCCGCGAAGCGTCAACTCCACGCCTTTGACATCTGCCAGTCCCGTTACGGTAACGGGGGCGTTGGTGTCGGGCAGTGGGATGTCCCACAATCTGCCGCATACCGAGCACGTGGCATGGCCATGTGCTCTGTTGTTGCAATCGTACCGCAGTTCACCTTCGTGCTCAACCGTGGAGATCACGCCGTCGTTCGCCAACATTGCGAGATTGCGATACACAGTCGCGAGTCCGATCCCCAGAGATGCGAGGGCCTCGTGAACCTCTTGAGCCGTTGGATGGTCGCACCGGTTCATGACGTTGTGGTAGATGGCTTGCTTTTGCTTCGTCATCCGACGCACGGGAGGTGCATCTCGCCCCGGTGTCGGCTTCGGCATGGGAGAACCCCACCTTAAGCGACATCAAAACGGTCGGCGTTCATGACCTTGTTCCATGCAGCGATGAAATCGCTCACAAACTTGTCCTTGTTGTCGTCCTGAGCGTACACCTCTGCGATGGCACGCAACTGGGAGTTGCTTCCGAACACCAAATCGTAGCGTGTGGCCGTGCGGACATCTGCTCCGGTAGACCGGTCCTTGGCTTGGTAGGAGTTGCTGCCGGTTGGCGTCCAAGCGACGGTCATGTCGAGCAAGGTCGTGAAGAAGGAGTTATCCAACTCATCGCCGCTGCCCCAGAGGCCGCGGTCATCGGAGCTGACGCCGAGCGAGCGGAGGCCGCCGACCAAGACCGTCATTTCTGGGGCGGTGAGGCCGAGCAGTTGCGCTTTATCCAACATCATTTCTTCAGGGGTCACAGCATAATTCTTCTTCAGGAAGTTGCGGAAACCGCAGGAAACGGGTTCGAGCACCGCAAAGGACGCTGCATCGGTCTGTTCCTCAGTGGCGTCGCCACGACCGGGTGTGAACGGGACGGTCACGCCGCTGGCGGTTTCGATGCCGACGCATCCTGCAAGAACGATGGTGTCGGCAACGCTTGCTCCATGAGCTGCAGCGAGGGGTTCAAGCACGCTGAGTACCTTCGCAAGTTGAGCGGGTTTGTTGGCTTCCCAGTCTTTTTGTGGAGCAAGTCGGATGCGAGCACCGTTGGCACCGCCACGCTTGTCTGAGCCACGGAACGTGGAAGCGCTGGCCCAAGCGGTTTCAACCATCTCGGCAATGGAAAGCCCGGAGCCTTTGATGGCGGCCTTGAGGGCGTCGACGTCGTACGACGATGAGCCCGGCGTGACGGGGTCTTGCCAGATCAATTCCTCTGCAGGAACATCGGGTCCGAGGTAGCGGGCCTTGGGACCCATGTCACGGTGGAGCAACTTGAACCAGGCACGAGCGAAAGCGTCACCGAATTCGTCGGGGTTCTCATGGAAGTGCTTGGAAATCTTGCGGTAAGCAGGGTCTCGAATCATGGCCATGTCCGCCGTCGTCATCATGGTAGGGACTTTGCGAGACGGGTCTTCGGCATCGGGCGCCATGTCGCTTTCGTCGGGGTTGCCTGGAGTCCACTGGTTTGCACCAGCGGGGCTCTTGACGAGAGTCCAGTCGTCTTCGTACTTGAAGAGAAGGTCGAAGTAACCGTTGTCCCATTGCGTGGGGTTTGCGGTCCAAGCACCCTCAATTCCGCTGGTGATGGTGTCGCGACCCTTTCCAGATCCGTGTGAGCTGATCCAGCCGAAGCCTTGGTTTTCGATGTCAGCCCCTTCGGGCTCTGCGCCCACAAGGCCAGCGTCGCCTGCGCCGTGGGCCTTTCCGAAGGTGTGGCCGCCAGCAGTGAGCGCAACGGTTTCTTCGTCATTCATGGCCATACGGGCGAAGGTTTCCCGGATGTCCTGTGCGCTGAGCAAGGGGTCGGGGTTTCCGTTGGGGCCTTCCGGGTTGACGTAGATCAATCCCATTTGAACCGCTGCGAGAGGGTTCTCAAGGTCTTGACGGGTGTCGCCGTATCGGTTGTCTCCGAGCCACTCATCTTCAGCGCCCCAGTAGATGTCCTCTTCGGGATGCCAGATGTCTTCACGGCCGCCGCCGAAGCCGAACACGGGCCCACCCATGGATTCGATGGCCACAATGCCGGTGAGGACCAGCAAGTCGGCCCAACTGATCTTGTTGCCGTACTTTTGCTTGATGGGCCAGAGCAGGCGGCGAGCCTTGTCGAGGTTGCCGTTGTCGGGCCAGCTGTTGAGGGGGGCGTAGCGCTGAGCGCCGGTGCCTGCACCGCCACGACCGTCGCCGGTTCGGTAGGTTCCGGCAGCGTGCCAGGTCATGCGAATGAAGAAGGGGCCGTAGTGACCGTAATCGGCGGGCCACCAGTCTTGGCTGTCGGTCATGAGCGCTTTGAGGTCGGCCTTGAGGGCGTTGTAGTCGAGTTTACCGAAGGCTTCGGTGTAGCTGAAATCGGGGTCCATGGGGTTGGACTTGCGGTCGTGCTGGTGGAGGATACCGAGGTTGAGGTTGGTCGGCCACCAATCTTGGTTGGAACGCTTGTCGGAGGCTGAAGAGGTCATTCCGCCGTGCATGACGGGGCATTTGGCATCGCTATCGTGGTGGTGCATGAGCGGTCGCTTCTGCCCATGGCTTATAATATTGAGTTTGGTTCTCAATAACACCAACATTCAAGCATTGGGTGAAAAGGCAGGAAGCATGAGCGATTCCCTTCCTCTCATCACGCTGGTCAAAGCAAAGGAAGTGGACGACCGCCCTGATTTAAGCGAAAAACACCTCGGCCTTGAGCAAACGCTTTCGATGCTCTGTTCGTTTCTTTCTCTCGATGATTTTCTGCAATTTCTCCAATCAACGCCTTTTGTGGAGTTCAGCAGAACGCCCGAACCTTGGATTCAATTCGAGCTCGGTCTTTACAAAAACCACACCAAAACATTGCAACTTATTCCCGAACAGCGCCACTTGACCCTTGTTGATGAAGGCATGACGGGCGCCTTGGAGAATGGAATTTGGGTTGGCGAACCCGATGAAGCGATGGAAACGGTGTTGGGCCGGTGGATCCAAACGGTTGCAAGTGAGCCTCAGTAAAAGATGGAGCAGCAGGTTAGGGAGCCGTCGGCGGCCCTGATTTCGCTCATGTCCACTTCGACCAATTCAAGGCCCCGATCACGGAGCGTGGCGTGAACCGTTGGGTAGCCTTTTGCAACGAGCACTTTTCCGTTCGGCAACCCGATGGTGTTGCACCCGTAGGCTTCCTCTTCAGGCATCAACAAAAGTTCACACCCGCTGGGGAGTTCACCAAAGGCATCTGGAGACAGGTAACCTTCAGGAACCAAGATGGTGGAGTCGGTGGGTGTTGACGAAATACTCGTGAGGTGAAGGGCGTGGCTCGGGATGTCGATCACGCGAAGTTCGTAACCGAAATCATCAAGCAAACTGCGCAAGCTTGCAATGCCGAGGTCGTTTGTGCGGGACGAGCGCCCGACAAAGAACAGGTCTCCCAACCGAATGATGTCGCCGCCATCCATTCGTGCTTCGCCGCCCATTCGACAGGTTTGAACGCCGTCGAGTTCGCTCATGAGAAATTCTGCGATGGGGGGTTGCTCTGCAACCCGTGAAGGGTGTCCCGGGTGCGGGAGGAGCATCTTGCCGTCGATGACGACGGCTTGGTCTTCGACGAAGATACAATCGGGGTGGCGATCGTCGGCTTCAAGGGCATGAACCTGAACGCCGTTCGCTTCGAGGGCGGCGATGTAGGCTTGGTGTTGGGCCCGTGCAACCTCAACGTCGGTTGGTCCGCTACCGAAGTAGTAGGCGAGGGCTTTGGTGAACGATTCGGGTACCTTACGGACCAGGGCCTTTCTTTTTTGGTCCACCCGAACGGAGGCCATGTGTTGTTCGGCCCGCCGATGCCCCTTAACACTTCGCCTTTTTTCGGTAGTCGTTTTCCGCTGAGCGGAAAAAGCAGGGCTGAATGCCCTTTACCGCTGTCTTCAACAGGGGGTGCTGGTTGGCTTGTCCATGGCCAGTCGACGCCGAAGCGCCCTTCTCCTGATGTGGTTGATGGTTTTGGCCCCCATGTCCGGATGTTTTGGTGAGAACGAAGCCCCGGGCGTGACGGTTGATGCCCTCGCCGTCGAGGAGGCCGATTCGCTTCAGGGAGGCATGTGGCAGCAAATTACCCTCACGGCAAAGGAAGATGTGGCCGTCTACATCCCTTACTTCGTTCAAGACCCCGGTTCACTTCGCGCCCAAAACGGTACGGTCCTCGATGTGGCCAAGGGTGAAGCGATGGCCGTCGATGTGCTCTTCCCGCCACGCAACGAAGACGTGGTGCTTTTCCTCGGGGAATTTGGCCGGATACACTGGCCCATCCGTGCTGCGAACCAGTCGTGGATGTCATGGCTTGAGAACATGCCAAACGCCGGCGCCGTTGAAGCCGTTCCAAATCAGGACGAGGGGGGGGTTTGGCCTTGGTTGATCCCGGGGAACACCACCGGTGGCGACGTGGTTCCGCTCAAGTTGACGACCGTTCGTCCGGAGCGCAGTGACCTCACCGAAGAAAACGGTGTATCGGCGTCCGGCGGTTGGCTCAACGGCCGAGATGTCTACGAATGGGTGGAGTTCATCACCGATGAGACAGCAGACCCTACCGACCCCTATGACGGGGCGGTGGGCTACCTCGATCGTTGGATCGGTAACGGTAACCCTGCTTACGAAGACGCCATCGCGTACTTCGAAGGCGTGATGGTAGGCTACGGCCTTGACGTTGAAGTCCATCGCTTCCAGTCCGGCACCCTCTGGGCCGTGAACATCTGCGGTTACAAAACCGGAACCGTGTTCCCCGATGAATGGTTGGTTTTCGGAGCCCACTTTGACATCGCCCCTCCCGTAGCCTACCTTCCCGGTCCAAACCTTCCCGGCTACGGCACGCGAACCGGTGCTTACGACAACTCTGCCGGAACGAGCATGGTGTTGACCACGGCCAGCGTGCTCGCTGATTTTGACGCCCGCCGAACCATGGTTTTCTGCCTCTGGTCTTCGGAAGAGGAGGGCTTGTGGGGTTCAAGTGCATTCACGGGCGATGTCCCCGACGGCGTGACCATCAGCAATTACCTGAACCTCGACATGGCCGGCATCAACTACCCCGGCGACTATGCGCTCTCGGTCTACCTCGGCCCCGATGGGACGGGCGATGTGATCGACCAGGCGGGCATGTACCACCTCGCAGAATGGATTGGCTCAGACGCGTTTGACCTCGCCTACCAAATGGAGCGAGGTCGCGCCGAATGGGAGGCGGGGGGTGAGTCGCCTCTGTGGCAGAACAACTACGAAGACACGGTGGCCATCTACGAATCCCCAACCGCCCGGAGTGACCATCAGCCCTTCCAAGACATCGGCGTGGCCACCTTGGGGTGGAACGGCGTGGTTGACGGGTATCCTTGCTACCACCGAAATTGCGACACGCTGGACACCATGAAAGGTTACATGGAAACCGACACCGCTTCTGGCGAAGCAAACCTTGTCCATTCATGGGACATCGTCACGTGGTGGGCGGTCTACGCCTTCTTGCACATGGACCAAACCCCGGTTCCAAACGAATTGTGAGGGAGCGGTAAGCCCCGCTCAATCCATCAGGAAAAAATCCGGAAAGAGAAGCGAGAGGGGTAAGGCGAGAAGGAATCCGAAGATTCGAATCGCATCCCGCATCATGAGTCGCCTATCCCTCCACGAGTTCATAACCGTTTGCTGAGGTTTTCGTTCAAAGCGTGTGAAGATGGCGGAGGTCTTCGAGGAAGAGGTCGAGAATCCAATCGTTGTCGCCCCACCAAACTTGCAACGTTCCAAAACGGTCGACCAAAACGGTCCCCGTCGAATGGTTGACGGTGTAATCATCGGGGTGATGCCGGGCAGTGTTGCTCGTGCCGGCATCTTCAATGGTCAGGCCGACACCAAAATTCAACCAGACGCTTTGGATGGCGGCCATCGCCTCGCTGTCTGAAGCGTTGTCATCAACGGTCAAGTGGGCCCAGTTGGATTGTGTTCCCGTCTTCCATTCATGGAGGGTTGAAACGTTGTCTCGCCAGGGGTCAACGGTCACCGTGAGGAACGTGGTTTTGTTCAATTCCTCGGGAGTGAGTTGGCTCTTTACCCACTTCATGTTGTGCGTGACAACGGGGCAAATATCGAGGCAATTGGTAAAAAGAAACGCCACGACGAGGGTGGTGTTTGCCGCTTCCTCTGAATACGTCCACGAGGTGTTTTCACTGGACGTGAGGGTGAAATCCGAGACCCCTGCGCCGTTCAACGCATCGCCATGGGGCGTCCATTCTGCTTCGACTTGAGGTCCAAGGCAACCCGATAAGAAAAGGGTCGCAACCACGAGCGTCAACAAGGGATTCGTGTTCATTGCACCACTTCAAAGACGGTAGGGGAGGTCAATATCGAGTTGAACCAAGTACAGACCGGTCGATATGCACGAGGCGTAGGTGATGCCGTCGTGGTGTTCAACGGCCCAGAGGAAGGGCACCCATCCAAAATCGTAGAAACTTGAATCCAACGGGGTGCCGTCTTCACCGTGAGGCAAGTAATACGCCACCGTGGACTCTTCGTGAACGGAAATGCGATCGTCGGGGTTCGTCGGGTCGACGAGGGTCTCGATGTCAACCACCCAAAGGCCAGCATGGTAATGTGAGATGTAGAGGCGTCCGTCCCATCCGCCACCGTGACTTTGGTCGGTCGTTTCATCGGTCTCGAAGTACGTGCTGTCGAGGTTGTGGGGTG
>Ga0255753_1003711_pt1 | contig 15741 bp, 16 predicted proteins | sample 041ome_10_FD_179953 | JGI IMG/M metagenome (GOLD analysis project Ga0255753, IMG submission 179953) | Coastal salt marsh microbial communities from the Groves Creek Marsh, Skidaway Island, Georgia - 041412US metaG (version 2) | ecosystem: Environmental > Aquatic > Marine > Intertidal zone > Salt...
AATAATGCATTTTTTTATGATCTATCAATGTCACTAGATGCCAAGGACGATAAATTATTCCATGATGGCTTTCATTTCACGAGTAAAGGAAGCGAAATGATGAGCAATATTATAAGCTCATATATTAAATAATATGAATAGGATGTTGTACATCATGGAGCTTTTATCATTTTCGAAAGTTCCATTTTCCAAATTAATTTTTTTGATACCTTTATTTTCTTTTGCAACCTTCCTTGAAATATTCAGTTTAAGTCTTTTAGTTCCAGTAATTCAATTGCTTTTGGGGCAGGATTTTGAAAGTAATATCTTAAACTCATTTTCTAATTACTTCATAAATTCTGAAACATTTATTTTTATTTCAATTATACTTATATTTATATTTAGTGCGCTAGTTCGATTATTTGCATTAAAGTGTCAAATAAGCATTGTTTTTCACATTGTAAGCAAATTACGAACAAATATATTAAATAGTTTTCAAAAAATATCATATCACTCTTATATAAGCATGGATCATGAAAATTTTATTTCATCGATCAGTGTAAAAATAGGGATGATTGCTCATGGTGTATTACTCCCTATAGTTTCTTTATTCTCTAATGGATTAACAATATTTTCTGCCATTGTATTTGTTTACTACCTCATGGGCATAAATGGACTTTTTTTTATATGTGTTCTAGCATTAATCTTTTATGCTACATACACTTTTTCAAAGAGTAAATTGATAAGTAATTCAAATATAATCAACTCTAATACAAATTCTCGTATAAATGTACTTCTGTCTTTAGTTAATTTTCAAAGAGAGTTAAGGATTTTTAATTTATCTGATAATCTAATTAAAAAATACGGTTTCATTGAAAATGAATTAAAAGAAGCTGAAACCCAAAATCAATATTTATCCCTATTCCCGAAAATTACAATAGAAACAGTTATATACATTATTATTATAGCTTTTACTTATGCGTACAATACTGCAAATAATATTGAATTATCTGTTGTTCTACCTAATATATTAGTTACAGCAATAGCAATTCAAAAGATTCTTCCGCTTATACAGCAAGTCTATTTTGCTTTTTCTTCAATATCTTCAAGTTACTATGTTGTAAACGACGTGGTAAATTTAATACAAAACATTCATAATCAAATTCCTAATAAACCTAAGATCACGCACAATAGTTCTAATCTGACTATTCTTTCTGATTTTGAAATAATTGTTAAGAATGCTTCCATTATTTACAAAAGTCCTCCCGCACAAATAAATCTACCATATATTAAAATCAGTTCTGGTTCTTTTTATCTACTAAAAGGTGAGAGTGGTGCAGGAAAAAGTTCCTTACTAGATTTATTAGCAGGTCTGATGCCACTGCATTCTGGGTCTATCACTATAAACGATTCGTATGTTAATTTAGATGAGTTAGATATTTGGCAATCAAATATATCATACGCTAGTCAAAACCCTGTTTTGATTTCTGGAACTATCAGATCTAATATAATACTTGATAGTGACTTTAATCAGGCTAAATTCAATCAGTCAATTGAAATAAGTGGTTTAACATCTTTATTAAATAAATTTACTGAAAGGGAGTTTAGAGCTGTAGGGCCTAACTCTACAAGTTTTTCTGGTGGTGAAAAACAAAGAATAGCCCTTGCACGAGCATTGTATAAAGATTCATCTATTATCCTCTTAGATGAACCTACTAGCGGCCTTAACAAAGAGCTTGAAAGCGAATTTCTTCAAAAATTAAAATATCTTAAAGGGTCTAAGACAGTTATAATTTCATCACATACTATTAAATTATCCGAAATATTTGATGATGTCATTACGCTATGACTTATTTTTTAAAATATTTATTTTTTATTTTTTCTTTATATCAAGTTTCTTTAACTTTTTTTTTGTCGCTTTTTATCCATGTTGTAAATTTTTTCAAAAGAACAGAAAATATTAAACAAGTTACAATCTTGCGCACTGAACCAACACTTGGTGATCTTGTTATCGGAAAATTCTTTGTTGAGGAAATCACAAATAAGTTTGTTGGATATAAAATTAATATCATTTGCTGTAACTTACAATTCGATTTAGTCAAAAATATATATATCCATCCCAATATATCAGTTTATCCTATCGATTTTGATATGAGAAAAAATGGACTTTTGAATTTGCTAATTTCACCTTTTATCCTATTTTTTTTGTTCGTTAAAAAATTAAATTTTTTGTACTCATCCACTTATCTTTATTTCCCGAGATGTGACGTAGACCGTTACACTCCACTCTTGTTTGGGTTTTTTTCATTAAATACGATTAAAGTAAAGTTCAGTTCTAAAATATTTAAAAATAAGAATCAATCTGAGTTTGGCTTTGACTTCTTTGCTAGTAAAAACATCTTACTAAGTAATGAGGAATTATCTATGCACGAGGCATCGAAGGAGTTGATTCTTCTAGATATTTTTGATAAATCTTTAAGCTTTTCGGCCCATTCTAGTAAAGATAATACAGACAAAGAACATCAATGTATCATTTTAGTGGGTGCTAGTGATGAAAAAAGAAAGTGGCCTATAGAAAATTATATCTCTCTTGCTGAAGTTTTATCCAATAAATACAAAATAAGATGTACTTTTCTTTTTGGAAGAGATGAAAAAATAATTAATAAAAATGCATTATCTAATTTTTCTGTCATTGGCCCTATGGATTCAATTATAACTTATAATGATATTTTACCAAAATTTGATTTAGCTATAGGCAACGATTCTGGGTTGCTTCATTTCGCCAGTATGTTTGTCGCTAAGACTATATGTATATCACCTCATGCTAAATCATTTGATCCATGTCATCCAAACTCACCGGAAAGATTTAAACCACTGAGTTCAGATTCAGTTGTAATAAGACCATTACATGGTTTAGGTGAATGTAGTTCATTCTGCACTTCAAATAAACCTCATTGTATTTGTCAGTTAACTGTTCAAGATGTCCTAGTGGAATTATGATAAATATTCTTATACTTGTTTATTTGTTGTTTATTGGTGAAAGATTCTTTAGATCACTCCCACTTTTTATAGATAGTAGTCTTTTATTCAATAGCATATCCATGCAACTCCATCTAATATACTTGTTTTTTTCTATTTTACTCGCCATCTTCTTTACAATAATTTCTAATTTAAGAACTGTTAAAGTAAGTAGGCTAACTTTTTTATATTCTAATTACTCAATTAGGCCAAAAGTTTTTTATCTAATGACCATAGCTTTTTCTATTTGGTCCATTTTTACTTTTAATTTATACCAATTAAATGATTTTTCTTTATCTAGTATAAGAATGTATGTTTCAGCTAATAGAGAAGGTAATGGAGTTACGTTTTTGCTAATGATTAATATGATTTTTTTGTCTGTTATTCTAATCAGAAAGTTAAGTTTAGTTCAGAAAATTATTCTATTCTCTATGATTGCAGTGGTTTCAAGTAAAGCTCTTATTGTGAAATTTCTTTTGCTTTTGAATTTTAACAGAATTATTAAACTGAGTGTAATTGGTTTAGTAACTGTGATCGTCCTTTTTTTACTCTCATTCACATTGTTTTTTTATCTATATTCTGGCGTTGATATTAATGATTTTAATTCCTATGTCGTAAATTACTTCAATCAAATATATGAAACTGATTTAGTTATAAATAATATCAGCAAACTTTCATTGGATTTCTATACCAAAGTTGAGTTATTTTTTAATTCATTTTGGGGTTATGTTCCTCGAGCAATTTATTCTGATAAACCATATGTTTATGGTCCGCTTCTATTCTCTATTGATAATACTTATCCGGGTGCACTAGCTACTGGTTGGTCTCCAGCGCTATTAGATTGGTATTTATCATATTTTTATTTTGGTATTTTAGGCGTTTTTATACAGCCAATCTTTGAAATTGGAATAATTTGGTATTCATTTGAACAACATCGGATGATAAATACTTCACATAGTTTGATTTTTTTTCTTTTTTTCTCATTTGGTATCTTTGTTTACCCAATAAATTCTCCTGTAGTAGGTATTTTCATGATATTATCAATTTTACTTTTATTAGGTAAAAAACGTGCTCCAATACAATAAATCTGAATGTTCTAAAGATTCAATTGATGTTGTTCTCGCTGTCAAAGGTGATCCATCAGCCGCTATTACTGCTCTAAATTTCATTCCTGAACTTTATAATAGAGTATTATTATTTTCTCCTCCTTCAGATTTTGATTTATCCTCTTTTTCCGACTCTTTATCGGATATTTCTAATGGTAATGTATCCTTATTTATTAGAGATAAATTTGAATCAAATTTATTACCAGAAGAAATCTTCTATAATTATATTAAACATTTCTGTTTATCTAAAGGTGGTATATTACTCTGTGATGATGAATTTATTAATCCTGATTCTTTTGAAAGTGCGATTGATGCTCTTGAATCCAATGGTTATTGTTTTGTAAATAGAATAGATTGGCTCCATGGCAGGAAAATTGCTAATTTTAAGGGTATTTTACGAGGGGTTTCACCTAATATCGCTAAAAAATATTCCTTTGTTAAGCATTACCATTCAAATTTCCTTGATGTGCCTGTCGTTTATTCCGATATTGATTGTAATCACATCACTATAAATCACATGAAAAATGATCTGCAAAAGATTTATAAATATATCTGTTGTGAACTTGATGATATTATATTATTAAATCAATCTAAAATATCAAAATCTATCAAGTTTTCAAGACGTTATTTAATTCCAATTTTTAAAGATATAGTTTTATCTCCTTTACGTATTATCCAACTTGGGTTTAAGCTCTATTTCCATTTGGCTCTCATAAATTTAATTGTATTTTTTCTTGCAATTAATTATATCATTGAAAGAAAGCTAAAGGTTGGTGAGACTTCATTTAATTATAATGAATATTATAATAAAACCGTATTAAATATCATAAAGTCGAAGTAATTAACATGTTCTCAAAACTAATCTCTTTTTTTTCTCCGTTAAATCAAGCTAAACTTGCTGTTATTTACTTCAAATTTCAATTTTTACGTCGCCGCTTTAATAGCTCTGAAAGTGATTTTTATAATTTAAGCAACTATATTTTAGAAGGCGATACGGTTGTTGACATAGGTTCAAATGTTGGAAGATATAGTCTAGAGTTTTCAAGATTAGTAGGTAATAATGGCTTCGTATTTTCTTTCGAAATGGCTCCTAGAGCGAATTATATTCTAAACCGACTTTTACATGAGCTGTCAATTCCTAATGTTTGCCTAATCAATGTAGCATTAGGTGATGAGTCAGATTATATTAGTTATTCTGAAGATTGGATAGATCCTAATTGTGATTTTCTTTTTCATACAAACACAGCCACAACTGTCTCTAAAGATTTAAATCATAATAGTAAGAGGTTAATGTATAAAGGTGATGTATTTCTATCTGGTTTTGATATTGATTTTATTAAAATTGATGTCGAGGGCTTTGAAGTCAATGTTTTGAATGGCCTCCGTGGCACAATTTCTAGATGTAAACCGTATATCTTAGTAGAAAATAATTCTGAGGATATTTTTTCTATTCTCTATGGATTTGGTTATAAATTGTTAAGCCAGTCAGATAGAAACCTTTTGTTTGCATGTCATGATTAAGCTTGACATTCTTCTTTCTACTAAAAATGACTCCATTGTTCTAAAGAGGCAAATTGAAGCTCTCTCTAAAGTAAAAGAGTATTTTAACAATTTAATAATCTCAAATGATCATTCAAATATTTTTAATTCTGAGATCTTGGATTATTATAGAGTAAATTTCGACTTTATTCAGTTGTATTCCTCTGATAAATGCGGCATGCATGATTCCTATAATTATGCTTTATCTAAATCGAATGGCACTCATGTCCTTTTTATTTCATCCGACGATGTAATTAATTTTGAGTATATTATTGCTGTTAGTAAGTATCTTAATAGTTCGCCAAACCAACCTTTAATATGTGGTTTACATAACTTGATATATAAATCATATTCAAATATTGATTCTGAACATCATGTTTATTATGATTCTTTATCCGCTTCTCAATTCGTATCACCCCATTGCTTTTTAGACCTTTTTAAAAATGAATCATTTCTTTATCCTTCCGGTTGCTCAATTATATATCGTCGTGATATTCTTGTTTCATTAAAAGGATATAGAAAAGAACTTGGTTTATATTCAGATATTTTCCCTTTTATTATAATTGCTCTTAGATATGGATTTTATTTTATTAATCTCCCTGCATCTAATGTTTATATTAGACGTACTTCATATAATGTTCTAACTGCTAAGAATTTTAAGACTCGGTATTTAAATTCGTTAGAATTCTTAGAAGCGTTACTTCAATTTCCAGATTTAAAAAGTAAATTTATATACGCCTCTGTTGGAAAAATTGCTCCTCTTCACATTACTAAATTATTTCGTAGTCGCTATTATCAATTATTGGGTCCTTTCTTTTCATTCAAATTTCTCATTGTTGAAATGCTAGGTATTTTGTCTAATTTTAAATATTTAATTAAAAAATGATTTTTTATAGGACAACAAGGAGAAATCCCCTCAGGATTATTCAGTGTTATTTAAATGATATTGTTTCATTCTTTTTGTCGCTTATCTTTACTAGAAAAAAGGTTTCCTCTTCTTCTGATTCAATTGTCATTACTATACCTGCTCACCTTGGCGACCTACTATTACAGGCTAATTTTATTTCCTATTTAAAGTCAATTAATCCAAATAAAACTATTATTTTACTTACCTTATCCCAGAATAAAATCTTAGAAGTATTCTTATCAGATATTGTTGATATTTTTGAATATATTGATTTTCCATTATATTCGCGTTCTTCTGATTCTATTCTATATAAATATTTTCTTTTTTTTAAACGGCTGTTTTTCTTACGTTCTAAATATGCATATAAAGCAAGTGCCGTTTATTTGCCTTATGTTGGTTTTCCCTCAGTGGCGCCTTTCATATCATTTATTTTTTCTGTAAAGCTCAATGGTTTTATTAACTCTGGCTACAGATTTTTATTTATAAAGCCGGTCGATTATTTCTCATTTTCCAATTTGCACGAGTCCCTTCTAGGTTCAAAACTATTATCTCATCCAATAATGAATTTCCCTCATTATAAATTTTCTAATAATTCTATTCTTGATCCATTTGTTTGCAATACAAATTTTCTTCCTAATACAAAATTTGTTTTAATTCATTCAGGTGTATCTACTATTTCTCGACAGTGGAAGCTTGATAATTGGATACTCTTAGTAAATTCATTAATTTCAAATTCTTACTATGTAGGCTTTGTCTATTCTAATTCCGAAGAAAGATCTTTTGTTAATCGTATTTTTGAATCGCTAGATTTACCATCTTCTACTAATTTTTATGACACATCTGACTCAATTCTTTCTCTATATTATCTGATTACTCAATGCGATTTGTTTATTGGGCTTGAATCCTTCAGTTCACATTTTGCTTCTATGTTAGGTTCCGAAAGTATTTCTCTATACACTGATATTTCTGATTCTAATCGAATGAGGCCTATTTCAAAGTCTGTAACTGTTTTTGTTCGTAAATTGGGTTGCGGTCCTTGTTATAATAATCACTGTGCTAGGATAAGTTGTCTAAATGACATAGATGCCCATGAAGTTTTTAATTTCTTAAAGGATAAATTGTGAATATTCTTATCACCGGTGGTTTTGGTTTTATTGGTAAAAGTCTTATTGATGCATTGATTGATAATAATCACATTACTGTGATCGATTCCCTTTTGCCACAAGTTCATGGAAACTCCCCTCAAATTATTGAGCATAGAAATCTTATCTTCATCAAATATCATTTAGGTTCTGGTGATTTGTCTTCAGTTCTACCACCGGAGAAATTTAATTTTGACGTTATTATTCACTTGGCATCTGAAACTGGTACCGGCCAATCTATGTATCTTATATCTCCTTATGTCTTATCTAACGTTATGGGTACTGCTGAACTATTCGATTATCTTGTTAAATATAATTTAAAAATTCAGAAATTTATTCTATCTTCAAGTAGAAGTGTATATGGTGAAGGCGCATATTTATCTTCTGTGTCTAATACCTTAATACATCCTAATCCTCGTTTAAAAAAGGACTTGGATAAAAATATTTGGGACTTCATTACATTTAACGAAGATGAATACTTGCAGCCAATTCCAACTCACGAGTCCCTAGATTGTTCTCCAATTTCTGTTTATGCTGAAACAAAGCTTTCACAAGAAAACTTAGTTAGAATTATGGCTAATGTTTGTAATTATGATTTTATTATACTTCGATTACAAAACGTATATGGCGAGGGCCAATCGCTTCTAAATCCTTATACTGGTATAATGTCAATCTTTTATAATCAACTTCGCCAGGATCTTCCAATTCAGATATATGAGGATGGTTTACAGATTCGGGATTTTGTTCATATATCAGATGTGAAATCTTCCTTTGTCTGTTCCTTAGATAGTAGCGCTATTTCTGGAATTTATAATATTGGTAGTGGTCTTCCAATTTCTATTTTGGATATTGCCACTAGATTATCCTCGTTATCTGGTTATGATCCTAATTTTATTTTTGAGGGTAAGTTTCGTTTAGGTGATATTAGAGCTTGTTACGCTGATATTTCTAGTGCATCAGATTCTTTGAATTGGAAACCTCAAGTATCTGTTGATGAGGGATTGCTTCATCTTATTGAATGGGCGAATACTCAGCCCATATATAAATCTATGCTTTCAAATTCTGAACAGGAACTTAGTCGTTATGGAATTTCAAAGTAATTATTCGTATTTTATTGAATCCCTATCTAAAGATAATGTTTTTTTTAAACAGTTATTAAGTATGGATTGCGCTTCAAAAAAACCTCCGTTGTTGTTACTTAATCGTAAACTTTATCCAAATATCCTTTTCCGTCTATCATATTATTTTTTTAATTCCTCTTTTCCCTTTTTGTCCTATATTCCATACCTTCTCAATGAGCTAATTTATGGTGTCACTATTTCGCCACGAACTAAAATTTCAGGTGGATTTTTTCTCCCTCATCCGCATGGTGTTATTATTGGCGCTAAATTTATTGGCGAGAATGTTATCATTTTTCAAAATGTTACTATTGGGGCATCTAAGCTTGACCTGTCATCAGACTTTTCAAGAAGACCCGTCATTGAGAATAACGTAACTATTTATCCTTGTGCAGGTATTTACGGCCATCTAACCATTAGATCCAATTCTGTTGTTCCGTCTAACCATGTTGTCACTAAAGATTTTCCACCCTTGTCATAATGTCATCCTCTAAAAATATAATTATAATAGGTCCTGTTTTCTTCGGGTATATTAAAGCTATAGCTGATCATTTAGGCGTTAGCCATAATGTTCGCGCAATTAGTGATATTCCATTTACCCATCCTTTTTTTCGTGCTTTATTTAAGTTTTATTTTTTTCAAATTTTATTAATTCCTGGTTATTACTATTTCTTATATTATAAAGGTTTTTTTAAATCTGATTGTAGTATTATCTTTATTTCTCCTAGTTATGTACCTTCTTCTTTTTTAAAAAAAATCTCTAAAAATGGTTGTAAAACTCATTTGTATCTCTGGGATTCCCTTTCAAATCGCAAGACATTAGTGCCATACCTTGATCATTTTGATTTTGTTTCTTCTTTTGATTATCTTGATGTCAATAGGTATGATTTGAATTTTCTCCCTTTATTCTCCTTGTTTAAAGGTCAAATGATTTCTAAAAAAAATGATACTGACCTTTTTTTTTGCGGTACTTTTCATGGTGATAGGTATGTATACATAAAACGTTTCCTCGATTGTATGAAATCCTTTTCGAATTTTAACTTTAAGTACTATATTTTTTTCCCAAGTCGCTTCTTATTTACTTTGTTGTTCTTAGTATTTAAAGTTCCTTACCGATTATTCTTTAATATTAATTTTCGACCTCTTCCTTTTCATATTTTGTCTGATTTATATTCAAATTCTAAATGTGTATTAGATTTACCTTCATCTTCTCAATCGGGCTTAACTATGCGTTCCTTTGAGGCATTATCTGCTGGCTGTTATTTGGTGACTTCCAATAAGTTTGTTTTTAATCAACTCCCTGAAGATTTCCATAATAGAGTTATTTTTTTAAATTTAAAAAATCTTAACTCTTCATTGCTCAGTCAAATTAAAGTACTTCCTACTTTACCTCCGTTATCTTCAGGTCAGATTTATTTTTTAAGTTTAGATCGTTTTTGTACCTCTTTGATTGGCGTGTTCAAATAAAATATGTACATTATTCGTTTTTTTGATATTTTGTTTTCTCTTTTCGGTCTCTTTTTCCTATCTCCTTTGTTTTTGTTAATTTTCATTATTAATTTAATTTCTATACGTTCTCCTTTTTTTTTACAAAAGCGTATAGGCCAATATGAAAAACCATTTATTCTCATTAAGTTTCGAACTATGCCAATTGGCACTATTTCTGCTCCTACTCACTTAGTTGAATCTTCATCAATTTCTAATCTAGGTCTCTTTCTGAGAAAAACGAAACTAGATGAGCTTCCACAGCTTTTGAATGTTTTGAAAGGCGAAATGAGTCTTGTAGGACCTAGACCGGGTCTTATTAATCAAATTGAATTAACAGATGCCCGAAGACGCCTTATGGTTTTTTCGGTACGACCTGGTATTACGGGCTTGGCGCAAATAAATGATATTGATATGTCAACGCCTGAACTTTTAGCTGAGATAGATTCATTGATGATTAATGACTTTTCACTTTATTCATACTTTAAGTATATTTTTATAACCGTTACAGGCAGGGGGTAGGGTGACGCTTGAAATTGTTAAAGGCAGAAATAATATTCAAATTATCTTACGTACGATTTTGCTCTAGATAATTTTTAACAATCATGTTGCAAATTATCTTTTATCTGTTACTTCTGTCATTTTAGCTACTACTTTATGGGCTTGATTGTTTTTAATTTTTTTCGGGTCGGAGTTAAGTATGCTATTAAGTACTGAAACAAGGCCCTCTTTTTAAGATGCAACATTCATCAATAGATAAAACCTGGCATGCTTGGTTTCTGAAGTTGCCGCGAAACTTCAAGCGATCAATCATGGTTCTCAGTGACATTATTATGCTGAATGTCGCGCTTTGGTCTGCATTCGCGCTTCGTTTTTCTGATTGGTGGCCTGAAAAATATCTTGCAGATTCGTTGTCGCTGTTCGTTTTTATCCCTTTCGTGGGCGTTGCTATTTTTATAAAGCTTGGCCTTTACCGAGCCGTAGTTCGCTTTATGAGTATGCGATTACTCTCCTCAGTCGCATCAGGTGTAGCGTTACTGATAGCCGCTGCCTTTGTATTTGTTAAGTTGACAGATATACATGGCATACCGCGCTCAATTCCTTTGATCTTTGGTATGGCTGCATGGCTTTATTTAGGCGGGTCACGATTGTTAGTCCGCAGCTATTACCACTGGCTGACAACGAGAAATCAATCAGTTCAAAAAGTCCTTATCTATGGTGCAGGTTCTGCGGGTTCACAATTAGTACATTCGTTAAACCAAGGTGATGAATATCGGGTCAAAGGTTTCATCGACGATGATGCATCGATTGTTGGTTCGAGTTTGGCAGGCATCAAGGTTTATCCAACAAAAGTACTTAAAGATCTCATTGAGGCAAATAATATCGATGCGATTCTTTTGGCCCTTCCTAATGCGTCGCGAGATCAACGTCGTTCAGTTTTACAGTTAGTTTCTCAATTCCCTGTGCATGTACAGTCGATCCCCTCCATGTCTGAAATCATTTCGGGTGAGCAGATTGAGAAACTGAAAGACATCGAGTTGGATGATTTGTTAGGTCGTGATGTTGTCGTACCTGATGCGCAATTGATGTCTAAATGTATTCTCAATAAATCTGTTTGTGTGACAGGTGCGGGTGGCTCAATTGGATCGGAGTTATCTCGCCAATGTATTGAGAATGGCGCACAGCGTTTGGTGCTTTTTGAGCAATCAGAATATGCGCTGTATGCGATCGAGAAAGAACTCAGCGATAAGATTACTAAGTCTGGCGTTCATTGTGACTTGATTCCAATTTTGGGCTCTGTAACCAACAAAGAGCAGATGTGTCGTGTCTTCCGCGACTATCGCATTGATACCGTTTATCACGCTGCGGCATATAAGCATGTACCTCTGGTTGAAGCGAATGGTTTTGCGGGTGTGTGTAATAACTCTGTTGGTACGCGTACTGCTGCAATTGCAGCAACGCGTGTAGGTGTTGAGCGTTTCATTCTGATCTCGACAGATAAAGCGGTTCGACCAACGAATATCATGGGCGCAACTAAGCGTATCGCTGAGCAAGTTTTACAAGACCTGGCGGAACGTAAAGGCCATAACACGATCTTTTCCATGGTGCGCTTTGGTAACGTTTTGGGTTCATCCGGATCTGTTGTGCCGCTGTTTAAGAAACAGATAGAGCAGGGTGGGCCTGTGACGGTAACTCATCCCAACATCACACGTTTCTTTATGACCATTCCTGAAGCTACATCATTGGTGATTCAGGCCGGCTCGATGGCTAAAGGTGGTGAAGTCTTCCTGCTAGATATGGGTCAACCAGTTCGCATAGCTGATATGGCTGAATCAATGATTCACCTCAGTGGTCTTGAAGTTAAATCAGCGGATAATCCTAATGGTGATATTGAGATTCAGTTCACGGGACTGCGCCCAGGTGAAAAGTTATACGAAGAATTGTTGATTGATGATGCGTCCTTTGAAACAAGTCATCCAAAGATTCTCGCGGCAAATGAGAAAAAGCTACCAACCGATGCTTTAGAGACGCTATTTGTCAATATTGAAAAGGCAGCTAGAGAGGCCAATGTTGACGAGCTTAAGAAGCTTCTGATGGGTGCTGTGAGCGGCTATAAACCAGATGCAGAGTCAACCGCACCAACATCAAATGTTGTTAAACTACCGCTTTAATTTTTAGCACAACTGAGAATTTTAGATGGATCCAGTGAATTCGCCTGCGCCTTATCAAAATGATGAAATCGATTTATTCGAACTCTTTGAATCTCTCTGGAAAGAAAAAGTTCTGATAGTTGCGATAACGCTTGTTATCACGCTCTTCGGTGGCGGAGTTGCATTTATTCTTCCGCCGACTTATCAGGCATCCGTTCACATGTTGCCGCCATCGATTTCAGATGTTGCTGAGCTTTCCAAATTTGATGTTTTAAAATCGTCGCAGTCGCAGTCGCAGTCGCAAGCTTATGCGCAATTTTTACAATTGCTCAAATCTAATCAAGTTCATAAAGAGCTTCTACGTGACAAGGAAATACAAAAAGCCCTTTTTAAAGAGCCTGTGAGTGTTCAAAAAGCATTAAAAGCCCTTGATGATTTAGCTGTCGTTAATGAGCCTAAAAAGGGCCCTTTGCTTGATATTGAGCTTTCGTTTTCAGCGCAAAGCCCAATGCTTGCTGCAGAGGTTGCTAACTCTCTTGTCCAATTAGCCATTGATACTTATAGACAACAGATTTCAGATGCATTTGTTTCTGCTAAGGAACAAGAATTAAGGGCTTTAGAGGATCAGCGTAAAAGTTCTGTGGATACTCATGCCCAAAAAATTCAGCTCGAACTTTCAAAATTAAATGAAGCCTTAAAGATTGCTAACAAGCTAGGCTTGAAAAAGCCAAAAGAAACTTCCGATATGTCCTTAAAGACATCTGCTAGTTCTTCAGTTGTAACTGAAGAGCTTCGATATCTCTACAGTCAGGGGGCGGATGCATTACGAGCAGAAATTGATGCGGTAGCCGCAAGGGAGAAGGATCTCTCTATGGTTACTGGTCTCATTAATATCGATCAAAGAATTGCTCTTCTGAAGGCTATTGAGTTCGATCCTGCTAAAGTGATGCCCATAACAATTGATTTATCGGCAGAGCCACCTGAGCAAAGGGTTAAACCTAAGCGTTCTTTAATTGTTGCTTTATCAGCAGTCGTGGGCGGCATGCTCTCGATTATGTTTATTCTTATTCGTAATGCGGTCCGTAATCGCAAAACAGTTTCTTAAAGTTTATGAAAGTATTAGTAACCGGTGCGGCGGGCTTTATCGGTTCGACCCTTTCTATGCGTTTGTTAGAGCGTGGTGATCAGGTGATCGGTATCGATAACCATAACGATTACTACGACCCCGCATTAAAAGAGGCGCGCCTTAATCGCTTTATCGATAATCCAAGCTACACGCATGTTCGTATTGATCTGGCTGATCGTAAGGGTATGGCAGCGTTGTTCGAAGAGCATAAACCGCAGGGCGTGGTGAATTTGGCCGCGCAGGCGGGTGTTCGTTACTCACTAGAGAATCCGCTGTCTTATATTGACAGTAACTTGGTCGGATTTGGGCATATCTTAGAGGGATGCCGACATAACGGGGTAGAGCATCTAGTCTATGCCAGCTCATCGAGTGTGTACGGTGCGAACACACAGATGCCGTTCTCTGTGCATCACAATGTTGACCATCCGTTGAGTTTGTACGCAGCGACTAAGAAAGCGAATGAATTAATGGCGCACACCTATAGTCATTTGTATGGCTTGCCAACAACGGGGCTGCGCTTCTTCACTGTTTATGGTCCATGGGACCGTCCTGACATGGCGCTACAGAAGTTTGCCCAAGCGATTACCAAGGGCGAGACCATCAAGGTCTTTAACTATGGTAACCACCGCCGTGACTTCACCTACATCGATGACATCGTTGAGGGCGTGATCCGTATCTTGGATCGTCCTGCACCACCAAATCCTGATTGGTCGAGTGATAAGCCAGACTCGGCAACAAGCTCTGCACCTTGGCGTGTGTACAACATCGGTAACAACAATCCCGTGAACCTGATGGATTACATCAGTGCCTTGGAAGAGGCGTTGGGTAAAGAAGCTAAGAAAGAGTTCCTGCCGATCCAGCCAGGTGATGTACCCGATACCTATGCAGATGTGACCGATCTGGTAGATCAGTTTGGGTATAAGCCAGCTACGCTAGTGAAAGAGGGTATCGCTAACTTTGCCAAGTGGTTTACGGAGTACTACGGAAAGTAGTTTTTACGAAACGAACTGCCTTTTAGCGTTCGATAATTGCGATTATCGTGAGTTTAATAAGCTATCTTTTATTAGGTGGATAAAAGAAGTCTTCGATGAAATCTCAAATTAAACGTTGGGATAAAGATGCTGCGGTAGTCATCCCAAGTAACTTGCTCGTAGGGGCTAAAGTCGATGTTGGTTCAGTTGTTGATGTATCTGTTGTCGACGGAAAAATTGTGATTCAAGCATTAGGCAATACTGAGAAGATGTTTACTTTTACTGAGGCAGAACTGCTTCGCGGACTAACGCCAGATATGGCGCATGCTGATGAGCTAGCCGATTCCCTCTGAATTTATTTAAACAGCTAGTTACTGCCCCGGGGTTTTCGCAGTTACTGACAGCGCATGTAATGCACCCGAAGTAATTTCCTCGTTAAATAACGCCATGATCGGGCGCTGACGCTGAAGCGGATTTTTGCCCTCGAAGCTTGGACTGACCACGGTGACGGAAAAGTTGCAGTCAGCACCATCGGTGGTGACTTCAGCATCGGGAATAGCGACTTTGATGCGGTTGATAATCTCTTGTGCGTCCATAGGAACCTCCTATCCGATAATGAGACTAGTGTAGAGAACTTCGCAGGGCAGCTCTACCTTATGTGACAGGCGTGTTTAAGCTGCTGATTTTGCAAAAATTCAG
>Ga0255753_1003712_pt1 | contig 15737 bp, 9 predicted proteins | sample 041ome_10_FD_179953 | JGI IMG/M metagenome (GOLD analysis project Ga0255753, IMG submission 179953) | Coastal salt marsh microbial communities from the Groves Creek Marsh, Skidaway Island, Georgia - 041412US metaG (version 2) | ecosystem: Environmental > Aquatic > Marine > Intertidal zone > Salt...
ACGCGGGTAAATCCAAGCCCTGACGACCAAATATATAACTGATAAAACCAGAACAATCCAATACTCTGGAACCTTCGACAACAAATTTATAGGGTTTTCCCAATAAGGTTTTACCAAAGTCAATTACGGAATCAATCTTGTCTAATGCCCCATTTTCATCATACGAATAATGATCCTCCATAGGTTGTGCCAACGCCTGGGTAAATGCGAGTGAGAAAACCAAAACAAAGCATGTAATTTCTTGAATTAAATTTTTTCTTTTCATGGAATATTTGTTTCTGTGACCCGTTCCTAATGAATGCCAACACCCAAATATAAACAAGTTTAGGGAACTTCTTAAAATGGAATCTATAGGCCTAACTTCAATAATAACAAAGGATTAATACTTTTTATAGCGGTGAAATAGGGGTATTTTTATTATAAATGACTTTGTTTCTAATTTATTTTTGAATTTTATCCTGATGAGGGGCTTTGGAGAGTGCATAAATTTCCTTTAAAATTATATCAGTAAATTAATAATCTTTTTTGGAACATCTCTTACGTCCAAAATATCATTCTAATTTTTTAAATGAATAGACGGGTGAAAAAAGATTTTGTTGCATCATCGTTTTGAATTGAGTCCTAGTGGGGTTTATCATATAATATTTGTGCGGTCCTTTTTTTAGGGTATCTATGGTGACTAGTTTTTCCAGCGCCCCCAACTCAAAAGCTTCATCAAGGATGGTGAACAGTGCAACACTCGAACGATCCATTTTCACTAAAAACACATCCCATCCTCTGATGGAATCTTCCAGTATGGACAGTACATAGTTTTTTTTAAATCGATTTAATATAACACTATCATTTTTCAGTTCAATTTTTTCCCCGTCGAGAACAAATGCTGTTTTTAAAAGTGTAAGCGTGTCTTTATCGTCTATGTATTTTCCCAAATGCCTATTGGGAATCTTCTTTATCATTCTACCGCCTGAAGGTTGTGCGTTCTTGTAAACGATGGACGAACTGCAAGAAATTACAGTAAACGCCACGACCATTAATGTAATGGAAAGGAATATCGGTTTAAAAACCAGTTGAACTGCATTTTTCATGATGGAGCATATAATTTGGGTTTGTTACCCATAAAGGTAGCTATTTATTTTTCAGTTTGGGAATCAGCATAGGGAGAGCTTTATTTTAGGACTGTTCAAAATCTTTTAACACATCCATTGAATCTGCTTTTACCAGAGTAGATTCTCTATTTAGTTTTTTTTCTAAAAGGGCGCGGTTTTGAATCCGATTGTAATACTTAATAGCATCGTTAATATACCTGTTTCTCGGTTTATTAATTTTCGAAAGAATTTTTTCGGTTTCTCCGTAAATCGAATCGTCAATTTTTTAATGATACTGATTTCATGACTTATTTTAAAATATAAAAGTATATCATTGTAATATATAGTCAAAGTATATCTTTTTTGTGTAAAATGATTTTCTTTAGGACCTTTTATTAACTGCATCAGTCACAAAAGTCACGGTTATAATTCAAGAAACACTATGAACGAATTTTCTTTATAAATCAAACTGATATTGGAACTTTAAATACAGTTGACTGTTTTCGATCCCATAACGCTGTTTTTTTTCTAGTTCGGAATACCCTTGAGTGCCGCCAATATAAAAGATAGTAAACGGATTGGGATTCCATTTTAGCAGGGGTTGAAAGAAAAAGGTCTGATCAAAGTTGTTAAACTCACCGATCACCCGGAAGGAAAGGTTTTTGTTAAACTGAAAATTGACGACCGAGCGACCGATATAACCGTGATAGTACAAACTATTATCACTTTTGTTTTTCAGCTGTGAGTAACGAATACTGGGGCTGATTCGGAGTTTGGGAGTGATCTGAAAATTATTAAATGAACCGATAAAAAAGTTGTTTCCAACGGCTGGATTTTCATCGTACAACAAGGCCTCACCAAAGTTGGTGAAAATTGCCAAACGGATGGATTCAGAGGGGTTAAAGCTGGTGAAAATATTAAAATCATGCATATTGGTTCCATTAAAACCTTCAAACTCTTCATTAATCACATAGCTATAATTGAAGTTGGTGTTGATGTTTCCTTTGAGTTGTAGGTTGGAAGAAAGATCCAAACTCAAATATTTCCGAACCTGCTCATAGTTGAAAATAATTTCCGTTCCTAAATAGATTCCCAATTGCTTGACAAAATCCTCTTTTTTAAAAAAATGCTGATATCCGTGAAAGGCATTTAGGGTACGAATGCTGTTTTGCGTCACAAAGCCCAAAGGCGTTTGATAATGCGGTGAATACTGCTCGTATTTCATCGATGTATTCCAATGTTTGGTATTGCGCTCCAAGGAAGTGTATAGGGAACTGCCGCTTAATTTTTCTCCATCCAAAGAGCTGGTGGTAGCTCCAATGGGATCGTTTTCTTCGATCCAATCGGCTACGGGTTCCAACAAGAAACTACGGTTGTATTCAAAACGCAGCGTATAGGATTTTTTAAATCGCAATAGCCCATCGGCACCAACGGTATGCCCATAGCCTCCCTCCTTAAAAATTCGATTGGTACTGATAAACCCTAGGTTACTTCCTTGTTCGTATGTACGCTGGTAGCGGAAAATATTTGAAAACGCAGCCTTTCCCTCTCCAAAATAGGAACGATTTTCGGCAGCCAACAAATACGGCGATTCCTCATCATAGGCGGTCAGCCAATAAATCCGCTGATTTTCACCTTGACTGATCAATTTTGTAGAAATCAAGGGTTTGTTGATGGATCGTGTATAGACCGTATTCAACCCAGTTTCGATGATGTCATTTCCTTCATTAAAATAGGGGCGTCGCTCTTCAAAAAAAATGGCAAAGGTGTTGTTGGCAGTAATTCGAGAAACATCTGCCTCCACTTGCGAAAAATCGGGATTGATGGCGTATTCCAAAGAGGTGATATTGTTCAGGTCAAAAAGCCCGCTCAGTCCCACTGTGCCTTTGGGCTTGCCGTATTTTAATCCATCTGCGCCACGTTCTCCCGAAAGCCCCCCGTAGGCATAGGGCAAAAGGCTTACTCTGTTTTTGGATTCAATCGCTTTAAGGGTAATCGAAGTGGTGGTTTGACAAGGCAGACAAGGGTTGTTAAGATCGATGGGGAAATTTAAATTTTGACTTCGATTGGAAGCCGTATAGGTGGATCGATATAACAGTACATTCCATTTCATTTCAGGGGTATTTTTGAATTGCAACACGGAAAATGGAATTTTTAATTCTACATGATAACTGTCTTCGTGTTTACTGGCTTTGGATTCAAAACTGATGTCATAGGAAATGTCATCTTGCCCTGAGGAAAGAAATTTTAAGTCTAATTGATTTCCCTCCGGATTGGCACCAACAGTTACCATATAACGCCCGTCGCCATAGGTGTCGATGCCGATAAGGACATTATCATCCAAATATCCTTCGTCCCGATTTCTGATGGAGGAACGCAAGTTTTCCATATCGGCATAGGCAATAAAGCCAACATACAAATCGGTTTTTGAGTAAGTGATAAACGCTTTTGTCAAGTGGGGTGAAGGCACATTATTTCCCGGACTTATTTCGTATTTAACCTCAAAGGTTTCGGCATCTTTCCATTCTTCTGCGGAAACAATCCCGTCAAAGTTGGGGAGGGTAGTTTGGGCAGCGATGAACAAGGAAAATAAAGGGACAACAATCAGGAAAGGAATACGCATTTGGGTTTCGTTTTCTTTATGACGTTTCTTTATTCCAATTGTTACACCTTGGGATTTATTTTTTTTAGATTAATAGAACCAGAAAAGCAATTTTAGCGAAGGTAAAAGTCCGTTGCGTAAAAAATTTATACTTTTATCCAGCTTGTCAAAAAAACTGCCCAACCCCAAAGACCAAGCCTTTTGAAGGCGTTCCTCCAATGTTTATCCCGTAGTCAATGCGCAATACCGCTTTAAAAATATATTTGTGAATAAAGCGAATGCCAATTCCTGAAAAAGCAGCAATATTGCTACGGTTAAAACTTTTAAAGAAGGAATCACCAACGGGACTCAATCCTCCAACATCAAAAAAAGCATTGCCTTGTACGGCCAGCCAACGCAATTCCAAAAGGGTATAGCGATATTCGTTATTGAGGGTCCAAAGGCTATTTCCTCTTCGGGTTAAATTTCCCACCCCTCTCAAATTTTTATTGTTGTCCCAAAAAAATACAGGAAAGGGGGTGATGATGTTTTTTGAAACCCCCACATTGAGCCGCCCTGCCCAATTTCCTTTTTTACCGAGCCTATGATAATAGAGTAACGAATTGTCAAAAGAAAAAAAATCTTTCTGATTTGAAAAATTGTTCCCACTGACAAAATTGAAAGCAAAGATGTTTTTTATTCCATTTCGGAAATAATAATAGTAATCGATTTTTTCGTAGTTGTGAAACAGACTCAACAACAATTTCTGGGTTTTGAAATATTCCGGCGCATTGGATAACATGTCCCCTCGATTTCTTTGATAGATTTCTCCAAGTCCACCAAAACCCAAACCTGTTTTGTTTTTGATGTTCCATTCATAAGCAAAAACCACTTCTGCACTTTTGCGTTCAAATTCATAGTAGCTTTCTAAACTTCCTTCTCGAATAGGTTCCAGCGTTTTATGCCGTTGTCCAACAAATTTTAATTCAAAAGAGGACGTAATGAAATTGGGATTTTCCAAAATGATGCCATAGGCACTAAAAATATTTCTTCGATAAAAGCCGCTTGTGGTATACCCCCGTCCAAAAGCGTTGTATTCCGAAACGCCCAAATGAAAGGCAAATTGTTTGTCTAGCGTTGACCAAAGATCCACACTGGGGATGAGCGTTTTGTTTTCCTCTATGGTGTAAAGCACCCGGCAGTGATTTTCGGTGGTGAAAACTACCGTATAATAAGCATGACTCACGGCGGGTTCTCTGATGATACGTGTAATGTCCTCGGCCATTTTCAAACTATCCAAAGGTTTTCCCACTTCCGTTTGAATCAATTTACGAAGGTAAATTTCTTTAGTTTTTTTTAATCCTTCAATGCCAAGGCTATCCAGCACTAGCGTTTGCCCAAACAGCATAGAAATTGGGAACAGCAAAAAGAATCGTAAAATCAGTTTCATTATCAGTTGGATAAATAGCGCAGTCCGATATTATAGGTTTTTCCTAAGCCGGTACTATTGCCCCGAACAAATGAAGTGTAAAGTAATTCAATGTTTAAGGATGGGGTTAATTGATATTTTGTTCCCCCTCCCAGTGCTGTATAATTTTGCGAAAAATTATTTGAAATATCAAACAGGTTGGAATGCTGCGCAAGCAAGAGCAAGGTGAAATTTTGACTGGGAAAATAACTCACAAATAATCCCGGAGAAACGCGCAAAGAGTCATTGGCATAACTTTCAGCTTCTTTCCCAAAATTGTATTCCAAATTGAGTTCACTAAAAAATTGAAACTTTTCGTTGCTTGAGGTGGTGTCAAAAAACAGTCGATTTTGCCAAGTAAATCCTTTTTGATCTAAAAACACCTCATGTTCTATTTCGTTTTTAAACAAAGGAATACTCAAAGCGGATTGAATAGAAAAGTTTTGAAGCGTGGCAATTGGATTAAATTTTATTGCCGGAGCTATACTCGAAATACCCGAGCGTGCCTCCGCACTATTTCTAAAACCCAATGGACTGCTGAGCGAGGCACCACCGATGGTATTGGAACGGATTTCGAGCAACAGTCCCACATTGAGACGTTGTTCTGCACTGATGCCCGTAAATATATCCAGAGAGGACGTAAAGAAGTTCTGCCGATCGAAGGTTGATATTTTTTGTTGATCGTCAATTCCTTGAGTTTCCGAATATAGATTGTTAAACCACTTTACATCCCATTGCCCTTGATTCAAAAGTTTTGAGGGTGTGTAAGTCTGAAGATTGGACTGTGCATTAAGCCACGACAGTTGGAGGATAGCAATGAGTGAAACAAGTAGGAATTTTTTCATGCGAGGTGTTTTTACAAAATGAATAGTTGTGTTTAGAGGGGTTTACTAAATAGTGTGTTAAATGCTAACGATCAATTGAAAAAAGGATCAAAAAACCCCGATGAAGGGGTTTTTTAATCATAAAATAATAGAAATTTATAGTCTTCATTTATTCAAACAGTTTTCATAAAACCGAGAGAATAAATATTAAGTACTATTTATTATCTACAAAAAAAGTGACTTTAACATTCACGCGGTATTCATCCACTTTTCCATCTTTCACTGTGATGCTAAAATTGTTAACATTTACAGAGGAGATGTTTTTTACGGTTTTGGAAGCTTCTTTTACTGCATTCTGTGCCGCATCTTCCCAACTTTTATGAGAGTTTGCTAAAATTTCAATTACTTTTAAAATTGCCTTAGGATAAAATTTAAGGTTAAAATAATTTTTTTAATAAATCGGAGGCCAATCCCCCATTATTTCCGAGTAATCCGGAAAGTAAATCGGATTTTCCGCCCACTTTGGAAGAAATGAGCTTGATGATAAAGGGCAGTACAAGTTCTTTAATTCCTTGCGCTTTGCTTTTACTAATACCATTAGACAGCAACGATTTGAGTAACTGACTTCCCAAATCCTTTAAAATGGAGTTCGAATCTTCCGAATTATCATCATCGGAGAAAAGGTTTAACAAAGTTCCCAAGCCGTTTTTTTGGACTTCGCTCAATACGGTTTCTCCCACGGCTTCCTGAGTACTTTTAAGGGTTCGATCCACTTCATCACTATTCAAGTTTAATTGATTTTTAATCAAATCAACAAGCTCGTCACTATGTTCTTCTAGTAGTCCTGAAATATCCATCGTGTACTAGTTGTAAATGTTTTGTTTTTTAAACTTCACGACCAGCAAATAGTATACAATAGCTCTGTATTTATTTCTGTTGGATTTCCCCATTTGCTCCATTACTTGGTCAATGGCGGAATCCAATTCCGGACTGTCTTTCAATCCCAATTTATTGATTAGGAAATTTTTCTTAACGGTTTCCAATTCAGACTTATCCGATCCGGACACCTTGTTGGCGTCATCATTATAGATGGCGGGACCAAGACCTTTAGCAACTTTTGAAAGTAAATCTTCATCCACAGGGATGTTCAGTTTTTTACATTCGTTCAAATAGGTTTTTAAGTTTTCATCGAATTTACTCATGGGTTAAAATTTAAGGTTAATAAAATTTGAATTTATAATTGATTGTATGACAAAAAAAGGAATTGGTTTTTTTAAAGGAAAAACCCCTTTTTTGTTTGCTGTAATAAAAGTTTTAGGATTGAAAAGTAGGGAGTGGAAACATTTTGGGCATTCATTTTAGGTTGTAAGATTTGATTCTAGGTCTAAAGTAAAAAAAATATTTCACTTCCCCCTATAGTGGGTTTATTTCTACCCTTTTTTATCGTGTGGGGATATAAAAATAACCAAAAAATCCCCACTTTAAAAGTGAGGATTCGATACTAAAGCAAGAATTTATTAGACCGTTGCCAAATCACCGGCTTTGTTTTTTTGTGGTAAATTCGATTTTCCCACCAAAAAACGATCAATTTGATGTGCTGCTTCTCGCCCTTCAGAGATGGCCCACACGATGAGGGATTGCCCTCTTCGCGCATCTCCTGCTGCAAACACATGGGGTTTGTTGGTTTGATACTCTTGTTCTCCTTTCACATTACCGCGCTCGTCAAAAGACAATCCAAATTGTTCCGGCAAGCTTTTGTCGGGACCTGTAAATCCAAGGGCAAGAAGTGCCAATTCGCAGGGCCATTCTTTTAGAGATTCTGGCTTTTCAATCAGTTGCGGACGTTCACCCGGAACTTTTTTCCATTTCACTTCTACCGTTTTTAAGCCGACCAATTTTCCGTTTTTATCGCCTACAAACTCCTTGGTCAAGATGCTCCATTCCCGATGGCTTCCTTCTTCATGGGAAGAGGAAGTTTTGAGTTTGAAAGGCCAATAGGGCCAAGGATGATCTTCCGTTCTTGCTTCCGATGGTTTGGGTAATATCTCAAAATTGGTCACACTTCTGGCACCGTGACGGTTGGAGGTTCCAATACAATCCGAACCGGTGTCTCCTCCTCCAATTACAATCACATTTCTGTCTTTGGCATTGTAGTGGGCTGCTCTTTCGTGTTGACCGTCCACCACTTCGTTGTTGTGTGGCAGAAAATCCATCGCTTGCACCACACCCTCCAAATCGGCTCCGGGGATGGGCAATGGTCTTTTTATAGTGGCTCCGGTGGCAAGAAGAACTGCGTCAAATTCGGCTTCCAAGGCGGTCGCCGTGAGGGTTGTACCCACTTCCACATTACATTCAAACTGAATGCCTTCCGCCTCTAAAATCTCCAAGCGGCGATCGATGACATTTTTTTCCATTTTAAAATCGGGAATACCATAGCGCAGTAATCCTCCAATTTTATTACTTCTTTCATAGACCGTTACCGTATGCCCGGCTCTATTGAGTTGCTGAGCAGCGGCCAATCCCGCAGGTCCTGAACCAATAATAGCTACTTTTTTCCCAGTGCGTTGGGCAGGTAATTGAGGTTTGATCCATCCCTCTGTAAAACCGCGTTCTACGATATATTTCTCAATCAATTCAATGGATACCGGAGGATTGACAATTCCCAATACACAAGCTTCCTCGCAAGGTGCTGGGCACAATCTTCCCGTAAATTCTGGAAAATTATTGGTCGCATGCAGTATGCCCAGTGCGCGTTCCCATTCGCCTTTATAGACAGCGTCGTTAAAATCGGGGATTAAATTTCCCAACGGACACCCACTGTGACAAAATGGAACACCACAATCCATACAACGTGCCCCTTGTTCTTGAAGCTTTTCCGTATCTGGCGCAACGGTAAATTCTTTATAGTTTTGAATGCGTTCTTTGGGATCAATCGCAGCTTCTTTGATACGATCGTATTCCATAAATCCTTTTAATTTTCCCATGTCTTAAACTGTTTTTTGTTCGGCTTTTGCCTCCTCCGCCATAAGTGCCAAAGCTCTTTTGTAATCGGTGGGCATCACCTTAATAAAATGTTGGGTATTGGCAGGCCAGTCTTTTAAGATAGCTGCTGCCTTGGGGCTTTTTGTGTAGTCCAAATGATTGTTGAGGAGTCTTTCAATGGTTGCTAAATCCTTTTCATCGGGATCTTCTAGGGCTACCATTTCCAGATTGAATTTCTTTTCATCAAATACTCCTTTCTCATTGTATAAATAAGCGATTCCACCACTCATTCCAGCGGCAAAATTTCTTCCAAAAGTTCCTAAAATCAATGCAATACCTCCGGTCATATACTCACAACCGTGATCTCCAATACCTTCAACTACAGCGGTGGCTCCCGAATTTCGAACACAAAAGCGTTCCCCTGCGATTCCATTGATATAGGCTGCTCCGGCAGTAGCTCCATAGAGGGCTACGTTTCCTACGATAACATTATCTTCGGGAACAAAAGTGGCTTTTTCAGGCACTTGCGCTATCAGCTTCGCACCGGAAAGTCCTTTTCCAAAATAGTCGTTGGCGGTACCAACCACTTTCATAAAAAGTCCTTTGGTAGAAAATGCTCCAAAACTCTGTCCGGCGGTTCCATTAAATTTTAAGCTGAGCGTATCTTCTGGAAGACCTTCACCCCCGTGAATTTTAGAAATCTCATTGCTGAGGATGGCTCCTACAGTTCGATCGGTATTTTTTATTCTAAATTCAAGATGTTGCGCTTCTTTTCTATATACAGAAGGATGCGCTTGTTTTAAAATTTGAAAATCTAAAACTTTTTCGAGCTGATGGTCCTGTTGGGTGGTGTTATAAACTCCAAAGCTTGAAGGAACCTCAGGTTTGTAGAGGATTTTGGACAGATCAATACCTTGTGATTTGTAATGGTCTATGGCCTTTTTCATATTGAGTTTCTGCACTTGACCCACCATTTCGTTGATGGTACGGAATCCAAGTTCTGCCATAATATTTCTCAACTCCTCTGCAACGAAATACATATAATTGATAACGTGCTCAGGTTTTCCTTTAAAGTTTTTGCGTAACTCGGGATCTTGTGTTGCAATACCCACGGGACAAGTGTTCAGGTGACAAGCACGCATCATAATACAGCCAGAGGCAATCAATGGCGCGGTGGAGAAACCAAATTCCTCGGCACCCAACAAACAGGCGATGGCAACATCGCGTCCCGTTTTAAGTTGTCCGTCACACTCCAAAACAATACGACTTCTCAGGTTGTTCATCACTAAAGTTTGTTGTGCTTCAGCAATTCCCAATTCCCAAGGAAGACCGGCGTGTTTTAAGGAGGTGAGGGGAGAAGCTCCTGTTCCACCGTCATAACCCGAAACTAAAATAACATCTGCTTTTGCTTTTGCAACTCCAGCGGCAATCGTACCTACTCCCACTTCAGAAACAAGTTTGACATTGATGCGCGCTGCTCTGTTGGCGTTTTTAAGGTCAAAAATCAATTGTGCTAAATCCTCAATGGAGTAGATGTCGTGGTGCGGAGGTGGAGAAATCAAGCCAACATAAGGGGTTGAATTTCGTACCGAGGCAATATACGGATTGACCTTTGGACCGGGCAATTGTCCACCTTCTCCGGGTTTGGCTCCTTGAGCCATTTTAATTTGAATTTCTTTGGCCGAGCTCAAATAGTAGCTGGATACGCCAAAACGTCCGGAGGCTACTTGCTTGATGGCACTGTTTCTCCAATTCCCTTGCATATCGGGTTGGAATCGTCTGGGGTCTTCACCCCCTTCGCCGGAGTTGCTTTTCGCTCCGATACGATTCATTGCAATGGCCAAATTTTCATGCGCTTCTTGACTGATGGAGCCCAATGACATGGCACCGGTTTTAAATCGCTTCACGATTTCAGTCCAAGGTTCAACCTGATCCAATGGAATTGGATCAAAACTTGAAAATTCAAACAAGCCTCGAATGGTCATCAACTTTTCGTTTTGATCGTTAATCATTTTCGCAAAAGCATTATAACTTTCGGGTTTGTTTTGTCGAACGGCCTGTTGTAAAGTTGCTATAGTATTGGGGTTGACCGCATGGGCTTCACCATCTCTACGCCAGCGATAGTCCCCACCAATTTCAAGCGGCAATCCCAAATTGGATTCGTGCAAATAAGCTTTGCTATGTCGAATAGAGATTTCACGTTCAATTTCGTAAAGTCCAATGCCTTCAATTCGCGTTGCGGTATTGCAGAAAAAGCGATCGATTACTTTTTGAGACAATCCCAATGCTTCAAAAATTTGAGCTCCTCTATACGAATGCAAAGTTGAAATACCAATTTTGTTCATCACCTTAACAATTCCCTTCGCTATGGCTTTGTTAAAATTCTCAATGGCCTTGTCCGCGGCAAGTGGAATGACCCCGGTTTCCGATTGATGTTTGATGATTTCATTAATCATATAGGGGTTGATAGCACTTGCGCCATAGCCAAACAACAATGAAAAATGATGCGGCTCCCGAGGTTCTGCAGATTCGATTACGATTCCAAAACGAGATCGTTTTTTAAGTTTTTTCAACGCATTATGTACATGCGCACAGGCCAATACCATGGGTATGGGAGCCATTTGGGCATTCACCCCGCGATCGGACAAGATGATGATATTGGCGCCTTGATCCAAAGCACGGACAACCTCTTTAATCATTTCTTCTAAGGCACTTTCCAAGCCATTTAATCCCGTTGAAATTTCATACAACGAAGAAATGGAGGCCGATTTAAAATCTTCCAAATCGAGATTTTTTATTTTATCGACATCTTCGTTGGAAATGACGGGGTTTTGAATGCGTAATTTTTTGGCGTGGTTTTCTGATTGCTCAAAAATATTGTAGTCGCTCCCAATCGATAAACTGGTGTCGGTTACAATTTCTTCTCGAATCCCATCCAAAGGAGGGTTGGTAACCTGCGCAAATAATTGTTTGAAATAATTGTACAACAATTGAGGTCGGTCAGAAAGCACCGCCAAAGGCGTATCGGTACCCATGGAGCCGATGGCTTCTTTGCCTTCCAGGGTCATTGGAGTGATGATGGTTTTGAGATCTTCTTGGGTATAACCAAAAATTCTCAAACGTGTTTCAAAATCCTCTTTTTCTGTTGGGGTGGCATTGCCAGTGTAGGGCACCTCTTTCAAAGCAACTAGATTTTTATCCAGCCAAGTTCGGTAGGGGTGTTGCGAAGTGACTTCTTTTTTAATTTCATCATCTTCAATAATGCGTCCTTCATCCATATTGACCAAGAACATTTTTCCGGGCTCTAAACGACCGTGGCGTTCAATGTTTTCGGGAGCAATGTCCAAAACTCCAGTTTCTGAGGACATCACCACATAGCCGTCTTTGGTTACGGAATACCGTGAAGGGCGTAAACCGTTGCGATCCAACAAGGCACCGAGGTATTTCCCATCCGTAAACGGAATGGAAGCGGGACCGTCCCAAGGCTCCATGATACAAGAACTGTATTCGTAGAAAGCCTTTTTGTTTTCGTCCATAGAAGCATGTTTTTCCCAGGCTTCTGGAACCATCATCATCATTACTTCCGGAAGTGATCTTCCTGTTGCCAAGAGCAATTCAACAACCATATCCATAGAGGAAGAATCGGATTTGCCGGGTAAAATGATGGGTAAAATTTCTTTAATGTCGTCACCAAAAAGATCACTTTTCAACAGCTCTTCACGGGCTTGCATGCGACTGATATTTCCTTTAAAAGTATTGATTTCACCATTGTGGCACATATAGCGGAAGGGCTGCGCCAAATCCCAAGTAGGGAAGGTGTTGGTAGAAAACCTTTGATGCACCAGTGCCAAACGAGTTACCACATCGGGATGGGAAAGGTCTTTGTAATATCCTTTGATGTCTTCGGGAATCAAAAGTCCTTTGTAGATGATGGTGTGGGTGGACAAACTGGGGAGATAAAAATAGGAAGCCTCAGAAAGTTTGGATGCTCCGATGGTGTGCTCACTAATTTTTCTTGCAATAAAAAGCTTGATATTAAACTCTTGATCGGTAAGCGGTGTTTCGCCGCGACCGATAAAAGCCTGCATGATGTGGGGCTCAGTTTGTTTTGCAATAGACCCTACCACGGTTGGATCTACAGGAACTTTTCGCCAGCCGAGTAGTGTTAACCCTTGTTTTTTGATTTCGGATTCGAAGACGCCGATACAATAATTACGTTGATTTTCTTTTTTGGGTAAAAACACCATTCCCACGGCATATTCGTGGGCAGCAGGGAGTTGAAAATCACATTGTGCCACCATAAAAGAATGTGGAATTTCAATCAAAATTCCCGCTCCATCTCCCGTTTTTCCATCGGAGCTCACGGCTCCACGATGTTCCAGTTTGTCGAGGATGTCAAGGGCCTTGTGAATGATGTCATTTGTCTTTTTACCCTGGAGGCTACAAATAAAACCTGCTCCACAGTTATCGTGTTCATTTTCAGGGTTATAAAGTCCTTGTTTTGCTGGCAACATAAAAATAATTTTCTTTAAGGACTACAAAATTAGGAATCTTAATGCTAGTGAAGGAGGCAATGCTCTTGAAAAAAAAGGGATTTATAGAATTTTAAGTTTGTAAGCGTATTAATGAATTATTATTAATCATTTTATCCAAAAATTATTAAAACCTTAACAAATCCCTTATTTTAAATGTAATTTAGCTTTGAAAAAAGTACAAATAATGACGCAATATTATGTGCTTGGTGTTATGTCAGGAACCTCTTTGGACGGGATCGATTTGGTGGCAGTTAATTTTGAAAAAACCAAGCAGTGGAAGTATCAAATTCAAGCAGCGGAAACCATTGCTTATCCACAAGCATGGAAAATAAAACTTGGGGAGGCTCAAGGATTAAACAGTACGGAACTCCAACAGCTTAATGATACCTACACCGATTATCTAGCGGAAGTCATCCATGATTTTACCCAAAAACATCAACTCCATAATTTGGATGCCGTATGTTCTCATGGTCATACCGTACTCCATCAACCCGACCGGGGAATTACCTTCCAAATTGGAAATCAAGCCCACTTGGCCAAAAGCTTGAATTGTTTGGTGGTCTGTGATTTTCGGGTCGCCGATGTGCAGTTGGGGGGACAAGGTGCACCCTTGGTTCCCATTGGAGATCGCTATTTGTTTCAAGCTTATGACGGCTGTCTGAATTTGGGCGGTTTTGCCAATATTTCTTTAACCGAAAATGGGAAAACGATCGCCTATGATATTTGTGCAGTGAATACTGTGCTCAATCCTTTGGCGGAGCAGTTGGGTTTTTCTTTTGATCGAGACGGGGAAAATGCGCGTGCAGGGAAGTTCATTCCTGAATTGTTTGATGCTTTGCAAAAATTAGAATTTTATAATCTCAACCCTCCAAAATCTTTGGGGATCGAATGGGTGCAAGAAAAAATTCAGCCGTTATTGGTGGATTTCGCAGCAAATCCTATTCAAGACTTGCTTCATACCTACACCAAACACATTGCCCATCAAATTGCGCGACACGGAACTTCAGGGAAAAAAATTTTAGTGACCGGAGGGGGGGCTTGGAATGTTTTTCTGATGGAATGTATAGCAGAAAAATCGGACGCCAAATTTCAAATTCCGGAGGTGGAGTTGGTGGAATTTAAGGAAGCTTTAATTTTTGGATTGCTCGGCGTTTTGCGTTTAGAAAATGAGATAAATTGCCTCTCAAGTGTTACCGGTTGCAAGTTCGATCACAGTTCGGGAGTGTTATTTTCGCCCTGAAATGAGGCTTCTGAAAATAATTTTAATATTTTTAGCCATTGAATTTAAACTAAATCACCTCTTATGGAAACATTGATAGTAGTACTTTTTGTACTCGGATATCTGGCCATCACCCTTGAACACAACCTAAAAGTAGACAAGTTAATTCCTGCTTTAGCAATGATGGCACTCATGTGGGCGATTATTTCTTTGGGGCATCTGCAGGTCTTTGAGGTGAATACGGATTTAAAAGAATTGGAGCCTACACATCTGGAAGAAATACTGCTTCATCATCTGGGGAAAACCGCAGAAATCATCATTTTCCTCTTGGGCGCGATGACCATTGTTGAGATTATAGATTATTTTAACGGATTCCTATCCATAAAAAAATTCATACGAACCAAAAGTAAAAGAGGCTTGTTGGTTATCTTTTCAATTTTTGCTTTTATCCTTTCTGCCATTATCGACAACCTTACCGCCACCATCGTCTTGATTACGATACTGCAAAAAGTGATCAACGATCGGGAAACCCGTTTGTGGTTTGCCGGTTTAATAATCATTTCCGCCAATGCTGGCGGGGCTTGGTCGCCTATCGGCGATGTGACAACCACCATGTTGTGGATTGCTAAAAAAGTAACAACTGGTAAATTGATTGGATATGTTTTCTTACCCAGTTTGGTGTGCTTGGCAGTGCCTGTTTTAATTGCCTCTTTCCTTCCTGCTTTCAAAGGAGAAATAAAAAATTTAGAGGAAGATACCTTGAACGTAGTAACGCACAAAAGAGGTGCAGCAATTTTGTATTTGGGACTTACGGCCATAATCTTTGTACCCATCTTTAAAACCATTACGCATTTACCTCCTTATGTAGGAATGATGCTTTCTTTGGCGGTGGTTTCTATTTTTGCAGAAATATTCAGTAAAGCAAAAATCAACATCAGTTCCATAGACGAAGAAAGTGATGCGCACGCGACTTCCAGTCCGTTGCACAAATCGCTTTCAAAAATTGAATTGCCGAGTATACTTTTCTTTTTGGGAATATTGCT
>Ga0255753_1003716_pt1 | contig 15729 bp, 10 predicted proteins | sample 041ome_10_FD_179953 | JGI IMG/M metagenome (GOLD analysis project Ga0255753, IMG submission 179953) | Coastal salt marsh microbial communities from the Groves Creek Marsh, Skidaway Island, Georgia - 041412US metaG (version 2) | ecosystem: Environmental > Aquatic > Marine > Intertidal zone > Salt...
TTTTACGCCGCATTCGAGCGTTTTCGGGTGCATTCGTCTCCACCAAAAAACGACAAACTCCATCTTTCCCGAAAAAAACGAACGCGCGCAAACAGAGGAGGGACCTATAGAAAGCTCCCCCACGCGCACACCACATCCGGATAAAATTCGAAAGAAAAAAAAATGACGAGGCCGCCAAAAAAGACGCACCGGAAGAAGACGACACCTGCGCGGTGCCTCTGACGAAGCTACTTTGCGTTAAAGAAAACATATCCGTGCGAACGATGAGCGCGCGTTAAAAAGCCGAGCGAAATATCGCGTCGGTGCGTTTTTTTATTGCGACGATTTCGTCTGCGTCGCGGAAAAAGTTTGCGCTAAAAGGGGTTTAGGGTTTAGAACTCGAAACGCTTTTTTTATTAAACAAAACAAACACATGCGATCATAAAAAGAAAAGAAAAATGTTAAGTCCCCTGAGCAAAGTCATGCTCGGCCAGAGGCAGGAAGCGCTTCGCCGTCGACGAAAACCACGGAAAAAAGACGAACGAGGGAAGAATAGTTCTGATTTTTTATTATCCAATCACATCGTGATCATAGACCCGGTGAAAGATGGATCGGACGGCGTGAAGACGGCCGAGCATTTTTACATCGATCCGAGGAGTAGATTTAAGTTGGTTTGGGACGTCGCGAGTTTATTTTGCGTCGCGCATTCGGTGATTGTTTTGCCGTTCGCGCTGGCGTTTTTGCGGTTCGAGGAGGAGGAGGAAGAGCCGATGTATTCTGTCGCGATTGGGTACGCGGTCGATGCTTTCTTTTGGTTCGATATCGGCGTGACGTTTTATTCAGCCTATTATTCTAGTCGCGGGACGCTGGTTGTAGATTTGAAAGTCATACGCGAACGCTACGCGAAAAGTTGGCTGGCTTTAGATTTGCTGGCGGTTTTTCCGTTCGAGATTTTCGTTCGGTCGAGATACTCGAGGAACGCGGATTTACTAAAACTGACCAGGTTGTTGAGGATTACGAGAGTGTTGAAGCTTTTAGAGTCGAGGTACAAAAGTTTGCACGAGTCCGCGAGATTGTATTCTCGCGCGGTGAAAATACTTCTGTTCTTGGTGCTTTCGCTTCATTGGATCGCGTGTGCGTGGCACAGTGTGTGTTCAGCGGGAGCCGACGAGTGGTGCACGTCAGAATACGTGCACTTAAGAGATAACGTGTCGTTGCAATACGCGTCGGCGTATCAAGTCGCGACTTCGATTATCCTTTCCAACGACCCTTTGCAGACGTATTCCGCATCGGAGAGCGTCCTGTCTTCGCGAACGCTATCGATTCTTTCATTCGTGATGCTTGTTGGTGGAGTTTTGTACATAGTCGCCTTGGGTAATATCGCCGCTCTCATCACCGCCACCGTCGGGCGCGACGAATTACAGAGAAGAAAATTTGAACAAGTCTCAGATCTTAGCGAACATTTGAAACTGCCGAGCGCGTTGCACTCGAAAATGCAGTCGTATTTTGAATACGTCTGGTTGAGACACCGAGATGTAAACGAAAAAAGGGTCGAACATTTCTGCGCGACTTTACCTATTAGTTTACGAAACGAAGTCTTATTGCACGCGCACCGAGAAATGTTGCGAAACGTGCCCATATTTCGATTTTTGAACGCAAACTGCATCTTAGAAATCGTGAACCGAATGACCTCCGTCGTGGCATTACCCGGCGACCTGATCGTGACTAAAGGTAAAAAGAACACCGGGTTATATTTCATCTCCCGTGGCGAAGTAGAAGTTATCGTAAACAACGACGACGACGACGAAGAAGAAGAAGAAGAAGAAGAAGAAGAAGCCGACGACGACGACGCAAAAATCCTCCTCGCCGAAGGCGACTACTTTGGCGAAGTCTCCTTACTCTTAGACACTCCAGCCACGGCAACGGTCCAAGCCATCTCCTTTTGCGATCTATTTTACCTCTCCGCGTCCGATTTTCAACTCATCAAACGCGCGAGCCCGGACATCGAGCAAACTTTAATAGACGCCAGAAAAGAGTTGTTCGCGAAAGTTCTCGTTCGCGAAACCGGATCGAGCGAGGACGACGAAGACGACGCAAAGAAGAAGAAGATGATGAAGAAAAACGAAACCGAGAACGAAGATTCCAAAGGTGCACCAGAAACGACCCGCACCGCGAAAAAGAGTTTACACTTTTGCGAATAAAAGAACGACAGCGCGACGACAGAAAGAGAGAAACGAATCGGATCGCGCGCGAAAGTGCTCAGATGTTCCTCACTTCCTTTTTTTTCTCTCTCTTCCTCTCGTGTGAACAAAGTGAAAAACCTCAAAACAAAAAAGCAGAAGAATGCACTCCGCCGCGACGATAGTGAACCAAACGCGCGCGCAGTTCGCCAAACTCGCCTCGACTTCGGAGAGGAAGAAGAAGAGCGCTTCTTCTACTCGCGCGTCGTTTTATGCCTCCTCAAATAACGCGTGTAGTTTTACGACGACGAGGAATGCTCGAAACGCGTTTCGGTTCCCCAATGCGACGACGACGGCGGCGTTCCCCGTCGGGAAGAAGAAACAGAAGAACACAAAAAGAACGACTTTAACGATGACGAGAGCCGCTGCGGCCGCTCCAATTCCCGGCCTCTCGTCGATGAAGAAAGCAGACTTGGTGAAATGTTGCGAGGAGCGAGGATTGGAGAGCTCTGGGACCGTTCCGGTGCTGAGGCAACGATTGAGAGATGCGGTGTCCACGCCAACCCCGGAGGAGGAGGAAGAGGAAGAGCAGGAAACGACGACGAGCGTAGAAAGCGACGAAACGGTCGTAACCGATGGTAGCAGCAACGCGTACGTGAAACAGACGTTCTCGATAACAGACGAAGCGGACGACGAGGAGCAAGACGCGATCGCGCGAAAACTCGCGCTGGAGTTAGCCGTGGAGGCGGATAACACGAGAGCGAAGGATATTCGCGTGTTGCAAGTGTCCAAGGCGGTGTTTTACGCGAGGTACGTCGTTTTAGCGACGGCATTTAACCGTCCGCAAATGAGTGCGGTGACGTCGAAGATGAGAGACGTGGCGAATAACGAGACGTATAATTTGCAAGTTCCGAAAAATGTGGCCAATCAAGGCGATTGGACGTGCTTGGATTGTCGCGACGTCGTCGCGCACGTGTTCACGCCAACCGCTCGAACGTATTACGATTTAGAAGATTTGTACCGAGAATGCGACGAGGTGGAACTACCTTTCGAAACCGAACGAATGCACGACGGATTTTACGCCGAGGAAGATCAAGAGTTTTACGAGAACGAAGACGAAGACGAATCGGAGGATTTAGAGGACGAGTTTGAAATCAACTGGAGCGAAAAGTAGCGGAAATGCATATATACGTGCGCGCGCGCCTAAATCGAAATTGACGGTAACTGTGTGATCCTCGTTCGCGATTTTTTTATTTAGTGTTGTTGTATATGAAACACACACAGTTACAAGTACTACTACATATACTACCTTCTAAAATTACACATTGCTGCTCGATATAATTACACGCGCGCGCAATCAACAACAACAATAACAACGCAGAGACATTTTAATTCACATTTACATTTACGCGAACTCTCACCCGAACGTGTTCAACGCGCCTTGTTCCTTCTCCAAAAACGTCCTCAATCGTCTCGCGCTCACTCTCGCCGCCGCCGGCGCCCACATCTCCCCGTCTTCTTCCTCCTCTTTATTCCCGAGTTCTCTCCAACTCCCTTCCTTTTCCTCCATCGGATCGCTAAATCCCATCGGCACCTTCTCTAAAAATCCTCCCTCTTTCTCTCGCATATCTTCCGCCTCTCTCAGAATCCCACGCATAAACTTTTCCGCGTCCTCTTCGCTCGCCGCGCCTCTCTCCGTCGTCACGAGCAACACCCCGCCCAAGCGCGAATCTTCTCGACTGATCCTTGCCAACTGTCTCGCGATCGTTTGGAACGGAGGTTGCTTATCTCGCACCATCGCCACTGACTTTGGTTCCGCCAACGAGTGGTAAAAGTTCGTTTGCGCTAATCCGATGCAGTTCGCGCACGGTCTCTCCTTCTCTTCTTCCGACGACGACGTAAAAGACCCGAAATCCGGCGGGATGGCGATGGCGATTATCCTCTTGTACGGTTCGCACGAGGCGAGGAATTTAGAGCCCGATAACAAGAGGTTTCGATGCCGTTTCGAAAAGTGATTCATATTTTTATCTTTTTATGCGTTTTCGAGTGTGACGTTTTCGGGAAAAAAAAAACTCGTCGCGCGAAGAAGCACAAAACAAACGACGATGGTCGTCGTCGTCCACGTCCTCTTCGACGCTTTCCGATCGAAAATTTTGGACTGGTCGATGATGGCGATCGGGTTCCACCTCGTCTCGTCCAAATGGAAGCGAAAATCGGACGAAAAGTTGAAGGAGAAGCTGAAACATTTGGAAGACCGGCACAAGGCGGAACGAAACGCCGTCGTTCGGTTGCAACATCAGTTGAGGAATAAAGTGTTGACGGCGGATCAAATGAACGTTTCTTCATCGTCTTCGAGTTCTTCTCCGCAGCAGTTTGGCCCGGCGATTGCAGTCGCGCAGTCGTGTTTTAGTCGCAGAGCTGGGACGCCGAGGCAAGGCGGGTCGTTGGTAGAAACCGCGCGGTGTCGACTGCATTTCGATACGGAGTTTGTTCCGAAACGAAGCTTGGAAGGTTTGGACGAGTATTCTCACGCGTGGGTGATTTACGTGTTTCACGCGAACACGAACGCGTGCGGGACGAAGAATGGAGGCGCGGTGAAAGCGTTAGTCTCTGTGCCGAGGTTGAACGGGGAAAAGCGAGGGTGTTTGTCGACTCGGACGCCGCATCGACCGAGGCCGATTGGATTGAGTTTAGGGAGAGTCGTTAGCGTCGATTGGGAGCGGGGGGAAGTCACGCTCGGGGGAATAGATTTAGTCGACGGGACGCCGGTTTTGGATATCAAGCCGTACGTGCCGTGGTGCGATAGCGTGGCAGAAGCTACGGCACCGAAGTGGGTGACCAGAGCGATTGAAGGCGAGGAAGGAGGAGAACCGTTGGCGATCGGAGAGGTGAAATTCGCGAACCCGGAAGAGGAGACGAAAGAGAAGGTGAAGCGGGCGTACCAAGAACGGTTTGAAATCGATTCGAAGAAAGGTGGGAAAAAGAGGCGACCTTTGTACGAAAACGCGGAGGATTTTTTGGCGTTCGTCGTGGATACTTTGCGTTTGGACGTGAGAAGTACCAGGGAGAGAACGGCGAAAGTGGAAGAGAGAAAGTTTGACACGTACCGGGTGACTTTATGCGACGTGGAGGTGGCGTATGCGATTGGTAAAGAAGGCGATGGGGTGGTGACCATCGTCGATGCGGTGGCGGTAGAGCCGAGCGTTATTCCCGGGAACGCGGATTTAGATCGACCGGCAATTACGAGGGACGATAACGATAAGTATTTCAAGAAGAAAAAGTAGAGATGACGGTGGGTGAGAGTACCAGTAAAAAGTAGACTTACACGGCGAAGTATCAGTAGATTTAGTTTTAGTTTTTTTTATATGTGAGACGATGAAGCTTCGTCGATTAAATTACAATAACATCGTGCTCGGATCTTCCATGTACGATTTAAAGGCGCCGAGCCATTTGGCACCGTCCGCGCCATCTACTGCTCTGTGGTCGCAACTCAACGTCGCCGACATCACGTTTGTTTCTTTATACATACCTTCCTTGGTTTTCACGATTTCTTTTCTCGTCCCGCCGACGGCTAAAATGCCAGCTTGCGGTGGATTGACGATAGCCGCAAATTGCTTGATGCCAAACATGCCGAGATTGGAAACTGTAAACGTGCCACCGGAGACGTCTTTACCTTGCAATTTTCCCATTTTCGCTTTCTCAGCTAAGCTCTTGACCTCGCTCGAAATACCTCTCAATCCCAGACAACACGCCGAACGCACGACGGGGACCATCAACCCTTTATCCGTTTGTACCGCCACGCAAACATCCGCGAGTTTGTATCGCCTCACGTGCGTCTCCATCCAACTCGAGTTGACTTCTGGCACCGCTCTCAACGCCGCCGCCGACGCTTTGACGACGAAATCGTTCACGCTAATCTTCTTGCCGTCTTTTTCCTTCTCTAACAACGCATTCATTCGCGCGCGAGTGGCATTTACCGCGTCCATGTTCACGTCCACGGTGAGATAAAAGTGTGGCACCGTTTGCTTCGATTCTGTGAGTCTTTTTGCGGTTATTTTCTTAATCGTAGAAACTGGCACCTCTTCGTATTCAGGGAAATAAATAGACGCGTCGAATTCTGCTCCCGCCGAAGAGGATTGCCCTTGCTGCGTGGAAGCTTTCACGTTGGCAGCCCCACCACTGGCGACGTACTCCAACACGTCTAAATTTGTCACTCTCCCATTCGGACCTCTCCCTCGGATCTTCGTATAATCCACGCCTTTTTCGAGCGCCGTCTTCCTCGCCAGCGGCGAAATGAACACCCGAGTTTCGTTCCCACTCCTCGACGCGAACGACGAGGAAGAAGAGGAAGAAGAAGTGCTCGCGCTCGCCGACGCCCCGGCTCTTTCTTCTTTCTTTTCCTCCGGCGCCCGCCCCGTCTCCTCTGCCTCGCTACCGCTATCGCTACTACCGCCGCTATTATCGCCTCCTCCTCCTCCTACTCCTACTCCTCCTCCTCCAACGTAATCCTTAAAACTCTCCACGTCTTTCTCTTCCTCCACCATGACTAACAGAGGCGTCCCGACGTCCACGTCTTCCCTCCCGCCTTCGATTAAAATCTTCGCCACGTACCCGTCCTCCATCGATTCCATCTCCATCGTCGCTTTGTCCGTCTGAATCTCCGCGAGAACGTCCCCGGCGGAAACTTGCTGCCCTTCTCGCACGAGCCAAGACGCGACGCCGCCTTTCGTCATCGTTGGCGACAGCGCCGGCATCGCGATCTCTTGGAACGGTGGAAGACTCGACGACGAGGAGGAGTACCATCGTCGTCCGAATCGTAATCGTCGTCGTCTGACTTCCTCGTCGTTCGTTGTCGTCGACGAAGACGACGACGATCGGGGAAAACGCAAAGACGAAGAAAATCCCGAAGACGAAGAAAAAGAAGAAGAAAACAGACGTCGATTAAGCCCAAAAACGTTCTCTTCGACGAGAAGAAGAGAAGGGTTCAACCAGCGAGAACTCGTCAGCGCGCGTCGAACCAGCTCTCGCGCGTGGCGAGAAGAAGAGGACGACATTTCGTTTTTAATGTGTTTGATTTAATGCGCGTCGCGCGTGCAAATTTTCTTAAGAGTGTGGGCTCTAGATCTTCCACGAAAAGGGCTTAAAAACAGTAAAAACTGTTTAAAGTATATAAGCTTTGCGCGCGCGGATGTTATCGATAGATTAAATCTAAGTTCTAAAAGCTAAGGTTCTAACAGCGATGCTCTCGTTTTTACCGCTCTTTCTCTCTTTCTCTCTCACTCTTACTCTTCTTCTGCGTCTTCAGTTCTAGCTTTGAAGGTGAAGAGCTGCGCGGCGAGAGCTCTCGAAGAAGAAGAAGGAGCCGTTCGCGAATTGCCCGGAACGCCGCGGCGCGAAGTCGATTCGTCGTCTCGTTTTCGTTCGAAGTACGTGCCGAGAGGCGCGGTGAACGACTCGCGCTGAAGTTTTTCGGCGAGCTTTTTTGCTCGGAGTTGGTCCATCGTGAGGGTGGGCGCGTCGTCATCGATTTTCTCGTCGCGTTTGGTGGGGGGGTCGCTTTTTGATCCGCCGCGTTGACCGCGACCGCCTCTTCCTCCGCGGCCGCCGCCGCCTCCTCCCCTTTGACCGCTTTGCGCTCGAACGTCGTCGTTTTGTGGCGGAGGTCGCGAGAGCTTCTCGAGAATTTTTGAACGCTCTTTCTTCGCTTGGATTTCGTGTTGCCGCTTTCGTTTTTCTTCCGATAGCGCGTTTGCGTTCTCTTCTTTGTTGTTCGATCCTCGCTTGTTTCCATCGGGCAGACTCGGTTTCGCGCGTTGTTGCTTCTTTTGTTGTTGTTGGTGGTGGTGGTGGTGGTTCGACGATGCGACAGGTGGTGGCTGGGAAAGTGCTGTTACTCCTCTTTTCGGAGGGAGTTTCGGTTTTGCTCTCGCCGGCTGCATTTCCTCTTCCTCTTCTTCTTCTTCTTCTTCTTCGCAGTCGTCCTCATCGTCCTCCTCGCGCTCTACCGCGCGCATTCTGTCTCTCCTCAACTCTTTCCTCGCCTCTTTTTCTCTCCTCATCCTTTCCATCTTTTCTTTTCTCTCCTGCTCTTCCTTTTCCTTCCTCTCCTCTTCCTCTCTTGCTTTTCTTTCTCGTTCGAACTCCTTCCATGTCTTCGCGTCGAACGGCTGAAACTTTGGCGCTTTACTGACATCGCCCAACGAAAACCCATCGTCGGCGAACCGACTCGCCGCTTTCATCCGCATCTTCTTCTCAAACTTTTCCTTTAATCTCTCGACTTGGCCGCCTAGAACTTGAAAATTCGCGTCCGTATCCGCAAACGCCACGTAATGCTCGTTCGTTCCCACCACAGAACTACCACTACCACCATCACCGCAAGGTCCAAAAGCCACTTTCAAATCTCGCACCAAAACCTTCGTCCCCGGCATCAACTGCCTCTCCCACCGCGACGGCGCTCGGTCCACCTTCGACCATCGCACTCGTTCGAGAACGTCAATCTCCGAATACCCATCCGTCATCCTCACTTTCAACATTCTCTTATTATTCGTAGTCAGCATCTTCTCCGCTCGCTCCTCCCAGTTCGCGTCCTCGTCGTCGTCGTCCGCGTAATCCTCCATCGAGAGTTCGTTCGCTTTCTCGCTCTTCTTCGCCTGCGACACGTCCTTCGCGTCCACTACTTGCCACACGAGTGGACCTTTCAAAGCATCCCCCCGAAGAGTATTCAAAGCGGCTCTTCTGTTCGGTATGGACGGTAAGAATAACGGCTCTTCTTCATCGTCGTCGTCGTCCTCGTCTTCTTCTTCGAGGAAATCTGTGCTCAATAACGCGCGTTCGATGGCGTTCGCGTCGTCTCTTTCTCTTTCACCTTCTTCAATCGACACGTTTTTCCCCAACAACTTCTTCTTCAGAACCTCCTCCTCTCTCAACCGCCAACCTCTCGCGAAAAGCGTCGAGAACACCGAATCATCATCCATTTTTCTTCTTCTTCTTCTCTTCCTTCCGCGCGTTTACGTTCTCTCGCGAGAAGAGCGTTTAAAGCATCGTTTTCACGCGCTCGCTTTCCTTATTCGCTTTTTCTGAAGCAAAATCCGCCACTTTTTTCCCCAACAAGTCGGCACCTTTTTTTTAATAGACACATCTATCACCCATACATGGTTCGAACGACGAACGCTCGCTCGTCGAAACGATCGGCACCACCTTCGGTGACGCCGACGCCACCGGCGATGCTCGCGCCAGATTCCGACGAGGACGATGATTATTCCGACGACGACGACGATGCGACGACGACGACGACGAGGCGCAACACGACTTCAAATTTCAAAATTCGAACGACTTCTACCGGTAACGACAAATACAAAGGATCGGGAGGATCAAAAGGCGGCAACGGCGTGCCCTCTTTACTGGTAGCAATGCTCGTGTTCTTCGTCGTCCTCGTCGGCGTGGTTTTACAAGCGAGAGAGGTTTCAAAAATCGCTCGATCGATGCGCGAGGAAGGCGAGAAGAAGTTGGCGTTGGATCCGGTGAAGAGAGAGGTGCAACGACTGCGCGAGAGCGCGGAACGGGAGACGAAGGAGAACAGGAAGACGTTTTGCACGAAAGAAGAGATGGAAAAGAAGGTGAAAGAATTGATGGTTTTGGTGAAAGAGAGTAGCGATAGAAGTAGTGGTAGTTTGTCGTCGACGTTGGACGATCGCGCGACGAAAGCGGAGCTCGCGCGGTTGACGAAAGAGATGGAGGCGGTGAAGAAAATCATAAACGAGGATAAGCCGTGGGATCAAGCGATGCAGAAGACGATAGACGCGTGGTACGAAACCAGCAGTGGTGGTGGTGGTGGTGCCGGGAAGAAGAAGAAAGGATGGTTTGGCGGCGGGAAAGGTAAAGTTCCGTCGTCGCCGCCGTGGACGGCGAAGGACGAGGAGATCGAAAAAGCGACGGAACAGTTGAGAGCGGATATGGAGGATGTGAAGTTGAAATTGGCGAAGAAAGGTTTGTCGACGCAGACAGCCATGCAAAGAATGACGCACGCGTTGGCGGATAAGACGGGATTGGTGGATTACGCGAGCATTCACGGTGGCGGGAGAGTGTTGAAACACTCGACGTTGTCCCCGTTGGTCGCCCGAGAGAGCGGGCCGATTACCGCGATGTTGATGTATTTTCGAGGGAAAGCGGCGCCGCACCCGAAATCGAACGAATGGTTGTTGAAACAGACGTTAGAACCACCAGGAGATTGTTTAGCCCTGAGAGGGACGAAAGGGTACGTGGATGTGCAATTGAAGGAGAAAATTACGGTGTCGGGATTTACGTTGGAACACGTAAACCCGTTGATTGCGTACGATCGATCGTCCGCGCCGAAAGAGGTCAAATTAGGCGCCTGGGGTATGTTTCCGAAAGTGAAGAAAAGTAGCGCTAACGATGATAGCAACGATAACAACGTTAAGAAAATGTCGTGGAAATACGAGGAGTTTGGAAACTTCACGTTTGACCCGACCGTCGCGGATGGCGTGACGACGTTTACGTTTAGCGAAGACAAGATAGTTGGCACGACCGATCGCGTGCGCTTTTCCGTGGACTCTAATCACGGTAACGCGAAGTGGACGTGCGTGTACAGGTTGAGAGTCCACGGAAGCAATAAATGACGACGAGGAGGAGGAAGAATACAAGAAAAGAGGACAAACTATGAGTGTTTTTTTTCTCGGAGACGAGAAACGCTCTCGTCGTGTAAAAGATGATATATACTTTTTTTAATGCGCACGCGAATGATACTTACGTATATATTTTAACAAAAGCGCTCTGTCAAATCACAGACCCCACACGCACTCAACGAGAACGTTTCTTTCTATTCATATAAGATGTGTGTCTGCTAGAGTAAGTAAGTTTATTTGCATTACAATGCGGTTTATTTTATTATAAGTATATACTCGTACAAAAAATTTCTCGCGTCGTGCTCTCGCGCGTTCTTCTTCTTCTTCTTCTTCATTTTTTAAAACAAAGCCGTCTTCTTCATTATGCGAAAGAACTCCTCCTCGTTCACCTCCCCATCTCCATCTCTGTCAGCCTCTTCGATCATCTCTTGCAACTCCTCGTCCGTCATCGTCTCCCCCAACTCTTTCGCTACCCTCTTCAAATTCTTGAACGAAATCTTCCCGGTATCGTCGTCGTCGAACAGTCTAAACGCTTTCAATATTTCCTCCTTGCCGTCTCGCTCGCCCATCTTCGCCGTCATCAGTTTCAAAAAGTCCTCGAACGTAATCGTCCCGGATCCGTCCTTATCCACCTCGTGCATCATTTTTGCAATCTCCTCTTTCTTTGGTTCAAATCCGAGCGCGCGCATGGATACTTTCAGCTCTTTCGCGTCGATCGTTCCCGATCCGTCCGTGTCGAATAAATCAAACGCCTCGCGGATTTCTTGCTTTTGTTCTTCGGTTAATCCTCCTCCGGTTGAAGTTGAATTCGTGCCTTTTTTCGCCTGTTTTTTTTTTTTCAAAGAGAATTCAGAAATATATGTGAGAAATAATAGAAGTCCATTTTTGTTGCAAAAGCACACACACAGAGAGAGAGAGAGAACAGAGAGAGAACAGAGAGAGAAAGAAAGCATCGAAACGATCTCGTTCTTCTTCTCTCTCTTCTTCCCAAAAGCAAAAGAGAAGGGAAAATTAGGGGAAAAGAAGAAGAACAAAAGAAAAAAAGAAGTCCGTTGACTTTGAAAAAAAAAGAAAAAACTGCGACTACACGACTACACGGCGCGTCTCTCTTCTCGTTCCCTCTTCAAACGCGCGCCGCGAGAAGACACGGCGAGCCAGCCGAAGATAAACGCCAGTCGCGCACCATTCTTTTTGCTTCTTCTTCTTCTCTACTAATTCTAGTGTGTGTGTGTATTTATGTGCGTGTAATTTCTCTCTGGTACGAATGAATGGCGACTTTTCCCGAAAGAGGTTCCTTGTGCGAGTAAAAAAAAGAAAAAAATTTGAAAATCGAATCGACAGCCACATCTCACAAAACGAGAAAAGAAAAAAAAGAGGAAAAACTCATCATCGGTTTGTTTTTCTTTACGCTCTTCACTTCTTTGTGCAGAGAAGACAGAGAGAGAAGAACATAATGCCACCGAAGAAGAAAGGAGCCGCCGACGTCGGCGCCACCGGTGGTGGTGGTGGAGATGCAAACTTGAAGCAAAAATCACCGGCGGAGTTTTTCCAGGACAACAAAGGCATCGCTGGATTTGAAAACGCCGGGAAATCGCTGTACACGACGTTGAGAGAGTTCATCGAAAACGCGCTGGACGCGGCGGAACAGATTGGGGTTTTACCGCAGGTGGACGTTTTGGTGGAAGAGGTGACGCTGACGCAGTACGAGACGATGATTGGGTTGGACGCGCACGTGAGGAAGGACGATACTTTGTACGATGATTTTGAGACGGAGAAGGCGAAAGCGAAACGGTTGGAGAGAGAAGCGAAGGTGGAGATGCAACAAGAGAAAGCGGCGGCGGCAGGGAACGCGGGCAGAGGAGGTAAAAAAGGAGGAGGTGGGCGCGGCGGCGGCGGCGGCGGGAACGCGAGCTCGAAAGGCGACGAGAAGAAGTCGTACTTTAAAATCACCGTGAAGGACAACGGGAAAGGTATGGAACACAACGACATACCGAACATGTTGGGGCGGGTGTTGTCCGGGACGAAGTACGGGGTGAGACAAACCAGAGGGAAGTTTGGCTTGGGATCGAAGATGGCGTTGATTTGGTCGAAGCAAACGACCGGGTTGCCGATTCGAGTGAGGAGCGCGCAACCCGGACAGAAATTTGTATCGGAATACGTCTTGGATATCGACATCGAGAAGAACGCGCCGAACGTGCACAAGGAGGAGAAGAAACCAAACACGACAAACTGGCACGGCGCGGAGTTGTCCGTAACGATTGAGGGGAATTGGACGAGTCATCGACAGTACGTGTTGGCGTATTTGAGACAGTTGGCGATTGTGACGCCGTACGCGGCGCTTGGGTTCCGGTACATCTCTTCGCACGCGGCTGGGAGCGCGGCGGCGAGGAATCAGGACATTCAGTTACACTTCGCGAGACGCGCGGAAGTTATGCCGCCGTTACCGAGAGCGACAAAGTATCACCCGAGCGCGGCGAAGGAAAATCAGTTGTTGGTGAAAGATTTGTTGTCGAATACGAAAGAGAAGACTTTGAGTGGGTTTTTCAACAAAGAGTTCACGTGCATTAATCGCGAACACGCGAACCGATTGGCGAGAGAATTAGGGGCGGGATTTTCTGCCAGCATGCATCCGAAGAACGTTTCAGACAAGCAAGGCGCGAGAATTCAGCAGCTGTTGGCGTCGGCGAGATTTTCGGATCCAAGCGGCGACTGTTTGTCGCCCGCGGGGGAGTACAACTTACGTTTAGGGGTCATGAAGGAGCTCGGCCCGGATTGGATCGCGTCGTACGCGTCACCCGCGTTGGCGTGTGGTGGCCACCCTTTGATCGTAGAGGCGTGCGTGAGTTTAGGTGGGAGAGACGTGAAACCTGGGTTTAACGTCTTTCGATTCGCCAATCGAATTCCGTTGTTATTCGAAGGTGGCGCCGACGTCGCGACGAGGTGCGTCCAGCGTTTGAATTGGACAACCTATAAAATCGACAAGAACAACGATAAGATTGGCGTTTTTGTCTCCATCGTATCCACGAAAATTCCATTTAAAGGTACGTCTAAAGAATACATCGGCGATGAAAACGCGGAAATCGCCGAGGCGGTTGATAAAGCCATCAAACAGTGCGCGTCGCAGTTGCGAGGTAAAATCGTTCGCGCGCAAGCGTTGAAAGATCGTCGCGCGAGGAAGAAGGCGCTGACGAAATACGTGCCGGACTGTTGCAACGCGATTTTCACCATGTTAGCGTCCGCCGCGGATGCGGATACGTTACCGCACAAAAGAGCTAAGAGTTACGACGAGAAAGAAATGTTATGGCCGGTGGATGTTGAGTGGGAGGAGGAAGCGACGCAAAAAGCGCGAACGAGAGAGATCACGGCGGAAATTTTACAAAGACGGTTAGAAGAGTGCGTAGAAAAGATCGATAACGAAGAAGCTTTGGAATTTTCCATGCAACAAAACAAAGACGGATTGAAACAGGACGTGTTCTTGAACCCGTTCAGCAGTTTTGCGCACGAGTACGAACCAGAGCTTCGTCCGGGCGAGAGCGGCGTCGCGTTTCGTTTATTGAAGAAAGCACGATTGATTGCGTAAAACTTTTTAGCTACATAGACCATTATAATAATATTGATCACAAACAAACACTACTAATAGTTATATATGTATACAGAGCTCTATGATGACACCAATTCCAAAGTCCTCCTTTTTACCACGCGCACGGCGCGTATTTGGTCGGGTTGATGTAGTTTTCGTATCCCCATCTCGTTTCAATCGCAAACGGCTCCGAAATCTGCCCCGGACCATCCGCGGTAATTTTCGAGATTTGAAACTTGTTCATCATCTGCTTATCTCTCATCACGCAACTCAACAGCGCGGATTTCAACAACTTCTCCGCCTCTTCTTCCGTCATTTCTTCCTTCCAACTCTCCCTAAACAGCGGTCTCGCTAAATGGTTCCCGAACCCGGTCGCCACGTGATCGTCCACGTAGTGCTGCCCAATCATCCCTACGCACCCTAAAAACGGTTTTTTTTCCACGTAATCCCATCCAGAGACGACCAATGAGTTCCACAGCGGGTCAAACTTGTTCCGTCGGTTATACATCACCCGAACGAGGTAGTTATAAATCTCCTTCGGCGTTCTCGGACAATCGTCGTCGTGGCAAAAATCCGTCATTTCCAACTCATCTAACAAGGTTGAGATGTAATCGAAATCCGACAACTCTCCGGTAAACCCAACGACCGTGTGTTTTCCTACTATCTTCATGCGTTCGATGTTTTTATACCTTTTGGTCGACCCGTAACACGCGAGCGTATCGCACGCCATCAAGACGCCGTCTTTGTATTTAATCGCGAGAACGGATGTGCCAGTCACGTACGGCGTTCTGTTATTTTTGTACCGTCGCGGTAGTTAAAGCGAAAGAGAGAAAGAGAGAGAGAGATAAAATGGTGAGCATTTCTTAAACATTCCGTCGACATCGACCGAGACGAGAGGCGAAAACGAATTCGCGTCTTTCCTCTCTCTCTCTCTGGTTTTTTAATCGAGATCGCAAAAACCAACACGTCCAGCGCGCGCGAGTGAGAGCGCGTTCACGAAACGACGCGTCTCTTAATCTCTCTTTCTCTCAAACAGCGAGAACAAAACGAAGAAGAAGATGGAAAAGAGAGACGATTATTAAAACAAAGTCAAAAAAGCACGACGCACTGCGTTCGAGTCATCGGTCCGCTCGTTCTCGGATCGATCGCGAACGGTCTCCCGAAACTTCCCTTGGCGTTGTGCGGGACGTTTTTGCGCGATTCGTACTCTCGAGCGACTTCGGCGTCGTAGTGCGGGTCCACGCCGCGCGGGACGACGCCGGGGCCGATCGATGCCGAGTGCGACGTTCGCGAGGGGAGCATTATTCTCTTTTTGTTATTAGTATCGCTTTGCGCGCTGCTCTCTCTG
>Ga0255753_1003721_pt1 | contig 15703 bp, 15 predicted proteins | sample 041ome_10_FD_179953 | JGI IMG/M metagenome (GOLD analysis project Ga0255753, IMG submission 179953) | Coastal salt marsh microbial communities from the Groves Creek Marsh, Skidaway Island, Georgia - 041412US metaG (version 2) | ecosystem: Environmental > Aquatic > Marine > Intertidal zone > Salt...
GATTGGTAGCTACCAAGCAAGCCCTCCACACTCGATGGGTCCACCGTAAGCGCGTCCAGCACCCAGTAGCCGCGCTCGCTTAGCCAGCTTGCCATGCGCCACGGCATATAAGGCGACAGCAACGCCTCGCCGGCGTCATCCACAAAGTGCGCCATCACGTTGGCGCCCACGCGTTTGGCATGCCAAGCCTGAATACGGCCCTGCGCGTCCAGCCCGCCTTGCATGGCCATCAGTGAGCTCGGTCGGTAGTAGTCGCTGCGCAGGTCGTCTTCGCGGCTAAACACCACCTGCACTGGTCGATTGGTTGCTTTGGCGATTTGCACCGCCTCGGCAACGTAGTCGGTCTTAACGCGGCGCCCAAAGCCGCCACCCAAAAAGGTGGAATGAATCGTCACCCGGTCCACCGCCACCCCCGCAAAATGCGCGGCCACTGCGGCGGCCATATCGGGCGCTTGGGTACCCACCCACACCTCCACCGCGTCGGCGCTGACGCGCGCGGTGCAGTTCATGGGTTCCATGGTGGCGTGTGCCAGGTGCGGTACCCAGTAGGTGGCCTGCACCTGGGTGGCGCTGCTGGCCAGTGCGGCTTCGGTGTCGCCTTGGCTGCTGGCGCGTTTGCCCTCGCGGCCCAGGGCTTGTTCCATGTCCGCGCGCATATCGGCGCTGCTGTGTTGGGCCAACGGCGGCATATTCCATTGCACCTGCAGCTTGGCCGCGGCCTGCTTGGCTTGCCATGTGGTGCTGGCCACCACCGCCACCGCGTGCGGCAGTGGCACCACGCTGACCACGCCGGGCATGGCGCGCGCGGCCTCGTCGCGGTAGCTTTGCACCGTGCCCCCCACCACCGGGCAGCGTTGCAGCGCGGCGTGGTGCAGGTTGGGCAATTCCACATCCAAGCCAAACTGCGCTTGCCCGGTTACTTTAGCCAGTGCATCCAGCGGCACCTGTGGCTTGCCAATCACATCAAACGCCGCGGCTGGCTTAAGCGGCACGCCAGTGGGCAGCGGCTGGCTGGCGGCGCGTTGCGCAAAGTCGCCGTATGGCCAACGCCGCGTGCCATGGTGCACATGCCCATCTTGCATTTTGAGTTCGTCAGCGGCCAGCCCAAGTTGCTGCGCCGCTGCTTGCCTTATGGCCTCGCGTACGTTGGCACCCACTTGGCGCAATTGCACGTAGTGCGCCTTCATGCTGGTGCTGCCACCGGTCACCTGGGCTGCCCCGCCGGGCGCCACAAAATCAGGGTGCGCGCCCACCAAATGCACCCGAATGGCTTGAGGCTTAACGCCCAGTTCCTCGGCCACCAAGGTGGTCATGCCGGTGTAAACGCCTTGCCCCATTTCGGCACGGGGCTGATAAAAATGCACGGTGTTTTGCGGCGTGATTTGTATAAAGCCGCCCAACCCCGCCCCAGCGCCATCGCCCACATAAGCCGGCGTGCTGCTGCAACCGCTGAGCGGCAGCGCCGCCACCAAGCCGGCACCTGCGCCCCCCATGGTTTGCAGCCAGCGCCTACGCGACCACCTGTTGGTAAGCTCTGCGCTGCTCATGACCGAATGCCTCGCTGTGCCGCCAGGCGAATCGCAGCGCGAATACGCGGGTAGGTGCCGCAGCGGCAGAGGTTGCCGCTCATGGCTTGGTCTATTTCTTCGTCGGTGGGGTTGGGCTGGCGCGCCAGCAGCGCCGCTGCACTCATGATTTGGCCAGACTGGCAGTACCCGCACTGCGGAATACCCATCTCTGCCCATAAGCGCTGCAAGCCGCTGGGCTGCTCGGGTGTGCCCAAGCCCTCAATGGTGCGCACCGACTGCCCTTGCACCTGCTGCACCGGCGTGATACACGTGCGTATGGCCTGCCCCTGCACGTGCATGGTGCAGGCGCCGCACAAACCCTTGCCGCAGCCAAACTTACTGCCCTTAAGTTTTAACTCGTCTCGAACCACCCAAAGCAAGGGGGTATCGGGTGGCGATTGCACTTGGGTGGGGGTGCCGTTAACGGTGATTTGCATGGCGTAAGAAGTAAAAATCGGTCAAGTAAAAACCAACACAAATTATTGCAGGGTGGCAACCTGTGCCCCAGTTCAAGCCGGCATGGACGCAGTTGGCGGATAGGTATTTAACCCCCGCGGGTTGCGGGGGTTACCGGTTGGTTTGGGCTGGTTAGCTGAGGGTGACGCGAAGCCAAACAGCAACGGGTATCAGGGGCCTACGGTACACAGCTGCCGCACAGGGTAAGAGGGGGTTGGAGGCGCGGGCAGGAGTCGAACCGACCTACTCGGATTTGCAATCCGGCCCAAAAACCTGGGTAAATTACGTCGTTAGCGTGATTTTGTTTGCAATATTAAGCCCGACTTTGGCTAGGTTACATACGGACTCGACGTTGAACAGTGAGAGCAATTTTTTACGCAATGCGCTTTGCGCATTAGCGTTTAAGCATCGCCTGCTCTTTGATGGAGTCAGGGATTTGGCTTGGTCTTTGCATCCACCTTAGCCAGCGCTTCGGTGTTCCATTTGTTTAGACGCCAAGCTGAAAATACTGCCAAGACCAAAAAGAAAATAGCAAATGGATGATTGAGCAGGGCCATCGGGTTCCCGTCAGACAAGATGGCTGCTTGCCGGAAAGACAGCTCAGCCATTGGCCCCAACACGTACCCCACAACAAAGGTAACGAAAGAGTAATCAAATTTTTTCATCAAGTAGCCAGCTACCGCAAAGCCTAACATCAGGAACACGCTGAACATACTGGCGCTCTCGAGGTAGGCGCCTAAAAAGCAAAAGAAAACTATGACAGGCAAAATCACTCGGTCACCGGCCAATATGATTTTTGAAAAAAACTGTTGCCCAAAATAGCCAACAATGAGCAACACAACCGAGGCCATCATCATCGCGATGAATATGCCGTAGACCAGCGCCGAATCATCTCGCAACAAGAACGGTCCCGGCGTAATGCCGTGCATCATAAAAGCGCCCATAAGCAACGCGGTGGATAAGCTGCCAGGCAGGCCAATTGCAAAAACCGGCACCAGACTGCCGGGTACAGATGCGTTGTCAGCCGACTCGGACGCCGCCACGCCCTCGGGCGCGCCGGCGCCAAACAGTTCAGGTGTTTTTGACGTGCGCTTAACCCAGTTGTAACCAAGAAACGACGACAGGGTTGCCCCCAGGCCTGGCAAAATCCCCACGCCAATGCCTACGATTGAGCCCTTAAAAATAGCGGGCGTAATGGCTTTGAATTCGGCAAAGCTCAAATGATCGTCCCGCGTTGAATTTGCCGACGGCGGCTGCCGGTCATACGAGCCGTGTCGCCCCCTATCGGTTTGCACAAATATTTCAGCAAGCGCAAGCGTGCCAATGGCAACCGCCAACAGTGGAATTCCATCTTGCAACTCGAGGTAACCAAAGGTCAAGCGCGGCAAGCCAGTCTCAGGGTCTAGGCCCACGGTTGCCAGCAGCAGCCCCATGAGCCCAGAGAGGATGCCCTTGTAAAACGAGGTTCCCGATGCGGCGGCGATGAATGTCATGGTAAAAATGAGCAGCGCCGAGAGTTCAATCGGGCCAGTGCCCAGAGCGATTTTGGCCAGCGGCGCGGTTAGCACGATCAATACAACCGTTGCAAACAAGTCGCCCACAACCGATGCAAGCAAGCCAATTTGCAGCGCTTTACGGGCCTTGCCTTGGCGTGACATCGGGTAGCCATCTAGGGTGGTAACCACCGACGATGGCTCGCCGGGCACATTAATCAATATGGCAGAGACCGCCGAACCCGCGGCGCCCCCCTTGTTGATACCAATTAAAAACGACAACGCCACCAGCGGTGACAACTCAACGGTAAAGGGCAACAACAGGGCAATCGCGGTCGTTCGGTTCATGCCAGGTAGGGCGCCGACCAAGTAACCAATAAATACCCCGATCACAAGGTACCACAGTACCTGCCAACTTAAGGCACTGCTTATTGCTTGCGAAAGGGCCTCTAGCATATTGTTATGGCAAGGAGGTAAGAAGGACGTAGCGCACCAAGAGGTAAGCCGCAGCGACGGGTAGCGTTGCCGTTGCAACAATCTTTAACCACGATCGCTCGCCCATCAGTAACGCGATCGCGACAATCAACAAAGGCGCGCCCAGTAAGGTTCCCACCCGGGCAATCAATGCAAAGCCAAGTGCCACCGTTACCAAAAAAACAAGGAATTGAAAAAACCGACGCCAACTCAAATCCAGCGTTTGCCCCTGGTATCGGTTGGGCTTGAGCACACAATTGCCAAGCATGAGCAGCGAGAAAATTACGATTAAGCTTGAAATCAATTGGGGGTAAAAATATGGCGAAAGGCCGTACCACCGCCCCGATTCCACATGCGTAGGAATGATGTGAAAGAGCATGGATAAACCAAACCCCAACCAAATAAGCGACCCTATGAAATCAGCTTTTCGCATTTCTACCCCACATGGGTTCAACGACGAGCACACGTGCATCTTTTGCCATCATAATTCACACAATTCGTTCACGCGTGTCCGCGAGTGGACATAGGCCAGCAAAACCAATCCCGTCGCATGAGCATCACCGCAGACAACGTTACCGATACGCTAGCAGCTTTTGTGACCGACCCCGGCGTGACCTGGTCACAGAAGGTGACCGAGGCAGCGAAGCAAACGCTGCTAGGGTATTCTGCGGCGGCTGCCCATGGTTGCAAAGACTCCGTTTGGCAAAACATTCACCGAGGTGTGGCGTTGCGTTCCCACCCCGGGCCACACGGGTGTGTGGGCCTTAAGAATTCACTTGACATTCGCGACGCCGTTTTCTTAAACGCTGTGGCAGGCAACGCCCAAGATTTTGATGATACACACGTCCCGACCATCATCCACCCCTGCTCCGTGATCGTGCCCGTGGTGATGGCGCTAGCCCAAGAGCGTCAATCCAGCGCGTCGGAAATCATAAAAGCCGTTCTGATGGGTTACGAGGTGATGTGTCGCTTGGGTAACGCTGTCCATCCTGAGCATTACCAAAAGGGTTACCACATCACCGCCACATGCGGTGTGGTAGGTGCGTCGGTTAGCGCCGCGTTGCTGCTCAAGCTCGACCCATCGCAAACGCGAGACGCGATTGCCATTGCGGCGGGGCAAGCCAGTGGACTCATTGAAAACTTAGCAAGTCAGGCTAAAGCGTTCGCGGTTGGGGCCGCGGCGCGCGACGGCATGCTTGCTGCCGAATTTGCACAACAGGGTTTGACGGGGCCGGCTGATCCTTTGGGTGGCACCTACGGCTTTTTACGCGTTTTGTGCGAAAAGCCAGACCCAATACAACTGACCGAAGGATTAGGAGACACTTGGCAAATTTTGCAAGTGGCTTACAAACCCTACCCCGTCGGCGTGGTACTCAACCCGGTAATAGACGCAGCCCTGACCCTTCATCGTGAAAGTAATATCCCCTTGGATACCATACAGTCCATTGAAGTAAGGGGGCATGCGTTGCTGCTCAAGCGCACCAACAGGCCGGCGCCAGCGCACCCCATTGATGCCCGGCTAAGTGCCCAACACACGGTAGCGGCGGCATTGGTTCAGGGGTTTATTACGGGTGCCAGCTTTGAGCGGCAAACCATGCACCACCCTGCCGTTACACGATTGCGCGATAAAACTTATCTCACCCAAGATGACGCCTTAGATGTTGAATCTGCAGCCATCACGGTTAGGCTCGACACTGGAGAGGAATACACGCATACCACAATAAAGGGCTTGGGCAGCTTATCCCAACCCATGCGAACCATCGATTTGGCCAATAAGCTGCGCTTGGCGCTAAGTGGCGCCGATGTCGAGGCGCGCATCCGCGCATTAGTAGAAAAATCGACGGGCTTAGATAACGATCCACTCGCTCACCGTTTTGCTCAAACGATTGTTCAAACCATTTCGAATAACTGAAATCCTGAAAGAATTCACACAAATGCAGACAAACGACTTTCTGAACAAAGTTGCCATCGTTACCGGTGCAACGGGTGGTATTGGCGAAGCCATTGTTGCCGACCTTGCCGGGCAAGGGTGTGCGGTTTTTGCTATCGGTAGAAACGCGCAAAAGCTCGCCGAATTAAGTCAGAAACACCAAGGCCTTGCCGGAGCGATTCAATGGGTATCCGAAGACTTGGTTGAAGCCCAAGCCCCAAGCCGCGTCATTAAAGGAGTATTGGCCTGGAGGGGGGCGCTGAATATTTTGGTCAATTGCGCAGGTGCAACCAAGCGCGGTGACTTTGAGACGTTATCGGACGAGGATGCGCTTGATGGCTTTCGACTGAAGTTGCACGCCGCGGTGCGACTCTGCCGTGAAGCCTGGGGTCCTTTGTGTGAAACCCAAGGAAGCATCATTAATATTGGTGGCGTAGGTGCGCACACCCCTTCATGGGAATTCACAATTGGCGGTCCCGTCAACTCGGCCCTGCATCACTTTAGCAAAGCATTGGCTGAGCGGGGCATTGAAAAAAATGTTCGCATCAACACCATTCACCCAGGATTTATTGAAACCGAGCGGCTCGGAAAAATAATCGCTAAGGTGCAAAACGAGCTTGCTTGCTCGGTTGACGAGGCCAAAGAAACCGTGCGTAAGCGCTTGGGTGTGCAACGCTTTGGTCAACCCGCCGACGTTGCGCACATGGTCACCTTCTTATGCTCAAACAAAGCTGCCTACATCAATGGCGCCGCAATCAATGTTGATGGCGGCTACACCCGCGGGCTTTGAACCAAGCCGCGGGTGGCTATAGTCTCAGTCTTGCGCTTTTAGCATTTCGGCAAAAGCCTTTGCCTCGGTGGTAATCAGCGCCGCGGTGGCCGCAGCATCCCGATAAGTTGGGTCCATGTTGCGGGTCAACGCTGCTTGCTGCATTTGCTCGTTTGCAGATGCTTGCTTAATTGCGGCAGATAATTTTTCGACCACTGTGGACGGTGTGCCCTTGGCGACCGATAGTGTCAGAAAACTCGTCGTTCCGATGGTGTAACCCAAGTCTTTCATAGAGACTAAGTCAGGGGCCAATTTCAAGCGGTCGTAAGACGTGGCAAAGATCGTCTTGGCTGCACCGCTGGCAACGTGTGGCGCCCAAGAGCCACCCGAGTAGGACAAATCGACGTCACCCGCCAATGCCGCCTTGACTGCGCCGTTGCCGCCTTTGACCGGCATAGAAATCATTTTTACCCCTTCTTTTTTGCCGATGTAACTCATTAAAAGCTTATCAACCAAGAAGAAAGACGCGAATTTGATGGGCTTGTTTTCCTTCTTTGCCTGGGCTACCAATTCAGCCAAGCTGTTGTAGGGCTTGTCTGCCTTGGTAAACATGGCGCCTTGAAATTGTGAGATGGTGGCCACATGTATGAAATCAGAATCGTTGTATGCCGTCTTCATCGCTTGTGGTTCAAGTGAAAAAGTTGACGACGTAGTTGCCACGATGGTTTGTCCATCTGGGGCCGAAGCGGCCACCTTACTTGCTGCCACGCCACCGCCAGCGCCGGGCGCATTTTGAACCAAAACTGTCACGCCCAACGCCTCACCCAGCGGCTTGGCCAGTGACCGCACCACCGTGTCGGTGCCGCCACCGGCACCGTAACCGACCACAATCGTTACTGGCCCATTAGGGAAAGCATGGGCATAGCCCATCGTTGCGGCCACCGCGGCAACAACCATCTGTTTAATTAAATTTGTTCGCATGTTTGCTGTCTCCAGTTTTTGTGTGTTTTACGCTGACTACTCGTCAACGCTGAAGATACTAAGGTTAAAGCGCCATGCGCAAAGAAACGAGGGCGACATGCCCACGTCGGTGGGGTCTGTAGGCGTGATGCGGGTATACCCTGATTGTTAAGTGGCTGGTAGGAGGGGGCGGGTCGTGGACAGGCCGAAAAGGGCACCGCTGGGCTTTCTGGGCCTCCCGTGCCTGAAGCGCCTAATCTATGCTTCATTGCAAGCTTCTTGCTGACCCCATTTTCGGGGCACAATCATGTTGAAAACAATGCCCAAAACGCCTCGTTAGAGATGTTGCGAAACTGCGCAAAACCTAGTGGTTATTAGGTTTCGTGTGTGGAGGCGCGGGCCGGAGTCGAACCGACCTACTCGGATTTGCAAACCGACATAAAAATCTCAAAAACTCAGATAGTTAGCGCGTTTTATTTTCAATATTAAGCCCGATTTTGGCTGGATTACATACGGACTCGGCGTTGAATATTGAAAACAATTTTTCGAGTGACGCGCTTTTCGCCTTAGCAATAAAGCATCAACTGCCACTTATTGGAGTCAGCGGGTTGGCTTGATCTTTGCATCCACCTTGGACAGCGCTTCGGTGTTCCATTTATTCAGACGCGAAGCTGAAAACAATGCGAAGACCAAAAGTAAATAGCAAATGGATGATTGAGCAGGGCCATCAGGTTCCCGTCAGACAAGATGGCTGCTTGCCGGAACGACAGCCCAGCCATCATAGCAAGCCACTCGCGCGGTAGCGCTAGGGTTTGGGAAATACGGCATCAATTAGGATCGCAGGAGATACAGAACCGAGCTTGGCTGCTGGTTGGCTTGTGCCAGCATCGCCGTACCTGCCTGTTGGATAACCTGCGCTCGCGCGAGAGCGGCGGTGGCCTCTGCGTAGTCAGTATCCTCAACTTGACTGCGCGAGGCGGAGGTCTCTTGCGAGATCATCGTCAGGTTCTCGATCGCGTGCTGCAGGCGTTTGATACCTGCACCAATCGTTGCCCGCTGTGCCGCAACAGCAGCGATTGTGGTATCTAAGTTCCCAATAGCCGTCGTGGCATTGGCCTGTGTGTCCACATCACCCGCAGCAATCGCGGACAAGTCTCCGCCGGTGCTCATGTCACCAATCGACACACTAAAGGTCTGTGAAGCATCAGCCCCTACCTGAAAAACAAAGACGCCGTCGGAGGCTACGCCCCCCGTATCGTCCAGAATGGCACTGCCGTTCCACTCGGTTTGGGAACCAATACGGTCAAGCTCTGTCTCAAGCGCTTGGTACTCCAAGTCGAGGTAATCCCGCTGAGTTGCTGAATTCGTATCTGTCGCGGCCTGTACGGCGATCTCACGCATCCGTTGCAGAAGCGCTGACTGCTCGACCATCGCCCCATCAGCAGTCTGCAGCAGAGAAATTGCATCATTGGCGTTACGTACCGCCTGATCGAGCCCTCGAATATAGGAGGTCATATTGTCAGCGATCGATACCGCCGCAGCGTTGTCTGCTGCCGAGTTAACTTTTTTACCGGTTGCGAGTTGCTGCATCGCTTGGGTTAAATCTCTTTGGTTCGAACGTAAGGCGTTGTTCGCAACAATGGCGGCAATGTTGGTTTTTACGACGGTCATGGGTCACTCGCTCGGGTTATGAGTCGGTTGAAAAAATACAGTCCGCAAACTCTCCTTTGGTTACTCGACGTAGTACATCTAAACTTTAGCGCCTGAGAAAAAAATAATTTTTGATACCGAAACTTTGGTGCCCCGCCTTCTCCTCCGCGTGCCCTTCATGATTCACAGCGCAAGGCCGAGCGCCTCTATCTGAGCCAGCGTGGCTATTACTTGGCACGTAGCGTGTTTACTCTGACGCTATTCTCGACCAAGGACTGTCTGGGTCTCAGTACAGCGGTATCGGCCCTCTTCTGAATTTAGGCCAGGGCTGCGCCAGTATCAAAAGATATGATAAAGAGCTATCTCCATGGAGGGGGCGTCGACAGGACTCCGCATGCCCGATTGAAGAATGCGTTACGCAGAAGCTAGAACGATCCTCGGCTTTAGACCGCATATTGCAAGATGCATGTGGTTGATTTGGCGATAGATAAAGCCTTGCTTAAACAGCTGCTGCGCAAAAGCTAGTCGTAGAAGTTAGTACATTGGCTGCTGAGCTGCCCCGTAGGGTGGTTAGACATCACGCTCGGGGCTCCTGAACGGATATGCCAAATAGTGATGAAACCGAGTGTGGGAGTCCCAAGGGTATTGGGGGGGTGGGGGTAGGGTGGGGTCTGGGTTGGGTACAAATAAAGCCGTTTCCTTACCCTACTATCGGCGTGCTGCGCGGCCTAGTGTTCCCGGTGGTTTTGGGTGGAGTTTGCCGCGGTGGGTGGTAATATGCTTGTCCAACATCTGTCCAACAAAGCGTTCAAAAACCACCAAAAACAGCCTTGGATCCCAAATCGCCTATGCGCTAACCCATTGAAAATAAACAAAAACTGGAGGCGCGGGCCGGAGTCGAACCGACCTACTCGGATTTGCAATCCGGTGCATAACCGCTTTGCTACCGCGCCGTGTGGGGCTAAGACAAAAAAGGGAAGCGTATCTTCCCTTTTTTTAAATACTGTGGAGCGGGAAACCGGTCTCGAACCGGCGACCTCAACCTTGGCAAGGTTGCGCTCTACCAACTGAGCTATTCCCGCGTTGTTCGCTAACTGCGAAGCCTGCCATTATAGCCTGTATCTTAAGGCTTGCACCGGGCGCCTGTAGCCGTCCAATGCACGCCGCGCTGCAAGCCCGTGTTGGGCTGGTAAGCGCTGACACCGACCTAATGAAACTTTATTATAAAAGAACTGTGGCAGCGCGGGGGGTGGCCACGCTCTTGTGGCAGTGGATAAAAGTTAAAATGGGCCTGCGACGTTAGCGAAGCAACACTGGGCACAACGTGCGGGTTTTGAATCGCCAACGGCCCAAGTCACCCGCCGCAAGAGATATTCAATGGATACCGTAAAAGATTGTTTAAGTAAAAAGCCTGCCCGAGTGATATCTGTCGCCTCCAGCGACACGGTCAAATTGGCGCTTGAACAAATGAAAGCCAACCGTGTTCGCGCCATTTTGGTGATTGACAACGGCAAGCTCAAGGGCATCCTGTCTCAGGGCGACTGCGCCATTCGGGCGCTGCTGCCGGGTAAAGACGCCAACACCACCCCCGTTGCAGAAATCATGACCCCCGACCCCATGACCGTCAAACTGGGTGACCCCATGGAGCACTGCATGGGTTTAATGGTGAACCGAGGCTTTAGGCATTTGCCGGTGTTGGGCGGCGCTGAGGTGGTGGGCATCATCTCGATTGGCGATGTGGTCAAAGACATGATGGGCAAGCTCAGCGAGCACGTGTCGTTTCTTGAGACTTACATTAAGGGCCACAGCGGTTGAGGCGGTTTTGACCTAAAAGACCTCGCTCAGCAGCCTGTGGCCGTGGTCACCGGGGCCGCCCGCGGCATTGGGTTGGCCATCGTCAAATAGTTTGCCCAGTAAGGTTACCGTGTGGCGATGGTCGACATCGAAGCCGATACCCTCAGTCAAGCCACTCGGGGCATTGGCCACGCCCAAACGATGGGCGCGGTTTGCGATGTGTCAGACGAAGTGGCGGTCAATCGCTCTGCCGAACAGGTGATGGCCAAGTGGGGGGGCGGTGGACGCCTTGGTGAGCAACGCAGGCGTCCCCTCGTTTGCCACGCACGGCCAAGGAATGGCGAGACACCATGGCCACCAACTTAGACGGTGTGTTTCATTGCTCGCAGGCGTTTGGTCGGCCCATGCTGAGCGCAGGCCAAGGCGTAATCGCAAATATTGCGTCTATCTCGGGCATGCGGGCAAGTTTGCTTGGATTGGATTACGGCACCAGCAAGGCGGCGGTGATACACCTAACGCGCCAGTACGCTGCCGAGTGGAGTGCCCTGGGTGTGCGGGTTAATGCCGTGTGCCCGGGGCCGGTTGAGACCGCCATGGCAGCCAAGGTGCACAGCGCGGCAATTCGGCGTGACTACCACGATGCAATCCCCCTCGGCCGCTAAAGCACCGAAGAGGAAATGGCCGAGGTGTTTGGGTTTCTCTGCTCTGAGCGCGCATCGTTTGTGAATGGTCAGTGTCTTGGCGTGGATGGTGGCTTTGACGCGACCGGAATCAGCCTACCAACTTTTCGTAGCGATCAGAAATAATTCAGCGGTAGGGGCAGCGATTAAAGGCTGGTAAGCTCACCGGTATTTACCATTTGCCGAAACATTTCCCTCACGGAATGTTCGATTGGACGGTACACAACGCCTAAATTGCTGGTTGATTTGCGGTTGTCAGCTCGCCAGCACTTACCCATGTTTCTTTTTATCATCTCCCGCGTTAGGTTCTTATCAACCAGCGGGCCAACCAGCCAGATCAGCCATTTGGGCAATACTCGTTTGGGTAGCGGGTAGGCGCTGAATTCATCTCGGAGCATGTCGGCTAGCTCCATGAGTGAGGCGGTTCGATTGCATAGGATGTGTCTGCCCTCGGCATTTTCGATGAACGCAGCCCGAAAGTGGGCGTCGGCAACATCGCGCACGTCGACAATACCTATCTCCAGCTCGGGGACACCAGTCTTCACGAGGCCGTTACCGAATTGCGCGAGGATCGTGTGACTTCCGGAGGTCGACTTGGGTCCGAGGGATGGGCCGACGACGAGGGAAGGGTTGATGACAACCAGTTTCCAATTGGATTGGCTCTTTGCAATCTCCCAGGCTTTTTTTTCTGCAATGGTCTTTGAGTACGCATAGGGCTGGTGTCGAACCGTGGATGTTGTATTCCATACATCCTCTGTCAGGGTGTCGTTAGGATGTGAGAGGCAGTCGACCACGTCTCCGTAGATTGCTGCGCAGGAGCTCGTAAGGACGACCCGTTTGACCGTCGCAGTCTTGGTTGCGGTGTTGAGTACATTCTCTGTGCCGAGGAGCGCTGGCTGGATCAGATCTTTCTCGGGGTCGTTGAATCGAAGCAGGAACGGTGACGCGGTATGAAAGACGATCGAGCAACCGTCCATGGCCTGGCCGAAGCTGCCCGGCACCAAGAGATCTGCCTCAAATAAACGAAGCTCACCCGGGAGCGTGTCATCGAGTCTTTGCAAATGCTCAACCTTGTCGGGACTCGAGAGATCTCGAACCGTGGCGTGGACGGTGAGGCCGGCCTCCAGCAGTTGTTTGACCAGCCAACTGGCGATATAGCCGCTGGCTCCCGTTACCAAGACAGGGCTTGATGTATCAATAGAAAGTGGCATTGGTGAGTCCAGCATGAGGAGTTTTTTACGTTTACGATTGGAGCGCGTTGGATTAGCTCAGAATTAAAGCATGGCAAGTATTGACCTATTCACTTACGGGACACTCATGTTTCCAGAAGTTATAACTGCAGTCATTGGACGAAAAGTCGAGTCCTGTGAGATGTGCCTTCCCGGGTGGCGGCGTTTTGCCTTGAATGGTCGTCTGTACCCCGGAGCTGTCAGGGACCCAGCGCAGAAAATTATTGGGGTCTGCTGCAGAAAGTTATCTCCGAAAGATTTGGAGAAGTTGGATCGATTTGAGGGCGCAGAGTATGCCCGCGTAGCCACCGACTATGTTGAAGCAGGCGTCCATATCGAGGTCTATGCCTGGTTAGATATACGATTGGCTGCCCGAGAGGACTGGAGCCCCGAGCGATTCAAGGAGAGACATCTCAAGGATTACTTAAGAACCATCGAGCCATAGCCCATCCCGTCATGGGGGCGTTTATCGCACTGCAAAAGACAGATGCCTAGTCCTCACATGTGGCTGTATCGGAGTTGGTTCATCAGATGGAGACGCCGAAGCACTTGTATTAAGCAAATCTGGGACAGTGGCGAATCTTTTGCAATTTCTTCACAGAATACAGCAGAGTTTAGGGCGAGAACTGTCACGTCGGTCAACGCTAAGGCTGTGCTGGTCCTATTGCGTCCTTCGATGACACTAATTTCGCCCAAGCACTCGGGATCAGATATCGTCGCAAAGGTAGCCCCGACTTCGTTCTGTAAGGCGACCTTACCTTTTTCGATTAAGTAAAAGTAACGGGATTCATCCCCAATCTGGTAGAGATATGAGCCGTTGGGAATCGAGAGACGTTGCGCAAGCTTAGCGTGGTGGCGGAAAAATTTGTCTTCAAATACTGCACTGGGCCTGCCGCGATCGGCCTCAAAGATGCGACGCAAACTGTACCTAATGACTTCCCTTAACAAGAAACTCGCCCCAGCGATTTCCTTTCGGAGCCGATCACCCGCATACGGTGAAACTGTCAGAGGCTCCAGGATGCCGTACCGATGCTCAACGTTTCGTCGGGAGATAACCTCAGCAAAACCAATTGAATCACCCTGTGAAAACGTTTGAGTGCCGTGTAGGTTGTGTTTGTATATTTTGCTGTCTTTGAGTAGACACTTACCCGACCTGATAAGAAAGCCAATATCTCCAAAGGTGATGTCACTCGCTTGCTCGATGACGATGTCGGTGCTCATCACTTCAGGCGGTAGGGACTCAATTAGGCCCTCGCAGTCGATAGGCATGGCGTTACAAGACTAAATTTCAGTTTAGCTGGCGCTTACGCCACAACTGAATCGTCGATCAAATTTTTCGGCAGCAATCTGGACCTCTTGCCGGCACCTAGCCTTACGCTTATAGCATTGAGAGGTATACGCTCCCTTCTCTTCATCGACTACACACCACTGGTAGTCTGATCGCTGGGCCTGAGCGTTTCCAGAGAAGAGTAAGCTGAGACATGTACCAGTCAAAACCAGGGAAGAAGACAAGAGCGGACGCATTTTTGTGAACTCTTAATTATTGAAGTTGGGGGCGGCCAAGCTGATTACCTACCTCTTGCCTTGATTGACTAAATGAGTGTGTCGATCGGGCAATATTGAAGTTAGATAGCACTGCCGATGGCCCGAATTGGCGCTGTAGCGTGTCGATGCTAGCCCTCTTCGGGTTGGCGATATTGGCCTTTGCCAATCCGTCCAGTGTTTCTTGGACGGCTGCCGCAAAATAGGCAAACGATTCTGCTGCGCTCCCCTGCATGTCAACCAGAAAGCGTTTCCCAAACGCCTCGCGGACGGCGCGGTCCGCAGAAATCGGCGGGGCAAGCAAAAATCGGATAGGAAACGTTTTACTGGTAAACGCCTCCTTGATACCGGTCGGGTCCTCCACGCGGGTGGGACAGAGGATAAGCGCGGGAGCCTTGCGGATGCGGCTGTCAAACACCCAGTGCATACCATGAACGAAATGGACCGTCGCTGCTATCTCGATGGCGGATAGTGATACGGGTATCAGGACCGCGTCAAAATCGAACAATAACTCCGCATCCGTGGCATCGTTCCACGTGAGGTCTGCAATTACCACATCAGACGCGGTCGCAGCCCGTCTCAACTGGGCTCTCCCATCCAGTAGCGATCGCTTTTTCCCTAGAGACACAGGGAGCGGATTATGGTTAACGACGACTCCGACGTTGGGCGCTTGTTTCATCCAGGCGCTCGACGACCCATGGGGGTCAAAGTCTAAAAGGCAGGTCTTTCTGCTTGCGACCCGTGCCATGTAGGCTGAGAGATTCGCGGCGATTGAACTCTTCCCTACGCCGCCCTTTTGGCTGGTCACTAAAACTTTGATTGGGTGAACCATCAGACGATATCCCTAGAGGAATTTTTAATATCAAGACTTGATGAATTGAAGTTCGACACGACGGTTTAAGGCGTGCGCGGCTTCACTGGTGCCGTTATCCACGGGGCGCTCTTCACCGTAACTGATTTGTTCGAGCTTTAGGTCCTGAATCCCCGTTAAGCGGAGGATGTCGCCGACCGATTTGGAGCGTTTCTGTCCGAGAGATAAGTTGTACTCGTTTGTTCCACGGATATCAGTGTGACCTTCGAGTATCAGCTTAACGCTAGGCCGATTTTTGAGAAATTGAGCAACGTGGACAAGCTGACGTTTCTGATTTTTAGCAATCG
>Ga0255753_1003727_pt1 | contig 15685 bp, 16 predicted proteins | sample 041ome_10_FD_179953 | JGI IMG/M metagenome (GOLD analysis project Ga0255753, IMG submission 179953) | Coastal salt marsh microbial communities from the Groves Creek Marsh, Skidaway Island, Georgia - 041412US metaG (version 2) | ecosystem: Environmental > Aquatic > Marine > Intertidal zone > Salt...
GCGTCGCACACAAACTCCTTCTCAATTTCAACCGCCTCGGTAACAATCTTTCTCAACTTCTCCTCGCCCGGCGTGTTGTTCAACATCGTGTAAAGCAAACACGCAAAATCTCTGTGCAAACCTTCGTCTCTGGAGATCAACTCGTTGGAGAAGGTGAGCCCCGGCATCAAGCCTCTCTTCTTGAGCCAGTAGATAGAGCAGAAAGAGCCGGAGAAGAAGATGCCTTCGACGCAGGCGAACGCGACCAAACGTTCGGCGAAGGATTCAGAGCCGTCAATCTGTTTCGTTTAATACGTTATAATTTAAAAGGGTAAGTTTCCATTCACAGATCAAAGAAAAAGTTTCAAACGAGGGTGCGCACATTATTCGCGCAAAAGTAAACGACATACAAAACGCGCAACGAGATCACGCACCCATTTCAACGCCCATTGGGCTTTCTTTTGCACGCACGGGATCGTATCGACCGCGTTGAACAATCTCGTCTTCTCCACCGGATCTTTGATGTATTGATCGATGAGGAGAGAGTACATTTCTGTTGTAATTCATGAAAGAAAATTTTTATTTTCGGCATATGTTAGTTTTATTCTTCCCCTTGACGTCATCCTCTTAAAGGTGTCGAAAGAAAGAGAGAGGAGGAACGGAAAAAAAAATCATGAAGGAGAGGAGCGCGCGGCGTTTAAAAACGATCATCGAATAAACGTACCAGAATGAATGTTCTCGATGGCAATTTGGAATCCATAGAACGCTCGCGCCTGTGAAAAGAGTGGTTTTCGGTGAGTATCACGTTCGCGTGATGAAGAACGCGCAGAGAATACGAATACGAATTCGCGCGGGGATGCACACATTTCTCTCTCGGAAAGAGGGGGGAAAAACAAAACAAAAAACGTACCTCCGGGATTTGGATCTCCTTCATGAAACGAACGCCCAAGTTTTCCAAGACGATCCCGTCCGAAGCGGCAAAGAACGCCAACACGTGCGAGATGAAGTGCTTCTCGTCCGCGGTGAGCTTTTCCCAGTGCTTCATGTCGTCTTGTAAATCGACTTCCTCTGTTGAAATCGGAGAGAGAAAGAGAGAGTTTCAGGGAAAGAAGAAGAAGGTTAATTTTTGAAATGTCCAAAGCGAGAGCAAAGAAGAAGAAGAACTAAAGAAGAACAGAGACAAGAACGAACGAGAAGAAGAAGTAAAACGTACCAGCGGTCCAGAACGACGCTTGCGCTTTCTTGTACTGTAATTGATAATAGGAAGAGAGAGAGAGAGAGAGAGAGGAGAGAACGTCAGCACACGCACAAATTTCAAACGCTTCGAAAACAGAAAGATTTTTGAAAATAGAAGAAATGATATCGTATGATAAACGTACCATTTCCCAAACGGCATCGTACTTCAACGGAAACAAAACGAATCGGTCGTTTCCGCCGTCGTCGAGGAGTGGTTCTGCGAGTTGTTGTTCGTCGGAAGGCATTTTTGTTGTTCTTGTGTGTGTGTGTGTGTGTATAAGTCGGCGAGGATGATGTCGCTAAAAAAGTGGCAACAACGGCTATAAAAATCGACGTTTTGATCCGTCGAAAAAAACAAAAACTGAAGAGGAAAAGACGACGCGAAATCCGGCATAAAAAAAACTCAAATCTTACGTGCATAAACGTAACGTATAATGGGAAAAGTTCACGGTTCGCTCGCTCGTGCCGGTAAAGTCCGAGGTCAAACTCCGAAGGGTACGTCGTTTTGAACGAGAATAGTGATTTGTAATCGTTCGCGTGGAGGTTTTTTTATCGAATCCCTCGCGCGCATACGCGTAATTTTTGCACCTTTTGTGGGAAGCCCTCTCTCGTGTAGCGACGGTGAAAATCGGCGCTCGGAAATGCGGCGTCAAAGAGGTGTCGCGAAGTTACGTGGGATCGGAACCTCACCGGAACAGATCGCGTTGGGTTATGTTCACGCGTCAGTGCGCTCTCTTTCATCGCTTTCACTTCGGTTCATATCTTTTGTCGATATCACATATGACTAACATAATTTCTTTCCCTCACTACACCACTCTCTTTGAAACCAAATTATTAATAGTTGCCAAACAAGAAACGAAGAAACGCCCAAAGGGAAGAGCGGGCAAGCGCATCGTTTACAACAGAAGATTTGTCAACGTCGTCGTCGGTCCGGGCAAGAAGAAGTCGCCGAACTCCAACGCCGCTTAATTTCATATATTCTTTGACTTATATTAGTAGTTTATTAGAATTATATTGAAAATGAGTTTATGGAGGAGAATAGCCGCGCGAGGTCGCTCTTCGTCTTTCATCGAAGGGGGGCATCGACTTTTAGCAACAACAACAAGTACAACCGTAGTAGATAAAAAGAGAGCTTTGGTTTTACCACCAGCAGCAGCATCGTTCTTTACGACGGCGACGACGACAAAAACAACAACAAATGAAACAAACAACAATTCTTTCCTTCGAGGAAGGAGATTCGTCTCCACCACTCCTACATCTCTTTTGTCCACGGACGGGGAGGTGTTGAGCCTTGATCCGAGCAGCTATCGCGAAATGGTTCGCAAATTCAAAGGCGTTGAAACCGCTTCTAAAGCTGAAATCAACAAGATTGAGTTGGCCCGAGTTCGTAGAGAGCACGCGCGGTGGTCGGCGGATACCGGCTCGTCCGATGTCCAAATCGCCGCTCTCACTGCTAAAATCGCGTACATGACGGAACATTTAAAAGTCCACAAGAAAGATAAGCACAGTCGATTAGGTTTATCGCAAATGTTGGAGAGACGAAAGAAACTTTTGAAGTATCTTCGTCGAACCAAGCCGTTGAAGTACGAAAAGGTGATCACTGCGCTCGGGTTGAAAGATCGGACTTTTGTGGAGGAACCGTTGGGTGCCAAGTGGCCTACCCGTGGTGGTGGATAGCTCGAATAATTTGTTTGTTTATTAGTATTATTAAGGTGAAGTTTTTGTAATGAAGAAGTCAAGAAGAAGAAGATTGTTTAAATGAATGTATTTTACGCCATCACACGCAGCGAGACAAGAAAGAGGACAAAAAGGATCTCATCTTCCAACACCAAAACAGGAAAAGGAAAAATCCGACGTGTCGTGCTTTAGAATTTTGACGCTCAACAACATTCACACACGCTCACGATTCCTTCCTCTGCAACAATCACCAAAGAACTCACCACGAGAGCACCCAGATTTGCTCTTTTCGCCGCTCGCTCGCAATGCTTTACATTTCTTGTCTTCAACCGACGGGCGTTTCTCCGGCGTTAAATAACAGACGCCGCGCATCATCATCATCTTATGTGAGTCAGCAAAAGACTTTGATGAAGAAAAAGAAAAAAGAAGAAGAAAGCGCGGCGTGTCAATTCACTTTCTTATTAGACAAACCTGGGTGCATGGACGCGCGAATGGACGAAGACGAGCCGTGCGATGTAAATTTGGAGTGCCCGTTGGAACCGTTCGATATTTCCAAGTGTTTGAAAAGGCACAAAGGCGTGTTGAAAATGGGCGTCAATCACGCGGTTCGATTTACGTTGAATGCTGAAAATTTATTCGTCTCGCCGTTACCCGGGTCGACGATTTTCTTAGACGACGAAGTCGTCACGGATAAGATGACGAAGATGCTCGAAGACGGGTCTCGCTTGCGTTTCGCGAAATCCGAGTACGTTTTGATCTCCGAAGGTTTCTGCCCGTTGCCTTCCTGGGACGCAGTCGTTTCTTCCAGATAAAAAAAAAGAGTGCCTTGTTGTTGTTGTTCGCAAATAAAAAAAAAGACCAGAACCACAAAAAGCGTTTGAAAGCTTCCCAAAGCCGCCGAGCGCATGTGAATAATGGATGTATTATATATATGTTACCTGTTTTATTATCATCGTTATCATCATCGTTAATACTAATGATCATCATCATCATCATCATTCTTGTTGTTGTAATAAGTGAGAACTTTATTATCTCTTCTATGAACTACTGTCATACAGTATTTTGTACAAACCAAAAGAAGAGACCAGTCGAAAAAAAAGAGACGTTTGTGTGTTTCGTTTTAAAACGAACTCTCTTCACATTTCTAAATGTCTCATCTCCTCCTCTGCAGACGACGCCAAAGAGACGTATTAGTACTCCTACATCATTCGATGATGATGCGCGCGCTCACATTTCAATCGTCTCCTTCCACCGCGCATACTAATCAACAACAACGGACGTTTGCTTCATCATCATCGTCGTGTTCATCATCATCATCATCATCATTCGCAACGAACGTTTCCAGTTTGAGTAGAAGACGAGCACAGAAAAATCTATTATCCCCTTCTTCAAAATCGTCGTCGTCGGTGTCTGTTCTGTTGCGAGAGAAAAGCAGAAGAAGAGTCAAAATCGTCGCCAAAGTCATCGAGAGTAACAATAACGAAAACGAGAAAGTGAACGACGCGCCGAGGAAGAAACGGTACAAATGGGCCGTGGTCGGGTGCGATTCCGACGCAGGAGGGGCGTTGGCAATAATAAGGGGTGACTTTGCCGGAGACGTGCAAACGGTTGAAATTGTGGACGTGCCGACGATGACGGTTACGGTGAACGGGAAAAAGAGGATACGATTGGACGTGGCAAAAATGATTGAAAAAGTGAAAGAGCTGGACTTGCCGAGCGATGGGAATGGTGGACATTCGAGCGTCGTATTCGTGGAAGAAGGCGGCGTCGAGTTCGGCTTTAGCGCGCAGACGGCGTTCGTGCAAGGATACAATTTTGGTTTATGGAAAGGTGTTTTAGAATCGTGCGTGAACCCAGAGACGACGAGAGTGGAGGTGGTGAAACCTCAGGCGTGGAAGCTCGCGTTGGGGTTGAGTGGTAAGAAAACGAGTAAAGATGATTCGATCGAGATGGCGAAGATGGTCTTCCCGGAATCGGAAGATATGTTGCAAAGGAAGAAGGATCACGGAAGAGCGGAGAGTTTGTTAATTGCGGCGTACGGTCACGCGAGAGAGACGTTACAGAAGAACAACGACGTCGAATACGGGGATATCGTCAGAGATGACGTGGTTTGCAAACGCGTGTTTAACGTTTTGGAGCAGAAAGGTTTGGTTTCCGAGCATGGCGTGGCGTATTTCGGACCGTATTTCGGAAGAACCGGAATGGAGTTGAAACACGACTTGAAAACGAGAGGGTTGAAAGTCTCCGGAACAAAAGGAGAGTTGATTTTGCGTTTAGAAACGGACGATTTGAGGCGAAGGAGCGAGAATAAAAAGATAGGGAAGATGGACGATGATAATAGCATTAGCGTTGACGAAAAAAAAGAAGAGGAAGTTTTAGAAGCGTAAGTAGAAAGACAAAGCGTATGATATTCGTTGTTGCAGGTGTATGTTTTATTTAGGATTAATAACACGACAAATACGTTACGCGTTTGTGCTTAATACGCTACTACTCATCTTGTCCTTATTATTGTTGCTGCTGCTGTTGCTGGCTACTTTCTCTTTCCTCTTTCAAATCCCACGGCTCGTCCATTTTCGCATTCTTACCTTCGACTTCTTTAATCAACGCTTTCGCTTGTTGCCTCATAAACGAGAGTCTTTGATTAATCGAGTGATTCGGGTCCAAAGCGGCCGCTTTCTCCAACCTCGAAAACGCCGCATCGATTAACGCTCCAAGTTCTTTTCTCTCCTTCGATTCCTCCGGGTCTTTCCAGACCTTTTTCTTGTTCTTCTCTTCGCGCCGTTTATGGACGAACGCTTGCACGAGCGTTCTCGCTTGTCCAAAGTTCAAAGTGCCCCATCGCGCGTACGCTTCCGCCATATTTGGGTTCTTCTCCACCGCCAGCTTGTACTTTTCTTCGGCTTTGTCGTACTCTTTTTTATGCTCTAACGCGATACCCCAGTTTACTAATGCTGGTGCGAATTTATCCGAGGAGACCAACGCTTCGCGATACAACTCGATGGCGCCGTCGACTTCGCCCATGAGAAACTTACACCCACCGGCTCTTAAGAACGCTTCGTGCGCGGGGATAGAACTTTCTAACTTTTGCGCTCTCCCATCTTTCATGTTATCGATGTGCATCATGCGTTCGTGTTGTTCTCTAGATTTTTGCGCCACGTTCATAAGCAACGGAATCGCGTCTTTACATCTGTTCGCTTGCTGATACGCCGCCGCCAAGTGGAAGTCCGCCGTCAACGAGTTCTCCCCAAGTTCTTTCTTCGCTCTCTCCAACGGTCCGATGGCTTCTCTCGGTGCGTTTCGCAGAACATGCGCTAATCCCAACTGCATCCATGCGTGTCCTAAGCTCGAATCGATCGTCGTCGCCGCCTCTAAATATGAAATCGCTTGCACAACCTCCTCTGGACTCGGATCGACTTTCGTCTTGACGCCTTTCCCAGAAATCGAATGCATTTTCAACGGTTTCGTCGAGTTATCCTCTTTTTTGCGTCCGTGCAGTAAACACATGCTCGCTCGCAAATACACGTGCGCGTGCTTGACTTTCGCGTCTTCAATCAACACGCGATATTGCTCCAACGCCGACTGACAGTCGCCGGCGCCTTGGTGCGCGACTGCCAACTGCCATCTCGCCTCCGTGCTCGACGGTTTCTTTTCCAACGCTTCGTTCAAAATAGCAACCGCGGATGGAAAATCACGCTCGTGTTGATATACTCGCGACAAAGCAACCTCAATCTCAATCTTATTCACGTTCTTATTGTCTTCATCGTTGTCGTCGTCGTCTTTTCCGCCATCTTTTCTTCTAGTTTGCAACTCTTCTTCGATCGCTTTCGCTTTCTTCAAGTTATACTTCGCCTCTACCAACGGCGTCTTATCGTGCGTAAATCCTAGCGGACTCTTTGCCGCGTTCCCGTCCGCTTTATCTAACAAAGCCAACGCTAATCGTACGCTCGCTTCTTTGCTCTTCGCTTTTAAAGATTCGCTACTCCCGCTACCGCTTTTCTTCTCCTCTTCTTGTTGTTTCAACGCAGAGTCGTATTTCACCGTCACCTCTCTCAACGTCTCGATCGCTTCGTCCGTATCCATGTCCGCTCGGTACATGTCCCCTAACAACAACTTCGTATCCGTGGACTTTGAATCAATCAGAGACCATTTTTTTAACAACGTTTTGGCACCAAAGAAAGAAGAAGAGCTCTTCTTCTTATCGTTTACACCAACCATTTTATTCGCCAACTGCCTCAGCACGATGGGAATAACCAAGGCCAACAGAAGCACCAGCAGAGCGTAAAAGATATATTTCGTCGATTGTTCGATCAGAGGTATCCGATTTTGTTCCCGTTTTCGCATCTGGTCCAAGGAATCTCGTCGTTCTTTTTTCTTCTTTCTTGCGGCTTCTGATGATGATAATCCATTTCGTCTCTCTTTTACACCATCACCACCGTTTTTCCTCCGATTGCGAAGACCACCGTCGTCGTCCGGAGCAGAGCGATGCGTAGTGGTCGTCGTCCCGTTTAAGTCGTCGTTTTCCTCCGTCATCTTCTCTCTCTCTCTCTCTCTTTGTGTATGTGTTATGTTATGTGTTATCAATAATATACATAGAAGAATAAGAATGAAGAAGAAGAGATTTCTCTCTTCTCTTTTTTTTTGAACTCTCCTCTTCCTCTGTTTTGCTTTTTTGGTGGATTACGTAAAAAAAGGAAAAAAAAATCAAGAACAAAACCACACCACAAAATGTACACCGCTGCTAAACACGCTGCGGTGACATCGATATCATCATCATCATCATCGTATTCTTCTTCGTCGTCGTCATCGTCCTCGCTCAAACTCGGTTTAACTGCTCCCAAAACTCTCGTCGTGAAATTTGGAGGACGCAGAAGTGTCGCGAAGAAGATCGTAAAAGTCATCGTCCCGAACGGTGCGTTCGAGGATGGAATGATGCAATTGACCTCGGACGATGTTTTCGTTCAAGCCTGTGCGCCGTGGGGGAATCTTTGCGTCTCGTGGGGTACGAAATACGTCCCCATCGGCGTTCCTTCCATCTTGGCGAGTTTGTTGTTGTTCGTTCCTTTATTCGTCGCATTGGCGAAAATCAGAGAGTTAGAGAAGGAAAACTTTCATCTGAAAGAAGAGATGACGACGAAGAAAAGATGACAGTAATCAAATCGATCGAGATCTTCATGGTAGAATAGAATTAGAATATAGAATTAGAGAGTAGATGTATTTATACGTAGAAAATGTTGATGTGATCGTATACCATCATCACGGCGCGTTGTTCGCAATATCGTAAACAGGAGCATCAAAGTATTTCTCGTCTTTTCAAAGACTCTCCTCTGTTCGTTTCGTCATAGATTTCACACAACACTCTCTCTGTTCTTACAAACACACTCGCGCGTAATAATAATAACAATAATAAATAGAAAGAGAGCGTGATAATATATCGTCGAATAAATGACGACGACGCACCAGAGGAAGCAGCATTTATCTAGCGCGTTACCTGCGTGGTGCATCGGCAGAAGACCGGGGACGAATGCTCACGTGGACATCGACCCGGAAGCAAAATCGTCGAAACCTTCCCGAGAAAGAGGAGGAGGAGGAGGAGGAGGAGGAACGTCGTCGTCTTCGCCGAAACACGCCGCGTCGATGACGGACCCGGTTGCAAAGTTGAACAGAGATCCCGAGCACGTCAGAGGCACTCGGAAAGCGCGTTTGTTTTTGATATGTTTACCGATCGGGTTGATATTCTTGATGATTCTGAGGCCTTTGTACGCGCCGTTCATCGACGTGTTCGGTGGCGATTTGCTCGATCAGCTGTTAGCGTCGGAGGAAGGTCAAGGTCACGTAAGCGCGGTGTCGGTTTCTGACGACTTTTTGAGCGAGCATTGGCCGGTGGAAGCAAGCGGCACCGCGGCGGAGAAGCACACGAGCACTCACGTCAGCGCCCATAGTAGTAGCGGTAGTTCTAGCGGTAGTTCTAGTTCTAGAGAGAAGGAGAGCAGAGAAAAGAAGAAGAAGAAGAGCGAGGAGTATCGCAACAGGAAGATGTTGTTCTCGGATTTTAGCTCGATTCGGTAGGTTCAGAACGAAGAAAGTTTGATGTAGTGTAATAAAGCAGCAGTAGATAGATTATAAAACTCGATTATTGTTGTTGTTGTCGTTATCGATTTGTTTGTTTTGCTACTAATTTAACTCGTGTGCTTCATCGTCGGCCCAACCGCGCAGTGGTCCACGCACGACCAAAAGTCGAAGTATTGCCCCGTGCAATGTTTCTCTCCCGTTTCGTCGCCTTCGATGCGTTCCGCGCACGCCTCGTACGCTTTCAAAAACGCCTCGCACTTTGGTTTGCACAAGTCTTCGATTTGTAACTTCGGGTCGACTGGGTCGTCGACGTCCCCGATGTCCACTTGGATTTGACCGCCTCCCATGTCTTCTTTTTGTCTTCTTCTTCTTCTCCTTCTCTCTGTCTATCTATCTTTGCGTTTTGTGTTTAGAAAAGAAAAGTTGACTCTCGTAAGTTCTCCGCCGATGATGATGGATGGGGAAACGAAAAGCGACGCGAAAGAGAAACAAAACCGATTCCTCTTCCAATACAGGAAGAGAGAGCCCCGGCAAACAATAACAACACGAAACGAAAAAGGAGGAATGCGATCGACTGAAACGAAACAAAACTCTCTCTCTCTCTCTCTCTCTCTCTCTCTCTCTCTTGCGCATGCGCGCATAAAAAACAAACGAGTAAACAAACCTTTTCGTACCAAAGAGTTCAGATGATCAATGAGGAATTCAGATGAGAGTCCAAGTTTAGATTTCTTCACAAAAAAAAGCACGAGAACGTGCGCTCGTATATACACACATAGCAGTAGAACGCGAACGAGCACACGATGACGGAGGCGACTATTCGGGGTGTGGCCGGAATGAAGTCCGTGTTGGACATGCCGGTGATGCAGGTAAGAATAGGTTTAATCATCAAATCGTTGTTTAATAAGTTCCTCTTCGCGTTTTGCATTTTCCGTTGCGCTTACTTTTTATAAAATGTGTGCGTCCCGCGTAAAAAAAAATGGTCAAAAGAGACTCGATTCGAAAATCTCTTCGGTCCGCGGAGGATGAATACGAAGAGCAACGATGCGTTTGCTTTTGTTTACGCGTCGTTCCGTGAGAGACGATCAAATGTAGCGCGTCGAATACGCCAATTTCGTTTCTATTTTCAAGTCGTCGGATTTTGACAAAAGGAGAGACATTCGATTCTTCAACAACTCTCTCTTTTGAACAACAAAACACGTATACTCATAACGAGAACTTCTTCTTCTATTATTACTTAGGACGGTCCACCACCGGGCGGTTACCCATCCGTGCGTTACGCGCGACGCATTCCATCCACTGGTCCATCGGGATTTGCTTTATTCGGCGCCTACTGTGCCGCAGCCGTGTACGGTTTTTATCAAATAGGACAAGGGAACAAACACCGACGAAAAGTGTTGGACGAGAAGCACAACGCGAGAGCGATATTAGTTCCGTTTTTACAAGCAGAGGAAGATAGACGGTACGCGAAAGATTGCAGAGAAATCAGAGAAAGAGAGAATAGGGTGATGAAAAACGTGCGAGGTTGGAATCCAGAGGCGAAGACGTACAAGACGACTTGGTTGTCGCCCGGCGCGGCGACCAGACCGGGCCTCATTTGATTTTAGCTTTTAGCGCATCCGTCACGTTTTTATACTAACAGTCTGTAACACTATCTACATTACTACATTTACTATTTCTACACCTAAACTACAACGATCGCGAGTATTGCGACCGTGGTATCCTTCTTGCTAAGGGGATTTCTAATCTTAACTACGGTTTCCTTCTGTAGTCGAGTCGTTTTACCGATACCTACGAGGAGATTTTCGGACCACACTTCAAAGACTAGTGCATCACCGTCACCATCATCATCATCATCATCATTCGATGGTACTGGAATAGAGACGCTCTCGTCGTCGCTCACCATGAACCCGAGCCTATCCAAATGCACTTTTGATTCGAAGCTTCGTCCATATTTAACGACGACGACGCACGTATTGCGAAGAGTTGTTTTTTCTTCACTTAACTTCATCGCCAAACGCACTCGCGAAACCGAAACATTTTTACTCGCGAAAGTTTTCTCGTCGTCGTCGTCGTCTACAATTGCATCTCCAGAACATTCTTGAAGCAAAAGCGCTTCCAGCGCTTTGTAGACGTCCACTTCAATATTCATTCCTTATTTTCTTCTCTCTTATAACAAATATTTCTTCACTAAAGTCAACAAGTCGTCCAACTCCTCCTCGCTTGCGAAGCGTTCTGCGCTGGACTCCACAATCGCTTTCACAGTCGCGTGTTTCTTCTTCCCGCTCGGTCTCAAATTAATCAACATCAACGTTTCCGCTTTGGTCAGATCAAGTTCAACAATACCCTCGATAAACTTTTGAATCATTTGTCTTTCGTGTTTCCCGACCCGCACGCCTTTTTCTTTAAACTCCTTCAACATCAGAATCTCCGTTTCAAACGGTGCGTGTGGGGTTGGGTATAACGGCACAAACTCTTCTTCGTCTTCTTCTTCATCGTCGTGTTCATCTATTGGCATCCCTTCGTCGTAACTATTTGTATTATTATTATTATTATTATTATCAAACTCGTTGTTCTCCTCGTCTCCTACTTCTGTTCCTCCTCCGACTTGTTCGTGTCGTTTCAACTCGCGTTGTTTCAAAAGTTCGCACATCTCAAAGTTCGACACAAGACCTTCGTTCTTTCTCAAGATTTTCATTCTTATATTCTTGTTGTGACGATGTTGTTCTCTCGTATGTATTACGTGTATTCCTCTCGCGTTCGTGTTCTTTCTACGAAACTCTCTCTTGTTCTCTCTTCTTCTCTCTCTCTCTTCTTCTCAAACCACCACAGAAACACAAAAAGAAAGCACACCACAACAACAAACAGCGAAGAGAAGCACCTTTTTTTGAAGACCATCATCGAGAGGGAAAAGAGCTCTTCAAAAATTCTCTCCTTTTTTTTTTCAGAAAAAAACTCAAAAATCACACACGTCAAGAACAAAAGAAAAAGTGCAGAAAAGCAGCCAACTCCTCTTATTAATACTTTTGCACTCGTTTTCTTTCATCACGTCTCCTCGTCACTCTTTAAAATTACACGCGCGCGACAGACATAAACAACACAACATAAACAAGAATAAAAAATGACGGGGTATTATTACAACCCATCGTTACCGTGCGAAGACCCGGGAGAAGTGGACGCGCTCAAAGCGACGACGACGACGAGAAGACGTACTCATTCTGGTGACGACGACGACGTTTCGACGACGAGAAAAGCAGAAGAAAAAGCATCGACGTCAACGAAATCTATCTGGACGACGTCTTCGTGGTTTCAACAACAGGCGGGGCCTCGAGGAGAAGAAGACTCGAAGTCCCTCTCGAAATCGTTTTCCAACGAAGAAAGAGGAATAGGGTTTAACGACCAACCGGTTTTGGCGAATTGCACGCGACCGGAGAACGCCTCCAACGTCGGCGGTTTAGTCCACAACAGATTCACGGAGAAGAGGAGCCAGAGAAATCCTTTACATCCGGTGGAAGCGAAATCGGTCAACTTGTTCGAACATAATCAGATGTCCTCTGGGATGCGGTCGATTTATAGCAAAGGTGACGGAAGAAATTCTGCGAATATAAGTGCGACGACGACGACGACGGCGACAACCATGTCTCCGTTCAACTCGAACACGGCGGTTGGTAAAAAATGTCTGGACGCGTTTGAGTTTGCGAAGAGAGAACACGCGGAGAAGCGAAGAGAACACATTCGCGCGAAGTTTACGTTTGATTTTGAACGGAATAAGTGGACGTTGAACGAACGCGCGTTGGAGAGCGAAGATGTGGACAGAGGAGCAGATGAGAAAGACGCGATTACTGTGGCTGCCGATGCCGCTGACGCCGCTGCCAATGCGAACGAGGAGAACACAAATAACATCAACAAAAACATGACGATACACGTGGAGGAGGAGATGAACGCGGCTCAAATGTTGCACATTCAAACGACTCGAGAATTGCGATTGAAAAAGCACTTGCCGAGACATGAAAGCGCGCTTTTAAGCGCGGCAAAGAAAGCATCGTCGTCGCCTTCCTCGCCATCGTCGGTTGTAGCGAAAGCGAGCGAAGATTTAGAGAGCGCGAAGAAGAAAAAGAAAACAATTTCACGAGAAGAAAAGAAAGTGGTAGAAGAAGAAGAAGAAGAAGAAGAAGAACGAGAAGACATGCTCCAAACGGATTGGTCGAGATACGTTCTCTCATCTGGCCAGGTTGTGTGGGTGGATACGACAGACGCGAACATTCTCGAAGACTACGCGGCGGCGAAAACGTGGATGGGTGCTCAAGAAGAAGAAGAAGAAGAGGAAGAAGAAGAACGTGAAAGCAAATCGATTCGCGTCTGCTTCTTTAGCGCCACGAAAGAACGCAAAGGTTTCATCGACCGCGATGCGCCCGGACCTGCTGTCGATCACGAAACATTCTTGGTTTTCAAGGGCGATCTGAAGAGTTCCATGGAACAGCACGAGCGCCAGGAACAAGATTCAACGGCGGCGACGACGGACGCGATGGACGTTGACGGACAACAGCAACACGGGATGATTGCGGATAAGTTAAAAGATGCAGCTAGATCAACGCAACCGAAAACGAAGGAGGAGGAGATCTTGCGCGAAAAATTGAAAGATGCCATCAAAATAAAGTACGCGCAAGCGGACGAAATACGCGCGTTGCGTGAACGCGTGCAAGAGTTGGAGAACAAACTACTGTCATGAAGAGAAGAATAGTCAACTCCAAAAAGTACTTATGTAGCAGCGCGTAATAGAGAAGAAGTTTTGATATAATTCATTGTATTTTTAAAATTAATAAAGCGTTTCTGTTTCTATACATGATATATGTTATGTGCTGTGCCTAAAGTAATCGTATCTCAATCACGAATTCATCTATATCATCGCAAGGCGGCTTTCTCGGCTGCCTTTTTATCCTTCTTCTTCTGTTTCTCTGCTTGAATTCGCAACGCGATTGCTTTTTCTACTTTCTCTTTCGACTTTTGCATGTGCTGCTCGTATTTCTTGATCAACTTTCGCTCAGCCGCTTTCTCATCCGTTAACGCCGCTAATTCGCGTTTAATCTTGTCATCGTTGAGTTTCTTCACTGACTTTTGCGCCGCTAACTGCTCTCTCTCAATCCTAGTTTCATATCTCGCTAATCGTCTCGCTCTTCTATTCTTTGCAATATACCTCAACGTCAAAGCCAAAGCTACAATGAACACAAAGAGCGTTGGAACCGTGATAGCAGCAGATAATTCCGCTGGATTCAATATCGGTCCTCTAGAAACGTATGGAGGTGGAAACCCCGGAGGTGGCGGCGACGGCGGAGGCGGATAAAGCGGAATTGACACCGCGATGGTCTCAGTTTCAGCCGTCGCTTTACTCGCGTACAGCTCTGCATCCTGTACGCCATTCAAAGTAGTGAGTTCATCCTCCGTCGCTTCGTTCGTAGCGCTACTGAGAAGGGCACTCAGAACAGCTGGATCTTGAGCAACCTTGGAAGCCGCGGTGACTTTTTTCAAGAAGGTTGTCGGATCCGACAAATCGCTCAAGCTATTCTTGATCGCCGCCCCAGAGTTGGCTGACATGGACACCGTGGACTCCAACGCTGCTGGAGAATAACCAGCACCCATCAACTGAATGTTCGTCAAACTCGCGGAGTATAACGAAGATTTCGCAATGCCGGAGATTGAATCTGAGTTGGCCAAATCTAACAAGTGCGTCGTGAGTAACTTTCGGTTACCACCTCGCGAAGCGACAAGTAAAGCCTCGTTAATTTCACGGGCAATGCCAGAATATACCTTCAATTCACAATCTGCTGCACTCAATCTGCCGCCATTCAGACTGGACATGCCAAACAATAACGTGCCGACGGAGGAGACGAGGTTCGCAATCATATTGATTGCGCCGACGACTGGACCGTAAACAGCCACTTCACCGTTCGAGGCGGCGTAAATCGGATCGATTTGCGTGTGTTCCGCGTTGCCCAAACCAAAAGCGGAGTTGATCATGGTCGTCGCTTCAGCGACAGTCATGTCGACGTCACCAGAGTACAGTCTGATGACCTCGCCAATGAGCGTAGTCATCGGCGAAATCACTTTCGACCCCGGCGGCGCTTCCAAAATTTTCAGTCCCGGAGCTTGTCCCGTATAAGCATCCACGCACTCGCTCGACGTTCCCGTGCGACTTTCGTTGCGCATCAGAACGACGAGGTATGCCGATGCCGCGGCGTCGTAGTTGTTCGGCTGAAACTCGTAGCCACCCAAACTATCCGTTTGCGAATACGCTTCGCCTCTCGAGTATTTACGATCTCCATTTTCATCCATAAACGCGTCGCAGTTCTTCAAATACGCGTCGATGGCGCGACCAACAACCAAAGCCGGTGGTGCCGGAGGTGGTGCGTTGGGTGGTGGCGACGCCGATCCTTCCGGAGCCGGTGGTGGAGAGAGCGCCGGAGGCGACGGTGGAGGCGGCGACGGCGGCGGAGGACTCGGCTTTGGCGGCGGAGGATTCAAAGGAGGCGGGTTCGGTGGAGGCGGCGGCGACGGCGGCGCGTCTGGTGGAGGCGACGGCGGTGGTGGTGGCAACGGCGCCGGTGGTGGAGGCGAAGGCGGCGACGGCGGCGGAGAAGGAGGAGGAGGAGGCGATGGAGGTGGACTCGGTCTCGGCGGCGGCGAAGGCGGCGGCGGCGCGCGAACACCAGTGATCTGATCATCCTTCACG
>Ga0255753_1003750_pt1 | contig 15616 bp, 15 predicted proteins | sample 041ome_10_FD_179953 | JGI IMG/M metagenome (GOLD analysis project Ga0255753, IMG submission 179953) | Coastal salt marsh microbial communities from the Groves Creek Marsh, Skidaway Island, Georgia - 041412US metaG (version 2) | ecosystem: Environmental > Aquatic > Marine > Intertidal zone > Salt...
AGTTCTTCCTTATGCGAATTCCAAAGGTCTGGGGCGGTTCCGTTGGCGTCACAGTAAGTGTGTACATAGAGAAAGCGCAGTCTCTGCTCCCCTTCCACAAAGGCTGCAAAAGAATCAATGACTTCTGGGTCATCCAGGTCGAATTTGTTGGCAAACCTAACCATTTCCAAATGATTGCGCACCACAAAGAGAACACGGTCATGCATTTCTTCAGAGATACCCAATCTTTGCATCAGGGTTTTTCCGAGTTCCACTCCGCGCTCGCAATGCCCTTTGGGGCCTTTGTCTTTACCCAAGTCGTGAATGAAAAGAATCAAGTATAACAGTCCAGGTACCTCATTCTTTCGTAAAGCTTCCAGATAAGGTTCCGCACCCGGTCTGCTTCCTCTAAAGATTTGGTCTAAAATATCGATACATCTTAGTACATGCACATCGGCGGTGAAGCGGTGGTAGAGATCGTGCTGTACTTTACAGGTCAATCTTCCAAACTCTGGTACAAATCTCCCGAGTACTCCGAGGTCATGCATTTCCATAAGAGTGGGAGCGACATTTCCGACCTCTTGTAGAATAGAACGGAAGCTGACATTGGCAGCCGGACAATTGATTAAACTGGCATCAATCAGGGACAATCGATTGCGGACAAGCGATCGTAAGCTGGGAGATAATTTTGCGGACAATCTTTGTGAGTGACGGAATAAGCGAATGATTCGCTCTGGCTCTTCATCAAAAATATTTTCATTTTCAGAATTTAATTCTGCGTCTTGTAGATCAAACCCATCCACTTTTTCTACCGGCGATGCCCGGTAGGCACTGAGTACGGACCGAAAACTAATAGAGGCAGTGGATCCACTGGTTGCCCGAATAAGACGCTGTTCAAGTAAAGAGGACAACTGATGAATTGTACTTGCCCTTGCGTAAAATTCACCCATAAATTTTTCCACCCTCGGGAAAATATCTTCATCGTTGTACCCAAGCCCAAGGGCAACTTCTGGTTGTTTTTCCAAATGGAGGACATCAACGGGTCGCTTACTCCTAAAATGCAGCTCGTTTCTCACTCTTAAGAGGAAGGAATAAGCTTCCTGATAGGATTTTGCCTCATTTTCGTTCAAATACCCCCGTTTGATAAGAGAGGGCAGGGGATCGTCTTCAAATTTCACTTTGGTCATCCAGAGTACACCCTGATAATCGCGTAGCCCCCCGACTCCATTTTTAAGATCAGGAGCCTGCAAGAAAACCGTGTTTCCCTTTTCCTGCCTTCTTTCCTGCTGATGGGAAAGAAGTTCATTGAGGTATTCTCCAGGCTTTCTTTTGCGGCAATGCTTCAAAAATTTGGTGATGAATTTCTTGGCTATTTTACGATCCCCACAGATGTAGCGGGCATCCAGCATCGAATTTTTGTTCCGAATATCTTTTTGGGCCTCAAGCAAAGCCTCTTTTACTTCCCTCGATGCATGCCCCACTTTCATTCCTGTATCCCATAACGGATAGAGAATTTCTTTGGTCATGGTCTCCTTCAAAAGATCGAGGGATTTCCCCATTGAGCTTCTGGAATAAAGAAACATCAGATCGATATCGCTGTGTGGGCTAAGTTCTCCACGACCATATCCACCCGTAGCTAAAACAGCCATGGGCTTGATTTTCACTAAGCTTTCTTCTGCTACCCGCAGGGCATAATCGAATAAATTTTGAATAAGTACATCAATAATAATAGATCTTGCCCGCGTCAGGCGAAGCCCTGAGTCACCTTTTAAATGGTATCTTTGGAGCATCTCTCTCTCCAAACGCACAAACTCCTTGATCAGTTCTAATCTTGCCGAATCACTTTGTCCGGAATGAAAAACCAACCGCTTTTCAGCGTGTTGCCGGGTTCTGCGAAATAATGGATCGTCCTCCATGTTAAGTTAGGTAGTTAGGCAAAAGCTTGAGCGTGAGCGAGCCTAATCCTTTCTGATTGCTCGATTCTATTGAATTTGCATCATCTGTGGATAGATGAGATTATCTAAATTCATACCATTTTTTGCATTACTTTGCACTTCTGCATGGGCGGAACCCTACCTTTCACCCAACGATCCTTTTATCCGTCATGAGATTCGCCTCCTTGGAGATGAAGGGGGATTGAATGGTTTGCAAAATACTTGGCCCCTTGATTTGGGTGGCCTCTCATCCATGCGTATTGATTCTGGTAACGAACTGCCTCACTCTTTGCTGGATGATAAAATATCCACCGAATCCCGTTCTGGTTGGTCTCCCATTTTTACTACAATTGGACTAGCAGATGACCGGGTGACCGCACGCGGATTCGGTCCTGAACCCCGCTCCAGTTTTGCGACCAATGCATCGGTATCTTGGCTCAATGACCGCTTTGCTGCCAAGCTTTCTCTTAATGCATTCTACGGAATGGACAAAGACTGGAAAGGCAGAGAGGACGAAGGTTTTGCTCTGGATGGTTCCTATATTGCCGCACGATTAGGTAACTGGTCGGCCAGTTTTGGGCAGGTTGAGAGATGGTGGGGTCCAGGTTGGGATGGCAGTTTAATCCTTTCCACCAATGCCCGTCCTATCCCTGCCATATCCATCGACCGTCGTGTGCCTGAACCCTTTGAAAATAAATGGCTGTCTTGGATTGGCCCTTGGAGCTTTCATTCCTTTATCGGGCGTTTAGAAAAAGAGCGCACGGTACCGAATCCCTACCTTTGGGGTATGCGTGGCGAGGTTCGTCCCACCGTCGTAAATGGCTTGGAAATTGGATTTTTTCGGATGATGCAATTGGGCGGAGATGGTCGCCCTGAAGGATTCAGCACATGGATGGATGCTTTTCTTAGTCAGGATAATTATGGTGCCAACACCGGAAAGAATGATCTTTCGAAAGAACCGGGGAATCAATTAGCTGGGATTGATCTTCGCTGGCGGGTATTGGATGCCCCACTTGCAATCTATGGACAAGTAGTCGGAGAAGACGAAGATAACTTTCTGCCAAATTGTCTTATGTTTCAATACGGTATGGAAAGCTGGAAAAATTTGGGAGACTCGACTCTTAGAGTATTCGCCGAGTATGCAGACCTAACCAGCTACTGGTGGACTGGCGATCCCCGTACCCGAAATATTTCATATGGACATCACATTTACAATGACGGATACCGATATCGAGGTCGTCCTGTAGGGCATTGGGCCGATCAGGACTCCCAGATCATTAGCATTGGTGGAATTTTACAAAGAATGGATGGTATTGGATGGGGGGGGACTCTTCGCACAGGCAAACTCAATGAGGATGGATCAGATAGAAACAGCGTTTCAGATAATACCTCCACGGATTATTTTTCGTTCGATATCTTTAATGCCCGTCAATATCCGCAATATGACCTTTCCGTTTACACTTCCCTTGGGTGGGAGTCGCTGCAGCCTCATGGTAAAGCCAAAGATGATTCGCTAACTGGATCCTTAGTGCTGACCCGCCAATTTTAAGAAATATTATGAACATCAGAAATCGTTTACTCTTTGTCCCTAATTTTTTAGCGATCTTCATTCTTTGTTTGTCACTGGAGGGGAATCCAGGATTACAACAGGTTTTATCCAATTTAACTCCCCTTCAAAAAGAAGCACTTCTTAATTCAGGGACTTCTCAACCAACCGAATCCTCTCCCTCACAAAGCCAGAATGAGAGTGTCGAAACAGTTGACAATGGTAAGAATGATGAGCCAACCGAGACCAAAATTTCTGAAGATCAGAAATTGAACAATTTAATTTTTCTCGAACAATTGCTCCTTCAGGATTTAACTGATTTTGAACTTCAGCAAAAGGAAGCGAAAGAGGGAAACAGTCTCTCTTCATCGGACGAAATTGAGCTTTTGGAGTCACTGGAACAAACCCGTAAGCTGATAACCCAAATTAAGAGAAAACAAAGAGAAGAAATTGCCCGACAGAGTCTGGCAGTCGACTCGCTTCAGGAATCTCCTGTAAAACCATTTGGGTATGATTTTCTAAGAACTAATCCTCAGGGACAACAGAGTGATTGGTTAATTCAGGTGCCAGTCGACTATAAGGTTGGGCCCGGTGATATCTTGGAGATCCTCCTCTTTGGTCAGAAAAATATGGCCTATAGCTTACAAATAAACCGGGATGGGATTATTCAGTTTCCGGGAGTAGGTCCGATCAATATTTTAGAGCAGCAACGGGATTTCATTAGCATTAAAAACTCCATCAATGCCAAGATAAAGCAGAACTTGGGAGATGGTGTACAATCATCCATTAGTTTGGGTTCTCTTCGTTCCATTCCAGTTTCTATTGTTGGTCAGGTTGAAACTCCAGGGCGCTTCATGATTGCTCCCCACTCCACGATTACCTCTGCTTTGCGCATTGCCGGTGGGGTTTCTGAAAAAGGATCACTGAGAAATATCTCCGTCAAACGAAATGGCAATCAATTGGTCAGCTTTGACCTTTATGAAATGCTTTTGGAGGGAGATGACACAAACGATATCACCTTACTGGCTGGTGATGTATTGTTCGTGCCTGCGGTGGGTCAACAGGTGACTGTCCTGGGCGAAGTAAATATACCTGGCTTATTTGAGCTCAAAAAAAATACATCACTAGCTTCTTTACTATCAATGGCAGGTGGCGTCTCCCCTGATGCATTCACCAAACAGATAAGCCTTCAGCGTAAAAATAGTTATGGTCGCTATGATCTGCGTACCGTTGATTCTGATGAAAAAGGAGATATGATTCTTAATGGTGGCGATCTCCTAGAAGTTCCCAAAGCTGAGAAAAGATTTGTGGATGCCATTGAGATTATTGGTCCAGTTGAACGCCCCGGTTATCATCAATGGGGAAAAGACATGAAACTTAGTGATATGGTTACTAATACGGGATTTTTACTTGATGGTGCTGATATGAATTTTGCTTACCTGATTCGCACCGACCGCTTCCGCAATATATCCATTTTCCATTTTCGGCCTAGTGAAGTTATTGCCAGAAAATCTGATTATTCATTAGTGCCGGATGATCGTATCCTTTTTCTTTCCAATTTAGATGAAGTGGAAAGGTTTAAGGATTTGCGTCGCCTGATCTACCAAATCAAAAAACAGACTCCCAATGGACTAAAAGCAAAGATTGTAACTATCTCAGGTGAGGTTCATTTCCCTGGTGAGTATCTGTTTTCGGAGAAAATGAATGTACATGACTTGGTTCTTGCTGCGGGAGGAATCAAGGACTCCGCCTATGAAGTTGATGCTGAACTTACCAGAATGTCAATGGATGCAAATTATTTTACAAAAATTGAACACATTCGGATCCAGCCTTCCTCATTTCTGGAAACCAATGCATCTAAGGAGTTTCGGCTTTTACCCTACGACCGGTTAAATATTAAACCGGCACCGTTATGGAATCTTGGTCAGTTTGTCACCATTGAAGGTGAGGTAAATTTTCCAGGAGTATTTCAAATATACAATGGAGAAACCTTGCAGCAATTGCTTAAAAGAGCGGGAGGTCTTACCAACTTTGCATTTCCCCAAGGTGCCATCTTTACCCGCAAGCATCTTCGAGAAAAGGAAGAAAAGGAGCTTGAGAGACTTAAGAGTCAGCTTCAGTCAGATATCGCGAAATCAAATTTGGATGCTCTTAATCCTGCCGAAACTGCCCGGGCTTCCGCAGCCGCCTCTGCAATGATGAGTAGATTGGAAAATACTGACGCACTAGGCCGGCTTGTTATAGATTTGAATTCGTTCGCAGAGGAATCTTCAGTTTCCTCTTTGTTTCTCAAAGATGGGGATAAATTAATTGTACCTGGGTTCCCCGCCTCGGTAAGTGTGTTGGGAGAGGTTAATTTTCCAACCTCACACATGTACAATCCAGAATTATCCCAAGATGACTATATTCTTATGAGTGGTGGCATGACTGATAATGCAGCCGACAATAATATATTTGTGATTAAAGCCGATGGTTCGGTTCATTCAAAATCTTCCAATCGCTGGTTCAAGAACAAGAATACCTCAAAAATCGGGGTAGGTGATACTATTGTCATTCCGATTGATATTAAGCAGTCACGAATGCTTGAGCAATTGAGCTACACCTCTCAAATTATTTACCAGATGGCCGTAACAGCAGCTGCGGTTAATTCTTTTTAAGGTTTCAATTTCAGAAGATGTGAATTCAGTTTGTTCAAAAAAACTTGAACAAACACTTTCTTTTTGTCAAAAAGTAGGCTAATGAATGCATTTTCGCTTAACAATCCAGACCTACCTGAAACGACTGAAGGGTTGGATGAATGGGAAAGTGCGGTAATTGATTTATTTCTTAATGCAGCAAACTCCTTTGGACTGCCCAAATCCTACGGACAGATCTACGGACTACTCTTCTGCAGGGATCAAGCATTGTCGATGGATGAGGTCATGGATTTGTTGCAGATCAGCAAGGGTTCAGCCAGTCAGGGGTTGCGTGCCCTTAGGCAACTTGGGGCAGTTTCCTCCACTTTTGCTCCGGGCGATCGCAAGGAGCGCTTCGTCGCCGAGATTCGCCTGAGAAAGCTCGTAAGCGGTTTTCTGCGGGAGCAGGTGGATCCACACCTCGAGAAAGGGGTGGCTCGTTTAAAACAGATTGAAGAGTTGCTCGAAGGGGCAGGCTCTAAGGATTCCCAGATCCGAGGAACTCGCAGGCATGAGATTTTATCAGGTTGGCACCGGCAAATGAGCCGTTTGCTCCCCTGGGTCAAGATGATCGTTGGAAAGAGCGATCGTTTGCCCAAAAAAAGTTCTGATTAAACAAAAAGTATTGGTTTCCTCCGATTGGCTTTGCTTGTCGCAAACGGCCAAGGGCGGTAGCGTATTGAGATAAATTCTATGAGCGAAGATCCCAAATCATCCACCAAATATGTCATGGTCGAATCCGGACTCCAATCCGATGAGGACGAGATCGACCTTCTCGAACTAATCCGCACCCTCCTGCAGGCATGGAAAACCATCGTGGGCATCACCCTCCTTTGCACCGGTCTTGCGGTTACCTACGCCCTCTATGCCCCGGAGGTCTTCAAGGCGGAAACCTTATTGGCACCCGCTCAGGAAGAAAAGTCAGGTGCATCCTCTGCCCTCAGTCAGTTTGGTGGTTTTGCCGCGATGTCGGGGATTTCCATACCTACCAGTTCAAATATTGAACGGGTATTGGCTACGCTTGAGACTAGAGTTTTTCTTAAAGAATTTGTAGAGGAAAAAAACCTTCTCCCGGTTATTTTTGAAGATTTTTGGGATGCAGCCTCCAACTCATGGAAATTACAAGTAGATCAAGAAGGTTTTATTACGGAAGATGGAATTTCACTTCTTCGAGGAGCCATTGAAGTTGATAAAGTTAAATCAGGTCTCATAACCCTCTCCATTTCTTGGAAAGATCCACAAGTGGCTGCTCAATGGGCTAATGATTTGGTAAAGCAGTTGAATGAACAACTTAGGCAAAAAGCAATTGCCGATTCCAAAAAACGGGTCGGGTACCTCGAGCAGGAATTAGCTAAGACGAACTTACAGGATATGCGTGCAGTTCTCTACAACCTCCTCGAGTCCGAAAAACAAAAAGCGATGCTGGCCAATGTAAACGAAGACTTTGCTTTAGAAGTGATCGATCCAGCGGTCTCCGGATCGATGATTAAGCCAAAGCGTAAACTCATTGTCGCCCTAGGTGGAGTATGTGGGGGCTTCCTCGGTATCTTTGCCGTCTTCTTTGCTCAGTTCCTGCAAAAGTTAAAATCACCAAATTCTGAAGTAGCCACCCAATAATGAGTAAGCAATTTTCAAAAATATCAATCGTAGGTCTAGGCTATGTCGGCCTTCCTCTGTCCTTGCAGTTCGCCCGATCCGGTGTTTCGGTTCTTGGGTTCGATCTCGACCAGAAAAAGGTCGATTCGATCAATGCAGGTAGGACTTATCTGAAGCATTTCCCATCGGAAAGCATCGCCGAGCAGGTCGATGCCAACCGTTTGGAAGCTACCACCGATCCCTCCCGATTGTCCGAAGTGGAAGCGATTCTTATTTGCGTACCCACCCCTCTGGATGATCATCGCGAGCCCGATCTCTCCTTCGTATTGGATACCGCAAGAACGATTGCTCCACACCTTGCAAAAGGAGTACTGGTCACCTTGGAATCAACCACTTATCCGGGAACCACAGAGGACGAACTTCGCATCGTTTTGGAGGAAGGTTCCGGAATGAAAGCAGGCACGGATTTTCACTTGGCTTACTCCCCTGAACGGGAAGATCCAGGCCGGGATGATGCGTCAGTCAAAACTATACCCAAGGTGGTCGGTGGATACACTGAAAAATGTGCGGAATTGGCTGAAGCTTTATATGGGCAAGCTTTGGATAAAATTCATCGTGTATCTTCCTGTCGGGCAGCGGAGGCCACGAAACTTTTGGAAAATATTTTTCGCAGTGTGAACATCGCTTTGGTTAATGAGCTCAAGGTGGTTTACGAAGCCATGGGCATCGATGTGCATGAGGTAATCGATGCCGCAGCCACCAAACCATTCGGTTTTATGGCATTCCGTCCCGGTCCCGGATTGGGCGGACACTGCATCCCGATTGACCCTTTTTACTTAACCTGGAAAGCAAGAGAGTTTGGCAAGCATACCCGATTCATTGAGCTCGCCGGGGAGATCAATACCGCTATGCCGGACTATGTAATATCAAAAGTGGCGGATGCTCTCAACGACGAGGGTAAGGCAATCAAAGGCTCCAAGATTTTGGTTCTCGGGCTCGCTTACAAGGCAAATGTCGATGACTGCCGGGAATCTCCCAGTTTTGTACTGATGGAGAAATTGGAAGCTAAGGGTGCGATAGTAGAATACAATGATTCATTTGTGCCGGTTGTCCCACTTACCAGAGAACATTCCCATTTTACAGGCAAACAATCCGTGGAAATTGAGGATGCATACGACCTCATTTTGGTGTCCACCGATCATGCCGAATATAAAACTTTTGATTTCAGTGGTTATTCCTGCCCACTTGTCGATTCCCGTAAATGCATCCAGCATAAGCCAAAAAAATATTATCACGCTTGAGTAAAAAATATTTAGTTACTGGTGCCGCGGGCTTTATTGCGTCACAAGTCAGTAAGCAATTACTTGATCAGGGTGATCATGTCGTAGGCGTGGATAACCTCAACGATTATTACGATGTACGGCTCAAGAATTGGCGACTCGAGCAACTAAAATCTCACCCCCATGCAGAGAACTTTTCTTTTGCTGATATAGATATCGAAGATCGAGCCAAGCTAAGCGATCTTTTTAAGGCAGAGGGCCCATTTGATGCCGTGCTTAACTTGGCTGCCCGTGCAGGGGTTCGCTACAGCATGGAAAACCCTCATGTATACCTTTCAACCAATGCCGAAGGTACCCTCAACCTACTCGAGTGTATGCGGGCTCATGGATGCAAAAAACTTGTTTTGGCTTCCACATCCTCCCTTTATGCCGGTCAAAAAATGCCCTTTACCGAGGACTTGGCTGTGAATGAGCCTCTATCTCCTTATGCTGCCTCCAAGAAAGCCGCCGAACTGATGGCTTACAGTTATCATAAGCTTTACCAAATGGATGTATCCGTGGTGCGCTATTTCACGGTTTTTGGACCCGCCGGTCGTCCAGACATGTCCCCTTATCGATTCATTAAATGGATCGCCGAGGAAGAAACCATTCAAATGTTTGGGGATGGCTCTCAATCTCGTGATTTTACTTATGTGGATGATATAGCTCGAGGAACCATTGCTGCTATTCAGGAAGTCGGATATGAAATCATCAATCTGGGCGGTGGAAGGAACCCTGTTTCCCTAAACACCATTATTTCCAAGCTAGAAGAATTACTGGGCAAGAAAGCAAAGATTTATCACAAGCCATTTCATGTGGCCGATCTGATGGAGACCTGGGCAGATATTTCCAAGGCTAAAAGGTTATTGGGTTGGGAACCCCAAGTTTCTCTCGAAGAAGGGCTCGAGAAATCAGTTCAATGGTATATGGATAACCAACATTGGCTCAAGGAGGTACAGGTCTGAGTGCTATACCACAAATTGCACTTGTAGGTTGCGGATACTGGGGTAAAAACCTCTGCCGGAACTTTCATGCTTTGGGGGCTCTCTCTTCTGTGGTCGATGCAACGGAGAACGGTCAAACCACTGCCCGTTCCATTGCTCCTGATACCGAAATAACCGATAACTTGGATGATGTTTTGAGGAATGATCAAATTCAGGGCGTTGCCTTGGCTACACCTGCAGAGACTCATGCTGAGTTAGCGATCCAAGCCATGCAGGCAGGCAAAGATGTCTTTGTCGAAAAACCCATGGCCCTGACCCTTGAAGATGCCGAAAAGATGAAAAAGGTAGCGGAGGGAACCGACCGTATTTTAATGGTTGGTCATCTTCTGGAATTCCACCCTGCGGTTCTCAAACTTCGAGAAATGATCGCTTCGGGAGAGTTAGGCAAAATTAATTATATATATTCGAACCGTTTGAACTTTGGGAAGGTGCGGACTGAGGAAAATGCCCTATGGAGTTTTGCTCCCCATGATGTGGCGGTGATTCTTCGTTTGATGGGACAGGCACCGGTAGAGGTTTCCGCTTGTGGTGGATCTTACCTGACCAATGGAATTGCAGATACTACTCTGTCCAACCTCAGGTTCGAAAGCGAATCCCGAGCTCATATTTTTGTCAGTTGGTTACACCCTTTCAAGGAGCAACGTCTTGTGGTTGTGGGAGATAAAAAGATGGCGATCTTCAATGATGTTGCTCCCTTTGGAGAAAAACTTCAACTATACCCACAAAATGTCGAGTTCGATGGGCCAATTCCCATTCTCAAAAAAGAAGATGCAGAATTTGTGGAGCATGAAAACACCGAACCTTTGCGTGAGGAATGCAACCATTTCCTCGAATGCATTCAATCCAGAAACCAACCCCTAACCAATGCCCAATCCGGTATTTATGTATTACAGGTTCTCCATGCCTGCCAGCAGAGCATTGAGCAAAATGGAGCACCAGTTTCACTAAGGAATTAAAGTTGAAAACTCTCAATGAAATGCTTGGGATGACTTATCATAAGTCGCCCTTGCGTATGAAAATGCTTCGCTTAGGATTACCTGACCCCAAGCAATGGCAGACCATTGCAGTTCAAAGAGGCTGTGACCACTATCCTGCAGTAACTGATCAAGTAGAAGATCCTGGGACAAGTGTTCTCTCCAATGAAGAGTTAGCACTCTCATTATTGTTAGGAGAACTCCCATATGACCCGCAAGCTATTCGTGTTTCGGCCCAATTGCTTTCCGGTGATGTAAATATTATCAAAATTCTTCGAATTGCTGAGTTAGAGAGGCTCAAACCATTATTGCACCGTTTAGCCAAAGATATTCTGAGTTTCGGACTCGAACATAAAAATTGGAAAGAGATTTTAGATGCAACCTTTGAGAAAAATTTTCCCGAAGGCGTTCTTCCCCATCCAACCAGATATGTGGTGGATCAGGGAAATTATGTACCTGAAAACCAACGCTATCTCATTCTTACTCCTAAAAGAATGTCAGTGCGAGAACCGTGACACCTTATCAATTCTTTGCCTTCGTTTACTTTTCAACACAAAACAACCTTGTCTAATTCATTAAAAATTCATCCATCTGCAGTCGTGGATGAGGGGGCAGTCATTGGTGACGGTACGGCCATCTGGCATTTTTCGCATATTTGTGGAGGTGCAATTATTGGAAATGGCTGTTCGCTCGGTCAAAATGTATTGGTAGCAGACAATGCCTCCCTCGGAAACAATGTGAAGATACAAAACAATGTGGCGATCTACGGAGGTATAACCGTAGAGGACGATGTCTTCCTCGGACCTTCCTGCGTGCTCACCAATGTGACCAACCCGCGTTCGCAGGTAAGTCGAAAATCACTTTACGAAAAAACCCTGATCAAGAGAGGGGCAACGATAGGAGCCAATGCCACCATAGTCTGCGGAATTACCCTCGGTCGCTACTGCTTTATCGGTGCGGGTGCCGTAGTCACAAAAGATATACCAGATTACGGGTTGGTATTGGGTAACCCTGGTAAATTGTCTGGTTACATGAGCCGCCATGGGCACAAGCTTACTTTTAACGAGTCGGGTAGGGCAACCTGTCCAGAATCAAAGTTCGTGTACGCAAAGGCAGATGATCAGGTACATTGTTTGGATTTGAATGAAGATGAACCTTTGCCATCGGATCTTTCCATTGGTTCACAGGATTACGATTCTTTTAAAAGCTAAGTGACCCACCAAAATAAAGACAAAAAAATCAAGAAGCGTTCTTCTTTAAAAGATGAGTTTGTTTTTCGAGATGATCTTCAAGGTTATGATGAAACAGCTTATCTGCTTAGATCTCCCAAGAATGCTATTCGCTTACTTGAAAGTATTGAGTCGTTGAAAGAAGGAAAAGTTGTATCGACCAGCCTTTCCAAACTATCTCAAAAATAATGATCTTGTTCTCTATTACATTCTAACATGCCTGTAGCCCTCATAACCGGAATTACCGGGCAAGACGGTTCTTATCTCACGGAATTACTTTTGGAAAAAGGATACTCTGTGCATGGGATTGTTCGACGGTCCAGTTCGATGAACCGTTGGCGGATCGACCACTTGGTCCAAGATGAAAATATTTATGGTAAGTCGCTGTTTTTACATTATGCGGATTTGTCCGATGATGCATCCCTCCGCCGAATTTTCTCCAAAGTAAATCCCGATGAAGTCTATCACTTGGCAGGCCAAAGCCATGTGGCCTTGAGCTTTGAGATACCTGAGCTGACTACGCATGAAATCGCCAATGCGACCCTCAAACTTTTGGAGATTTGCCGGGATCAGGCAAAACCGCCTAAAATCTACCTCGCGGGCTCCTCAGAAATCTTTGGCCATGCACAAGAATTCATTCAGACAGAAGAGACTCCGTTTAACTCAACCTCTCCCTACGGGGTATGCAAAGCATTCTGTGTCCAAATGGGTAAGGTTTATCGCTCTGGATATGGTATGCATGTATCCAATGGCATTCTCTACAATCATGAATCTCCTCGCCGTGGAGAAAACTTTGTTACCCAAAAAATTGTTCGAGGTGCGGCATCCATCGCCCAAGGAAAGACGGAATTTTTAGAACTTGGTAATTTGGATATTGAGAGGGACTGGGGATATGCACCGGATTATGTTTTGGGCATGTGGATGATGCTCCAGCAAGAACAAGCAGATGATTATATTTTAGCTACTGGAAAAACGCACAAGCTTTCCGATTTCCTCCAACTTTCTTTCAAATATTTTGGACTCGATCATCAAAAATATATCCGCATTAACCCGAAGTTTGTTCGTCCAAATGAACCCGTTCAACTCTGTGGCGATTCATCCAAGGCTCAAAACATACTCGGATGGAAACCATCTGTTCCATTTGAACAAATAATAAAGAGCATGTGCGAAGCTGCCGAAAAAAGCAATTAACCTTGAAAATCTTAAATCAAAAATAAAATATTCAAGGTATTATGATTAAGCGCACCGATAAACTAAACCAAATTAAAAGTGGTTTCGATCGGTCCCCGATTGTATTCATCACAGGGCTTAGGCAATCGGGTAAAACTACCTTGGCTAAAGATTTTGCGTCTCAGTACCAAGGTTCCTGTACTCATTTTGACTTAGAGGATCCTCGATCCCTTGCTCGTTTGTCAGAACCAATGACGGCATTGGAGAACTTATCTGGCCTTGTTGTAATTGATGAAGTTCAAAGACTTCCTGCAATCTTTCCAGTTTTACGAGTTCTTGCGGATCGCAAAGAAAAACCTGCCTGCTTTCTGCTTTTGGGAAGTGCCTCCCCACTTTTGATTAAAGAAATTTCTGAATCCTTGGCTGGTCGGGTCGCACTTTTGGAGATGGATGGATTCAATCTTATGGAAGTGGGGAGTGCAGAGTCCAAGGTTTTATGGAATCGGGGTGGATTACCTCCATCCTTTCTTGCTGGTTCAGATACCAGTAGTCTGCAGTGGCGTAAGGATTTCATGACCCTTTTTGTTGAGCGTGACCTTCCGCAGTTTGGAGTTACTTTTCCATCTGCAGCGATGAGGCGATTTTGGGCAATGCTTGCCCATTATCATGCTCAAACATGGAACGCCTCAGAATTGGCAAAATCCTTTGATGTTTCCCAGGCAATAATTCGAAAAAAATTGGATATTCTTACGGGTGCTTTCGCCATCAGGCAACTACCTGCCTGGTATGAGAATTTAGGGAAAAGAACCGTTAAATCTCCGAAGATTTATCTTAGGGACAGTGGGCTGCTCCATGCCTTGCTGGATTTATCCACCTTCGATCAACTTCAGTCACATCCGAAATTAGGATCATCATGGGAGGGGTTCTGTATCGAACAAATTCTATCCATCACCGGCTCCTCGAATGCTTATTTTTGGGCTACCCATGCCGGGTCTGAGCTTGATCTGTTTATTCTCCACAAAGGAAAGCGAATTGGTGTTGAGATTAAATATTCCGATGGACCAAGCACCACACGTTCAATGCGGCAAGCATTGGAAGATTTATCTCTAGATCATCTTTATGTGGTCTACCCCGGAAAAGATGACTATCCATTGGACAAAAACATCACCGTCACCTCCTTACTCTCCATTCTTACTAAACTAAAAGCCCTTTAAGGAGCTTTCCGTTTTTTCATGTCCGATAATAAGCAAGACAAACTAACTCTTTCAATGAAGGTACTCAAAGGACCTAAACAAATTGAGCGGGAAAAGACTGAGACCATTTGGGATCGGTTTGACCGTTTACAGCGTAGTCTGGCACCCTTACGCAAAGGAAAACAAATCAAGAAAGGAGTTCATCGTATCCGAAGAATTGAAGAAATAAATATTCTTGATTCGAAATAGTTTGAAAATCATATAATCTGATTTTAAGATATAGTTATGAAAAACGAAACATTATCAGCAACTGAAGCTTCAAGAAACTTTTCAGATTTAATCAACAAAACCCTCTACATGAAGCAAACAACAACTTTATTGAGGGGCGGGCAACCGGTTGCTAAGGTTATTCCTGTTACTAAAGATCCAGTCACTGGTTCAGAACTAGCTAAGAGAATAAAATCTAAAAATCTCACACCCGAGGAAAATGCTGAGGATTGGATGCTACCAGTAAAAGAATTTCTTTCCACACAAAAACTTCCTGATATTCAGTGGGATTAGTTTTAGATACTTCTATCATTGTTCATGCCCAAAGAGGGAAATTAGATCTTGATTTAACATTAACGAAATTTGCACATACAAACATATTTGTTTCTTCTATTACTGTATCTGAACTTTTTCTCGGTATACATTTTTCGAGAGAAGAATTTAAGCAAAAACGCTTATTTTACATCGAGGGCATTCTTGAAGAGTTAAAAGTTATAGATTTCGATTACGAATTAGCAAAAACTCACGCTAATATCTGTGCAAAGTTGAGGAAAGAAGGTAATTTAATCGGGCCTAATGATCTGATTATTGCTGCAAGTTGCATTCACTACCAACACTCATTGTTAACTTTTAACATTAAGGAGTTTTCTCGAGTGCCGAATTTATTCTTAGAATCTATCAACTAATCCTACATGCAATTCATTGATCTACAATCCAGGCACCAACTCAT
>Ga0255753_1003751_pt1 | contig 15611 bp, 12 predicted proteins | sample 041ome_10_FD_179953 | JGI IMG/M metagenome (GOLD analysis project Ga0255753, IMG submission 179953) | Coastal salt marsh microbial communities from the Groves Creek Marsh, Skidaway Island, Georgia - 041412US metaG (version 2) | ecosystem: Environmental > Aquatic > Marine > Intertidal zone > Salt...
TTACCACCCTTGGATGAGCATGCCCTACATTATTTACAGCTATACCAGCCAGCAAGTCTATATATTCATTGCCTTCGCTATCCCACACCTTAGCACCTTGACCACGGTTAATCGTGATAGGGAAACGATTATAGACTTGTATGTGGTGTTTATGCTCAAGGTCTTGGGCAAAGTCTGTGTGAGCCGTTATTGAAGAATCGGCTACTATATTATCGGGGGTTATACTATTTGAAGTAGACAAGGAATGCGAATTACATGGAGTGAGTGTTATGAGAGTGACTATTGCTAGAATAGTTTAGCCAAAATAAACAAAGAGTAAAACAAACCTTCATAAGTTCATAAATAAAATATAAAAAACGCTATGTTTTATAGGGTGTTGTTTAAACACCATCTTATAACAACGGTACATTGAATGGCCTGGATTTTTCTATTGAATAAAATTGTACGTTCCATTCCTCTTAAATTTGCAGTATCATTATCAGAAAGCTTAGTATCATTCTATGTTACCATAAAGGTAGTGAATGGAGGCATTCCATGCGTAGAACATTATTCAATTTTACCTCACTTACACTCAATTTTAATTATTACCTAGTACAATGACAGATCTCAAAACCTTGGTCCAAGCAGCTGAAGAAATTGCTAAAATCGGAGGGGCTCATACTCTTAACTATTTTAAAAAAGAGGTAGAAGTCATTTCAAAAGCAGATGATTCACCCGTTACTATTGCAGATCGTGAAACCGAAATGGTGATTAGAGAAGAAATTGAAAAAAGGTTTCCGGATCATGGTATTATTGGCGAAGAGTATGGGATTACCCGGCCAGATGCATCTATTCAATGGGTATTAGATCCTATTGATGGGACAAAATCCTTTATTCACGGTATTCCCTTTTATACTACCTTAATTGGAATAATGATTGATAAAGAACCCATGGTTGGAGTTATTAACGCACCTGCGTTAGATGAATGCTGTGTGGCTGGTAAAGGCTTAGGTGCTTACTTTAATGGGAAACCCTGTCATGTTCGTGAAACAGCCGATATGCTTGAAGCCACTTTGTTGGTGACAGAAATAAAAAGGTTTCAAGATGTTGGTAAAGAAGAAGAATTTCAGGAGTTAATGGCTAAAACAAAACTTCACAGGACATGGGGTGATGCCTATGGCCATATGATGGTAGCTATAGGTAGAGCGGATATTATGTTTGATCCAGTACTTAACTTATGGGATGCCGCTGCTTTATTACCCGTAGTTAAGGAAGCAGGGGGGGTATTTAGTGATGTCCACGGAGTTGAAACAATCCACTCAGGAAATGGCTATTCCACTAATCCTTACTTACACCCAGAATTAAAAGCTCTATTTGCACGCCATCGAGCTCAAAAGGGAGAATAGTGGTTTCGGCTTAGCCTTGTTTATGCTGATCGAGCAATAAAGTAATTTAGGCTTGCCTAATCCATTTATATAATTCTTTAAAAGTTGGTTTTTTGCCATACATGAGAATACCAGTTCGATAAATGCGTGCGGCTAGTAAGAGCATACCAATCAAACTGAGAATGAGTAATAGGATAGAGAGTAGTACTTCCCAAAATGGGACATTAGATACCAACATTCGGGTAACCATGTTAATGGGTGAGGTCAAGGGAAATAGTGATGCTACAATAGCAAAAGTAGAATCTGGAGCCTCAGCAATTCTGAAATTGAGCATATAACCTAAAAAAATTGGAAGCATTACAGGTGTCATGAATTGCTGTGAGTCTTGCTCAGAATCCACCGCTGCACCAATGGCAGCAAAAATAGAACTATACATTAAAAAGCCAAGTACAAAAAACACGAAAAAATAGAGTACAAACAATGGATCAATACTGAATTGCTCCAAAAAACTTAGATCAATATCCGATGGCATATTAGCGGCTGTTCCTGTTCCATCGACTGCATTCAAACTGTTTTGAAAATCTCCCATTCGTTGATTAATGAAGAACTGAGCTACAGGAGCTGCAAGGATGGTTACTCCAGCATAAGTTGCAATCCACAAACTGAATTGAGTTAGCGCTACTAAACAAACACCAAGTAGCTTACCTAACATCAACTCTATGGGTTTTACAGAGGAGGTTATTATTTCGACGATTCGCGACGTTTTCTCTTCAATTACGCTGCGCATTAGAATGGCTCCATAACCGAATAGGCCAATAAAGATAAATACACCAATAAGTATCCCACCTATACTACTTAAAAAGGCATTGCTTTGTTCATCAACACCAGCCTCATTCAATCTCCTATTTTCTAAAGCAGGTCTTTCTTCGAAAATAGCAATAACAGCATCTGATACATCATTATCCTTTAGTCGAATTTGACGGGTAACATCTCTAACATCGGACCGAAGTGACTCGAAAAACGTAATACCACCAGAGCCATTGTGAACAAAGGTGGCAGGAGTGCCTTCACTCAAAAAAGTTTGGTCAAACAAAACATATCCATCTAGTTCGTCTTCCATGATGAGATCACGTATTTGCTCAATAGACTGGTCTGCCTTAATGGGTAGATACCTTGTTGCGTTCAGCTGGGTTAATGGATACAGCATTCGGCCTGTTTCGTCAATTACTATGACTTGTTTAGGAGCTTCATTATCAGATACGGTCATAAAAATAACAAAGCCCATGAAGCCTAATATCAATAGAGGAGTAAGGAAAGTAGAGAGCAGAAATGATTTCGTTTGCACCCGTGTTTTGTACTCTCGTTTAATAATAAGCCAGATTTTCGAAAAATTAATCATATCAAATTTATTGTGTGTAATAGGGTTAGTTAATCTTCCTTCGTTGACTAAACAGATACTTTGGTATCATTGACGGTACTAATGAATATATCCTGTAGGCTAGGTTGTACAATTTCGAATCGTTGTATCTCTGCGTGTTTCATCGCGATTTCTAATATATGTTGAGGAGAGGCTCCCTCTAATAAACGTATTTCCGCAAAATTGGTTGAACGGTTGTTGATTCGAACCCCCTCTAATTGGTTTAAAAACTCTGAATCACCTATGAAATCTAGCAGCACTGTGTTGTTCCCAAAACTTTGTTTTATTGATTGTAGGTTACCTTGTAAAACGGCCTTTCCTTGATTAAAAAGACATATATCATCACACATTTGCTCTACCTGTTCCATTCTGTGGGTGGAAAACAAAATGGTCTTTCCTCGTTTTTTCTCCCCTAGAATGACTTCTTTAAGCATTTCTGAATTGATTGGATCAAGCCCGCTGAAAGGCTCATCAAATATGTAGATTTCTGGGTCATGAGCAACAGTAGCGATAAACTGTATTTTTTGAGACATGCCCTTAGAGAGTTCTGATACTTCCTTCTTTTTCCAACTACTGGCTTCAAATCGATCTAACCAAAATTCAATAGCCGTTTTGGCGGCCATATAGCGTAAACCTTTCAGTTGAGCAAGATACATGAGTTGGTCAAAAACCTTCATTTTTTTGTATAAACCACGCTCTTCAGGTAGGTATCCAATCCGTTCCTGGCTTTTAGGACTTACCGCTTCTCCCAATATCGATATAGAACCAGTATCTGGATTCAGGATATGATTGATCATCCTAATCGTAGTGGTTTTACCTGCGCCATTTGGACCTAATAAACCAAAAATTTGCCCTTTTTCTACTCCAAAACTAACTTGATTTACTGCTGTTGCCTTCCCGAAATGTTTACTCACATTTTGAACATCAATAACTAGGGACATGATAAATGATTATATTGGTTATGAGATGTCTCGATTACGTAATTATTAGCAAAAAAGTTACAAGTTTATGACCATTGTTCATATTAGTGCCGAATGTTATCCAGCTGCCAAAGCAGGTGGACTGGGTGATGTAGTTGGTGCCCTGCCTAAATATCAAAATCGAGGAAATAACCGCGCGATCGTATGTATGCCTCACTATCATACACCATGGCTACTGAAAGCCAATAAAACCCTAATCGATACCGCTACTTGCCAAATGGGTGCTAAGAAGGTGCCCTATAATGTGTATGAAATCAAAGAATCCTTAGGTTTCAGCCTCTATACCTTTGATATACCGGGCTACACAGATAGAACAGGTATATATTTAGATCCATATTCAGGACATGGATATTGGGATGAATTCGAACGATTTTTGAGTGTTCAAATTGCTGTGTTGGATACTTTGATTCGTTGGGATCTACAGCCCGATGTGCTTCATTGTCATGATCATCACACAGGATTAATACCCTTTATGGCTCAGCAGTGTACCGCTTTTAAATCTTTATCCAATACCCCTACTATTATTACGGTTCACAATGCCGAATATCATGGAAGTCAGGATATGGGAAAACGATTTTTGTTGCCAGATTTTAACGGAATACATACGGGTTTGTTAGAATGGGCTGGAGAATTAAATCCACTGGCCTGTGGGTTAAAGTGTGCTTGGAAAATAAGTACGGTATCTCCAAGCTATATGGAAGAATTACGAACCAATAGTAATGGATTGGAGTTTTTGTTTGAATTGGAAGCAGGAAAATCGGTAGGCCTATTAAACGGAATAGACCCGGAGGTGTGGAATCCTGCAACGGACACCTATTTAGAACAGCACTATACCTTAACAGGACCTACTGAAGAGCAACCAAACTGTTTAGATGTCAAAGAAGGGAAGTCGTATCATAAACATATGTTATGTCAAGCATATCATTTATCCCCTGACAGGCCGCTATTTGCATTTATAGGACGATTAGTAGATCAAAAAGGGGCAGATTTATTGGCTTCAGTAATCCGCGGTCTACGTGAAAAAGGGAAAGAACTTAATTTTATTTTGTTGGGAACGGGTGAAGCTCAGTTGGAAGCGGAGTTTCGACAATTAGATCAGGACTATGTGGGTTATTTTAACGCTAAACTATCCTACAATGAAGGCTTAGCAAGGCAAATGTATGCAGGTGCAGATTTCATGGTCATGCCATCTAGGGTAGAGCCTTGCGGGCTCAATCAATTGTATGCGATGCGTTATGGTACAATCCCAATTGTACGGTCGGTGGGGGGATTAAAAGATTCTGTTCCGGACATTTCTAGTTCAAATGGACTTGGTATACAATTCGATACGTTTAGTTATGAGGCATTAGAGGAAGCCATCCTACGAGCCAGTGATTTATTTACTAATGAAGGCGATATGCATTCTCTACGTGAGCGAATAATGGTGCAAGATCATTCATGGGAGAAAGTCGCAAAAGAGTACGATGAACTCTATTTCCAATTACAGTCCTATCGAGACTAATTCTATTTGGAACTTGGATAAGGAAATGGTTTCTTAGTGATAAAGGGGTAACAATATTTTATTGTTAAGACCTAAAGGCTGTATAAACAATAGTAGTTTATTTTACTTAACATAAGACGGTATATCTTAATGTGAGTACGTTTTGCTCTAAAAAAAGACTAGTCAACACAAAAAAGGTAATTCATGAATAATTCAGTGATGGCCATCATTCTCGGTGGTGGTAGAGGAACAAGACTATTTCCTTTAACCGATCATAGATCAAAACCAGCAGTGCCCGTAGGAGGGAAGTATAGGTTAGTGGATATTCCTATTTCTAATTGTCTAAATTCCGGAGTAAAACGCATTTACGTTTTAACCCAATTCAATTCAGCTTCTCTTAATAGACACATCAAGAACACCTACAATTTTGATGTATTCAGCAATGGCTTCGTGGATATTTTGGCTGCCGAGCAAACTGCTCAAAATACCGACTGGTTTCAGGGCACCGCAGATGCGGTTAGACAATCGATTCATCATATGGAAAACCACAGTTATGAATATGTGTTGATTCTATCAGGTGACCAACTCTACCAGATGGATTACAGTGAAATGCTAGATTTGCACATTAAACAGCAGGCAGATTTAACCGTTGCAACCATCCCTGTTATAGATCGTGATGCCACGGGTTTTGGAATAATGAAAACCAATTCAGACGGCTTAATAGATTCTTTTGTAGAAAAACCCGCTACAGAGGAATTAGAGAAGTGGAAATCTGAAGTACCCGAGCCGTACAAAAGTCAAGGTAAAAACTACTTAGCCTCAATGGGTATCTATATCTTTAATCGGGAGACCTTGATACGCTTGTTTGATGAAAATCCAAATGCTACTGATTTTGGGAAAGAAATTATCCCGAAAACTCTAAACGAAGGAATGAGAGTTTGTAGCTTTGAATTTGGTAAGTATTGGACAGATATTGGTACCATACGGTCATTCTTTGAAGCTAATCTTTCATTAGCGGATACAGTGCCTGAATTCAACTTATATGATAACGATGCTTACGTCTATACACGTGCTCGATTACTGCCCGCATCCAAAATAATGGGTACAACCATGGAGAACTGCTTAATGGCTGAAGGATGTATCATCGAAGCGAGTCGAATAGTTCGATCAGTCATTGGTATTCGCTCTCGCATTGCCAAAGGCACAACCATTGAAAATTCCATTATAATGGGTAACGATTCTTTCCAGAGTCAGGAGTTTATCGATGCGGCAGCACCTACAGAACCCCCGATGGGAATTGGCCAGCGATGCTACATTAGCAATTGCATCATTGATATGAACGTGAGCATAGGAAACGACGTTCGAATTGTTGGTGGTGAGCATTTAGAAGACGGCGACTATCCATTTCATTACATGCGGGAGGGTATCGTTATCGTCAAAAAAGGTACTGTTATACCCGACGGTACTCACCTGTAATAGCTAATCTTTTTCTGAGAGGAAAATGTTACCTAGAGTATACTTTTTAGAGTAACTCCAATCTCAGCTGGGCTTTCTACTACGGTAATACCTGCTTCTGATAATGCTTTTTTCTTCTCTTGAGCGGTTCCTTTTCCACCTGAGATAATAGCTCCAGCATGGCCCATTCGACGGCCTGGAGGCGCTGTTGACCCAGCTATGAAAGCAACAACTGGTTTGCTTACATGCTCTTTAATGTAAGCAGCAGCTTCTTCTTCAGCTGACCCTCCTATCTCACCAATAAGTACGATAGATTCGGTGTCTGGATCATTCTGGAAGAGCTTAACTGCATCTAGGTGTGTGGTTCCAATCACTGGATCTCCACCAATACCTATGGCCGTGCTTTGACCTAATCCAATTTTTGAAAGCTGATCAACAGCCTCATAGGTGAGCGTGCCTGATCGAGAAATAACTCCGACCGTACCTGGTGTAAAAATAGTGCCTGGCATAATGCCAATTTTAGCTTCGCCAGGAGTTATAACACCGGGGCAGTTTGGACCAATGAGTGTAGCCCCATGACTTTTTACGATTTGTTTGGCGACAATCATATCATTAACAGGAATACCCTCAGTAATACAAATAATAACTTGTATTCCAGCGAAAGCAGCTTCAGTAATTGCATCCGCAGCGAAGGCCGGTGGCACAAAAATGACAGAGGTATTTGCACCTTCGGATTCAACCGCTTCCTTTACGGTATTAAATACAGGTAAATTTAAATGCTTTTGGCCACCTTTTCCAGGTGTAACACCACCCACCACAGGAGTCCCGTAGGCAATCATTTGTTCTGCGTGAAAGGTTCCTTCACTTCCGGTAAAACCTTGTACGATTAATCTAGTTTGTTTGCCAACAAGTACACTCATGGATATAAATTTTTACTTTTTATTGGGTTATTTGCCATTTTTGCATCTCTATAGTACTAACCCTATTTACAGGCGTTAAATATAGTATGCTTTACACTAAAATGTAGCCCTTATTTTCGATGAAATTGAGTTCTAGTGTCACTTAAATCACGGACAGTATGCAAGTCATCATGAGAATAAATGATCGCAGTTTAGTTAGCAATTTCATTGATGTATTCTATACTAAAGTCCAACACACGGTCGATGCCCAAAGTGGTATCGAGGGTTCGTTGCACTAACACAGAATCTGGTTCTAAACCAATTCCTTCGTAGAGGATTTTAGTTAGCGGATCAGCCACTTGCCAACGGGGTACCTTTAAGATCCATCCGTTTGGTAACTCTCTGGTCATTGGATTCCCGGATCCACCACCAGTAAACTGACCAACTACGTATACATTAGGTAAATGGCGTAAGGCAAGTACAAAATCCTCAGCGGCAGAAAACACACTGCGATCGGTAATGATTACAACAGGTTGTTCATAACTACGTTGTTTAGGAGTTAATTCATTAGAAATCCAACGACTGTATGAATAATGTTCTGGGCCATTTCTGTATCTAATCCAACGTATACGGGTAAGGCTAGTTATAAATTCTTGTGCAATTATATGGGCATTTACATCGCTTCCACCACCATTGGTACGTACATCTAATATGAGTCCTTTGGTGTTTTTAGTAGATGATGCAATGATCTGGGCCAACTCGTTAAAAGGCTTCTCAGATCCTCTAAAACTTCCCAGGTGTACATATAAAATGTCCTGAATACGACCATAGCGGTATACACCAGACTCATCCTCTTGAAGCTGGTAGTTAAAATAGTTAGCGAAGATCACATTCCCATTGTAATCGGTTTGGTACCAATCGTAATATTGATATCTATTAAAGGGACTCTCAAGCACTATATGTCCGTCTTTTAGGCGATAAACCATTTGTTCAAGTAAATCAAATAACTCCTCTTGTGTACTTACGGAGTCTAATAAAGGGCGATAAATCTCGTAGTACTGATTCCAATTCACGTTCTTATGTTGGAAATAAGGGTAGTAATCAGAAAATTCCTGCCAAAAATGGTCAAATACTTCTTCATTTGAAACGGTATCTCGCGGGTCATCAAACCTGCTCCCTAAAAAGCTTTCACAAGAAATAAGTCCCAAAAGAAATACGGTTAGGTACAACAATTCCTTGCATCTTAAACCTGAAAATCCATTGGGTCTTAGACCCCGGTGAATTCTAATCCCCTTGAACCAATTCATAAATATACTCCAACACCAAACTCAATGGTGCTACTTTTGAAGACCTGCGGAAAGGGAATTCTATGGTATTTATGGGTAACAAATACGACATAGTTGTTTTCTTTTACTTGGGTTTTAGGAGACCATTTAAGCTCCCATTGCCATTGCCTGGGGCTTGCTATGGGGCTCCATTGGCCTGTTTTAAGGATATTTCCAAACGTGGGTTGTTCATTAAATAGTTCTTCAGGATCAAAAACACTGTAGCCGGGTCTAAGGGTATATTGTAGCACCGGTAAGTTCAATGTCCATGTAATGGGGAGGGCTTGGTTAAGAAAATAATTACTTGAAATAAGTAGTGGAATACGAATGGCTCCAAATCCACTTTTCCGTCCATTATATGCGTTGGATTCCATAAAAAAGAAGGACTCTATTTGAAGCAATTGGGCTTCTAATCCACTTTGGATGCTCAGCTTGGAAAAAAAAGGGGTAGCTGGAAGCTCAGAATGTATATAAAAACTAAAACTGCGACTGTCCCAATAATTATTATGCCGGTTACTTAGACGCGAACGCCCGGTTTCCAAAGCGATGGTCGACGAGCGGGTTTCCTTGTCCCAATTATACCCTAGATGCCATTTGAGGCCATTTCCCTCATAGCTTTGATAGGAGACAAGAGGATCCGCGATTTGGGAGTTCATCAACCCGAGGTGAAAAGACCATTGCGCGGTGGTTACCGTACTAAAAAAAGGGAGTAGACCTAAAATCAATAAGGATTGAAGCGTTAGTTTTTGGGATGCTAAATAGGATAACATGAATACTACTGGTTGATGCACACGAGGCAGTGGTAGGATTTTGGAGGATCTTTAAAATACTTCGAAAAATATATTTTCGCCCTGCCTTTAAACTCCTATTTTCAAGGTATGATAAGTGATGCTAAAAAAGAAGAAATTCGGGACGCAGCCGATATTGTGGAGGTGGTCTCCGATTATGTTAAGTTAAAGCGCTCGGGGAGTGGTTTCACTGGATTATGTCCATATCATAATGAAAAATCCCCATCCTTTCATGTGACCCCTCGACTGGGGATATTTAAATGTTTTGGTTGTGGAGAGTCAGGAGATGTGTTCAAATTCATCATGGATCAGGGAGGACTCAATTTCAATGAGGCGCTTCGCACCTTAGCGGATCGTTTTGGTGTGTACCTACCTCAAGAGCAAAGTAGTTATGAGGAGCAGGTATTTGAGCAGGAAAAAGAAGGTATTTTGCATGCACTGAAGTTTGCGGGGGTATTCTTTTATCGTTCGCTAATGGAGTTGGATGAGGCGCAAAAGGCCAGAAGTTATTTAGAACAACGGGGCTATGGCAGCGACATTATTAAGCAATTCGGACTTGGATATGCGCCTAGTTCAGGACAGGCTTTGATCGATGCAGCACAAGACGCTGGAATTGATCCGATGTATTTGTTAGGAGGGGACTTGGTTAAGCAGCGCACAGAATCTGAGGGAATGTATGACACCTTCAGAGGGCGTTTGATGTTTCCTATTTTTAACCCTACGGGCAAAGTGATCGCCTTTGCGGGAAGAGTATTAGGCAATGAAAAAACGGCTAAATATATTAATTCTGCCCAAACTAAGGTGTACAACAAAAGTGAGGTGGTGTACGGAGTTAATTTTTCAAAGAATCAAATTCGTAAAAACAAAGAAATGATTCTGGTAGAAGGATACACAGATGTAATAAGTTTGCACCAACATGGAGTTGATAATGTGGTTGCTAGTTCTGGCACGGCTTTAACACCTGGGCAGCTGCGTACGTTACATCGTTTTGGAGATACCTTAACCATGATCTATGATTCGGATGCGGCTGGGCAGAATGCGATGAAAAAAGGAATTTTACTTGCATTAGAGGAAGGATTAGAGGTAAAGTTATTGGAACTGCCCGATGGTGAAGATCCGGATTCTTTTGTTAAACAGTTTGGGAAAGAATCTTTTGATGATATTAAACATAAGAAAAGCCAAGATTTTGTAGATTTTTTGCTAGCCAAGGCGGCAATGGAGGGACGTTTGGAGGCGCCTATTTCATTAGCTAGAGTGATTAATGAACTTATTGAAGCTGTTGCACATATACCAGATACCATTCAGCGGCAGGTGTACATTCAGCATTTACACCAAAAGACACAGCAATATCGAAAGGGAACAGATCGTGAACTTTTCCAAGAGTTAGATCGGGCACTTCGTGAACGGGCGGTTCAAAAAGAGCGAGCACAACAGCGCCAGCGAAATCAAGAAGCCAGAAATAGACAAGGCAGAAATCAACAAGCTTCTAATCGTTTCGATGATATGGAAGGAAGCGGTGAATTAGGAAGAACGGTGCCAGATACGTCGGAATATGGTCACCCTGTTTACAGTGATGAAGATACAGGGCGGTATGCAGAGTTGGATCCAAGGGGATTTGGTGGGGATGGATTTCGGACTCCAGCCATTAAACAAGTGGCAAAGCCTCATTATGAAAAGGAGTTAATACGGATTATGATAAGTTTTGGACGCGATATGGTGGGTTATGTAGGCGGTTTAGCCAATGAAAAGCTGTTCGAAGACCAGGAATTACGATTATTCTATTTGGATATCATAGAGCGGTATAAGGCCGAGGAATCCTTTGGGATAGAATATTACAGTAGACAACAATCCCCGTACCCAGAACTGGTAGGGGATATTTTTTTAGAAATTCATACTGCCTCTACACGGCATCACGAAAAAACAGGCATAGAATTTAAAAAAGATAAAGACCCTTATCGAAGCGTTAAAGGGTGCCTAAAAGCTTTGGAAATTAATTATTTCAAAAGAAAACGAGCGGAGTTGGCAGAGCGATTCAAATCGGCAGATACACAGGAGAAGAAGGAAATAGTGGCACTTCAAAGTGAAATACAGAAGAAAATAACCGATCGTGAGCAACGAGATTCTGAGGATTTATATCCCGATCCGGTTGGTAAAAAAGGGGAAAGCCTGAGTCCAAAGAGTTTTCACTATGTAATGAAAAAAGACCGCGAAAAAAAGGATTAAGCCATTAGAACCTAAGGCGCGGCGCTCAGGGCATACACCAGTATATTAGCACCCATTCGTAGCGCTTGAGTTCTCTTATCTTCTGGGGTGTTATGAATGGCTGGATCTGCCCAACCATCGGCTAAGTTTGATTCAAAGGTGTAAACCAACACTAATCTCCCCTCGAGAAATAACCCGAAGGTTCTGGGAGCTTGATTGTCATGCTCATGTATTTTTGGGACGCCCGTTGGAAAAGTAAAAACTTGATTGAATACCGGGTGAGCAAATGGGAGTTCAATTAATTCTTCTTCTGGAAAGGTTTCGGCAATAAGCGCCCGAAAGGAAGCATCTAGTCCGTAGTCATCATCCACATACAAAAAACCACCCTGCTCCAGATATCGCCTAAGATTTCTTCGCTCGCTCGCATTACTAGCGATGGTTCCATGTCCCGTTAGGAAGGCAAATGGATATTGGAATAAATGGGTACTTCCCAAGTCCACATCTCTATACCGCGTGGATAAGCCTAATGGAACCCTTTCTGCGGTGAAGCGCAAAAGGTTAGTCAATGAAGAAGGATCGTTGTACCAATCTCCTCCACCGCGATATTTTATTCGTGCTATTTGTACATCATCCGGATTTGTTTGAGCATGCAGATAGCTGTAATAGGGATTTATTGAAAAGCCAATAGCAATTATGAATAACCAGATGGTATGCGGTTGGATGAATTCAGAAATATGTTTCATGGTATTAATATACACATCAAGGAAAGCTAATTTCCAATGGAAGTATGAGGGTATTTGCCGTGTCTCTGGCCATAGATCCAAAAATACCAACGCCACCACGAATGGGGGTAAGTACGTTTTGAATCTCACCAGGAGATAAGGTAGAACCTCCTAGTTGAACAGATTCTGAGCGAATATAATCATAGAGATTTTTGTCAATAACGGAGGGAATAATAGCATTTTCTCCAAAAAAAGCGACCGCAAGCCAAGGGTAGCGGATCTCAATATTTCCAGCTTGGTTTCGCTCAAAGTTTCCTTCGTTTAAAATGCCCGAAGAATTAATGGTTAACTCCTGTAGGTTTTGTTCTTTTTCTTCTTCATTTTGATTTTCCACAAATTCCCTATAAAAAGGTGTTAATAACTCTTCAAATGGATTTTTAGCCACCGTGTTGATGATATAGTAATTCTGGCCTTGCTCTGCAGCCTCTGCGCTTAGCTCAAGGCTTAACTGTTCGGTTGATTGATACCGGAGTGTATCCGGAATGCCATTGAGTATGCTAAAATCTTTTGGCACCTGTGTTTGGGCGAAAATAGTCTGATAATCTGGATGAATGACCTCGAGAAGGTATTTTGCACCCGGAATTACATGATACTTCTCTGTTGGCTGATAAATTCCAGGAGACTCTTCTTCGTAGGTGATTCGGGACTCTTTTTGCTCGCTTTGCTCGTCCAACTCCCAAATCATGACCTGGGCGTTTCTTAATGCAAGCTGCTCAAAATTGTAGAATACAGTAGCTTCGGCTGTGGTCGATAGGCGGACGGGGGGCATTAGATTCCCTGCAGTCAAATATGCCTCTACCACTACCTGTTCGGTGTAGCTATCTTGAGTGTACGGGTCACATGCTCCTGTGAATAAAATAAGAGATGCTACTATTAGCGTGATTTTTGGGTGTATAAGACGGCTAATTCGGTTCATGTTATTTAGGAGAATTAAAGGTGATCGAAATAGCTGGAATGATGGGCAATAGTGTGACATCTGTTTGTTGAACTGGATTTTCGTCAAAATCAAAGTTTTGAAACCAGACATTCCGACGATTGTACACGTTTATGATTTGAAGCTGAAGAAGGGTTTGCATCCCAAAGAGTGAGCCAGTACGCTGAGCTGAGAAATCCATGCGATGGTAGGAGGGGAGGCGAGAGGCATTAACCTTACCAACGGTAAATGCGTTATTAAATTCAGAAGCTCCAAAAGGGTCATCGAGTAAGGCGTAGCGTCCGAGTACTTGGGTGTACGCCTGACCTGTGGCATACACCCAAGCTCCAGTGAGTTTCCACTTAGACGAAAGGGTATAGTTTAAAATGAAATTTACATCATGGCGGCGATCATATTTTGGAGGATAAAAGCGGGCTTGAGCTGTTTCTCCTAGTGCTAATCGAGTGTTAGGATCCGTGTTGAATCCGGGAAATTTGCGCCAGGTATAACCCCATGTATATCCTAGATACCCCGTTAGACGCCCCTGCCGCTTTTCAAATAGCACCTCCAGCCCATAGGCGCTTCCTTCTCCGAACCGGAACAGATCAGCATAGGCTAATCCTGCGGCATCTGGTAAAAAGGGATCGAGTTCAAACAAATCATTCATAGTCCGGTAATACCCCTCAATATCTAAGCCATATCCTTGGAAGGGAATCGTCTTTAAGCCTAAAATAAATTGATCCCCATAGGCTGGTTTAATACCACTGTCTGAGGTCAGCCACAAGTCAAAACCAGAGAAGGCTTCGTTGGTTATTAAGGTAAAGAATTGATTGTATCTTCCGTAAGCTGCTTGCAGTCTAAGTCGATTCCATCGAAGATATTCAGCCGATAAGCGGGGCTCTAATCGCAGGTAGGAACCGTCTGAAAAGGTATTAATGCGTAATCCACCTAGGAGTTTCCACTGATTATTGGGGCGCCATTCGTCCTGAATGTACCAGGAGGCATATTGAGCATGTATTCGTTGACCGAAGGTATTTTGACCGTCAAACTGATCTTGAATACGGAAGGTGAATACTCCTGCCCAAATACCCGTACTAGCGGTATGTTTTTCGTTGGGAAGGTACTCTACATCAGCTTTTACAGATAGGTCATAAATGTTATTATCTCGTTTAAAAGGCGTTCCGGCGACTTCAAAGGTAGGAAAGTTAAAGTAACGCGATCCGGTTACTACGAAATTGGAAAAGGTAGTTTCATTAAAAATATGGGTCCAATTTCCACTTATCGTTTGGTTCCCATAATGAAGTTTGAATTCGGCATCCTCCCCAAAGGGGAAATCGACCCTATCTTTTCCAGAGTAAAAAGCCAAGGAAAATTTATCATTTGCCCCTATATCGAGGTTTATTTTACCGTTGGTGTCTAGGAAATAAAACAAGGATGGAATGTTGTCATTGTTGGCTCGAAGCGCTCCAAGTAGGGGTTCTAGGGTGGATCGCCTCATTGCAAACATATAGGATCCGTTGGGAATAGGTCCCTCAATAGCCGCTCTTGAAGCTAGCATGCCAAGGGTGGCAGTAGCTTGGGTTTCGTTTCGGTTTCCATCCTTATTATAGATCGAAAGAACCGACCCTAGGCGCCCCCCATATTCTGGTGGGTATCCACCTTTGTAAAGCCGTACGTCTTTGATGGCATCAGGATTGAAAGTGGAAAAAAAACCGAAAAAATGGGAGGGGTTGTATACCGTAGTTCGGTCAAGTAGTATGAGGGTTTGGTCTGGGCTTCCTCCACGAATGTAAAGCCCCGACGAAAAATCGGACGCTGCTTTAACGCCTGGTAAAAATTGAATACTACGGAACACATCCGCTTCAAAGATGGCAGGTAATTCTTTGATTGTTTGGGTAGTAATTTGAGCTCTGCCGATATTTTTTAGGGCTTCTTGCTCCCTGGTCGATTCAACCACAATCTCTTCCCCAGAAAGAATCTCCGGTTCTAGTTCGATATCGAGTCGT
>Ga0255753_1003759_pt1 | contig 15595 bp, 15 predicted proteins | sample 041ome_10_FD_179953 | JGI IMG/M metagenome (GOLD analysis project Ga0255753, IMG submission 179953) | Coastal salt marsh microbial communities from the Groves Creek Marsh, Skidaway Island, Georgia - 041412US metaG (version 2) | ecosystem: Environmental > Aquatic > Marine > Intertidal zone > Salt...
CGCTTCTGCAAGTGTATTAAATTCAATATTAAACATAGTCTTTTACCCAGGATTTATTTTTCTCTCTTTTTATGATTTGCAGTTTAGATGAAAGTATTACTAAACAGGCAATTAACCCAGTAAAACCAATAATTGAACCAAATAAAGGATAAAGCATTACCAAATCAATTGCTGGTTTTTCAGATAAAGTGATAGATGCTGGTTGGTGCAAGGTGCTCCACCATTGAACAGACATTTTTATTATCGGTATGTTAACTGAGCCCACTAAAACAAGAATCGATAAGAATTTATCAGCTTTTTCATTGTTATTAAAAGAATCATGAAGAGAGATAAGACCTAAATACATAATAAATAAGATTAAGGTCGATACAATTCTGGCATCCCAAACCCACCAAGTGCCCCATGTTGGTATACCCCAGATTGAACCTGAGATTAGAGCTATAAATGTGGTGATTGCACCAATTGGTGCTATAGATCTTACAAGATAAACAGATAACTTAACTTTCCATATTAGATAAACAGCGCTTGCAATTGCCATTGCTAAATATAGGGATTGAGAAATAAATGATGCTGGGACGTGAAGATAGATTATTCTGTAAGAGTTACCTTGCACAAAATCCTCAGGTGTTAAAAATAGTCCCCAAAAGATTGATAGAAGATATGTTATTAGTGATAAATAAAAAATATAAGGATATGCTCTGTTTACTTGAAACATATAGGTTTTTGGCGAAGCAAATTGATGTATAAATTTTTTTATCACAATAAATAGATTCTCAATGATAAATAATTATTCTAAATGCGCTCTAATAATATATGAAATTATCATTGGAATAATCATTATTATAATCGATAAGATACCTAAAAGCAGAAGTAAGAAGCCTGAATAATTTAAATCAAAATTAATAGCAACTACAACTTTTCCTAAAATAATTAACAAAGGTAAAAGTAACGGCAATGTTACTAAAGTTCCTAAAACAGAACCTTTGGTTAAACTTAAAGCATTTCCAAAACTAAAGACATTCATGAAAATATAAGTTGAGACTAACAAAACTGGAAGAATTTGATAACCAAAAGCAGTTTGACTTGTTGTACCCACACAAAAAATGGTGCCTATTATAGATATTGGTACCCCAATAACCAACCAATAAACAAAAACTTTGGAGCCTATAATAAATGACAGGTTTTTTTGTAATATTGCGTATTGTTCCAAGGTACCGTCATTAAAATCTTCTAAAAAAATATCCTCTGTGGCTAACATTATTACTAATAATGCAGCAATCCATAGTATTGAAAAAAAAGATTGTCTTAATTCAACATCAGAAACTTCAACAGTTAAAGGGTATGCAATCATTATCAAAATAAAAACTAATATAGGTCCAAGCCAACCTCTAGATTTTTTTAATAGCTTTAGAAATTCAAATTTAATTACTTGCATGGCCTAAATTCCTAAACTATCCGAATTAAAATCTAGAAATATATGTGATGAATATATAATACCCTTACCATTAGCCAGTTCTTTTTTTAAAAAATCTACTAAAATTTCTTGTGAATTAGTATCCAATCCAACGCAAGGCTCATCTAGAATTAATAGATCAGATTTATTTAAAAATAGCCTAAGGAGAGCAATTTTTTTTTGCTGTCCGAATGAAAGATTTGCAATATTTATATCAAGAGATTTATCCAAATCAAATACTGATAAATATTTTTGAAGGTCATGGTGATTATTTAAATTCATTAATACAAGGTTGTCTTCAACATTCAGATATTGTTTTATAGCGTTCTTATGTCCTATAAAACATACTTCTTTATCCGTCAGAGTAATCAAATCGCCTTTTGTAGGTTTTGTAAGTCCGCAAACCATTCTTAAAAGTGTTGTTTTTCCTGAGCCATTTTCACCTTGAATATGTAATGCTTTTCCTTTTAAAAGTTCAAAAGATATACCTTGAAACAATTTCTTGTCATTAATTTTGTAGCTTAAATTTTGTGCTTTAACTAAGGCGTTCATAATCTAATCAAGTTGAAGATTTTTTGTTCTTATTATAAGTGCTGGCAATGGTTTTTGTGGATCTATTCTAGAATATAGTCTTTTTGATATTTCTGAAAAAATATTTGGTTCTATAGAACCAAAACCGCCAACAGAAAAATATAATCTTTTTGTAAAATAAATACCCTGTTCCAAATCTGGGATACTTCTTATTAGAGTATTAACTTTTTTAATATTTTGAACTAAGTTTTTTCTTTTTGAATTATATTTAAACCAACCCCATGAGGATAAGCCAATTAAAGCAATTTTCTTTAAAGCTTCTTTAGCTAGGTTATTTGGATAAGATGATGGAGGTAATAGAACTATTAATTCGCCTTGGGAAGCAGTAATCAGTTGGTCTAATTTTTCTAGAATCTTATGTTTTGAATCAAAATTTAAGGATATATATTCTTCAAATTTACTATTAGCAGGAAGCTTAATTCCCTGAAGTCTAGATTTTGAGCCAAGAACTATGTAAGTAACTAATTCTTGGCTCAAGATTAAATTATATCTTTGCTAAAGCTTGTTCAAAGTCAGCAATAATGTCATCAACATGCTCAAGACCAATTGATAATCTTACATATCCAGGCGTAACACCAGCTGAAAGAAGCTCTTCTTCATTTAACTGACTGTGAGTAGTACTTGCAGGATGAATAGCTAAACTTCTTGAATCGCCAATATTTGCAACGTGATAGACCATCTCTAAGGCATCAATAAATTTCTTTCCTGCCTCTACGCCACCTTTTATCTCAAAGCCCATAAGAGCACCATTCCCTTTAGTTAGGTACTTGTCAGCTCTTTCTTTAGCGTAGCCATCCATTTTTGAAGGATAACCAACTCTTTCAACAGATTCATGGTTTGATAGATAATCAGCAACTTTTTCTGCATTACTTGAATGCTCTCTCATTCTTAGTGCAAGCGTTTCTAAGCCTTGAATGAACATAAATGCATTAAATGGACTCATAGCAGCACCCATATCTCTAAGAATAGTCGTTCTAGCCTTGAGTATATAAGCGATAGGTCCAAGCGGCTTTACAGCTTCAGTCCAAACAGCACCGGCATATGAAGGATCTGGATTATTTAATGCAGGCTGTCTTTCAGGAAAAGCTTCCCAATCAAAATTACCACTATCAACAATAATTCCACCAATTGAAGTTCCATGACCGCCTATAAATTTAGTTGTGGAGTGTATTACTACGGCAGCTCCGTGATCAAAGGGCTTACATATTACAGGTGCAGCTGTATTATCAACAATTAATGGTATCCCTAAAGGTCTGCCTATTTCAGCAACTTCAGATATTGGGAATACCTCAAAGCTTGGGTTTGGTAAAACTTCACCATAATATGCTCTAGTCTTATCATCAGTAGCATTAGCAAAATTTTGTGGGTCAGCTGGATCTACAAATCTAACTTCAATGCCCATATCTGAGAACACATTTTTAAATTGGTTATATGTTCCACCATATAAATGAGATGAAGCAACAATATTATCTCCATTCTTTGCAATATTTTGAATTGCATATGCTGATGCAGCTTGTCCTGATGCTACAGCTAATGCTCCAACACCACCTTCTAAAGCAGCTATTCTATCTTCAAGCACAGCGCAGGTTGGATTCATGATTCTTGAATAAATATTACCTAGCTCAGATAAGGCAAATAAATTTGCAGCATGGTCTGTATTATCAAACTGATAACTTGTTGTTTGATGAATTGGTACTGCTACTGAGTTAGTATTGTCGTCCTTCCTCCATCCGGCATGAAGTCCAATCGTTTCTGGGTTTGTATATGTTTTGCTCATAATGTTTCCTTTAGTAAAAATATTAAAACATCAACTGAGAGAAGATAGTTCTAAGTTCTCTTTAGCCAATTTTTTTTGCGCCGGCAAGCTGATATCAAATAAGCGCATACTCATTATATTTTATATAAAACAATAACAACAGGCTAAAGAAGTATTTACTAGCATGTTTAATTAAAATAACTATAATTATTCAAAAGGACTTATAAATATTATGGCAAAAAAATATAACAATTTTAGAGTTGGTGGTTCGCCGCACAATGTAAATGAAGACTATGCAGTATGGACAAATGACCTACTTGAAAGAGTTATAGCTAGTAAAACAGTTATACAGCCTGGTAAGTCAACACAAGGACATAAATTAATTGATTCTGATGTTGTATATGTAATTACTAATGGAAGAGGGTCAATGGAAATTGTTGAGTATATGAACTCAGATGAGGGACATGGCTCTGATCCATCTTATGGTGTTGAGCACAAAGATTCATATGATTTAACAGCTGGAGACGTTGTGCTAGTTCAGTCAGGAGATTATTGTAAGGTCATTAACCTTTCTGAGCATGATCAGCTAACTTACCTTAGAATATTCGATAGAGGCGGATGGAGAAAATAGTCTGACTAGTTAAGACTTATTTCTGCAACAAATGGGAAGTGATCTGAAACTCCCGTCTTTGATTCTGGATTGAACCAATGAGGCTTTCCTGTGTCTTTGTAGGTATTTAATTCTATTTTAAAAACATCTATGGATTCTTTAACAAATTCAACTCTTCTATTCTTGGAAACCATTATAGTGTCAAGAAAATCCCAGGATTTACCTCTTCCATAATAGTATGTCCCCAAACACGAGCTACATCCTTCTCTATGGGCAACATGCCAATAATCTTCTTGGTTTTTATAAATATTAAAACTTTTATCATCTTTATTGGTCAGATTGAAATCACCCAAGGCCACAGACGGCATATCATGACTAGCTATCAATTCTTTAAGTTTTTCAAACGATTCAATTCTCATTTGAGTTGGATGAAAGTTTGAGGGGAAATGAACGTTATAAAACTTTAAGATTTTGTCATTTACATTAATATTAACCTCAAATATTGGTCTGGTATCTATGGTTTCAAAATTTGGAGAGAAATCTACGTAATGAAGCTTAGGGTTAGAGATTTTGTACTTGCTTATAAAAGCTGTATCAACACCCCTTTTGTCATTACTTTCAAGTAAATGAAAATCTATATAACCATAGGGTTCTAAAAGATTATAGAGTTGCTCAAGTATATTCATGTTTTCGATTTCTTGAAGACCAATAACATCAGCTCCGTTATTGTCATAAGAGATAATCACTTCTATAAGATTTTTAAGCTTTGCATTCTTTGTTTCTTCATTCCAGTCTTGGAAAAAACATTCCATTCTCCATCTTTTTACTGAAATAGAATTGCATGAGTCTTTGTGCTCTTTAGAATGTTTTAACTCAATTGGTAAGAATGCCTTGTCATCCTTTTTAGGGTCATCAATCGTATCAAATAGATTTTGAGCATTAATAGACATGACAGTTATATTTTCGGCATTCAAAATAGAAATCGAAAAAATAAACAGAAAAAAAAGGAAATTCTTAAACACCTATAAATCCCTAATTTTAAGCTTTAGCTCAAATGGAAGATCTTCACTTAATTTATTTTCAGATCTGTATTCAAGTAATTTCTTAAGTTTTTCATCACTAAATTCAGTAACCTTCCTGGCATTTAAATCCATATGTGCTAGCACAGTTTCAAAAATTGCTGATAATTCTCCACCTTCATTTTGAAGTATGCCCACAAAATGAAGAAGTTTTTTATTAACATTAGCAAGATAAAATGATGGGTATACCTTATCATCTAATTTAAACTCTTTTAAATATCTAATGTTGTCTTCAAGAGTAAATGTTGAAAAGCCGCTTGCTAAGTATGCATCATCAAAACCAAGGTCTTTGTAGTACATAGCTGTATAAACACTATCAAAGAGTTGGTAATAATAATTAACGTTCATATGACCGTTATGATCACACATTTCTTTAGAAACAATTTTTATTTCAGATTTGTATGGAAGTGCTTGCATTGGTTTGTATTAAGTAAAAAAAAGCCCAGTAAACTGGGCTTTTTAAAAGTTATTTCTATTTTAGAATTTAGCTCCAAATTCTATTCCATAGATTCTTGGATCAGTAAATGCACCAAGTAATGCTCCACCGCCCACATTACTTGATTCACGAAGTGCATTGATATGTTGCTCATCTCTTAAATTCTTAACAAATAAGCCTGCATACCAGTCATCACTGTTTGGAGTGTATCTTACCAATAAATCCATTGTTGATTGTGAGTCTAATTTCAATCTTTCCATGTTAAAGATACTTAAATCAGCTTCACCTCTATATCTGTATGATAATCTCATTGATGTAACACCATTATTACCATTGATATCTTGAGTAATAGATAATCCATAAGATTCGTCAGCTGAGCCAGGAAGGTTGTTACCTTTAATGCTTTGAGCAACACCATCAACACCTCCAGCTGCAGCACAGCCTGTTGTATAAACAAAGCCTACAGAACAGTTATAACCTGCAGATTTAAAGAATAATTCTCCAGTTGAAGGGTCTACTGCCATTGTGGTCAAACCATTTGCATTTGGAGCTGAGCCAAGATAAATCAAAGGAGTTCCTGTTGGATTTAGATAATCAATCAACATAGTATCTGACACTACTTCGTGATCTAAGAACAACCAGTTAGCTTCAAGCTTTGTTGTTTCGCTTAAGAACACCAACATATTACCTTCAAATCCAGTAAACTCTGCATCGATGTTTTTATTCTGTGTTCCAGTGTTAACAACAGCAGCAGTTAAGAATCCATCGTTTTGAGCATTAAATACGTTCATATTAAGAAGCATTGCACCGTCCATGAGGATGCTTTTAAGACCAAGATCTAATGTACCAGCTTTTTCTGGGTCATATTTTGTTGGATTGTCGCCAGCATTTACACCACCAGCTTTTACAGATGTTGTATAACTACCATAAACCATTACATCATCAGAAAGGTCGTGTTGAAGAGCAATCTTATATGAGAACTGATCATCAGCAGCTGTATCTTTGTCTACAAATGGTAATGTGTCTTTATTTTCAACCATAAAGCCACCACTTGCTATCCAGCTTAACGCGCCAGTATCATTGTAAGTCCATGAAGTTGTATCATCGTCTTGATACCTAGCACCAATTGTTAATTTAGTATCATCTGATAAATCAAAGTACATCTCACCATATAAAGCTCTTGATTTAGCTACAACATTTTGATCGTTAATAATGCCGCCTAACTCCCACGGAATAACAATATCAGGTAACGAATTATGATAAGCAGTTAAATCATTAAATTCTCCAAGTTGAGCAAGATCACACGGTCCACCTGCACCGCATGACAAAGCATTTCCGGCAACATTTAACCAGCTAAGCATTGATAAGTAGAATGGAACACCAGCTTTACTACTCCAATCTATACCTGTTAGTCCTTGAACTACATCACTGTATGGGTGAACATCAAAGCTTGTCATGAACTGAGACCCGGCAGTTTGAGCTAGGTAAACGTTATCGTTTCTATTTTCAATATGATACAAACCAACTAAATAGTTAAATGGGCCATCGAAATCTGTAATCAAGTTAACTTCCATTTGAGTACCGTGCATGTTTACATCAGAAAAATCATAAATTCTTTCTGAATCAACATTTTCACAAAACTGCCTTTCTCCACCAAAGCATAAGTATCCTTCAACCGGAGGAGTTCCTAGAGATGCAGCAGATCCTCCAAAAGCAGAAGTAGAATAAGACTGATCTTGGTCGCCTGATTGATGGAAATCTCTTGTTTCGTATGAAACCTTAGCTGTTAAAAGCATATCATCAGTTAAATCATGGTTAATCTGAAGATTAGCAACTGATGTTTTTTGAAAATGAGTTGGTTCTCTGTTCATTCTTACATTTGTAAAATCATCAGAAGCTGTTTGGCCTGAAAAACCATTTGATACCTCACCAGTATTTAAATGAGCTATAAATGCAAATGCGCCAGCAAAATGACCTCTAGTATCAGCGGCAACGTTCATATCGCCCCTAGCATAAGGATTACAACCATAGAATGGATCTTGTTGACAGAATGATACCTCTTCTTGATATCTGTTATCGTCACTTTCTTGCTCTGAGTATGTAAACTGAATTTGGGTTCTATCAGACATATCATAATCAAGAGACAGTCTAAACGCCATATCGTTTCTGTCATCAAACTCGTTTCCATTTACTAAGTTTGTAACCATGCCGTCTCTTTTATTAGACATGACAGCAAGTCTTGCTCTTAAATTATCCGAAAAAGGCATATTCACAACTGCATTAGTTCTGATTGCACCAAAATTACCAACTTCAACGTTGTAGTTACCACCAAACTCACTTGTTGGTCTTGCAGTAATAAGGTTGATAACACCATTAGCAGCATTTCTTCCATAAAGAGTACCTTGAGGACCTTTTAAAACCTCAACCCTTTCTAAATCAAAGAATCCAATATCAGCAACAACACTATCATTGACACTGTGTCCGTTAACAGCTGTAACAACAGATGCAATAACACCAGCACCAATACCAAATGAACCCATACCTCTTATAGTCCAGCCTGAACCAGATCCAATAACTTTTGATGTTTCTAAACCAGGAGTAATTTCTGCAAGGTCTGAAACGTCATAGACTTGATTAGCATCTAGAGATTCTGCGTTGACAGCCTCAATTGAAAGAGCCAAGTCCTGAACTGATTCTTCTTTCTTGGTAGCTGTAACAACAACTTCTTCGATTTCTTGAGCAGTTACAGCAAATGATATAATTACAACACTTGATAGTATTGCATTTCTTAGTAATACACTTAGTTTTGACATTAAAGTCCCCTATATAAAATGTTTAATATGTTTAGATTAGGCTAGATGATAGCAAAATTGGATATAAATTGCATATAGATTTTATATATATTTTTTAGATATATTAAATATGTTTAAATATAAGCTATAGATATTACATCAGACTGATTAATTTAGATAAGATTTTTAATTTGGGTTATACCAAGGATGACATTTGGATATTCTTTTAATGGCTAAAATGCTCCCTTTTAATATTCCGAATTCTTCAATTGATTCGATAGCATACTGAGAACACGTTGGTGTAAATCTGCAAGAAGGAGGAAATAAGGGAGATATAAAGTATCTATAAAATCTTATTGGGAGAATAAATAATCTTCTTAAGATCATCATACAAATTAACTTGGAATTGAATTTTCTTCAGTCAATGCTTTTAAGGCATCTTTTAAACTCATGCTTGTAGTTTTATCGCTTCCAATTCTTCTAATTGAAACAGTTTGTGATTCTTTTTCTCTTTTACCTAATGCCATAATCACCGGTACTTTTGCAGCACTGTGCTCTCTGACTTTATAACTTATCTTCTCATTTCTAAAATCTTCATGACATCTAATACCATGTTTCTCTAACTGATTAATAACATCAGATGCATAGTCATTAACATCAGAGATAATAGTTGCCACAGCAACTTGTACAGGAGCTAACCAGAAGGGTAATTTGCCTGAATAATTTTCAATTAATACTCCAATAAATCTTTCAAATGATCCTAATACGGCCCTGTGAATCATAACCGGACGATGCTTTTGACCATCTTCTCCAACATACTCAGCGTCGAGTCTATCTGGTAAATTAAAGTCAGCTTGAAAAGTGCCACATTGCCATTCTCGTCCTATAGCATCTGTTAAGACAAAGTCTAATTTTGGTCCATAAAAGGCCCCATCACCCTCTTCTATTTCATATGGAAGATCTAACTTTTTAATTGCTGTCTCCAGGGCGCTTTCTGCTTTATCCCAAACTTCATCAGAGCCAACTCTTGTTTCGGGTCTGGTTGATAGCTTGATATCAAACTTTTCGAACCCTAAGTCTTTATATGTGCTTGAAAGAAGTTCTATGAAAAGTTTTGTTTCAGTCTCAATTTGCTCTTCTGTACAAAAAATATGCCCATCATCCTGAGTAAAACCTCTCACTCGCATAAGCCCATGCATTGTTCCAGATGCTTCATATCTATGGCATGAACCAAACTCAGCATAGCGCACTGGCAAATCTCGATAAGACTTTAATCCCTGATTATAAACTTGTACGTGACATGGGCAGTTCATTGGTTTTAATGCATTGGTTCTTTTTTCATTTGCATGCTCTTCATCTATTTCAGTTATAAACATATTTTCTCTATATTTATCCCAATGGCCTGATGCTTCCCATAATTTTCTGTCAACAACCAACGGAGTATTTATTTCTTGATAATCAAATGACTGAAGCTTATCTCTCATAAAATTCTGCAAAAGTCTGTATACAGTCCATCCATTTGGATGCCAGAAAACCATTCCAGGTGCTTCTTCTTGGAAATGAAACAGATTCATTTCTTTCCCAATTTTTCTATGATCTCTTTTTTCTGCTTCCTCTATAGAATGAAGATAGGCATTCAAATCTTTTTCATTCTTCCATGCAGTACCATAGATTCTTGTTAACATTTTATTTTTTGAATCGCCTTTCCAATAAGCTCCAGCAAGTTTAGTTAACTTAAATGCTCCAATATGCTTGAAATTTGGTAAATGAGGGCCTCTACAAAGATCTACAAAAGCATCATCATCTTGATAATACAGTTGAAAATTATCCTCTTGGTCAGACTCATTGATGATAGATTCTTTATAGGATTCTCCAATAGAACTAAAAACTTTTAATACATCTTCTTTAGATTGTAATTTTTTTGTAATAGCAGATTTTGAATTAATAATTTTCTGCATTTCTTTTTCAATTTTATCTAAGTCTTCAGGAGTAATAGATTTTACAAATTCAAAATCGTAGTAGAAACCATCATTAATTGTAGGTCCTATGGCCAACTTTGCATCTGGATAAAGGTTTTTAACGGCTCTAGCAAGAACTTGCGCAGTCAAAGTATGCCTCATTATTTCAAGACCTTCATCAGAATCAATTGTAATTATTGACACCTCAGAGTCTTCGTTTATAGGATCACATAAATCTTTTTGGATACCATTTACAGAAACAGCTATCGCTGCTTTGGCCAGACCAGGACCAATATCATTAGCTAAATCAAGACCATTTGAACCAGTCTCAAGAGTTCTAACACTTCCATCTGGTAATGTAATATTCATAGGAAGTATTATATAGATAAATACTTAAATCTAAACAGAGTTTAATAAAGCCAGTTATAACTGGCTTTATTATTAATGATTACTTTGGATATACCCTAACTAATAGTTCATCTGAATGGCTAACTATTCCTGTTACAGGAAAAGACGAAATTGCCTCAACAACATTTTTATCTGCAGCAGCTGTAGCTTTTGCAAAATCTGACCAGCTACTAAAACCACAAGCGAGATAACCTGCATATTCTGGTCCCCAAGAATGAATGTATTCATTACATGCTCCAAAACTTTTCGAAAAAGCTTTTTGAAATGCAGTCATTCTCTCAGAAAATCCTGACATAGACAGATTTGGTCCTGGCCTCCATTTTGCAAACATTACAAATGGCGGAGGGCTATCTAATTCAGTTGTAACCCTTGCAAGAATGTGATCAGTATGTGAAGCAAATAGTTGTTTATCGTTACTATAGTCCCGCTCAACATCCATAATTTTTGCAAATTGATTCATTGTCTTGAAACTACAAATCATATAAAAAGCTCGTTGAGAACCCTGAACATGCCTATATAAAGAACATGCATCATAGCCATCTTTAACTCCAGCTTTTGTCTCTTCGATTAAGCTTTTCTCAAGATCTTTGAACTTACCACCGTAGGCCATTTCATATGTTGACATCAATATATAGCCATTTGATGCAGAATTAGTAGCATCAACCTCATCTGCTGAATGCCCGTCTGCAATAACAAAGCCTATAGAAAAAATTAATAATGCACTTACTAAATAATTTTTCATTTCCTCTCCATTAAAAATGTAAAAACTTATAATACAACAATCAGCCGTATTTTGCCTTTTAATGAAATTGCTTAAGGAACTAGCCAGGAAGATTTATATTTATCATTCCAAGTATGAAGAGCTCTTCTGTGTCCAGAGCTTTTTAAGTGAAGAAACTCTAATGAATCAAACGTAAATATTAATACAGCAAAATTCATGTATCCATCATTAATGTTACCGTCTTTTAGATCATATTCACGTGGATTATCTATCTTAAAAGATGAGCCACCTTTTACTGAATAGCATTTCTTAGATCTTGTTGTTGAGCCGTCCCACGCATTGCGTGTAACAGAGTTTTGATAATGGGGCTCTATATTGCCTTGAAGTTTTATCTGAACTTTTAAAATTGGATCGTATCCCACAACACTAGCAATGCTATTGTTCTTAAATTGTTTAATTTTAGGAGCTCTATAGTCTGTATGAAATCTCATGAACCTTTTTTCAAGATCAAATTCTCTTAAAACCATTACGCGTGAAACTATTTTTGAATTCTCAATAGATGAAACTGTTGGTGAGTGAAAAAGAGTCTTTGCATTTCCTACAGCATCTGAAAGAATTTGATCAGCTGTAATCAAAGTTTTTTCTATATTTTCATATGAATCTGGAAGATCATAGTTTGAAGACTTTTCAGGAATCATTGCTTTATACTCCATTCAGTTCCTTCTTGACTATCTTTAATCTCAATATCCATATCTAATAGATCTTGTCTAATTTGATCAGCTCTTATAAAGTCTTTTATTTTTTTAGCTTCTAATCTTTCTGCGATAAGGGTATCAATTTTTTCTATGTCTACATTTTCATTTTTTTGTGATACCCAATCTTCATAACTTGACTGACAAACTCCAATTAAATTGATTGCTCTTATCAAATTGGCTTTGATAATTGGCAGTTCCTCTTTAGAGGCTGAATGATAATCTTTTATTAGCTTGTTAAGGTTTGCAATTAAACCTGGAGTATTAAGGTCATCAAATAAAGGGGCCACAAACTCATCAGATAAACCTCTATCTTCTAATGAATTAATATCCTTTATTTCATTAAGCACGTTATATAACTTATCTAGAAGTATTTTTGATTGATGAATAACATTGTCATTCCAATCAAGAGCCTGTCTGTAATGAGATGAAAGCAGAGCCAGTCGAACAACCTCTCCATGATTTGAATCAGTTAAATCTTTAACCAAAGAAATGTTACCTAGAGATTTAGACATTTTTTCGCCGTTTACTGTTACAAAACCATTATGCATCCAGTAATTTACATATGAATTTGGATTATTAATTTCAGCAGATGAGCAACAGCTTTGAGCAATCTCATTTTCATGATGAGGAAATGTAAGATCTCTTCCACCACCATGAATATCAAAAGGAAGCCCTAATGTTTTTTCGGACATTGCTGAACACTCTGTATGCCAGCCAGGTCTTCCATATCCCCAAGGTGAGTCCCAGCCTGGTTGCTTATCATTGCTTGGCTTCCATAACACAAAATCGGCTGGATCCTTTTTAAATGGTGCAATTTCAACCCTACTTCCGGCAATCTGCTCTTCACGATTTCTTTTTGAAAGGCTTCCATAATTTTTATACGAGGGCACATGAAATAAAACATGTCCTTCTTTTTCATATGCATGATTTTTATCTATTAAATCACTAATAAGAGCTATCATTTCTGGAATGTATTCAGTAGCTTTTGGTTGAATATCTGGAGCTTTCACTAAAAGCTTTGACATATCTTCGTTGTAAATATTTGTATATTTATTAGTTATCTCTTCTATTGGAACTTTTAGCTCATTTGCAGCATCAATAATTTTGTCATCAATGTCAGTAATATTTGAGACATAAGTAACTTTTGGGTAGACATCTCTTAAAACTCTTACCAAAGTATCAAAAACAACTGCCATTCTTGCATTACCGATATGAGCATAGTTATAAACAGTTGGGCCACATGCATAAATTTTGATATGCTCTGGATTTATAGGAATAAAGTCCTCTTTTTTTCCAGAATGAGTATTAAAAATTTTCATTTAATTAATAGATTGTTCTAGATTTATTAAATCCATTTCCCTTAATTTACTTAGTAAAGGTAGCAACGGCATTCCTCTAATTGTATATGAGGAACCATTTACAGATGAGAATAAGTTACATCCTAAAGATTCAAATTTATATGCACCAGCTGCATGAATAGGATTTTCTAATTTTACGTAATTAATAATTTCTTCATCTGACAATTTATGCATATTCATTTCAACAGCTTCATAATACTCCCATAATGATTCACCGTTTTTAAAAATACAGACACCACTATATTGATAATGGGTTGTTCCAGATAATGCTTGCAGATTGCTTATAGCTTTTTCAATAGAGCCTGGCTTATCAAAGATTGCGTTGTTGCAAACACACATTTGATCACCCCCAATGACAATATGATCTTGATTCTTAATGCTTACTTCTTCAGCTTTAGCTGATGCTAACTTGACTACTTGTTCCTCAAAAGGAATTCCAGCCATTTGTTGTTTTAGAATATCCTCATCTACATCAGAAGATGAAACTTTAAAATCTAAACCAGAATCTTCAAGCATAACCCTTCTGCTCTCTGATCCGGAAGCAAGGATTATGGGCTCTGATGGTTTGATACTTGATTGCAGTATCTTGTTAGAGTTCATTTAAAATTTCTTAGGCGAATTAATTAAATTAATGAATTCCTCTCTTGCTTTGTTATCTTCTCTGAATATACCTAGCATTCTTGAAGTAATAGTACTTGATTCAGTTTTATGGATACCCCTAGTGCTCATACATCCATGACTAGCATCAATTACAACTGCAACACCTTTTGGTTGAAGAACATCATTGATAGTATCTGCGATCTGAGCTGTCATAGTTTCTTGTGTTTGCAACCTTTTACCAAATACGTCTACAAGCCTAGCTAATTTACTTATTCCAACCACTCTATTGTTTGGGATATAGCCTACATGAGCTACTCCGATAATTGGAACCATATGATGCTCACAATGAGATTCAACTCTTATATCTCTTACAATAACTGCATCGTCATAACCTTCAACTTCTTCAAAAGTTTTATTTAAAATTTCAAAAGGATCATCATGATAGCCCGAAAAGAACTCTTTATATGCTTTAGCTACTCTTTTAGGTGTTTCAATTAAACCTTCTCTTTCAGGATCATCTCCTGCCCATAAAATAAGCTTTCTTACGGCTTCTAGTACTTCTGTTTCGCTTGGCTTTTTGTCCATGTAATTTCCTTTATTTTTGAAGTCATTCTATATGATTTTCTAGTATTTTAGAAAGTATTTAAAAATAAAGGGGAGCAAAAGCTCCCCTAAAACAATTGTATTTAAAAATTTACATTAGATCAGTAATAACTTTCATTACAACAGCCAAAACAAATGAAGATATTATTACTGCTCTTACAGAAGTAATCGCTGGTAACATTTTTCCCCAGATTGCATTAGCTTCTATTGCAAAGATGATTGCTAGACCAATCAATACAGCATTCATGCTGATATCTACTCCGCCACCATGAACCGAATAAACCATATACATGAGCATTGGTACTGAAAAAAGTGTATTAGTTCTAGATGCAAGTCCTGCTTTTGCTCCAGCAACTGCAGCATCGCCTTCTTTCATGCCTAAAACAATCTTTTGATTTCTCCAAATAATACCCCAAACATTTAGCATCATAAGGGTACCCATTGTTGCACCAAGAATAATTTCTGTTCCTATTCT